>Ga0209465_10001315_pt1 | contig 11067 bp, 11 predicted proteins | sample PanSoiPlot1MoBio_FD_188321 | JGI IMG/M metagenome (GOLD analysis project Ga0209465, IMG submission 188321) | Tropical forest soil microbial communities from Panama analyzed to predict greenhouse gas emissions - Panama Soil Plot 1 MoBio (SPAdes)... | ecosystem: Environmental > Terrestrial > Soil...
AGCGTCTTAAAGCCTGCTCTCGTAACTGTGGCTCTCCAGCTACCGTTATATTTCTTAATACTAGCCAACGGTTCGCCCTCCTTAAATCTCTCTGCCCTGCGGTGCTACAGAACAAAAAGAGAACGCAAGCCGATGGTCCACCCATGGTCTAGTGGTTAGGGCAAGTCTAGTTATAAACGATTGAAACTATTAGAGAATTTCTATATCAGCGCTCCACGCACATGGCGATGCCCATGCCGCCGCCGATGCACAGCGTGGCGAGGCCTTTCTTGGCGTTACGCTTCTCCATTTCGTAGAGTAGCGTGACCAGCACCCGGGCGCCGGACGCACCGATCGGATGCCCTAGTGCGATCGCGCCGCCGTTGACGTTGACCTTGCTGGCGTCCCAGCCAAGGTCCTTGTTGACGGCGCAGGCCTGGGCCGCAAACGCTTCGTTGGCCTCGATGAGATCGAGGTCGCCGATTGACCAGCCGGCCTTCTTCAGCGCCGCGCGGGAAGCCGGGATCGGACCGGTGCCCATGATGGCGGGGTCGACGCCCGCGTGGGCCCACGACACGATGCGGGCCAATACCTTCCGGTTCTCCTTTGCCGCCTCGCTCGCCTTCATCAGCACCACCGCGGCCGCACCGTCATTGATGCCCGACGCATTGGCGGCCGTGACCGTACCGTCCTTGGCAAAGGCGGGGCGCAGCTTGCTGACCGCGTCGAGCGTGGTGCCGTGCTTGGGAAATTCATCGCTGTCGACCACGATGTCGCCTTTGCGGGCCTTGACCGTGACCGGCACGATCTCGTCCTTGAACCGCCCGCTCTTCTGGGCCGCTTCCGCCTTGTTCTGCGAGCCCACCGCGAACTCATCCTGCTGCTGACGGGTGATCTGCCACTGCCGGGCGACGTTTTCGGCGGTATTGCCCATGTGGTAGCCGTTGAAGGCGTCCCACAGGCCGTCCTTGATCATGGTATCGACCATCTCGAAATTGCCCATCTTGACGCCGCCGCGCAGATGGGCGCAGTGCGGCGCCATGCTCATGGACTCCTGGCCACCCGCCACCACGATATCGGAATCGCCATTGAGGAGGGCCTGATAGCCGAGGGCGACCGCGCGCAGGCCCGAGCCGCACAGCTGGTTGACCGCCCAGGCTGGGCTCTCGACCGGGATGCCCGCCGCGATCGACGCCTGCCGGGCCGGGTTCTGCCCCTCGCCGGCCGTCAGAATCTGACCCATGATCACCTCGGATACCCGCGGCGTTTCGATACCGGCGCGGTTTAGGGTGGCCTTGATGGCCACCGAACCGAGTTCGTGGGCCGGCAAGTTGCCGAATGCGCCGTTGAACGCGCCAACCGGCGTGCGGACCGCCCCGACGATGACGATGTCGTCTTTCATTACAAGTCTCCTGTTCAACCGATTTTCCTGGCGGTTGCGAGTGGCAGCAGTTGACCGGCCGATTCGGGTTTTCCGGGCGCGATGGGGGCGTGAGTGTCAGGGATCGCAGGTCGATCAGCAGAGATCGCCATGGTCAATGCCGCCCTCTCCTCGATTGGCCCAGCATATCATCCCTATCCTGCGGCAGGCCGCCGCCCCGCGATCAGGCGGGACGGCAGGAATCTGCCGCCGCACATATGTGGCGGCTGCCCACAAAAATAGTAGCCCATTGCCATGAAACGTCATATTTTTAACGTGCAGGCAGAAATCCTACTGAGACGCTACCCCCGGATCAAACCCACGACCCCGGATCAAACCCACGCCATGGACCAACCCGGACAGCAAGCTCTTATTAAAGGATATGCGAAGCAACGCCTGTATCGCCCTGCGACCGCCGCCTATCTGACCCGCGACGATCTCATGACGATGGCGAAAAACGGCGAGAAATTCGTCGCCATCGACGCCCCTGCCTATCGCCCCATCATAGTAGAGCATTGAAGAACATGCCCAAGCCCGAAGAGCCGATCGTCATAAAAAAATACGCCAATCGGCGGCTCTACAACACCGGGACGAGCACGTACGTGACATTGGAGGACCTCGCCTGCATGGTCAAGAACGGCGAGGACTTCGTTGTCTACGACGCCAAGTCGAGCGAGGATATCACGCGGTCGGTCCTCACTCAGATCATCTTCGAGCAGGAGAACAAGGGCGGCCAGAACCTTCTGCCCATCACGTTTCTGCGCCAGCTCATTCGCTTTTATGGCGATAGCATGCAGATGCTGGTGCCGCGTTATCTCGAAGTTTCAATCCAATCGCTCGTGCGCGAGCAGGAGAAGTTTCGCCAGCACATGAGCCAGGCCTTTGGTGCCGGTCCGTTCGCTCCACTGGAGGACCAGGTCCGGCGGAACATGGAAATGTTTGAGCGCGCGTTCAGCACGATGTTTGCGCCGTTCGCGCGGCGGGAGGCCCAGGCTGGCGAGGCTGAAAAGTCGCCCGGCGCAGGCGCCGAAATCGATGACCTCAAGCGCCAGCTTGACGACGTGCAGAAACGGCTCGACCGCCTGACGGAGACGAAGGGCTGATCGGGAAGGCTTAACCGGCAATCGCAAGGGGGCACGGGCCGAGCCGTCATTCGCGGCCGGCCACCAGCCACTCTTCTCAATAGCCCATCGCGCAGCCATCCTTGCGGCCGTCCGACGCGCCGATAAGCACGCCGCGCTGCCAGTCGATGGCGATGGCCTGGGCGCCGCCCCAGGGCCGCTCCCGCACCGTTACGCGATGACCGCGCTGCTTCAGCCCGTCGATCGTCGCTGCTGAAATCCCCTTCTCCACGATGGTGGCCTCACCCTCGTAAAATACGCGTGGCTGGTCGATCGCGGCCTGCAGGTCCATGCGGTAGTCGACGAGACTGGTGATCAGGTGGGCGTGGCCCATCGGCTGGAAGTTTGCACCCATGACGCCGAAGGCGAGTTCGCAGCGGTCGTCCCGTACCCCGACCGCGGGGATGATGGTATTCATCGGTCGCTTCGAAGGGCCGATGGCATTGGGGTGATTAGGATCAACGACGAAGCAGGTGCCGCGATTGTGCAGCAGGATGCCGCTTTTCTCAGTCGCGATCCCCGAACCGAATTCGCTGAACAGCGAGTTGATGAAAGATACCGCCATGCGGTCGCGATCGACCACAGTGAGATATACGGTATCACTGCCAGGCGTCGGCGCGTCGGGCAGCTTCACCCGCTTGCGACGGTCGATCTTGCCGGCGAGGTCCCGCGCAAAGCCCTTGTCGAGCAGCGACGATATCGCAAGGCGCATGAACGCCGGGTCGGCCACATGGGCATCGCGGACCGCAAAGGCGAGGCGTGCGGCTTCGAGCGCGATATGAAGGCGCTCCGCTGCGTTGGCATCAAGTGCCGCAAGGTCAAAATTCTCCAGGATGTTGAGCAGCAGGAGCGCCACCAGTCCTTGGCCATTGGGTGGCAGCTCGACGATATCGAGCCCGCGATAGCATGAGGAAATTGGATTCGCCTCCTCGCCGCGATGATTGGCGAAGTCATCCCAGGTGAGCCAGGAGCCGCGCGGCGCCAGCGTTGCCACGATCTCGGCGGCGGTTTCTTCGTAAAAGGCTTTCGGCCCTCGCGCCGCGATCGCTTTCAACGTGGCGGCGAGCCCGGGGAACCGCATGATGTCGCCCGCGGCCGGCGCTCTTCCGTGGAGGAGAAAATGACGCGATGCGCCGGGATCGGCGCGCAGCGCCTTCTCCGAGAAGGTCCAGTCATGGGCGATACGCGGAGGTACCGGAAACCCGTATTCCGCATAGCGGATCGCGGGGCCGAGGACTCGGTCGAATTCGAAACGGCCGTGGCTGCGAAGTACTACCGACCACGCCTCGACGGCTCCAGGTACTGTGACTCCATGAGGCGAATGGGAATCTATGGCGCGCACGCCCAGGTCCCAGAGGAGGTCAGCGTTTGCTGCGGCAGCGGCGCGGCCTGAACCGTTATAACCCCAGATCGGCGTGCCAGGCTTTGCCACGAGGCAAAAGCAGTCGCCTCCGATACCGGTCATGTGGGGCTCGACCACTGCGAGCGTAGCCGCCGCAGCGACCGCCGCATCGGCGGCCGTGCCGCCCGCCTTGAGGGTGTCGATCGCCACTTGGGTCGCCAGCGGATGGGAGGTTGCCGCCATCCCGTCACAGGCAAACACCGCAGAACGGCCCGGGCTGTGGAAGTCGCGAAGCATTCTAGGTTGCAATCTGACGAACCTAACAGGATCAGGATACTGTCATGGGAAGGGCAGGCCATCCCGTTGGGAACACATTCCTCGGCATTGTCTGGGCCCCGGATAACGAAGGGTCCTTCGTTAGCCGGCGCAATATGCGCCCGGTCCGCAGCGGGCGCGACTGGGACCCTTATGACGCCAGACAAAGTGCATCCCAGCGCCGTCCCTACGACTCAGCCGCCCGCGCCCCCGCCGCCGGCCTCGTCCAGGAGAATGTCGCGACGGGCCGCCGCGGCCCGGATGCTGACAGCGAAACCACCGGCGACGTCGACGAAACCGATGACCAGCAACAAGAAAAACGTGCTCGACACAACCGCCCTGACGGTCATGAACAAAATCAGCATCACAACGAACAGGATCATCGACAGCACGTGATCCAGGACGGTGCGCCGGCCCGAGCGGCGGGCTGACCTGAGCATATCGATCAGAAGGATGATGATGGAACCCGCCACAATGGCATCGCCTGGCGTGATCCCCCATTCCCCTCCCGAAATCATGTAAACGTGCCAGATTTCGTGGCTCCACGAGAATCCGGGCATGAAGAACACCAAGATGGTGTAGAGCGCGAACGGGAAAATCAGCAGCGGCACGCCAGCCTGGAACATGGGGCCGATCTCCGAAGGAGCGATGCGCCAACCCCCGGCACCGCTCTTTTGTGCCCTTCGGAACTAACCCCGTAACCCGAAGGCCGTTCACGCTTCGGTTTTCGGCTTGAGAACCTGACGGCCGCGATACATGCCGGTCTTGAGATCGAGGTGGTGGGGACGGCGTAATTCGCCGGAATCCTTATCCTCCACATATGTGGGCTGCTTCAGCGCGTCGGCGGAGCGACGCATGCCACGTCGCGACGGCGATGTTTTTTTCTTGGGCACGGCCATGGACGGTCTCCTTGCAGTCCTCGAAACGGCGCGGTACGCACCCGCCCCACCTAACCCTTCCTGCAGGAGGGGGGAGTGTGGGGGCGACGAATGGAAGCCGCGCTTATAGTGGACGAACCGCTTGGTGGCTAGGGGCAGGGCAAAATGGCAAAGCGAAGCAAGGGAACAGTCGGCGTCGTCGGGCTTGGCAATATGGGCGGCGCCTTTGCGCGGCACCTCGCCGCGGCCGGCTGGCGAGTGCTCGGTTTCGACATTGACGCGACCCGCAAGCGCGCGGTAGCGCGCGGCGGCGTCGAAATCGCGCCGGTGGAGACGCTCGCTGCAGTTGCGCCGGTGATCATCCTGAGCCTCCCGAACCCGCGGGCGCTCGATGCCACGGTCGCGGCGATCGCACGGCACGAGCTTTCTTCCAGGATAGTGGTCGAGGCGAGCACGTTCACCCTCGACGATAAGCAGCGCGCCGAAAGCGTCTTGCGCAAAGCCGGTCACGTTATGCTGGATTGTCCCGTCAGCGGCACTGGGGCCCAGGCCGCCGCCAAGGACATCGTTATTTACGCGAGCGGGGACGCCAAGGCGATCGCCAAGGTCGCTCCGGTGCTGTCCGACTTTTCCCGTGCAACCTACAATACAGGCGATTTCGGCAACGGCAGCCGGATGAAATACGTCGCCAACCTGCTCGTCACGATCCACAATGTCGCCTCGGCGGAGGCCATGGTGCTGGGCATAAAGTCGGGGCTTGATGCCCAGATGGTCTATGATTTCATCCGCAGCGGCGTCGGCACCTCGCGGGTGTTCGAAGTGCGTGGCCCGATGATGGTGCGGGACCGCTATGACGACGCCAGCATGAGCATCAAGCTCTACCACAAGGACATTGCCGTGATCGAAGATCATGCCGCCAAGCTGGGAGTGCCGACGCCGCTGTTTTCCGCCAGCATTCCGGTTTATTCCGCTGCCCTGTCGATGGGATACGGCGAGCAGGACACGGCGTCGGTGTGCGGGGTGCTGCAGACAATGGCGGGCCTTAAGCGCGGTAAAGCGGGTAGGGGTTCAAAACCGCGCAGGTAGGGTGGGCACGGCGCGAGAGGATCTCCTAACGACGGTTGTGCCAGGCGCCCTTGCCCACCCTGCGCTGCCTCGTAGGATGGGTTGAGCGCAAGCGAAACCCATCAAGGGGCGGTTCCGCGCGGGGCGCGGTCGGTGATGGGTTTCGCTTCGCTCAACCCATCCTACGAGCGGGGGTAATGCATGTCCTCAGGCGAAAATGGGCCGCGCAGCGGCGGTCGCAAGACGCATCAGCCGCGCAGCGGATTTCGCGACGGCATGCACATCGACTGGGACGTTCCGATCGTCATGGATGACGGGCTGGTGGTGCGGGCGGACGTTTACCGGCCGGCGAAGGTAGGCAAATTTCCGGTGATCCTGAGCTACGGCCCGTATGCCAAGGGGCTGGCGTTCCAGGAAGGCTATCCGAGCGCCTGGCGGCGGATGGCCGAGAAGCATCCCGACGTCACCGCGGGCTCGACCAACAAGTATCAGAACTGGGAGGTGGTCGATCCGGAGAAATGGGTGCCGCACGACTACGCCTGCGTGCGCGTCGATTCGCGCGGCTGCGGCTGCTCGCCGGGCGTGATCGACCACTTCTCGCCGCGCGAGACCAAGGATTTCTACGACTGCATCGAATGGGCCGGCGTGCAGCCCTGGTCGAACGGCAAGGTCGGGCTCAACGGCATATCGTACTACGCCATCAACCAGTGGCACGTGGCGTCGCTGCAGCCGCCGCATCTCGCGGCCATTTGCGCCTGGGAGGGCGCGGCAGACTGGTACCGCGACATGACGCATCATGGCGGCATTTTATGCACGTTCTGGAAGAACTGGTACGACATGCAGGTCAAGACCGTGCAGTACGGCGCCGGGGAGCGCGGCAAGCGTTCACCCGTGCATGGTGAGCTCGTATGCGGGCCGGAGACGCTCAGCGAGGACGAGCTCGCCCGCAACCGCACCGATTTCAGTAGCGACATTCTCGGCCATCCGTTCGACGACGCCTATCATCGCGCCCGCTCGCCAGTGTGGGAGAAAGTCGCCGTGCCGCTTTTTTCCGCCGCCAATTGGGGCGGCCAGGGCCTCCATCCGCGCGGCAACTTCGAGGGCTTTGTGCAGGCCGCATCGCGACAGAAATGGCTCGAAGTGCACGGCATCGAGCACTGGACGCATTTCTATACCGATTACGGCCGCAAACAGCAGCTGCGGTTCTTCGACTATTTCCTGCATGGCAAGGACAATGGCTGGGATAAGCAGCCCAAGGTCCTGCTCCAGGTCCGCCATCCGGGTGAAAAATTCGTCGCCCGCGCCGAAGATGAGTGGCCGCTCAACCGCACCCGATGGACGAAGTTTCATCTTGATCCGGCGGACGGCCTGTTGAAGATCTCCGCCGCCGCCCGGAAAGCGACGCTGAACTTCGATGCTATGGGCGACGGCGTCACGTTCATGACCGCGCCGCTCACGCAGGCGATGGAAATCACCGGGCCGATCGCGGCGAAGCTGTTCGTATCGTCATCCACCAGCGACGCCGATCTGTTCCTGATCGTGCGGGTGTTCTCGCCTGACCTTAAGGAAGTCGTATACCAGGGCGCGATCGATCCCCACACGCCGATCGCCCAGGGCTGGTTGCGGGCCTCCCACCGCAAGCTCGATCTCGACCGATCGCTACCCTATCGGCCGTACCATTCGCATGATGTCGAGGAGCCGCTGCGGGACGGCGAAGTTGTCGAACTCGATGTCGAGATTTGGCCAACCTCGATCGTCGCGCCCGCCGGATATCGCATTGCTCTCACCATCCGCGGCAAGGACTACGCGTATGGCGGTGCGAGCGGCGGCAAGCTTTCGAATTTCAAGAACGAATTGACCGGTTGCGGCCCGTTCCTGCACGACGATCCGCATGATCGGCCGCCGGAGATTTTCGACGGTGTGACCACGCTGCATTTCGGACGCAAGACGCCGAATTACGTGCTGCTGCCCGTTATTCCGGCCGCTGAGCGAGCGACGAGCAAGGCGAAACAAAAGTGAGCGGCGGAATCGATCTAAAGGCTGCACGAAAAGGAATGATCAATGCCCCAGCCTTGGCCTGTAGGGCGCAAGAAGCGCAGCGCATTGCGCCACTCCCTGGTCGAAGTCGTTGTCGAACAGCGACTGTCGTGCGTGTCGCAATGGCGCAATGCGCTACGCTTATTGCGCCCTGCGCCTACTCGCAGGGACGATGACACCGGATGCACTTTGGTTTAAGTCGCATCGGCCAAGGCTCACGAAAACAGGACCCCGAATGCCCCAGGACTGGAATCGTTACGGCCCTACCGCCGCACGTCCCCTCGGCCTTACGCCCGGGCGGGCCGTGCGGCCGCAAGGCGTTACCATCGACATCCACTCCCACATCGCGGTGCCGGAGGCGGCGGATCTCGTCAAGCCGCATCTCGATCCGGCCACCGTTCCACTCATCAATTTCGCGACGCCGCAGACGCAGGCGCTCAATGCCCGCCAGGAGAGGGACCGCCGCGGCGTAATGACCGGCCATGACCAGCGCCTTGCCGATCTCGACACCATGGGCATCGACCTGCAGCTCGTGATGTGTCCGCCGCCGCAGTGCTATTACACGGTTCCGCTGGATATCGCCGTCAAGGCTGCCCGGATCATCAATGACGGCGTCGCCGCCTATGTGGCGGCGAGACCCGACCGCTTCGTGGCGCTTGGCACCGTGCCGATGCCGGACGCGAGCGAAGCCGCGCGCGAGCTTGAGCGCTGCATGACATCGCTCAAGTTCAAAGGCGTGCAGATTCTCACCAATGTAGCCGGCAAAGAGCTCTCTGACCCCGCCTTCGCGCCGTTCTGGAAGAAGGCCGAGGAGCTCGGCGCAATCGTGCTCATCCACCCCAACGGCTTCACCGAGGCGCGACGCCTTTCGCGCTTCTACTTCAACAACATCATCGGTAATCCGCTCGATACCACGATCGCGTTGCACTATCTCATCTTCGACGGCGTGCTCGAGCGGCACCCCGATGTCAAGATCATCGCGGTCCACGGTGGCGGCTTTCTGGGGGCTTATCCGGGCCGCATCGACCATGCCTGGGGCGCGCGCAGCGACGCGAAAGGCGACTTGCCGAAGCCGCCGTCGAGTTATCTCAAGAAGATCTATGTCGACAGCGTTGTGTTTACGCCGGAGCAGCTCGCGGCTCTGGTCGCGACTTTCGGGATCGACCACGTCCTGATGGGGACGGACTACCCCTACGACATGGCCGAGTACGATCCGCTCCACCTGCTGGCCGTCACCGCAAGCCTCGACGACACCGACCGCGCCGCCATCGCGGGCGGCAACGCGAAGAAGCTCCTGGGCCCGTGAGCGTCACGCAGGGTCGGAGGCGGCAAGCGAAGCGGATTTCAAACTCAATCAACTCGAATCACCATCATAGTCGTCGCCGGGCTTGTCCCGGCGACGACGAATAGGAAGGCGCAGAGCAACAATAATCGGGGTGGCCGGGACAAGTCCGGCCACGACCTGCTAGAGGCCGGCCACTTCGGGCTGACCGGAATCCGCACTGATCGAGCCTACATCCGGGCGGCCCTCACCCGGGCAGCGCCGAGGCCATCAGTTCCGGTTCGCGGCCGGCCGCTTCGGCGCCTCCGAAATTGAGCTCGATTTTGACGCCGTTCGGATCGAGGAGGAACAGCTGGTAGAGGCCTTGGTCGTTAACGCGGCGTTCCTTGAAATCGATGCCTTTCCGCTTGAGATGTTCGATCAAATCCATGAGGCCGGTGGCGCGAAACGCGACGTGATCGACAACGCCCGACCCGATGGTCGCCGTCGACTGCTGCCCGAGATATTTCAGGCGGTTTTCCGAGACTGTGGCGCCGCCCTGGGTGAGGTGGAGCACGTCGCTCTCCCCCAGATAGAGCCAATACACCGGAAACTTGAAATCCGGGTGCGGGCCGACCCGCATGCCGAGCACCTCCACGTACCAGTCCTTGGTCTTTTCCAAGTCCTCGGTTTGGATCAGAAAATGCTGCAGGTGGTGAAGCGGCATGGCGACGTCTCCTCGACGATTCTTGATCGCTTGTTGCGTTGAGCCTCTCATTAGCACAATCCGCGTGCGAATTTTGCCGAATTGGCCCGGTCCGCATAAACTTTGTCCGTCGCCGCTGTTAAGTCCAGTCGCGGCGCGCCATTTGCATGAATGGGGGAAGGTACATGCCCGCCTATTGGGTCGCACGTTCGCGCATCGTTGATCCCGCCGAGTACAAAAAATATACCGATCGCATCCCGGCCATTTTCGCCAAATACGGCGGCCGCGTGCTCGCCCGCGGCGGCCGCTTCCAGATCATGGAGGGTCCCGAGAAATTCCACCGCTTCGTGGTGGTGGAATTCGACTCGCTCGAGCGGGGCGTCGCGTGCTTCCAGTCGCCCGAATATGCAGAAGCCGCGGCGTTCCGTCGCAACGGCGCCGGGGAGGTCGAGACCGTCGTGGTGGAAGGCGGCGATGCCACGCCGTCCCCATCGTCCGTGAGCGTTGGAGGGTAGGGGGCGTCGATTGGCCGTCAGGCCCGCCTCTGGCGCACTGCTTTCAAATGGCCCTATGATGGTTCGAACACGCCACTGCGAAAAGCCGAACGGGAGGAAGCGACATGCTTTTCAAGCTCAAATCCGCACTTGCGGCCGCCGCCGCGGTTGCCGCCATGACCGCCACGCTCGTGGGCGGCGCGGCGGCGCAATCGGGCACGCCGATTAAGATCGGCTTCGGCATGGCAATGACGGGAGGCCTTGCGGCAAACGGCAAGTCCGCGCTGCTCGCCCAGAGGATCTGGGAAGAGGAGGTCAACGCCAAGGGCGGGCTGTTGGGACGTCCCGTCAAGCTCGTCTACTACGACGACCAGAGCAATCCGTCGACGGTGCCGAACATCTACACCAAGCTCCTCGATGTCGACAAAGTCGATCTCATCATCGGCGGC
>Ga0209465_10001319_pt1 | contig 11042 bp, 10 predicted proteins | sample PanSoiPlot1MoBio_FD_188321 | JGI IMG/M metagenome (GOLD analysis project Ga0209465, IMG submission 188321) | Tropical forest soil microbial communities from Panama analyzed to predict greenhouse gas emissions - Panama Soil Plot 1 MoBio (SPAdes)... | ecosystem: Environmental > Terrestrial > Soil...
TGCGCGCCGCGAGGAGGTCCACGGCGAGCCCCGTCACGAACGTGAGGACCTCGATCGCGGCCTCGTTCAGCCGGCCTTCCTCGCCGGGCAGCTCGTCCGCGCAGACGAGGCCTGCGAGGCGGTCGCGGATCACCATCGGGACGAGGACGCTCCGCGAAGGAGCGGGCCCGCGCAAGATCGCCGATCACCTCGAAGGCGACGCCGGCCAGCGCCTCCTGGTCCGGGATCAGCCGCGGGTAATGAACGGCGGTCTCGACGCCGGCGGTCGCCAGGTGGCTCTGCAGCGACTCGCGCCGCGGCGGGGCGACCACGACCGGGAACAGATGCCAGACCGGCGCGGCGTCCGGGGCGGGCGTCGGCAGGCGGACCTCGGCGTGGCGGATTCCGGCGAGATAGCGCGTGGCGATCGCCTGGCGGCGGGCCGTCCATCCGCCGAGCCGGGGCAGGAACGCGCTCTCCAGGATCGCGGCGTGCAGCTCGTCGAGCCGGCTGTTGAGGCCGAGGCGATCGTGCACGTAGCGGCGCGACTGGCCGTAGTTGCGAAGCGCCGCGGCCGCGCCCTGCAGCGCCTCGTCGTCCGCCAGCACCGCGCCGCCGTCGCCGAGCGCGCCGAGGTTCTTGGTCGGGTAGAAGCTGGTCGCCGCGAGATCGCCGACGCTGCCCGCGGCCCGACCGCGGAAACGCGCGTCGATCGACTGGGCGCAGTCCTCCACGATGCGCAGCCCGAACCGCTGCCGGAGCTCGGCCAGCGCGTCCAGATCCATCGGCTGGCCGTACAGGTGGACCGGCACCATGGCGCGGATGTCCGAACGATCCGCCAGGACGCGGCCGCAGATCTCGAGATCCAGGTTGCCGTGCGGGTCGACGTCCGCGAACACCGGCAGGCCACCCGCCCGGACGATCGCCAGCGTCGTCGCGAAGGCGGACAACGGCGTCGTCAGAACCCGCGCGCCCGCGGGCAGTCCCAGCGCCCGCAGGCCGATCTCGATCGCATCCAGGCCGCTCGCGCAGCCGACCGCGAACCGACGCTCCATCCGGCCGGCCAGCGCGCGCTCGAAGCTCGCGACCGCCTGGCCCAGCACGTACCAGCCGCTGGCACCCACCCGCTCGACGGCGGCGAGGACGTCGGGCCCGACGTCCGACCACTGCCGCTTGAAGTCGTTGAGAAGGATGCGCTCGGGGGTCACCAAAACTTCAGGTCTTGCTCTTGGCGCCCTTTTCCTTCTTCGGCTTGCCACCGCTGGCGCCGCCGCCGCCGGCGGGAGGCGCCTTCTCGGGCGTCGCATCGGCGGCCACCAGCTTGAACTGCTGGTTCGCTCCCGTGCGCCAGAGAAACTGCTGAAGCGGAGTGCCGTCCGCCGTGGCCGAGCCCTTCACGTCCAGGGACTTCCCGCTGTTGCGCGCCACCAGCCGGACCGTCCCGGGCGCGCCTCCGTCGGCGACGATCCAGTCCTGGTTCGGCCCGCCGTTGCAGCTGAACTGCTGGATCACCGCGCCGTCGTCGTTCGAGATCGCCTGCACGTCCAGGCACTTGCCGGAGAGCGCGCTCATGAGGCGCCAGTAATTGCCGGCGGCCGGGTCCAGCTTGAACTGCTGGGCGGGCGACTTGTCGCAAGCCGCGATCTCCGCGACGGCCTGTTCGTTCATGCCGCGGCCGGCGAACTGCACGCACTTGCCCGAGGCGGCCGCGACGACCGTGTACTTCACGTCCTTGTTGATCGCCATCGCCGAGCGTGCGGGCTCGGGCGGCGGCGGGGGCGGGGGCGGCGGCGGGCCGCCCTTGTTGTCGTCTTCATTCGCTTCCTTCTTGATGCAGGAAGATGAGACGGCCGCTGTCGTCAGGGCCAGCATCAGAACTACGCAGGTTGTCGTCCGCACGGGGGATCCTCCTCTAGGTCGAGCCGAGGACGCGAGCGTGCCATTGCGCACACCGATGTCAAGGGCGACGGCATATCCGGCACAGGGCGACGCCGCCTCGCGCGGCGGATCAGCGACAGTAGTCGCTCGCGTCGGCGCCGGCGTCAGTGGCGGCGCAGCCGTTCGCGCAGTTTACCAAGGAGATTATGTAGGCATAGCCTTGGTTTGGAGGGCACGTCCCATATCCGCCGTAGGGTTGGCACTGCGCCAGTTGGCGCTGATCCGTCCAGCAACGACTGGGCGTGCCCGGGGTGCAGCATGCGATTCGACAGTAGTCGCTCGTGCCGGCGCCCGCGTCGGACACGACGCAGCCGTTGGGGCAATCGACGAGAGACAGCACATAGCTGTAACCCGGTGCGCCGCACCCGTTGGATCCACCCAAGTTGCACATCGAGAGTTGACGCCCGTCCGCCGTGCAACTGGGGAGGTGGGGCGTGCAGCATTGGATCCCACCGTCGGAAGTACCGCCAGCACCACCACCCGACTGACCACCGGTGCCGCCGGTCGTCCCACCGACGCCGGTGGTTCCGCCCACGCCGGTGGTTCCGCCCACGCCCGTGGTTCCGCCCACGCCCGTGGTTCCGCCCACGCCGCTCGTTCCGCCGCTTCCGCCGGCGGAGGCGTCCGGTTGGGCGAGCGTTCGGCTGCAGCCGCCGCTCCAGGCGACGAGCGGTAAGACGCCGATGATCAGCGCCGCCACGATCAGTCGCGCGATTCGCTCGACGCCGGACACGCCCGTCATTTTAGCGCCAGATCCAGGGAGGCGCGGCTTTCATCGCGCCCGGGCCACCCGCGCCGCTGGCGTGACCTCGCGGTGCAGGATCTCGAACGCGTCGTGGGCGGTGGCGCGGACGAACAGATCGTCGCGCTGCGGCGCCTCGACGGGATACGGGATCGGCTGGCCGTCCGGGCCGACGTACGCCTCCGGGTCGATGAACAGCACGCGGAGCCCGCGCTCGCGCGCGCGCATCTGCACCAGGCGGCGATCGGCGTGCACGCCGATGACAAGCAGCGAACGCGCCCGCGGATCGTGATCGATGGTGGGGTAGTACGGCCCCCAGTCGTAGCGGCGCAGGGAGATCTCGGGCAAGCCCAGGTCGGCACATTGGCAGTCGAAGTTGTTGGTGATGACGGGGCCGACCAGCAGGCCCCGCTGCCACAGGTCCAGGAGGCGCCGGTAGAACGGCGTCGGCTCGGCGATCAGGCAGGCGCGGTGGATCTCGGTCATCTCGCGCAGCTTCCGCTCCGGATCGCGAAACAGGTCGAGTAACCCGTCGTCGGCGGCCCGGAACACGAAGCTGTAGTCGGGGCGCGAGACGCCGTAGATCCGATGCAGCGTCGAGAGGTGCGGGATGCCCGCCTCGATCGACGGCCCGCAGCCGAGCTCGAGCTGCGCGGGTAGGTGATCGGCCAGCGTCGCGGCGTCGACCACGCGCGGCTCCTCGCGCGCGAGCCGCTTGCGCAGGCCGACGCGATAAAACACCTCCCAGGGGCGCCGCTCCCAGTCGGCCGGCAGATCGAAGCCGTCGCTGCGCACGACGATGTCCAGGCTCTCGTAATCGGTCGGAGGAAGATCGCCGGGCGCGCGCGCCAGATCCTCGGGGTGCGTCCGCGCACGCCGCACGACCGCCGTCAGATCGCCGCGCCGCCAGCGCTCGTGCGAGCCGGTGCCTTCGCGCCGCCAGCCGCCATCGCGCAGGCCGCCGGTGACGGCCGCCTGGTATTCGTCGATGTGCGCGGCGGGCAGGCCCAGCACCAGGTGCAGGTAGGCGTTGCGCAGGACGAAGTGGCGGCCGTCGACCCCGTACTCGTCGTAGAAGTGAATGAGCCGCTTCTTTCGATCGGTGGGATCCCGCCACCCCGAAAGGCGCGCGTTCGACGGATGCTGGTGGCGGCGCCAGATCGATTCGGTGAACCGGCGATGCCAACCGCTCTCGTCCGAATCGATGTGCCGGTGGTAGCGGTCCAGCTGCCGTTCCGTCAGGTTCGCCTGCACGAGGAACGGAAACTTCATGGCGACCTTCCGGCCAGCACGAAGAGGTCGGGGCCGCGGCCGCTCGCGTACAGGCGATCGAGGGCGGGCGCCGTCAGCACTCCGCGCAGCAGGTGGATGTTGCAGTGACTCTCCAGCTCGCGCACGGCGAAGCCGGCGCGCGCGAGGACGGCGGCCAGCGAGGCGCGGCTGAACAGATGCAGGTGGTCGGCGCGGAACGAACGATACGACGCGCCGAAGGCGGCGATCTCGGTGGCCTCCATGCTGGGAACCAGCAAGACGAGGCAGCCGTGGGGCGCGAGCGCCTCGCGGGCGAGCGCCAGCTCGCCGACCGGATCGACGACGTGCTCCAGCACGAACTGGTACAGCACGGCGTCGAAGGCGCCCCGCCCGACGCCCGATCGCGGCGACGACAGCGCCTCGGCCAGCGTGCCGTGGAAGGTGGCAAGACCGTGGCGCCGCGCCGCCTCCCGGACGGCCTGCGCGCTGACGTCGACGCCGGCCGTGCGCAGCCCGGCGCGCTCGGCGGCGACGCGCGTGTAGCCGAAGCCGCTGCCGATCTCGAGCAGCGTGCCGACCGGCGTCGCCGATGCGCGGCGCAGGCGCTCGATCAACCGCGCGCCCTTGCGCACGCGGTACGCCTCCTCGTCGGCGTACCCGTCGTAGCCGGCCCCGGCGGCATCGCGAACACGAAAGTAGTCGTCGCCCGCGTAGCGGGCGCGCGACGCCGCGTCGCCCGGATCGCTCAGCAGCGCGCCGTGACCGCAATGATCGCAACGTCCATACACCAGATCCCCGGCGGGCGGCGGCGATCGACGGGTGAGCAACGGGACGACGGCGACCCGGGCGCAGGCGGCGCACGGTCGCGGGGGAGCGGCTGGCAGCGGCGGGGCCTCGTGAGGCGACAGAGGGCGATAGGCGGCCGCCAGCGCCAGGAGGCAGCGGTCGGTCTCGTCGTCCGCGGTCTCGCCCCGCGGCGCCGGCGGAAGTCGCGCCTCGAACGCCGCCAGCGTCGCCTGCCAGATCTCGGGCGCGATCTGCAGCGTCCGCGCGACGAGCGCCAGATGCCCGGAATCGATCGCGCCCAGCGCCGGGGCGGCGGTCATCGACGCACCGGCCGGTACTCGCGCCACGCGGTCGGCAGATCCAGCGCGACGCCCAGCGCGGGGCCCAGCGCCAGCGCGCCGAACGCGGACCGGCCGGACCGGCGCGGGCGGAACGTCGTCTCGATCTCGTGGATGCGGTAGCCGCGGTGGTGGGCCGCCACCATCACGAAGCACTGCCAGTGCCGATAATGTCCGCTGAACCGCAGCAGATCATCGAGCACGCCGCGGCGGCAGGCGAAGAACCCCGACTTGTTGTCGCGCGCCGCCATGCCGAACGCGAAGTTGAGGACGGCGGACAGGCCGCGCGACAGGACGTAGCGCGGGTCGCGCGGCCGGTCGCTCGCCGCGCGCACGCCCTGGACGATGTCGGCGCCGGTCGCGTCGATGGCCCGGCGGAGCCGCGGGATGTCGGCCGGATCGTATTGCAGGTCGGCGTCGATGACGCAGATGTGATCGCCGCGGGCGTGGGCGAGGCCGGTCCGCCAGGCCGCCGGAATCCCGCCGGTCCGCGGGTGACGGACCGCACGCAGCTCGGGATGCCGCGACTGCATGCGCTGGAGGCAGCTCCACGTCGCGTCGGTCGAGCCGTCGTCGACGAGGACGATCTCCCAGGCGCGGTCGCCGGCCGCGGTGGCGCCGCCCAGCGCGGCGCGCGCGCGGGCCACGAAATCCGGCAGGTTGTCGGCCTCGTTCAAGCAGGGCACCAGCAGGGAGAGACCGGTCATGGCGTCGCCTTCGCGGACCATCATAATCGCTGGCGCTCGCCTGCGTCCTTTGCTTGGCGGGCGCGGGTTGACTTGCTAGTCTCGCGCGGATAAAGGAGGTTTACAAAATGACCGTACGCGCACCGAAGACTCGATGGATCGTCCTCTTGGGGCTCGCCGGCGTGCTGGCCGCGGGTCGCGCGTACGCGCAGACGACACCCTGCGCCACCGACCTCGACTGCCCCGGCACCGGCTGCGGCGGTCAGGTCTGCGTCAAGAGCTCCGGCGGCGCGATGTGCGCCGATCCGAACACGTCGCACGCCTCGGGCATCGACGACGGCTGGTGTGCCGCCGCCGACGGCACGCCGACCGACACCAACTGCAAGTGCCATTCGCTGGGCGCGACCTGCAACGGGTTCTATTGCACGTTCACGATCCCGCCCGACGGCGGCGCGACCGGCACCGGCGGCGGCGGCGGTTCGGGAGGCAGCACCGGGACGGGCGGGAGCGGGAAGGGCGGCAGCGGGACCGGGACGGGCGGCAGCGCGACTGGCACGGGCGGCACCAGCGGAGGCAGCGGTGGCGGCGGCGGTGGCTGTAGCGTGGCCGGCACCCCGTCGGCTCTCGGTGCGGCGGGCTCGGCGTTGCTGCTCGCGCTGGCGCTCGTACGCCGGCGGCGTCGCTAGCGGACCGCGATCGACTGCAGGTGGAGCACGCTCCGCCTCGGCACCCGGAGGCGGACGAACCGGGCCGTCCGGGCGGGGAAGCTGGCCTTCCAGCTTCCGAAGTTGCGGTCGCTGCGCGCCACCTCTGTCCACGCGGCGCGATCGGTGCTCAGCTCCGCGACCAGCGGCGTCGCCTGGTCGGCGGCGCCGTTGTCGCGGTTCAAGACGTCGATGCGCCGCACGCGCCGCGGCGCCCCGAGATCGATCTCGACCCACGGGTTGTCCTCGGTCTCGGTGTAGTACGCGAGGCCGTTGCATCCGTTGCGCGCGACGCAGGCGTCGAAGCCCGACCAGCGTGAGCTGAGGCGGAACGGCCGTCCGGCCGCCAGATCCGGCCCGAGGGTCAGGATGCGGCCGCCGATCACCAGCAGCAGCGCGGCGGCGCCGAGCAGCGCCAGGCGCGACCAGCGTTGGATCAGCAGGCGTTCGATCCGGAGGCGCGGGGCGTCCAGCTCGCGGATCAACGGTTCGGCGGCGGCGCGGGCGCGTGCGACGTCGTCGTCTCCGGCGTCGAGCGTCCCGGGCGCGGCCTGGCCGCCTGGCGGGTTCGCGTCTCCGGTGCCGGCGCGGCTCGCCTGGCGCGCCCATTCGGTCGCCTGCCGGTAGAGCGACAGCGCCGCCGCCTGGCGTGAGCCCTGCGGCAGGTCCTCGCCCGGCGCCGAGGTCTCCTCCGCCACTTCGAAGAGCAACCGCGCCTGGCGGGCGGCCGCCTCGCGTTTGTCGCCGACGCCGGCGAGCGCGGCCCGCGCCTCGCGCAGCGCCGCGCGGCGCGAAAACCATTCGAAGATCCGGAGAGGGATTTCCCGAAGGCTCATCGCGCGGCGTCCGGCCGCAGTCTAGCCCGCCGCGCGCGCGGATCGTCAGCCGACCGCGTTCCAGAGCAGGCCGCGCGCGTCGGCGACCAGGCGGCGCAGGACCGGCGGCGGCGGCAACCCGAGCGCGCGCGCCAGCGATCGATCGGACAGCGTTGCGGGCGGCGAGGTCGAAGCGATCTCCGCCTCGAGCGTCCGGGCCGCGGCGTCGCGTTCGGCCGTCAGGCGGCGCGCGCTGGACGGCTGGACCGCGCGCGCCCAGGCGTCGATCTCCCACGCCAGCAGCGCGTGCCTTGCTTCGTCGCGCGCGATCGACGCCATCACGGCGCGCAGCCGCGGATCGGCGGCGTGGCGGGCCTGGAACGCGGCGGTCGCGGCGCCGAAGGTTTCGCGCACGCAGCCTTCGCGCGCGTTCTCCGCCGCCATCGCGTAGAGCCCGCGCACCGCCGCAGGGCGGATGTGCCGGGGCGCGGCGGCGGCGCCGTTTTCGCGGGCGATTGCGGCGGTCAGGCGGTGGTGGCGGACCTCGTCGGCGATCGCCCGCCGCGCCGCGCGCAGAAGGGGCGCGGGCGCGCCATGCGCCCGCAGCTCCGCAACCAGGCGGCGGAACGCGGGGACGGAGGCCGCCTCCAGCACGGACGCGTCCGCGAACCAGCGGCCGACTTTCGATCCGCGCGCGCAACGCCGCCGCCGTAAGAAGCCGGCGGGCCGGCGTCCAGTGCAATCGATGTACGTGTACGTGAGGTGGATGTCCAGCGCGGGCTCGGCCGCGGCGTCGGGGTCGCCCGCCGCGCCGTCCGCGCCCGCGTCGCCCACGACGGTGCAGCCCGTAATTTGAGGCTGGAATCCGAACTGCGTGATCTCTCCGCAAAGCGGCAAGCAATTCATGGTCTGCGCGCACGCGTCCCAATCTTCGATGGTCGGCCCAAAGCCCCCGTCAGGATTCTGAGCCGGCCGTGACACGACGAGCACCTGATCGAACGTGTGTGTGGACTGGCATCCCGTGGGTGGCACATTGGGCCCGCCCAGGCTCGACGAGCTGCAGCCGATGGTCAGCGGCAGGCCGAGCATGATCAGGCGGCGAAGAAGCTCTTCTACGGGTGTGCGCATGGTGGTTCCTCTCGGGTTGCGGGTCCGCGCATCAGGAATCACCTAGCATCAAGCGTGCCGGCCCGTTACGCGCCCGGACCGTGGCCTCGGACGATCAGGGCGCGCGGCAGTCGGCCGGGAGCGTACAGCTGTCCATCGGATCGGTGCCGGTGCAGTTGGCGTCGAGCTCGGCCTGGACCTGCATCGGGATCGTGCCGAACGGATTGTTCGTGTCCGCGCGCGGGTAGACCGCGAAGCAGAGGTCCTGCGCGTCGGTGCGGGTGAGCGGCGTGCGCGGGCGCCGGGTCTGGTCGGCGTTCTCGCACGCGCCGTTCACACATTCGTAGACGTCGACCGGCGAGTAGACGTAGATGACCGGGCAGTCCGCGTCGGTGTCGCACGCGAGCATGCGGCACTGTCCCGGCGTGGTGCCCCAGGACGTGCCGTCCGCCGAGACGCAGACGCTGCAGACGTCGAAGAATCGGCCCCACGCGTAGCTGTATGCGGCGCGCTCGCCGCCGCCGCACGGATCGGGCGGCGGTGTCTCGGCGACGGACGCGATCTGGCAGCCGTTCGACTTGCAGTCCCAGCCGAACACCGTGTCGCTGACGTCGCGCAGGGTCGCGGGGTTGTCCGCCGGGCCCGCGCCACCGCCGCCGCTGCCGCCGCACCCGAGCCCCGCCGCACCGGCCGCCACAACAAAAGCAAGTCTAGTCGCCTTCATGATCCACCTCGCCGGAAACGCCGCAATCATAGTCCAACGCCAGCGCGCCAGGTCTCCGCGCTCAGGGCGTGCCGGGCCTGAACATGTAGATGCGGCTGTTTCCGGCGACGAAGACGCGACCCTTGGAGAAGATCGGCGACTGGTGACGGGTCAGGTCGGCGATGGTGCCGGCCGGGAACTGGCGAACGTAGGTGGCGGTTTCGCCGTCGATGGCGAACAGCTCGCCGAATTCGTCGGCGAGCCACACGACCACGTCTGTCCCGTCGCTGTCGATCATGCTCACCGCCGGCACGCCCGCTTCCGCGAGGCCGACGGCGCACCATGGAACGGTCACCGTCGGCGGCGAGGTGGCCTCGATCTTCGCGGCGAAGAGATAGCCGCTCGCGGGTCTCGAGATGCATCCATAGACGGGGCCCCGGCTGATGACGTACGTCCCGGTACGCGTCGTGTAGGCGGCGTGCGCGCTCATGATGCTCCACCAGAGGACCGGGCTCTGGACGAGCGGCGCGCCCATCCCTCCGAGATTGTCGCGATCGAGCACGTACATGTTCGTGTCCTTGCCGAACAGGACCACCAGCCGCGGGATCGGGGCGCCGGGCATGTCGACGAGGACGGGCGCCGTGCCGCCCAGATCGGCGTCGGCGGCGTCGAGTGCGAACCAGTTCGCGGGCGCGAAGTAGTCGGTCGGGTCGGCGGTCGGTTCCAGCGTGGGCGACAGCTTGAAGACGGCCTCGCCGTCGAGCCAGGTCGCGGGCAACGCGGTGTTGCCGGTCGCGAAGTAGATCGACGTTCCGTCCGACGAGATGCCGCCCGGCGCCCAGACGCCGCCACCGTTCGCGCGCGTCGCCCACGCGCTGACGCGCGTCGGGTCCGCCGTCGAGATCGCGACGATCCAGCCGTGGTAGAGGCCGCAGTCGCCGCCGAAGCCGCCGTACGGGACGAACAGCGTGCCGCCCAGGAGCGCCAGCGCGCCGCGCTGGTTCTGCGTGCTGGAGGTGAACGCGAGCGAGCCGACATGCGCCGTCGCGTCGACATCGACCGGCCAGCCCGGTCGCGTCGCGCCCGTGTCGGCGTCGAGCGCGAACACCAGGTGCTTGTGCGGGCCGTCTCCGCCGGTCAGCGCGTCGACGTAGAGGACGCGCGCGCCGCCGTCGATGATGGGCGTGCCGATGATTCCAACCGGCCCCGCGCTGCAGACGCTGGCCGGTCGGATCGCCGGCGCGCCGAGCGTGCGATCCCAGACCGGTGCGCCTGTCATGCCGTCGAAGGCGAGCACGTGATTCGTTTCGGTGGCGACGAACAGCAGGTCCGGCTTTCCGCCGACGCCGTCCAGGTACAGCGGCTGTGCCCAGACCGGCCCGTCGTACGTCGGCGCGTAGCTCGGGTCCAGCTGCAACCGGCTCACGGCGTCGATGGTCAGCGTCGGATCGATGTACACGCCGTCGCGCGAGGCGTGATTGTGGTGCTGGAGCACGCCGCTACCGGCTGCGCGAACGCCGCCCGTGCCCGCGCCGCCGGTCGTGCCCGCGGCGGAGCCGCCCATCGCACCGCCGCCCGTGCCCGCGCCGCCGCCCGTGCCCGCGGTGCCGGTGGTGCCCGCGGTGCCGGTGGTGCCCGCGCGGCCGGTGGTGCCCGCGCTGCCGCCGCCCCCACCACGTCCCACGGTGTCGTGGCTGTAGTCCGGAGCCTTCGCGCAGCCGAAAAGCAGGCCGCACGCGACGAGGAGAATCCGACCAGTCATGGACATCGTTCCGGCTGCCAATCCTAAGGCCGTCGCGCCGCGATTGCAGCGGCAGCTGTCGACGGTGCTAGCATCCTTGCGCGGTCCACTTCCGAAGCCGGGGTGGCGAAATGGTAAACGCGGCGGACTTAAAATCCGCTGCCGCGAAAGCGGCTTGACGGTTCGAGCCCGTCTCCCGGCACTGCGAACGGCGTCGCGCGGTGGATTCATCAGTGCAGGTCGAGCAGCGTC
>Ga0209465_10001320_pt1 | contig 11040 bp, 10 predicted proteins | sample PanSoiPlot1MoBio_FD_188321 | JGI IMG/M metagenome (GOLD analysis project Ga0209465, IMG submission 188321) | Tropical forest soil microbial communities from Panama analyzed to predict greenhouse gas emissions - Panama Soil Plot 1 MoBio (SPAdes)... | ecosystem: Environmental > Terrestrial > Soil...
TAGAGTGACTGCTTCATATTCTGTAAAATACCATAAAATACCTTAATACCCATCGAAAAAGAGTACGTTTAGTTAATAAACAGGTAGGCCCGTTGGAATACAATTCTTCCACGGTCCAGACGAAAAATTTCGAATTGGTCAGCGGAGGGAAGTGCTATCAGCGACGGTCACAGCTGGCGGCTTCGGTCTCGCCCAACTGCACTCTCGCTCCGGCTCCGGAAGCTCGCCTAGTAGGGAATTCCGCCACGTTGGAACCTTCCGGAACCGAGAAGTTCGAGAGGACGCGCTCTTTAGAAAAGATCAACTTATCACCGGACGCACCCAGGTCGATTTTGATAACGTCGCCCAAGCCGATCTGGCCGGTAGCGATCAGATTCGATATCGGATACACGAGGTGACGTTCAATGGCACGCTTCAGATGACGCGCGCCATACTTCAGATCCGTACCTTCGCGCAGGAGGAACTCTTTTGCTTCGGAGGTGCACCTGAAGATGAACTGCCGGTCGGACTGGGAAGCCATGATCCTGTTCTGAACTTCGTTTAGCTCGATATCCAGAATCTGACGGAGGTGCTGTTGGTTCAGCGTCTGGAACACGACAACCTTGTCTATGCGGTTCATGAACTCCGGAGAGAACTTCCGTTTCGCCACATCCACGGCGGTGTGGTACATCTTCTTGTCAATTTCAGCGAGGTTCGCTTCATCGGTCCGCACGCCGGACGTGAACCCGATTCCGCCCGACAACATCTCACTCATCTCGGAAGCGCCCAGATTGGATGTCATGAAAATCACGCAGCGCGAAAGGTCGACCTTGCGGTTATCGCCTAGCGTCAGCGTGGCCTTGTCCAGGATGCCAAGTAACAATTGCCACAAGGCGTCATTCGCTTTTTCAATTTCATCGAAGAGCAGGAAACTAAAACGTGCCTTGTCGGTCTGATACTGATCGAGGGCTTCCTGGGTGAGCAACGGTGGAGTCTCACGATGTCCTAGATAGCCCGGAGGCGATCCGATCAGCTTTGCAATTTCGTGACTGTGCTGAAATTCCGCACAATCGATTTTGATCAGAGCCCGAGGACTCCCAAAAAGAATCTCGGCTGATGCTTCGACAACTCTGGTCTTACCGGATCCGGTCGGGCCAAGGAACAGCAGGTTCGCAATAGGACGCCCCGGCATGTTCATTCCCGCCAGGTAGATCTGGTACATGTTCACGATGCGCTTGACTGCGCGATCTTGTCCCACAATTTTTCCCAAGAGCCGGCGTTCGAAGTCCAGGACTGCGGGGCTTCGCATTTCCGGATCGAGGAGTACTTCTTCAGAGACGAACGGTTTGACCATCGCTTTGCACCTCTTGCCGGTCTTTCCCAGCCTTTGTCAGGAAAGCCTTGAATCAGCTTCCACCCTCAGTCCTGCAAGTCGCCTACCAATCAAATTCCGGCTCCTGGAGAGTTTGACGGCAGTTCCTTACATTCGGTGGGAATGGCTGTTCTTATATGCCGTTATCGCATCCGCATGGCGGACTTTAGCGGGTGCTTTGAGTGGACTCGATGGTGCGGCGATACAGATCTTCATATTGCAAAACGATCTTGCTTGCACAAAATTCTCGAGTGGCACGTTCTCGTCCGGCCTTACCGATTTCTTCCCGAACACTGAGTTTCTGCAGAATCAGGAGGCAACCATCTGCCATGGCCTTGGTATCTCCGACGTCGTAGAGAAACCCGTCGACCCCGTCTCTGACCACTTCCGGAATACCGCCGACGCGACTAGCAATGACCGGAACCTCACACGCCATCGCTTCGAGTGCGACGAGGCCGAACGATTCCAGGTCACTCGGAAGCAGAAGGACATCAGAAACGGCAAGAAATTGGCTCATGTCATTTTGTTTCCCAACAAAGATCACGTCGTCCGCCACTCCGTGTGTACGGGCAAGCCACTCCGCTTTAGGGCGATCTGGACCATCGCCAACCATTAACAGTCGTGATCGCTGTTGCTTGCGAACGCGCGCGAAAACTGCCACGACATCTTCAACTCGCTTGACGGGACGGAAATTTGAAATGTGAATCAAGATGCCTTCGTCATCGGCCGCAAACTTCTTCCGGAAGCTGCGATCGTGGGAGCGGCCGTAAACGTTGCAATCCACAAAATTCGGAACTACGTCAATCGGCCGCTCGATCTGAAACTCTTGAATAGTGCGCCGTTTGAGGTATTCCGATACTGCGGTGACGGTATCGCTTTGCTCAATGCCAAAGCGAGTGATCGGCAGATACGAACGATCATTGCCAACCAAGGTGATGTCTGTGCCGTGCAGTGTGGTCACGAACGGTATCACCCGGTCAGTCAGCATCTTCTTCGCGAGGTATGCGCTGATCGAATGCGGTATCGCGTAGTGAACGTGAAGGATGTCGAGATCGAATCGAGTCATCACTTCAGCCATCTTCGTGGCAAGAACGAGATCGTACGGAGGATACTCGAACAGAGGATACGAAAGGACCTCCACCTCATGGAAGTAGATGTGATCCGTCATGGTCACTCGAATTGGCAGGGCGTAACTGATGAAATGAACGTCGTGGCCTCGCGACGCTAATTCTTTTCCCAATTCGCTAGCGACCACTCCGCTACCACCATACGTCGGATAACAGGTGATCCCGATCTTCATAGCTCGATGACCTGATGTTCCCTGGAATCCACGTCGAGTTCCTCTTCCAATCGACGGATGAAACCCAACCCGTAGCGCACCAGAAAGGAGGTAATGTTAATAACCCGTTCTTGTAGTTTCTTTTCCGGGAAGAATGAATTTAGAACCGAATCGAGATGCCGCTCGAGCGTGTCATTGCGGCGTGCTTCCGCATTGACGAATTTTGTCCGGAGCGTTTCGACTTGATGCAACACTTTCTGCCTCGAATTGTCGAGTGCTCCGGAGAGTGTCGGGTCCACAGCATTCAAAGCCTCGCGCAGCGATTCCAGCTCGGTCATCAGACGGTCACGCACGAGGTCGAATATTTCCACCCCTTGAACATTGGCTACCGCTTTTCGCCGGACAAAGTCCCGCCCACGAAACATATCCTGAAACTGCAGATCGTACTTCTTCAGCACGCGCTCAATTCTCGGCTCCACAACTGTGGCGCTGATCCGCGGAAAAACGGGCGGCGCCGGCCGGCGAAATACCTCGTACACGGCGCCGGCTTGCGCGAAGTATGCGACTTCAGCAGGGCCGCCGACGTAAGCCGCAGTGGGGAAGATCGCATCCTGCATTGCCGGACGGAGCAGAACGTTAGCGCTTAGAGGTATGTCATCTTTAAGTTCTTCTGGGCGAAGAGCTCGACGAGATTTCCCGCGGTACGCAAACAGACCGGTAAAGTTATCGTCGACTTTCACTTGCTCGTGGTACCCGGCGTCGGAGAGTGCACGGCTCCGCGCAACGACCGCCGCTCGAATTTCGGAGTTTTGACGTACCGCCTGAACCAACGTTGCGTGGGCCAGCTTACGAATCTCGGGCTCAAGTGGATTCGCGAAAACGAGTCCGGTACCTTCGAAGAGTTTCGCCATTGCCGATAAGAAGGCATCTACGGGCGAAACACCTGGTCTGTAAGATTCCATAACCTGCCGAACTTCAGGTTGAAACTCTGAATTGGGCAGACCGGCCAGGAATTTCGAAAGCGCGTCGGGCACATCACCACCCAGCGTAAGCCAACCTACGGGCGAAGAATCGGGATTCGAAAGATCGATACGAACGTGCAGCAATCCGCCATCTCTATCGAGGACTGACGCAGATTCGATTTCTTGATAATCGTGGTCCTCCGCTGCAACCCAGAACACTGGCACGGCAGGCACTCCGAGGCCGTCTAGCGCCTTGGCCAGTTTGATGACCGTGATGGCTTTCAGAATCGTGTAGTTGGGTCCGGTGAACAGTCCGGGCTGTTGGCCGGTGATGATGGTAACGGCTCCAGCCGCCAGCTTTTGAATGGACGTGGGGTCGCCCGTGAGCGATCCGCAAAGGCGTTCCCGGTGCGCGGCACCGAGCGCGGGTCGTTGACGGGCAAAGGCAGCAATCGACTCGGGCGAATACGGTTGCGAGTAGAACTTGCGAAGACGCGTCCACTCGGTAACGTAATCGAGGAAAAGCGCCGACATTGAGGGCAAACTTCCGAAGGGAATCCGCATCATGAAATTTCTGCTAAGTCGCTATTCATCCTTCGAAAGATCTGCGCCAGATCTTCGCGTTGCTCCGGTTTCAACGGCAGCAAGGGCCGCCTTGGCAAACCAGCCTGAAATCCCTCCAACTCCATCCCAGCCTTCAACCCGGCGATCCCATATTTTCCGGTAACTGCTCCCGCCGACGGCGCGATGATTCTTTGAATATCTCCAGCTTTTTTATAATCCTCCGCGGCGAACGCGCGATAGAGCCCGAGGCATTGTCTCGGTGCTGCGCAGGCCAGCGCAACGATTCCGCCGCGCGCGCCCGCAACCAACAACGGCAACAGGGTCGGCGCGGAACCCGATAAGACACCGAACCGGCCAGGTTCCGTGTTCCAAACAACCTCTGAGACGGTTTTCGCATCGCCAGAGCTATCCTTCAGGCCTCGGATATTGGGATGTTTCGAGAGCTCAATCACGAGGCTCGACTGCAGAGGCACACCGGTAAAAACTGGAACGTTATAAATAATGATGGGTATGGGCGAAGCATCGGCAACCGCAGTGTAATGCGCCATGTACACATCAAACGTCATCTGAGCTTTGAAATAGAACGGGTTCTTGACAAGAACTGCGTCGACGCCGCGGTCGGCTGCTTCTTTTGTCAGATCGATTGTTGCTTGCGTCGATTCGAGGCCGGTCCCGGCTAGCAGCGTCATTGATGAAGGAACACGTCTACGTGCGGCTTCAATGAGCTTTAACTTTTCGGAGTGTTCGAGGTACACCGATTCGCCATTGGATCCCAGAACGAGAAAGCCCTCGATACCGGCTTCGAGGTACTTCTCGATGTTCCTTTCGAAGAAATCGTATCGGATGGCACCCGTCTCATCGAAAGGCGTTGCCATCGGCGGGATGATGCTTTTGAACTTAAACAATGTTATCAGTCCATCCTCTCTAGAAATCGGGTCAAGCCTGGAAGATTGTCTTCGAGACCGCGCAATTCAGGCAAGTCTTTAAACTGAATATCACTGGAACGCAGCCCCGATAAGGCTCCCAGAATAGCGCGGTAGTGGCTCAGCAATCTCAGGAAGGGGTAGTAAAAAAATAAATTTGGGCCGGGAATGGGAGCTAAAAACGGGGTAAACACAATAACAACGCCCGTGATCAGGAAATCAATGGAGAACCAAAATATATGTTTCCAGCGCTGCTGCTTCAGTGTGCGTTGAAATGCTTCCCGATCACGGGCATAAACGACATACCGATCGGCGGATGCCATCGTCTTGAGGACGCGCTCGACGGGATCAATCTTGTCTTCCAGCCTCGTGTAGTAATCGTGAAGAGATCGAACCCCCCGGCCGATCCACGAGAAAATACGCGTTTGCCGGCGCGATAACCATTCGATCAATTGCCGGACCCGGTCGGTGGATTGTGACTCAATATTTGCGAGCACGTCGGACGGGCTGAATAAAACAGAGCGACGGCCCCGTGTGGAAATCAAGTAAAGATCTAGCGATTTCGCCATCGTGTTCTGCCAAGTGCGCGGTCTAGAAGGCTACCTGGGGTCTGACCCCTCTGCCCTCAATGAGCTTGAAACGCGTTCAATCGTTCAATCCAGCTTTGCACTCGTGACGCAACATCTGGCGCACTTAGCACATCGCTAATCACGGCTACCGAAGTGGCTCCGGCCTTCAATACATCCTCTGCATTTTCTAACTTGATTCCTCCGATGGCGACAACCGGTTTGCGGATCGCCTGGCAAATCGCACTGAGATTTTCCAGCCCGACCACCGCATCAGGCTTCTCCTTCGTCGCCGTCAAGAAAATCGGTCCAACGGCAACATAGTCCACCGGAAGCTTCTCTGCTCGCATGGCTTGTTGCAGATTGTGGGTCGAAAACCCAATCATGCGATCCAGACCGAGAATCCGCCGGGCTTCGACCGGAGGCACGTCGTCCTGTCCAAGGTGCACACCGCCAGCGCCCGAGATCAGGGCCACGTCCACTCGATCGTTCACAATGATCTCCACACCGCGTGGAGCAAATGAAAGGATACGCTCGACCTGTTCGAGAAGTTCCCGGACGCTACCCCTCTTGTTCCGCACTTGGATGATGCGGGCCCCAGCATTCAACAAGGCTTCGGCCAAACGAACCGGATCACCAAAAGACGCATCCGCAAACGTATATAGCCGCGGGAGCGGCTTCATGCGATTTCAGCAGCGCGAGCACGTCGATCTTGGGAGTGTTCAAGGAATTTCGTGTAGATATCGCCTTTGAGGAAGTCAGGATTCCGTAGGATCTGCCGATGCAGCGGGATTGTGGACTTCACGCCTTCCAGTACGAACATGTCCAGCGCACGATCCATACGCCGGATCGCCTCGTCGCGCGTTGAACCGTGCACAATCAGTTTAGCAATCAGAGAATCGTAATAAGGAGGGATGACGTACTCTGCATACGCAGCCGTATCCATACGAACGCCCGGACCACCTGGGGCATGCCATGCAGTGATTTTTCCAGGTGAAGGCTTGTGAGTTCCAGGATCTTCAGCATTGATTCGGCATTCGAGCGCGTGCCCACGAAACTGAACATCGCTCTGCTTGTGCGGCAATCGCTCGCCGGCCGCAATCAGGATTTGATCTCGGATGATATCGAAACCGGTCACCATTTCGGTTACCGGATGCTCCACCTGGACTCGGGTGTTCATTTCCATGAAATAAAAATTCTTGCGGTCATCAACGAGGAATTCAAGGGTGCCCACATTCGAATACCCGACTTCCTTGATCGCTTGTACAACGCGGCTTCCGATTTCCTCACGCAACGATGGCGTCATGAGAACGGAAGGAGATTCCTCAATAAGTTTTTGGTGACGACGCTGAATCGAGCACTCGCGTTCGCCAAGATGTATGGCGTTGCCGTATTCGTCCGCCATAATTTGAAACTCGATATGGCGAGCTCTTTCGATGAATTTCTCGATATAACAGTGGGGGACTCCAAACGCGTTCGCCGCTTCGGCCTGGGCAGTTTTCAGGGCCGCCAACAGTTCACCGCGATTCTGCACAACACGCATTCCACGGCCGCCCCCGCCGGCTACTGCTTTGATGATAACGGGGTATCCGATGGCTTCGGCAGTCGCGATCGCCTCTTTTTCTGTATGAACGGCGTCGTCGCTTCCAGGCAAAACCGGCAGCCCGAACCGATTCATTTCCGTCCGAGCCCGCGCCTTGTCGCCCATCAAACGAATAGCTTCCGAGGAAGGTCCGATGAACTTGATGCGGCTTGCTTCGCAAACTTCTGCGAAGTAAGCGCTCTCAGACAAAAACCCATATCCGGGATGTATCGCGTCTGCATTTAAGAGTTCCGCAGTGCTGATCACATTGGGAATGTTCAAATAGCTATCGGTACTCTTTGGAGGCCCAATACAAACGGCTTCGTCCGCAAAGCGAACATGCAGGGCATGACGGTCGGCCTCGGAGAAAATCGCCACCGTCTTAATACCCAGCTCTTTACACGACAGGATGATCCTGAGGGCTATTTCTCCACGATTGGCGACGAGTATTTTTCTGAACATGGTTTAGTTAGTCAACGCGGTCGAATAGCAAAGAGTCTCTCTCCGTATTCTACCGGCTGACCATTTTCGACGAGGATGCTGATAATTTCTCCGGCCACATCGGATTCGATCTCGTTCATCAATTTCATCGCTTCAATAATGCAAACGACGCTTCCCTTTTCAACAAAATCACCAACGGAAACAAACGCCTCCGAATTGGGTGCAGGGGCTTTGTAAAAAGTTCCGACGATGGGCGACTTGATGTGATAAAGCTCCTCGCCCTTTTGTTCCGGCATCTCCGGCTGAGCCTGCGGTAGCGCGGCGGCCGGCACAGCGGACGTTATCGCAGCCGGCTCAACAGCAGCTGAGGCCGTATGATTGGAAGCGCGCCGGATGCGTAAGCGAACACCCGATTTCTCGAGTTCCAACTCTTCGATCGATTCCTTTGACGTAACAAGATCTATGATTTCTTTCAGTTCCTTCAGATTCATAGAGACTAATCCGAGGAGTATAGCAGACGCAGGGGCAGACCCCTCCGAATTCGGGTAATCCGGAACGGTTGCGTAATTACCTAAATTCAACGAAATCCTTAGAGAATTTAGGTAATTACGCAACCGTTCCGGAATTATGCCGAATTAGAGATTTCCCACGCCGCTTGTTTAAGCTCGTATCGGGCGCGGCCGATCTGATCCTGTGCACCGGACAAAAGAATGAGGTAATGATCAGGGGAGACGCTACGGGCGATCACGACGGACTGCTCGGAAACCAGGACGTTTTCTACCAGACGGCCCGCCTCGGAATCTTCCAAAGCGCTGCGCGCGATTCGCAACAGCGTCACGTATTCTTCCGCGATTGTCTCAAGGTCCAACGCCGGATCGTCGGCAACGTGATCCACAAGGCCATGCGGTCCAACCAGCATTATCGCCTGGATCTGCGCCAGATTGCGCCGAAGCTTGGACACAACGTCCCGAAACTTTGCGTTGACTCGGTTCTGCGTTAGCCGCTCTCCTGTGTCAGCGTTGCTGCGGCTGCGCTGGTGCATTTTCCTCGCCCGGTGCAAGCACGCTGATAGCGTCTAGCGCTCGGACCCTTGGTGTGACGAAGAAAAGCAGCTCGGCCGTGCTCTTGATAGTCTGCGTTCTCTTAAACAGCGTTCCGATAATGGGCACGCTACCCAATCCGGGAACCTGGAAAATATTTAGTGTATCTGTATCGACGAGGATTCCGCCGATAACGGCCGTGCCTCCGTCCGGAACGAGAACCTGAGTTGTCGCCGTTTGCGAAGCAACAGACGGAATGCCATTGACAGATCTCGCGAAATCAGGCTGCTGGTTGGTGATGTTCACTTGCAGCAGGATCGTACCGGCTTCCGTGATTTGAGGTGTTACGGCCAGGTTGAGACCGAACCTTTGGAACTGCGTCGTGATGGTGTTGTTGACGTTCGTCTGAACAGGTATTTGCGTCGATTGGTCGATCGTCGCCGGGATATTGTTTTGTGTCACCACTCTTGGCCGGGAGATGAGTTTCGCCGTCCCGCGAGCTTCCGCCAGCGTAATAATTTCATCTAATAGAAAGTCTTTCCCTGGTTCAATCAGGAAAGCGAGACCTGACGTCGCTGGCGCTGGAAAGTTCGCAACAAGCGGCAAACCTGAACCGCCCCCAGTCGTGACACGCGGCGCTGGATTCCGCGTGAACGGACTGGATCCAGCTGCGCCCGTGAGAATATTGCCGCTATTGGCGCCGACCATAAGCCCTAGCTGGTTACCTATGTCGCGTGTAAAACTTTTGTTCGCTTGAAGGAGTCGGGCCTCGATTTCCACCTGCTTGGCGGGCGTATCCAGAAATTTCACCATCGTTTCAAGATTCCCGAACTGCGATGGAATATCGGAAATGATCAGCGCGTTCCGCCGCGGATCCTGAATGATCGTTCCACGAGGCGATAACAAGCGGCCCAGAATGGTTCCCGCCGCATCCGATTTCGTGTAGTTCAATGTGAACGTGCGCGTAGCGAGAGGCACTGCCAGCTCTTGCGCATCACGAAGCGCCTTTGCCGCCGTTTGTTCCCCTTGCAATGTCGTATTCGTGGCGATGCGGAGTACGTTACCTTGGAGCTGTCCGCCGAGTTGGTAGTTCTTCAAAACGACGTCCAAGGCCTGATCCCACGGCACATCCGTAAGCTTGAGTGTCACGGTACCGGTAACATTCGGATCGAGTACGACATTCAAACCACTGATCTCCGAAATCAACCGGAAGAAGTCTTTGATGTCGTAATCTTTAATGTCGATCGAAATGAGTTCGCCCTGATATTGCGGGATCGGTGTAGGTGTCGTCGGTACCTGTGGCGCCGTCGGCGGAACGATGGCTACCTGTGTTTGTTGCCGCGCGGTCTCTACAGCACCAGCCACCAGCGGTGCTGCTCCACGAGCGGCGGGAAGCGATTGCACGGGAGCCGTCGGTTCGGGCTCCGGCAACAGAGAAGCGAGCTTCAATGCCGGCGAAGCCGACGCCGAAACAGAGAACGATGCCGGCTCCGGGACGACCACAGGACCCGCGGTCTGATTCTGCGGAGCGCGGGCCGTACTGCCGAATACAATTCGTACTGCTCCAGCCTCGTCGATCACGCGAAATGGAACATCTTTGGACAAATCGAATACGATCCGGGTCGCCTGGCGAGCGCCATCGCTGTAAAAGGACGTCCGAACGCGTTCCACGCCGGCCGCGCCAATATGTCGTTCCTTAAAACGGATGGTGTTTTGGATTCCGTGAAAATCGACCACGAGGCGATGCGGCTGTTTGAGTTCGAAATACGTGTACTTCGCATCTTCGCCTGCCGTGATCTTGGCTTCAAGAGAGTCGCCTGTGTTGCTGAAGGAGACATCTTTAATTATGGTTGCCACTTTCGAAGTCGCCCCATGTACGGCGAGAGTCAAGATAAATAGCATCATGCCGACTGAAAGGAACTTCCTGGAATCAACTCTCATTTATCTTCTCCTGACTTAGGTCGCACTTTTCGGACGATCTCCCTTGGCGCTTTAGGATCATCAGCGGGAGGGGGAGTGGTCAGAGCAAATGTTACGGTATCTAGTTTTATGCTTTTCACGACGGCGTCATAAAGTGCGTCTCCGACGTGAGCGAAGTAAGGTGCCTTAGCTCCCGGCATTGAAATGATCACGACATTCATGGACGGCACCTTCGACGTCACCACGCCTGCGATTAGCGCCTCCCTGACTGGTATGCCTTTCAATCCAGGAGGCCGCAGCGGTGTCGGCGCAGCCAGTGTTCCCTTCGATTTGGGAACCGGATTAACAAACGGGTCTCGTCGTCCACGGGCGTTATAACGATAATTTTTCGGCACGGAAAGCGCGGGCAACG
>Ga0209465_10001321_pt1 | contig 11039 bp, 9 predicted proteins | sample PanSoiPlot1MoBio_FD_188321 | JGI IMG/M metagenome (GOLD analysis project Ga0209465, IMG submission 188321) | Tropical forest soil microbial communities from Panama analyzed to predict greenhouse gas emissions - Panama Soil Plot 1 MoBio (SPAdes)... | ecosystem: Environmental > Terrestrial > Soil...
AATACAACTACATATGTGACGGTCTCTGAACTGTCTCACTCCCAACGCCGGCAATGCAATTGAGTTGAGTTAAGTTGAGGATGCTCAGGCCTTTCGGCGCATCTCGTTTCGAGCAAGGCATAGTCGTTCGTTGTTGTGCGACTAGACCAGGCACATAGGTGTTAGAAAATGCGCGTCTATGTGCTAATTAAGCTTTAGCGTGTTCGAGCGTCTCGCTCGATAGTTCGATAGACAGAAATAGTTGGCTCACCCGATCATCATTCGATTGAGTGTCGCTATCACCGTTTCTTGATTCAGCAGGGTTTTATTCCGACCACTTTCTTCGCTAATTGCTCGACAGATGCGTTGCACCCGTTTCTTCGATGGAACCGTGCCAAGATAGGCCGCCCCGTCTTCGGCGAGTAGCACTGTCCGAAGGTAACCCCAGAAAGTCGAACTCCTCCTCCGGCAGCTTGCAGACCCGCGTCTTAGTCTCGTTTACCGTATATCGCCGGTCTTTCTTCCTTACGAACTTTAAGGTTGGCAACAAGGGTGATCGCCTGATTCTCCCTCTGTGGTTCGGAGACTACCTTGGACCATAGATACAGCGCTCGAAAGAGGAGAATCGTATGTGCACCGTACGGCAACAAGAACTCTGGCGACCAGCCGGGAGGTAATTATGTGGATGAGACCATGTGCATTGTGCAAAGCACTCCTTCGCAAGTTCCATCTTTCCGAGACCGTGCACTGTCGGTGTGGCTGGCAGTGGTAAGAAATAACTGTCTCGAGGGCCCATGTGCGAACGACGGATTGTTTCACATCGAGGCTCGCGAATCCAACTAAGGGTCTGCCGCGCCTAATGCCCAAAGGTGAACGGGGTAAGGGCTAGGTTCGCTCGGAACATCCGTACATCAGCGAAAGGCTTAGTGAGTTTTTTCTGGGCGCCATCTTTTACCGACTAGCGTCTTTCAGGAATCTAATGTCCCAAATGTGAAAAGGGTAAGGCTTAGGTGTGCCCAAAATTCGCTCTCTGGTTTAGTGGACGCACCGAGCATTCAAGTACGCAGCACTCTTGTATCTCCGAGACGGCCGTTACTTGCTTGTGGCGAATTCCGGGGAATGGCCACGTTCAGGTCGCGTCTTCGCAGAAACTTCGTCTTCGCAATGCGAGCAACGAAACACGCGGCGCTTGCCGCGAACCCTAATCGGGAGGTGTTTTCTTCCACATCGGTGGCAAGCGGGCTTGCCGTCTTAAACCATTCGGGATGCGCCGCGACATAGCCTAGTTGGGTTACTGGCAAGCAACAGTGTCAGCGGCGTGCAGATTCCCTCCCCTCGGTGGACAGCGCGCAAAACTCTAGGTCAAGTCCGCACATTAGGAGTATGGGATAGAAAATCGGTTCCCCTGGTTCGTGAGCCGAAAACGAACAACGTACGTTGCTCCGTTGCTCCGTGCCGTTCCCCTCGAACTTACGATCTGCTGATAGATCAATACCGAGATTCGAAGCCGATTGGGACAGATTTTCATTATCCGTCGGGTGCTTGGAAACTCGATTGTTGAGGAAGAGAATGATTGCAACAACCAACTAGAAAACTGCGTACTTTAGATTCTGTCTCCGCTCCTCCGGGTTTGGCGCTTCACCCTCCTCGTGGTTGCCACTCGTACCGTTCCCGGAACTAGAACGTGCTCGGAAGTTGTTATTCGTCATCGATGGGCCGTTGCTCCCCTTACTCAACTTCGCGCGCGAGGAGCGACTTCGCGCTTGGGTTCCGTTGCGGGGCATTGCAGGCATGAATCGTTACCTGGTGCGTTGGTAACTTGGTTAAGGATCTCGGAGGTGCGGACGGCCTCGTCGACCGCCACGGCCTCGGCTGAATGCTGAATCACGATCGCGTTTGGGAACAAACCTCCGAAGACGACGAACAACACAGTGGCAGCCAGGACCCAACGCTCGCGCGGCAGCGCGTCCGCCTCCACCGTAAACCCCGTTCGACGCTTACCTAGGAAAAGCCGCGTGAACAAGCGAAAGAAGCTTACGGCATTCAGGGCCGTCGCAATGGGCAACAACAATCCCGTTAGGGGATGCGAAGTGAGGGTTCCCTGGACCAACAAGTCTTGAGAACAGAAGCCAAGCGTGCCCGGCAGACCGACAAGCGCCAGTCCGAGGATGGCAAAGGACACGGCAAGGCGAGGCGCGTGTTCGGCCAAGCCCAAATGCCTGCTCGCGCTTAGATTTTCGCCAAAACGAACCTCCAGCAGTCGCAGAATTCCAAACAGACCCACGGTGGAAACCGTGACCACAAACCAATGCACTAGCGCACCGGCAATTCCTTCGGCCGTGCGGCTCTCGAGGCCACTCAAGATGCAGGCGGACTGACTAAGAGCAAGAAAGGCGAGCAGCCGCCGTGGCGAGTTCTCGGCAAGAGCTCGAATCGCGATGAAAAGCGCGGTGGCTATGGCGAGATAGGAAAGAACCGGAAAGAGATGGTCTGTCTGTGGAAACAGCGGCACGATCAGCTTGGCGACCAGCAAAGCTCCAAAATGACCATTCAGGAGAAGAGCAGTTGGGACTGAGGAACCACTCTCAGCCGCGTCTGCTACCCAAGCGTGCATGGGGAAGATCCCTTTGCGAAAGACTACGGCGATGACCAGAAGCGCAAAGGCCACAATCCCGCCCGGGCTCTGTCCCTTCAAATTCGCAATCGAAACAACCCTGGCGTTGGCTACGATGAACCCGATCGCCAGCGCAAAGGCGACACTTGAGGACAGGAGACCGACTAGGGGACGCCGCTTGCGAGGCCGGAACCACCCGGCCCACAAGAATGGGACGATGGACAGAATCCACGCGCCCAGCAAAACGAGCAGGTTTCCAGTCGAGTACGCCAGGAGCGTCGAACCCAATAGGATGAGAATTCCGGCGATCGTCACTGCCTCCGAATCACGGCGCGGAAGCAACAAAATTGCGCCAAGAGTGAGGCAGGAAAAGAGCAGCATCAACGTTTCGTACAGAGATTCACTCTTGGGTGCCCGCCAAACAAGAGCTGCGCTTGCGATGATGGATAGGAGCGCGGCGATGCAGCCGAAGACCCGGACTTGTCGGCGAACACTTGTCACGACAACCGCAGCAAGCCAGGGAGCGGTAATCGAAGCGCTGGTCAAGACAGGAGTACGGAGAACCCATCCCGGCACGGACATCAATTACTCCTCTGAGCTGGCTCCGGGCTCGGGACCTGCACGGCGCGGCCGGGGCGGATTGTAGTAGGGGAGGGCGCACGGGTGCGATCCTTCCGAGAAAGATAGTTGGAGAGCTGCGACAGCGGAGCAATCACCCAGCGCTCGATAATCGTATCCAGATTGCCGCGGTCGAGCGCCCAACGATAGAGCCATAACTGGATCCTTTCCGGCAGCATTTCCTCGATTTGCTTGCCAGTCGGCGAGAGCTGGCCTCCAATGGCGGAGTGCATGTGGTGATAGTCGTGAAGCATGGATGGCGCGCGCAAGTATTGCATGGTGCGAACCGTGGCATTCCCCAAAATGTGGGCCACCGCGAGCCATCTCCATCCGAGCCCGATCTCTATGAATACAATGCCCACTTGCGTCAACGTGGCATAAGCGAGCGACGTCTTGGCGTCAGCGCAGGCACGACCAACAATAGTTCCGTGAATCGCGGTAGCGGCACCGATCAGAACGACCAAAGAGGAAGCAAGCACGGATTGAGCCAGTAGCGGCTGCGCACGAAGCAACAGGTATGCCCCAGCGTGGATCGAGATCGCTCCGTAAAAGATGGCACTTGACGGAGTGGGTCCCTCCATCGCGCGTGGGAGCCATCCCGAAAAAGGAACCTGAGCAGCTTTTCCAGATGCCGCAAGAAGGAAGAGAAGACAGACGACTACTGCCCGCACGCCGGTTAGGGTTGGAAAGCCGTTACCGAAAGATGCTGTTCCAGCCCAATGGTGCATCGCGAAGATACCGACAAGCAATCCAATGTCACATGCGCGATATATGCCGAACACGTAAAGTCCGTTTTCGACGGGAGCGGGCCTGCGCTCGAAGAATCCAATCAACAAGACCGACGTGATGCCGACGATCTCCCATCCCGCGGCCAACAGGTCGAAGGAACCCGCGGCGAACGCGAGCAAGGATCCGAACGCGAACAGGTGCAACAAAAGAAAAAATCGCAGGAACCCAGATTCACGATGAAGGTAGGTCGCCGAAAACTGCCCGATCAGTCCTGATAACACTGCCGCCGATGCCACGAAAGGAACCGAAAGTCGGTCCACCGTCAGTACCAATGGAAAATGGTAGTTCCCCACCGCAAACCAGTTGCCGAAAGTGACGGTAATATCCGCCGCAGACGTAATCCTCCAAATAAGTGCCGCAACTCCAGACGTACAGGCGGCGAAGGTCAAGCCGGTGATCCAGGACAGCAGGCGTTCGCTTGGAACCCAGTCCAACAACCATAGGAGGGCAAAAACAGCAAAAACGAAGCCCGGGGCCACCACGACAAAAACCAAGGTGCCTTGAAAAACATTCACCGCAGGCGGTCTCCTGTTGTTGTTCGAGGCGCTTGAATCCAAGCCATGGGAAGATGCTGGAGCTTCCCGGCGTACCACTCGTGCGATGAGAGCGCCACCGGCAGGCGTTCCAGGTCCTCATGGAACTCTTCAAATCCGCTATCCCGGTGAACATGAACACGTGCGGAAGCAGGGTCAATCGTAGCCAGTCGAATCCAGCGATTTTCCAGCAGCCGCTTTAATGTGGAGTCGCCATCGATAACTTTCTCCAGCTTGTCAGGAGTGGTCTCGACCACGAAGAGAATTCGGACGGGCTCGTGAATTTCAACCATTTGCCAGGGCAATCCCGTGCGTAGGTCGCTGGCATGACCGTCCATGACTCCCATCAAGCTGGTCACGTTGTGGGGCAGTTTCGTGCCGCATCCGTATCGGTCGTTGTCGACGAACGAAAAGTAGTATTCAAGACTGATTCCGGCGCAGACGGGTACCGCGGCGGCCAGCAATGCCGCCAGGGCTTCATTGTCGGGATCTACATTGGCGTCATAGGAAACGAGAAACGCGCGCCGATCGAAGAATAAGCCCCGGGTCAGGCTGCGACGCGCGATGATACACACGGAATTCGTGCAATGCCCATATTCTGGCCGCGGCTGCGCGAGGTGCTCGCTGCGTTCTTCCACGTGACGAAGCGCGCGTTCCGCATCCGCATCTGCCGGCAATGATTCAAATCGCCGGGCGCGCTCGAGTGCGTTCTGCGTTCTCGCGCGATCAAGTGAACTGCGAATGGACTCCAAATCCGCCAGATGTGTTGAGGGGACCGCATCGAGATCGAAGAGTTCTACGTCGTCATTGCAGGTATCGTGATAACCGCCGATGAACCAGGTATCCGGGCGGATATCAATCCCTTTTTCCCGCAATCGGTCGCGTACTTCCTGCCGGTTTGCCATTGAAGCAAAAAGCCGGGCGTTCGGCCCGCCGCGGCGCCCGCCACAGGCTCCGCAATCGTGAGCCGACTCATGTGGATTGTTGAGGCTGCTCGAGCCGTGGCCAAGGATTACCACCAGACGGGAGAAATCGCGCACCAGACCAGCCGGACCCAAGACGCTGGCAACTCGTTCTGCTTTTTCTTCTGCAGTGAATCCCATCAACAGGCCGGAGACTGCGCCCTGGGATTGTTTTGTGTTCCGCATCAATGTGAGCTCAGTTCGCGGCTCGGGTAGAAATGCCTTGTTCAGCCAATTGCGCAGGAGCGCATAACGTCGCGGCGCCAGGAGATGACCGATCAGGGGCACTGCGGAGAGCAAACCGAGGGCTGAGGTCGAAAGCCAGCCGCGGAGCAATGTCTTGGAAGAGACAAACCAATTACGCATCAGCAACCCAAGAATCCGACGCCGCCAGCGGCGGCTTTCGAGTAGCGAGCCGTCTCCGGCTTGTGGCTGTTCTACGATGGCGTGCTTCGGTTTGACCACCACCGGGCAAAACGCCGCCCCATGGGGATCATCGATCCCCCTGTAATCCACGGCTACCGCGAAGTATCCGGCGGCACTATAGGTCTCCACCGACGGGTTGGCTTCTTCCAGAGCGCGTCGCATGGACTCCTCGCGCTCGTCGAGGCAGAAAAATACCTGCGCGGGAGGTCTTTGCGCCTGATTAAACAAGCCGCGATATTTTCTGTGACTAGCCAGCCCTCGCAGGATCTCGCGCTCGTGAGCCCGTTCATAGGCAAGATGGAGGATTCGCCGACGCTCCAGCCCATTGAAGGTTTTGACTTCGCTCGAAAACGCAATCCACTCGGACTCGGAAAGGCTCGCGACGTCCTCGCCGGAAAGTCGCAACACGCGGGCGGCGTCATAGATGCGCGCGGCGCGGCTCAGACGCCTCGTCTCCTGGGTCTTTAACGGGCTCTCCTCCAGAATCGCTTGCGCCGCTCCTCGGCGCGCTGCCACCCGCGACAGCGTCAGTCGTACTGCGAGAAAGTCCATGAGGGAGCAGGGGAGGGTCGTGTGCGGCGCCAAAGTGGGCTCTTCCTCAAGCTTGCGCATCAACCCGGCCCAGCCAGGGAGTACCAAGAGTTCGGCCCGCAGAATTCCGGGCCATTCACTCTCGTCAAAAGAACTGCTATCCAGGTAGTCCAGGACCGCATCTGCCGCCGAAAAGGAGTGTTGCTGCTGCCTTCGAAACTCCTCGTCCAGCCCGACCAGATACTTAGGAAAAATTCCGCCGCGTCCGGAGAGCAGCATCCTCACACTCTGATAAAACCCGTTCTCGCGATTGGGCATCGGCCAATAGGCTGTGCCTTGATCCAAAAACACCGAGCAAAGCCGAATCAACCAAGGATGGATCACCTCGTCCACGGGACGAGGCACGGCAGGTTCTTCCTCGTGAGCTACGGCGCGTGCAGAACAAGCTTCGAACAGTACGCGTAGCGCAGGACGCCGAAACTCCTTAGCCAGATCGCCCTGCTCGGTGCGCCAAACGATGGTCGCCCCATCGAACTCCCGGACCCCCGGCGTAATCATCGCCCGACGCAGCGAACTTCGGCTTAGTCCCGCAAAGATCAGGAAATCGGGTTCCCGGTCAAGCACGGCGTCAACATCCACGAGTTGAATCCGCCCGCGGGCCAAGTCGGCCCGATAACTCGCTTCGCTCATATACGGCTCGGCCCCAAATAGCTGCGCCGCCTGTTTTACCGCTTCTTCGAATGGAAGATGTTCGAAGGCATGCAGGGTGTTGTGGTGAACAAAGACTCCAATGGGGCCCTGCCTGGGAAGCAGGTGTGCGCCGTGTTCGACCGCGCAGCGCAATCGATCCACACGAGTTGACTTGGAAGATCTCGGTTCGGTCATCGACGTGTGACGAGACGGGATTTCGGCGCCTCCCTCGCGACTTCCTTCAGCATGTTCACAGTGGTGTTGAGCTGAGCGTAAAAATAGCGGCGCAGGATATCGAGGACCTCGATGAGCGCATGGTCGCGGATCGAATAGTAGACTTGATTGCCCACCTTCCGGCTCACCACGATTTGTTTGGCCCGGAGGACAGCCAGATGTTGCGATGCGTTGGCCTGCTCAATCCCCAGCCTTTCAATCAGCTGTCCGGCCGAAAGCTCACCCTCGCGCAACAGCTCTACCAAAGCGATCCGGGTCGGATTGGCGAGGCCCTGAAAGATCTCGCTCTTGAACTGCCGTAAAGCGTCGCTCATCGTTCTTATTAGTATATTCGAAACTACGAATATATTCTAGCCACCGGTTTATCCACCACTGGCGCAGCAAGCGCGTATCCAGGGTTCTGTTGTACTAAAAGGCAGACATATCAACGGACGAAACTGTCAACAGTCTGGAGTTGGTGAGCGGACATCCGATGCTCGTTAGTGCGGCAATGGATGCAGTCAAGCAATGGCGCTATAAGCCATACTTGGTAAAGGAGTTCCAGCCGAACTGCAAACCACCATCAACATGAACTTCCAATTGGAATACGACAACAGGTTCGCGGCGTCGCTCAAGAGATTCGTAGAACAAGTAAGGTAGCGTCGTCGCGGAAGTTCCCGCCGCAGAAGGCCGTGACCTGCTGCATAATGGCGCGTTGAGTTTCGAGCGCACTTCCGTCGCGTGCGCGCGCAGCTGCCAGCAGGCGCTCCTCGCCGAACTCTTCGAGTTTGGCGTTCTCCGCTTCCGTGATGCCGTCAGTCGAGAGCAGCAGCTGGTCGCCCGGTTGAAGTTGTGCAGTGTAGTCCTGGTAGGTCCAATGAGGCAGCGCGCCAAGCACCGCTCCTCCTCCTCGCAAAGTTTCTGCAGTCCCGTTGCTGCGCAACAGAAGTCCGGGTGAGTGTCCGGCATTCTCATAGGTAAGCGTGCGTGCGTCGGCGTCGAGCACCGCGTAGAAGAAAGTTACAAACTTTCCCGAAGCGACGTTTGCACAAAGGAACTTGTTCAGTTTGGTACAGACCACCTGAGGCGATGCCTCGGTGGTGGCGAAGGCGCGAAAGGATGCCTGAAGATTTGCCATGAGCAACGCAGCGGTGATTCCTTTTCCGGCGACGTCGCCCATGCAAAGGCCGAGGCGATCTTTGTCCAGCTGAATCACATCGAAGTAGTCGCCACCAACTTCACGCGCAGGCTGCCAGGCTCCGGCGATCTGAACTCCGGCAAGCTGCGGCAACGAGCTGGGCAGCAGCATTTGCTGAATCTCGCGCGCTCGCTTGAGTTCTTCCTCCTGCTCCTGCAGCGCGATAGTCCCTTTCTCGACAGTCTGCTCTAGCTGTTGATTGCGTTTTCTCAGCTTTCGCTGGAATTCTTCTACCCCAAACAGGACAACGTTGGTGACCACCGCGACCACGATGACGAAATAGCCGATCCTGGCGAAGAGAAACGAGAACGGCTCGCGATCAATTTTGGTCAACTGCAGGAAGAGAATCGCGCTCACGGCGCAAATCACACCGAACATGATTTGGACCGGCAAAAACGCGACCCAGTTCCACGGGAACGGGCACGCCACGTACAGGCGGCGGCAGGCGAATTGGAGAGGAATGATAAGGTTGCCCACTGTGAGGCTGGCAATCATAATGACGAACAGTGAAGCCCTCTGGTTGATCGAGGCCAAGAGGGCATAAACCACCAACCCGGTGAACACGACCGTCAGCTCGATCTGGAATACGCGCCGCCAAAGAACCGAACGTTTCTTGGAAGTGACGAAAAGAATACTCACGCGTGACTCGGGGTGGAAATTGAACAGCAAGAGTAACGCCGAGGCAGAAAAAAGTCATGCGGAAACAGCGAGTTGTCTAGTGGAAAGGTGATACCGTCAACTGTCCGCAGCCTCGCTGGTGAAGAATGAAATTGGCCACACTAAGCGTTCCACAGCGGGTGGTAGAGCCATGAAATTAAGCTTGGGCGCAACGGGGAGAAAGGAATAGTTGTGAGCTACAGCTTGTTGAATTCACCGGCAGTCATGGCTTTCGTCGCAATTCCCAGCGAGGTGACATGGTCATATTTTGCTTTTGGACTGGTCATTGTAATCGGGCTGGTCACGATTTTTGCTCGTGGCGATTGGCAAAAGGCACGAGGATTCGACAAGCTGATTCTGTTCGGGCCGCTTTTCTACGCAGCACCACTTGCGGCCTTCGGAACCGAACATTTAACGCTGACGAAGGTCATCGCGTCGTTTGTACCGAAGTGGATTCCTTGGCACTTGTTTTGGGCGTACTTCGTAGGCATTTGCTTTATCGCCGCAGCGCTGAGCCTGGTAACGAGGATTAAGGCCCGTCTCGCGGCGAGTTTGCTGGGTTTGACGTTTTTCCTTTTCGTGGTGCTGATGGACATCCCGGCTTGGGCGCGCGACCCGCGAAATCGGTTTGCGCTAGCGCTCGTGCTGCGGGAATTATCCTTCAGCGGCGGCGCCCTGGCGCTGGCCGCCAGCCTCACCGAGCAATGGCGCGAGCGCGGCACGCACCTCCTGGCGACGATTGCGCGTTACTTCGTCGCCATTCCTGTGCTGTATTACAGCTTCGAACAATTCATGCACGCCGATCACGTTCCCGGCATTCCGCTGGTAATGGTGACTCCCCCGTGGGTCTATGGACACGCCATTTGGACGTACCTGGCGGCAGTCGTTTACGCAGTCGCGGGTTCCCTGTTGCTTGTTGGCAAGAGAACCCGCGCAGCGGCGACGTGGCTGGGCTTTACCGTGCTCTTCATTGTGTTGGTCGTCTACGTGCCAATCGGAGTAGTAGAACGCGCCAGCATCGAGGGCTTCAATTACTTGGCGGATACACTGATGTATTGCGGCGCTGTGCTTCTGCTCGCCGGTGCTATGCCGCGCGAAGCCTAGCGGCGGGAATCATCGGGCTGGTCAGTCCTGATCCGATCACTTGTGTCGTCTGTCAGGGACCCAATGCCCTGTAAATGCTACAGGGGTAAGGGGCAGGCGTGCCTAAAATCTGATAAGACCACTGCTTGGAAAAATTCTGCTGATGCTAAGGTAGTAAACGACTCCATCAGTCTTGACTCTGGCGCACCAGAAGCAATGGACGGTGTCGTGGTTGGGGACAAGCGTTGAAAGGTCCAGGTGACGCCCGCGATGCAGGCCAATACGGCAGAGTAGGCTTATGGCGAAATTTGACTCGTGCCGTCGGTGCGGCCAGAGTTTCGCTACCTGATTCGCGAGTTCAGGCAACGCATTGTGAGGCACTGCCACCTGGTCATTCTCTCAATCACTCAGGGCGGTTACCAGTGGAAGCGAAGACGATAGCAACAGCCGGAGAGTAACCAGGCCCGAACATTGCTGGCGTCTGCACCATGAAGCCGCCGTGCCGACAAGATGGGACGGTTAAACTCTGCCGCGGCCTATTGCCCCAAGATGTGAAAAAGGGACCAAACATAAGCGAAGATGGCGAAGATCGTCGATGATCTTGCGGCGTTCGCCCAGGGAGTCAACTCTTCCCGCCGCACGCGGACGATCTTCCCAGTGCGCACGGGCCGCCCCCCGAAACGGTACCGTTTCTGTTATCAGCAGGGCAGGCAACTCCCGCCGGTCTTAATAGACTCACACTCGAC
>Ga0209465_10001322_pt1 | contig 11037 bp, 9 predicted proteins | sample PanSoiPlot1MoBio_FD_188321 | JGI IMG/M metagenome (GOLD analysis project Ga0209465, IMG submission 188321) | Tropical forest soil microbial communities from Panama analyzed to predict greenhouse gas emissions - Panama Soil Plot 1 MoBio (SPAdes)... | ecosystem: Environmental > Terrestrial > Soil...
GCGAACGGCATGAAGTCCGGACGCTCGAGGCGGCGAGTGAGGTCGTCCTTGATGGCAGGGTCCGCCGGGCTCGCGATGATGCTGCGGGCGCCGAGCGCGCGCGACCCGAACTCCATGCGTCCGATATAGGCGGCGCCGACCGACCCGCTGCGCAGCCGCTCGACGGCGCCCGCGATCGGCGGATCCGCCCACTTGCGGGCGCCGGAAGCCACCAGCGCGACGTCGATGTCGCGGTCGTGGCTGGCGCCGAGAAAGACCGTGTCGAGGCGGTAGCGCTGGGCGAGCCAGGGCCGCAGGCCATCGCGCGCGAGCAGGAAGGCGAGGCCGGCGCCGACGCTGAGCCCGTCATTGCCCATGGCAGGAAAGACGAAGATCTCGTCGAGCGGGCAGTTCTCGGCGAGCAGCCGGTTGAGCCGCACATTGGCAAAAAGGCCGCCGCCCAGGCCGAGATGGCGCACGTTGCAACGCGAAAGCCAATGGCGGACCGCCGCCAGGATCAGGTCTTCGGTCACCTTCTGGATCGAGGCCGCGATGGTCTCGCGGCTCGCCCCGGCGCAGATGCGCTTCATCTGCGCGCCGATGTCGGCCCCGCTCGCGAACTGCGTCGCGATCAGGCCGTCGTCGCCGAGTCGGAAGTGCTCCGCGATCGCGGGCGCCAGCGTCGGCTCGCCGGAGGCCGCGAGCGCGGTGAGCCTCCCCTCGTGGCGCAGCTTCTGGAAGCCGCAGAGTGCGGTGGCGAAGCCGTAGGCCTGGCCGATGCTGTTGGCGTTGAACTCGCGCAGCAGGAAGCGGTCGTCGCCGAAATGACAGGTGAGCGCCCCGTATTTGAGGGAGCGCATGCTGTAGCTGACATTTTCGCCGACGCCGTCGGCCGTGAAGATCAGCGCGTCCTGCCAGTCGGTGAAGAACACCGACGGCAGGGCGTGCGCCTCGTGGTGATTGGCGAAGAAGAACGTCGTGTCGGGGCGAAAGCCGTTGAGCGCGAGGAAGCGCGCGGCCGCGAAGATGGTGCCGGCGTCGGTGGTGTTGCGGCGCTGGCATTCACGCCACAGCTCGCGCTGGCCCGGCTCGCGGCCGCGCCAGCGGCGGAACGCCTGCTCGATCTCCTGGCGGAGCGGTACGCGCAGGAAGATCGCGGGGTAGAAGGCCCGGGTCGACGCGATGGCGTCGATGTCGCGCCGGGTCCAGCCGGCGACGCGCAACACCTCGTCGATCGCGAGCCAGGGCACGCCATCGCCCGACCCCTTGTGGCGGGTGAGCCGTTCCTCATGAACGGCGGCGACGAGCCGATAGTCGTCGAAGGCGGCGGCTGATGAATCATGCGCGCCGGGATGGACGGCCAAAATCCGCATGGGAATCCCAATTGACCCCTCGACCCTAGCATTTTCCGGCGACAATGTGGCGGCCCTTTCGCCGCCGCATTGCCCGTGTTAACCGGGCGCCGGATATCAACATGGCCGGCCGCGACGCCGACCCGGATGGACACGGCATGGCCCGAACGGCCCCCATGGCGCCCATAGCCCCTTTGCGGGCCCGCTTATCAGCCACCTTGGCCCGCTTCCGCTGCACCGCGCATCTCGTCACGGGTCTTGCCCTGGCGGGCCTCGTTGTTGCGGGCCTTGTCGTGATCTGCCTCGCGGCCGGGCTCGTGCCGGCGGCGGCGCAGTTCGGTGGCATCTTCGGCGATCCGCCGCGGCCGCCTGGCAATGTGCCAAGCCGGCCGCCCGCGCCCCCGCCTGACGACCGATTCCCCGACCAGCGGCGTCAATATCCACCGCAATATCAATATCCGCCTCCCGCTCCGCAGCAGTATCCGGAGCCGCCGCCCCCGGCTCCCGGCAACGCGGGCATCGACCCGCCTGGCGCCGCGCCGGGGGGAATCCAGTCGCAGAGCCTGCCGCCGCCGCCCGGCGGCGTTCCGGTCGATGCCACCGCGACGCCGGCGGTTGCGCCAGCCAATCTGCCACCTGGGCAGCGTCCCGCGCGCGACGCCCCGCAGCAGCAGGCCAACACCGGGCCGCAGCCCGGCGATGAGGTCGTCATCGCGCCGCCGACGCAGAAGATCGTCAACCCGACCGCGGTGTTCTCGGGCCTCGACAAGATCACGGGCCGCATCACCTCGTTCGACGTGTCGATCAACGAGACCGTGCAGTTCGGCGCGCTGCAGGTGACGCCGCGCGCGTGCTACACGCGCCCGCCCACCGAGACGCAGAACACCGACGCCTTCGTCGAGGTCAACGAGGTCACGCTGCAGGCCGAGGTCAAGCGCGTCTTCACCGGCTGGATGTTCGCGTCCAGTCCCGGCCTGCACGCGGTCGAGCATCCGATCTACGACGTATGGCTCACCGACTGCAAAGGCGGCGGCCCGCCAGCCCCGGTCGCACAGGTCCGGCCGCCGCCGGCGCCCGCGCCGGCGCGCCCTGCGCCGCCGCCGCGCCAACAGCGCCCGCCGCCACCGCGTACGTTCGGCCCGCCGCGCTGAGGCGGCTGGCGTTTCGCGATCACGCGCAAAGCTGTGTCGTCGCCAAATCGCAATCCGTGCCGCAAAGGCGTGGATGTCGTTTCTGGATTCCGGATAGCCGTGCTGCGCACGGTTTCCGGATTGACGAACGGGACTGAAGGGCTCCTGGAGAGAATACCGGATCAGGCGCCAGTGGCGCGCGCGAGCGCGTCGCTGCCGCGGATCGGCTCGTGCAATGGCAGGGCGGCGAAATCCGCCTCGCCGATCAGCGCCTCGGCCAGCAGCTTGTGATACTGCTTGCGCGGCAGCTCGATCGCACCGAACGTCTTCAGGTGATCGGTGACGAACTGGGTGTCGAGCAGCCGGAACCCGCCCGCGCGCAGCCGTGCCACCAGATGCACCAGCGCGACCTTCGAAGCGTCGCGCGCCCGGTGGAACATGCTCTCGCCGAAGAAGGTCCGGCCCAGGCTCACGCCGTAGAGTCCGCCGACCAGCGCGTCGCCGTCATAGACCTCGACCGTGTGGCAATGGCCGATACCGTACAGGCCGAGATAGAGATTGCGGATGCGCCGGTTGATCCAGGTGCGGGCGCGGCCGGCCTGCGGCTCGGCGCAGCCGTCGATCACCGCGGCGAAATCGCGGTTGCAGACGACGGTGAAACGGTCCGCGCGTACCGTGCGCGCAAGCCGGCCCGGCACGTGGAACCCGTCGAGCGGAATGACCCCGCGCTGCTCGGGTTCGATCCAGTAGAGCGCCGGATCCTCAGCGCTTTCCGCCATGGGAAAGATCCCGCACGCGTAGGCCTTGAGCAGTACCTCGGGCGTGATCTCGACGAAGGCGGCATCGCGGCTGGCCATGGGCGTAGGATTGAACCATTCTTGAGTTCCGACTCGCCGATCGCGGTCGGCATGTGCAGCTTACATTGTGGCTGCCGCGCAACAAACCAGTCGCGAACCGCACAAAGCGGCGACGCCTTAACGAATAACACACCTTAACTCAGTACATCACCGTGCGAGACGGGGAAACAATGCCATGCGGTCGCGTTAGCGGGAAAGGGACACGCGCGCCTTGGGCGCGTCGAGGAAAGGGACACGCGCGCCATGGGCGCGCCGAGGAGGGAGGACGTTGTGGGTCCAGCCGGAATCGAGAAGGTCGGCGAGCGCGCGGTGAAACGCGCTCGTGAAGGACGCAGGGGCAGGGCACCGCGGGTGCTGGTGGTCGAGGACGAGGCGCTGATCTGCGTCGAGACTGCCGATACGCTCGAGCATCAGGGCTTCGAGGTTCATCTTGCGTTGAGCGGCGAGGATGCACTGCGTCGCCTGCGTAGCGGACTACCGATCGACATTCTGTTCACCGACGTCCATCTTGCGGGTCCACTGGACGGTGCAACGCTGGCGCGGCTCGCGCGCGAGATCCATCCCGAGCTGGTGGTGGTCTACACGTCGGGAACCGTCGAGGGCGTGAACGAGAGAGTTGCGGGCTCGGTGTTCGTGCCAAAGCCGTACAATCCGGACCGCGTCGCCCACATGCTCACCCGGATGAGCGCAGGGTGCGCCTGAGGCGCACCCAAGCCGTACCCAAGCCGTACCTGCCTCGCGTCAATCTCCCATCCCGCCGCTCGCAAGGAACTGCTCGAGCCAGTGGATGTGGTAGCTGCCGTCGACGATGTCCTTGTCGCGCACCAGCGCGCGAAACAGTGGCAGGGTGGTGTCGACGCCGTCGACCACGAACTCGTCGAGCGCCCGCTTCAATCGCATCAGGCATTCGGCCCGGCTCTTGCCGTGCACGATCAGCTTGCCGAGCAACGAGTCGTAGTGGGGCGGGATCGTGTAGCCCTGATAGACCGCCGAGTCGATGCGCACGCCCATGCCGCCGGGTGGGTGGTAGTGCACGATGCGGCCCGGCGAGGGCCGGAAGGTGCTCGGGTTTTCGGCATTGATGCGGCACTCGATGGCGTGGCCGTGGAACTTGACGTCCTTCTGCGCGATCGTGAGCGCGGCGCCATTGGCGATGCGGATCTGCTCGAGAATGAGGTCGATGTCGGTGATCATCTCGGTCACCGGGTGCTCGACCTGGATGCGGGTGTTCATCTCGATGAAATAGAAGCGGCCGTCCTCGTAGAGGAACTCGACGGTGCCGACGCCGAGATAGTTGAGGTCGCGGATGGCGCGGGCGACGGTCTCGCCGATCTCGTCGCGCGCCGCGAGGTTCAATGCGGGCGAGGGGCTCTCCTCCAGCACCTTCTGATGCCGCCGCTGCAGCGAGCAGTCGCGCTCGCCGAGATGAATGCCGCCGCCCCGACCGTCGCCCAGGACCTGGATCTCGATGTGACGCGGCTGCTCGAGATATTTTTCGAGATAGACGGCGTCGTCGCCGAACGCGGCCCTGGCCTCGGCGCGCGCGGTCGCGAGCGCGACCGCGAGGTCGGACTGGGTTCGTGCGACCTTCATGCCGCGCCCGCCGCCGCCCGCCGCCGCCTTGACCAGCAGCGGAAAGCCGATGTCGCGCGCAATCGCGGTCGCCTCCGCGTCGGTCGCGACCCCGCCCTCCGATCCCGGCACCACCGGAATGCCGAGCCGCCTGACGGTGCGCTTCGCCTCGATCTTGTCGCCCATCAGGCGGATGTGCTCGGGCCGTGGGCCGATGAACTGCACGCCGTGCTCGCCGAGAATCTCGGCGAACCGCGCGTTCTCGGACAGGAACCCATAGCCCGGATGCACTGCGTCGGCGCCGGTGATCTCGCAGGCGGCGAGCAGCGCGGGCACGTTGAGGTAGCTGTCGCGCGCCGGCGGCGGGCCGATGCACACGCTCTCGTCGGCGAGCCGCACATGCATGGCGTCGGCGTCGGCGGTCGAGTGCACCGCGACCGTCGGGATCCCGAGCTCCTTGCAGGCGCGCAGCACCCGCAGCGCGATCTCGCCGCGATTGGCGATCAGGATTTTTTCGAACATCCAACGCCTCGGCACACGTCAAACCCGCTTCCGCGGGCGATGACGAAAGCAAACTACTCGATGATCATCAGCGACTCGCCGAACTCGACGGGCTGACCGTCCTCGAACAGGATCTGCGTCACCGTCCCGGCACGCGGTGCCGGGATCTGGTTCATCGTCTTCATCGCCTCGATGATGAGGAGCGTGTCCCCGACCTGCACGCGGCTGCCGATATCGACGAAGGGCTTTGCACTGGGCTCGGGCGCCCGGTAGGCCGAGCCGACCATGGGCGAGAGCACGACGCCGGGATGCGCCGACGGCTCGGCCGGCCGCTCGGCGGCGACTGCGGTCGGCGCGAGCGGCGCCGCGACCGCGGGCGCGTGGAACGCGACCGCCACCGACCGCGCGACGCGCACGCGCCGCCCGCCTTCCTCGATCTCGATCTCGCTGAGCCCGGTCTCCTCGAGCAGCTTGGCGAGCGAGCGAACCAGATCCTCGGTCGAGGCTGCGGGTTCCGCCTTGTCCGATGCACGCGCCACGGTTACTTGCTCCCCGCGCCGGCGAGCGCCGCAAGGCCCGCGACCGCAAGCCCGTAGCCCTCGATGCCGAAGCCGCAGATCACCGCCTTGGCGGCCTTGGAGACGTAGGAGTCGTGGCGGAAGCTTTCCCGCGCATGAATGTTGCTGATGTGAACCTCGATGACCGGCAATTTGACCGCCAGGATGGCGTCGAGGATCGCGACCGAGGTCGTGGTGTAGCCGGCCGGATTGAGGACGATGCCGATCGCCTTCTTGGCGGCCGCCTCGTGGATCCAGTCGACCAGCTCGCCCTCGTGGTTCGACTGGCGGAATTCAACGGCCCAGCCGACGCTCTCGGCGCGGGCGCGCACGAGTTTCTCGACATCCGCGAGGGTGGAGCGGCCGTAGGTCTCGGGTTCGCGCGTGCCGAGCAGATTGAGGCTGGGTCCGTTGAGAACGTAGACGGTGTGAGGCATGTGATCTCGCGGCGCGCCCGAAGCCCGAGGGATCGCATGACGCCCCGATGCCCTCCGGCCCCGGGGTTATACGGGGCGCGGCGGGCGAGGGGAAGCTTTCCGGCGCGATATCCGCGGAATGTGCCGGTTCAGGCAGCCTATGAGCAGTTCGCCTTGCCGCAGCGGGCGACGTTGACCTTCTGCTTGAGGGCATCGAGGCCGACCGCGCCGACCACCAGCTCGGAGCCGACCACGTAGCTCGGCGTGCCGTTGACCCCGAGCGCCTCGGCGAGCTTCATGCTCTCCTCGATCGAGGCGCGCACCTCGTCGCTCCCCATGTCCTTCTCGATGCGTGCGATGTCGAATCCCGCCTCCTTGGCGGCGGCGAGCGCGCGCGCCTTGTCGGCCTGGCCGCGGCCGCCGAGCAGCCGCTGGTGGAAATCGAAGTACTTCTTGCCCGCGTCCTGCATGCGGACCGCGACCGCGACCTTGGCGGCCTCGACCGAGCCCGGCCCGAGCACCGGGAACTCCTTGAGCACCACGCGCAGCTTCGGGTCGTCCTTCATGATGGTGGTGAGGTCGGCGAGCGCGCGTTTGCAGTAGCCGCAGTTGTAGTCGAAGAACTCGACCAGGGTGGTTTCGCCCTTGGCGTTGCCGATCGTCACCTGGTGCGTCGAGTTGAACAGCGCCTCTGAATGGTTGGCGATCTCCGTCTTGGCCTTCTCGGCCTCGGCCGCCTGCTTGCGCTTGTCGAGCTCGGCGGAGGCATCCTCGAGCACCTCGGGATGGGTGACCAGGTATTCCTTGATGATGCGCTCGATCTCGCTGCGCTGCGCGTCGGAGAAGTTTTCCGCGCGCGATGCCGCCGGGAACATCATGAGGGCGGCCGCGGCAGCGGCGGCGAGCAGACGGGAATGCATGGTCATCGTTCTGGATCCTCTGTGGCAGCGGGTTGGTTCTAAATCGTCGAAGTTCGTTTTCAAAGCATCAAAGCCCAATTTTTCCGGTCTTGGTTTCCAACTCTTGGTGTCCAAATCTTCGTTTCCAACTCTGATCCAAGCCTGGTTCGAGGCCTGGTTCCAGGCCCGGTTCCAAGTCTGGTTCAAAGCCTGGTTCCTCAAAGTCCGGTTCGCCCCTTGGGCTTGAAGCTCGCGATGTCGTCGGCCTTGACCCAGCCGGGGGCGCCTACCGGGAAGCGGGTCTTGGCGCGGGTGGCGAGCTGGCGCGCGGTCTTGATATCGCCGCGCGTGAAGGCCGCCTGGGCGGAGGCGAGATCGGCCTGGGCGAGGTCGCCTTTGCGGCCAAAGGCCATGGCCAGATAGTCGTAACCGTCGGGGATGTCAGGATCGCGCGCGACCGCGGCGCGCAGGCCGTTGATCGCCTCCTCGGCGAGGGCCGGCTGGTTGGTCGCGATCAGCGCCTGGCCGAGCAGCACCTGCATCAGTGTCGGATTGGGGGCGAGGCTGATCGCGTGCCGCAGCGGCCCGATCGCCTCGTTGGGCCGGCCGGCCTCGAGCAGCGCCTGGCCCTTGAGCTCGTAGAAATAGGGATTGTGGGGCTGCGACTGGATCAGGGCGTCGATTTCTGCGACGGCGGCGCGAATGTCGCTGTGACGGTAGGCGGCGATCGCACGCGCGTAGCGCGCCGGCAGGCTCATGTCGCTCATCGGATAGCGGCGCGCCACCGTGTCGGGCCGCTCGATGAAGCCGTAGAGCTTCGCCCGCATCAGGTCGTGGCGCGCCTGCAGCTCGGGCGAGTCGAGCTTGTTCCAATAGGGACTGGTGTGCGCGATCTCCTCGAGCGCGGCGACGCGCTCGGCGGGCATCGGGTGCGACTGGACGTAGGGGTCGACGCTCTGCGAGGCAAAGAGCTGCTCGTTCACGAAGCGCTTGAAGGTGTCGTACATGCCCTTGGTCGACTGGCCGGTGGCCGTCAGGAACTTGACGCCGGCGCGGTCGGCCTGCTCCTCCTGGGCGCGTTGATAGGCGAGGAGCTGGTGCATGATCAGGGCCTGCGGCGCGAGCAACGCGACTCCCGGATTGCCGCCGACATTGCCGCCGCTGCGCGCGCCCGCCGCGACCGCGCCGATGCCGAGCAGCAGGCCGAGGATCATGGCAGTCTGCGCATTGGCGAGCTCGCCGCGCAGCTTGCTGAGATGCCCGCCCGCGATATGGCCGGTCTCGTGCGCGAACACGCCGATGATCTGGTTCGGCGTCTGCGACTGCATCAGCGCGCCGGCATTGACGAAGATGCGCTTGGCGTCGACCACGAAGGCGTTGAACGAGCGGTCGTTGATGATGACGACGTGGATGTTCTGCTGCGACAGGCCGGCGGCGCGCAGGATCGGCTGGGTGTACTCGCGCAGCAGCTGCTCGATCTCGCTGTCGCGGATGATCGGCAGGCCCTTGGGAAGATCCTGGGCGCGCGTCGGGAGGCTCGTCGCCACCAGCGCACCGGCGGTGAGGATCGCGACCGCGCGCGAGGCGCGCAGCATCCGCTTGACAGGCCGTGCTTGCGTCATCATCCCCAATGGGCCTTCCCCACCGCGCCCGCGATCAGGCCAGAACTGCGGGCGCGGGCAACCCGAAGGTGCCGGTATCGATCCGCAAGCGACTGAAACCGCTGGTGGTTCGGGGCCGAAGCTCGATCCCGGGCGTCGCAATCCGAAAGCCACCGGCACCGGCGATAGACCAAGCGGGCAAATACGGCAACAGCGCGGCGGGGCGCCTCACCGAGATGTGTTCATGCGAGACGTTCAGGCCCGCGACGAACAGGTTGGTTGACATGCTCGAATCGACGAAGCGCGGCATCGTTCCTTCGGCCCGCAGCGACGTTCCGCCGTTCATGGTGATGGACGTGATGGCGGCGGCGGCGCGGCTCGAGGCCGCAGGCATCCACGTGGTGCACATGGAGGTCGGCCAGCCGGCAGCGCCGGCGCCCGCGACCGCGCTCGCGGCGGCGCGCGCCGCGCTCGGCGGCCCGCTCGCCTACACCGAGGCGCTCGGCATCCCGTCGCTGCGCGCGCGCATCGCGCGCCACTATGGCGAGCGCCACGGCGTCGACCTCGATCCTGCGCGCGTGATCGTCACCACCGGCTCGTCGGCGGGATTCATGCTCGCGTTCCTGACTTTGTTCGCGCCGGGCGACCGCGTTGCCATCGCCAATCCGGGATATCCGCCCTATCGGCATATTCTCACCGCGCTCGGCTGCGAACCGGTGCTGATCGAGACCACGGCCGCGACCCGCTGGGCGCTCACCGGCGAGGCACTCATCGCGGCGCATCGCGAGCGCCCGCTCGCCGGCGTGCTGGTCGCGAGCCCCGCCAACCCGACCGGCACCATGATCACGGGCGAGGCGCTCGCTGCGCTCATCGCCGCCGCCGAGGACGCCGGGATAAGGTTCATCTCCGACGAGATCTATCACGGCCTCGACTACGCGTTCCCGGCGGCGACCGCCGCGCAGGTCTCCGCGCGCGCGGTGATCATCAACTCGTTCTCGAAATATTTCTGCATGACCGGCTGGCGCATCGGCTGGATGGTGGCGCCGGAAAGCCTGGTGCGCCCGATCGAGCGGCTGCAGCAGAACTTTGCGATCTCGGTGCCGACTTTGAGCCAGATCGCCGCCGAGGCGGCGTTCGCGGGACGCGCCGAGATGGAGGCGATCAAGCACGGCTACGAGGACAACCGCCGCATCCTGGTCGAGGGCCTGCCGAAGGCCGGGCTCGACAAGTTCCTGCCGGCCGACGGCGCCTTCTATCTCTACGCCGACGTCTCGCGCTTCACCGCCGACAGCCAGGATTTCGCCCAGCGCATGCTGGCCGAGGCGCATGTGGCGGCGACCTCCGGCATCGACTTCGATCCGCTGCACGGCAGGAGCTTCATCCGCTTCTGCTATGCGGGTTCGCGCGCGGATGCGGAGGCGGCGGTGGAGCGGATCGGGCGGTGGCTCGGGGGGCGGTGAGGCGGGGTGCGCAATGACGCCCAATCCTCCCTGCGACCACCACGATCTACAGCAACGGGATCGTGGTTCCGATCAAGAAATACGGCGGCGGCTTGTTCGTGGTCATGAGCAAGGATCACACGCGCGGCGTCTACGATGCGACGAAGGTGGTTGCCGATCTGCGTCCGCGGCTGGCGCCGACCGCGAGCGAGGCGCCGGTCACGAGGACAGATGTGCGGCAGTGATCGGTGCATCGCGCGGCGAATTGCGTGGACCAACTCCCGTTCGGGTTCGCCCTTCACCTAGAACTCCACATCGAGCTCCAGCACCTCCTCTTCCTCGGCCTCGGCGGCAGCGACCCAGTCCTGCATGGCGGGCAGCGCCATGATGGCGTCGCAATAGGCCGCGCAGGCGGCGTCGAGCTTGACGTCGTAGGTGCGAAAGCGCGTGCACACCGGCGCGTACATGGCGTCGGCCATGCAGGGGGCGCGGCCGAACAGGAAGGGGCCGCCCGACTCGGCGAGGCATTCGCGCCAGATCGCGATGACGCGCTCGACGTCGGCGGCTGCGCCCGCCCACACCTTGAAGCCGGGAAAATGCGCCTTGACGTTCATCGGCAGCGCCGAGCGCAGGTTGCTGAAGCCCGAATGCATCTCGCCGCAGATCGTGCGGCAGTGCGCGCGGGCGACGCGATCCTCCGGCAGCAGGCCGGCGTCGGGCATGAGCTCGTGGAG
>Ga0209465_10001323_pt1 | contig 11037 bp, 20 predicted proteins | sample PanSoiPlot1MoBio_FD_188321 | JGI IMG/M metagenome (GOLD analysis project Ga0209465, IMG submission 188321) | Tropical forest soil microbial communities from Panama analyzed to predict greenhouse gas emissions - Panama Soil Plot 1 MoBio (SPAdes)... | ecosystem: Environmental > Terrestrial > Soil...
CCGCGATCGATGGCTCGGGGCGGTCGGCGATCCCTGGCAGAGCATCTACGCCTTCCGCGGCGCGGTCACCAGCTCGATGAAGCGCCTGATCGAGCGGTTCGACGCCCACGAGATGACGCTATCGGTCAGCTTCCGCTGTCCGATCAAGGTGATCGAGCGGGCGCACTCTCGCGTGCCCCACATGAAGTGGCCTGCCTGGGCGATCGAGGGCGAAGTCCGGGCCTTGCCTGAATGGAGCATCAATGACATCCCTGACCATGCTGCTATCATCTGCCGCAACAACGCTCCTCTGCTTACTTGCGCTTTCGCTCTACTTCGGGCCGGACGAGGGATTCACCTTGTCGGTACTGATCTTGGGCCTCAGCTCGTGCGCGCTCTCAAGAAGCTCTCGGACAACCCCAAACTTTCGCGCGCCGAGGTTCTCCAGGCCATCGACATTTGGGAGCAGGAGAAACTTCGGAAGGCCCGGGACGCGGGCTCGATCACGGACCGGGCCGAGTGCCTGAGAGTGTTCGCCAACTTCGGCAACGACCTGGGCAGTGCCATTGCGTACGCCGAGCACATCTTCTCGGCCAAGGGCCCGATCCAACTGATGTCGGGCCACAAATCGAAGGGTCTCGAGTTCGATACGGTGTTCCACCTTGATCCCCAGCGCATTCCGTCGCCCTATGCCCGCGATGGCGAGGCAATGGAACAGGAGTTGAACGTCCGCTATGTCATCGAGACCCGCCCCAAGAAAACGCTGTACTTGGTGCAGCTGGAAGACTTCAACGAGGAGGTTACCAATGGACGCCCGAAAGATTCAGAAGTTGCTGGAGTTGATCTCTGACATCGTCGAGGACGAGTCGAGTCCCTGGCGTGACAAGCGAGACGAAATCGGCGCGGAGGCTGGTGAGTTACAGAAAACCAACCTCTACGAGTTTTGTTCGTGGTTCGATGAGGAACTATCATGAGCTACAACAAGGACATCTTATCCTTCGATGACGCTCGATTAGTGCTCGATAAGGCCTTAGAAACATCTAATGGGCTTATCCTGAACTTTAGCTCTCACGGTAAAGCTGTAGCTATTCGAGCGCGGTTTAATCACTTCCGGAAGATGGATCGTCTTGAAAAGAAGCAGATCTATCCCATGGATCACGTAATGCACGGACGCACTCCTTACGACGCGCTCGTGCTGAGTATCCCCAAAAACTCGACCCAGCTCATCATCAGGAGACCCTCGATCGAGGACTACGAGATCATCGAGATACCAGAGAACGGTGACATCGAGGAACTGCTCAAACAAATGACAGCCTTGCCACCGACTGAAAAATAAATTTGTTAGGGGTATTGACAAATGGTTCAAAATGTGGGACCATTTGGATGGTCCGAACGCGACCGAAATCAATCCTACATAAGGAGGCTCCTATGGCCGAACAGTACGACCAAATTACCATTCAAGGGCAGCTTTTCCGGGTCCCTATCCGGTACAAGGCGGGCGACGTTCTGAAGGAGAACGAGGCTGGCGCCCTCAATCAGACTCTCCATGAGAACCTCCGCAACAACTTCGCGTCGAAGGTCAAGGAGGCTGGTGAAGCCGGGGTCGGCATCGAAGTCCTCCAGCAACAGCTTGACGACTACGCGGCCGATTACGAGTTCGGAGTCCGAGGTGGTGGCGGACCTCGTGGCGATCCGGTTCTCAGCCTGGCCATGAACGTTGCTCGTGAGTGGGTTCGCCGGCTGGTCAAGGAGCGCGATCTCAATCAGGAGGAATGGGGCGCCGCCCGAGTCACTCAGGCCGCCCGGGCACTCATCGAGCGTCAGGGACCGAACGGCACTTTGATGACCGGCGCTCGGGAACAGATCGAGAAGGAGCGGAAGGCCGCCGAGGATGCGATGAAGGAAGTCGCCGAGGTCCTCGACTCGGCCGCCCAGGCTGCTCAGTAAGCCGCACGCAAGACGGGCAGCCAGTGCCCTGATCTGCGGCCCAAAGGGGAGAGGTCCTTACCCGATGGGGACCTCTCCCCGAAACCTCTGGGGGAAGGATGTCGAAGTTCAAAGAGCCTATCCTGGGCCTCTTGTACCAGGCACTTCACAGTGAAGTCGGCGTGGAGGTGCAGACCAACGGCGATCTTGAGCCCGTGCGGCAGAAACTGTATGCCGCGCGCCGAGAGGCTCGAGACCCCGATCTCGACTTAATCAGTATCTGCCAGTCTCCCTTCGACGCCTCGAAACTATGGATAGTCCGATGCGACGCAAAGAAGACCGAGCCATCGTCAAGCACACCATCAACCTCTATCTAGGCGACTACGAGAGACTCCAGGCCTTTTATGGGACTCGTATTGGCGCCGCCAAGATCATTCGCGACCTCGTCCACGCTCACATCCGACGGATCGAGGAACGGGCCGCGCAAGAGACCGCTGGGAAACTGATTTTGGAACTCGATCTAGAGGAGGCAAACCTATGAGCTTGGCTGGCGAGTTTACTCGGCGTCAGCGTGATGTGATTGCGTTAGTTACCCTGGGAAAATCGAACAAGGAAATCGCCCGAGCCCTCAACCTCACCGAAGGAACCGTCAAAACCCATCTCCACAAACTGTACAAGGCCCTGACCGTAAGCAACCGAACTGCCCTCACCTCCATCCTGTTGAGAAAGTGAATGGTCCCTCATGCGCAAACTGCTCATCTTGACAGCCCTCCTGCTCTCGTCCGCGCCCGCTTGGGCGTGCCAGACGAGCTTACCCTCCCCTTCGGTACGTGCCGGTTACTGGCACTACCGCGTGCTCCATGGTCAGCGATGCTGGTATGGTCCTTCGCGGCACGTAAGGCACATCGCCTTGAAGAGGCACAGGTCCCGATCTCATGCGGCAAGTGGCGTCCCCATGCCACTCCCCCGACCGACTGAAACCGAGCCAGAAGGGGTCTGGCCCGCTCTTTCGAGCGACGGTTTCGAGGCTCGATGGAAGGGCCTGCCATGACCAAAGAGGACATTCTCGACGGTCTCGAACTGAAGTTGCGGATAGCAATCTCTGATGCTATGAAAGACTTCGTTGATGGCTGCCGAGAGTCTGACCAGACTGAGACCGATACAGGGGTTACGATCATCAGTAGTCTTTGCTCCCTCGCCGCTCTCATCCTGGCCAACCACGCGAAGGGGGTGGATGTGGAGCGCCTAATACAGCACTTCCGCGAAATGATCCATCAGTATCGGGAGAAATTCCAAGAAAGGCCCCATCTCCAATGACCCCAGAGAAAATCCGGACCCTCCTCGATTTGATCACTGAGGCTGTCAGTGGCGAGGACGCGAACTGGCAGGAGAAACGCCTCGAAATCGTCCAGGAACTTAAGGGGGACGACAAGAGGAATCTCGCGGAGTTCGCCTCATGGTTCGAACGCTTCAGCATATGGAGGCCATAATGCTTCGATACGCGGTAGTACTTGCACTGGTGCCCTTCGGGGCGTTGGCCCAAGCCTGGCAACCCCCATACTGCATGGGGCCGAATATGGCCCTTCAATACGGCCCAGGCACCACTGGTGCCGCGCCGACGTGGCACTGTGTCCAGATCTCCACGACACCAGTGCCGCCCGCCCCGCCTCCGACTCAGTGCATCACGAGCAACTGGGACGGAACGCAATGGACCTGTGTCCCAACCGACTACTTGACAGCGAAGTGACATGAGTGAACTCTCGGAACTATTCGCCCGCGACCCGCTCGGTTACACCGACCAGGACATCGAGACCATCGTCAAGCGAATGCGGGAGGCCCAGACCCAATTCGATCTGGGGATCAAGGTCCCGGTCGCCGAGCGCAAACGAAAGTCGGCGAACGATCTGCTGGACAAGATCGGCCCTGTCACCGATGACATCCTCAAACAACTGGGGCTCGAGAAATGACCGAGCCCAGCCCCTTCATCCCTGAGACTCAATATCAGATCGCCTGGGACTCGACGTCCCTGGGCTGGCTCAAGGAGTGCCCTCGCAAATACTACTATCACATGATCGAGGGCTGGACGTCCAAGCACGAGGCGGTCGACCTGAAGTTTGGCCAACTGTACCATGGAGCCCTTGAAATCTACGATCGCTATCTCGCGAAAGGCATCGATCACGACTTATCGGTCAAGGCCGCGGTCGAGCACGCCCTCACCCATAGCTGGACCGACGGAGTCGGACCCTGGCGCTCCGCAATCAATCTCGATCCGAACGATCGAAAGTCACTGAAGTGCCGCGAGTTCTTGATCCGGTCGGTTGTCTGGTATCTGGACCGCTTTAAGAACGATCCCGCGAAGACCAAAATCATGGTTGGGGGCTTGCCCATGGTCGAGCTAAATTTCAAGTTCGAGATTGACTACGAGTTCAGCTATGGGACCCCATACAGCCTGTGTGGGTATCTAGATCGGGTGGTCGAGTTCCAGGGCGAGCCCTTCGTCATGGACCGAAAGACCACACTGATGACCCTGGGCTCGAGTTACTTCGACAACTACGATCCAGACAACCAGATGTCCCTTTACAGTGTCGCCGCCCGGATCGCCTTCCATACCCCGGTTCGAGGGGTCATCATCGACGCTATGCAGATCGCGGTCGGCTTCAGTCGTTCGGTCCGTCACTTCATCTTCAAGACTCCCGACCAACTCGACGAATGGATGAAGGACCTTCGGATGTGGCTGGAGAACGCCCGAATGTACGCCATCGCGAAGCACTGGCCCATGAACGACAAGAGCTGTCACAAGTTCGGAGGGTGCGTGTTCAGGCACGTCTGCTCGAAGTCGCCCTCAGTTCGGGACCGTTTCCTCGAATCGGACTTCGTCCGGCGCGAGTGGAACCCCCTAATCCCGAGGAATTAATGCCCCATACACTCACAATTGAGTTCGCCGTCAAGGTTGTTCGCCGCGAAAACAAACTCGTCGCCGAACTCGGCAAGGGCGTCCGAATGATTTGCGAGGCACCCGAGGGGATCGGCGAGGTTCTCGGTAGCCGTCTGCACCTCGTTCTAGACATAGAGGATCGACCACATGCCGTCTCTCAACAACCACCAGTCAAGCGAGTTCACAAAACTTCTCTTGATCGGGGACTCGAAATCGGGCAAGACGGGCTCCCTGGCGAGCCTGGCCCTGAAGGGCTACAAACTGAGAATACTTGACTACGATAACGGTCTCGACCCATTGGCCCAGGTCCTTCGACGGACCGATCCAAAGGCCCTCGAGAACGTCGAGTTTCGGACGCTCCGAGACAAGCGTATTGCGACGCCACTCGGCCCGATGGTCGCGAGTGCGACCGCCTTCGTGGAGGGGCTCAAGATGCTCGATCGATGGAAGTACACCGACAACGGCGCCGCGGTCGATCTGGGCGTCCCCAGCGAGTGGGGACCTGATACGGTGGTGGTGATTGACTCGTTGACATTCATGTCCGATGCGGCCTGGGCGTTCCGCGAACCCCTGGTCCCAAAATCGAAGGATGGAAAGTACGATGTACGAGCGGTTTACAAGGATTCCCAAGACGCTATCGAGGGCGTTCTCGCGCTACTCACGTCGGAGACCTTCAGAACCAATGTCATCGTCCTCAGTCACGTCCGCTACGTCGACAACCCCGACGGAACCAAGAAAGGGTATCCTACGGCAATTGGTTCAGCTCTGTCACCTACAATTCCGCGTTACTTTAACTCGGTGGCGCTTGCGCAAACAGGCCCGGGCGGCAAGAGACAAATCCAAACCACTGCCACCGCAATGATCGACCTCGCGAATCCGGCCTCGTTCAAAATGTTGCCTACACTGCCGATCGAAACGGGATTAGCTACTTTTTTCGAGACGGTGCGCTCGTGATTACACAAGCTCAGTTGGTAAAGATGATAGTATATAACCCTTGCACAGGATTGTTCGTGTGGAAGGAGGCTAAAAAAGGAAGAAAGAAAGTTGCTGGATGTAAAAATCCAAGAGGATACATACAGATCTGTATAGACTACAGATTGTATCAAGGACATAGACTTGCGTGGCTATACACATACGGGGAGTGGCCAAATGAGATAGATCATCTAGACGGAAATCCGACTAACAACAGTATCTGGAATCTCGCTAATGGTTCTCATAGAGATAATATGTTGAATCAGAGACGATTTCATCGTTAGAGGAGGGCCCATGAAACTACAGATTACCGTGACTCGAACCTACGAAGTCGATCTCGTCGGGGCTGACGCGAACGACATTATCGAGACCATCGAGGAGAAGCTCGAAGAGCAGAGCGATTCCGACGAGCCCCAGAAGCTCGCCGACGCCACTGACGCCGACATCTCAGACGCCGCAATCGCGGCACTTGAAAGTGACCCCGACCTCATCATAGGAGACACCAGCGACCCCGACTCAGAAACCTGGAACGTGGAAGTCATTCGCTCATGAGAGTCAAGAGACGTATCCTAGGACAAATCCTAATCGAACTTATGGAGATCAAAGCCATGGTAGCCAATTTCGAAGAAATCCTGAACCGCCCCGCCTCCACCGTAGAACCCCCGAAACCCCTCCCAGTCGGAACCTATCATTGCCTCGTCGACGGGCCGCCAGCGGCCGAGGAATCGTCCCAGAAGAAGACTCCGTGCCGCACATTCAAGTTCAAAATTCTGTCGGCCCTCAAAGACGTGGACCCGGAGCAGATCGCGATGGCGGGCGGTGTAGTTGGCAAACTCATCGCGGGACAGGGGGCGGGCACCGCATTCTATCTGACCGACGATTCGGCCTGGCGATACAGAGAGTTTCTCGTGGATCACCTTGGCCTTGAGGAGGGCAATAAGACCCTCCGCGAACTCGAGGCCGAGGCCCCCGGCAAGCAGGTCCTTGTTGTGTTGAAGCACGATCTGTCCCAGGATGGAAAGCGGGTGTTCCACCGGGTCGACAAGACGGCGCACGTGTGACTGCGCCTAGGGTCGGAGGCTGTTTAAGTCCCCCTAGCCTCGAGGCCTCCGACCCGCCCTCAATAACGGCCGAGTGGACGGCCGGTCGTTATCTGTGCGAAAGCCGTCCGGAGTGACTGTGGATGATAAAGAAGCTAGCCTTTATCACTGCACTTGCCCTGCTGAGCTGTCCGCCCGCTATGGCCAGCTCAGTCGGGGATGAACTGACGTTCAGCTTTACGTCAGACCATTGCACTGGAAATTGCGGTCCGCAATCATCCTTTGCAACGGTGGAAGTTACACAAACGGCGGTCGATCAGCTGACGTTTGTGTTTACTGCCCTGAACGGGAACACCTTCATCAATACTGGGTTCCCGCTCACTTTCGGGTTCGACCTGCAAGGCACCCCGGTTATCACCTACTCTGGTCTGACAGCTGGATGGGGCATACCGGGCGGCAACCCCCAGAGCGCTGGAACTTTCCACATGGACGGTTTCGGTGACTTCGAGTACGGTGTACTCTGGGGCCTGCAGGGAGGTGGGTTCGGAACAACCTCGTTGAGTTTCACGATTACGGGGACCGGCCTGACTCTCGAGAGCCTGATTGTTGATGCTCAGGGGGCCTTTTTCGCGCTCGACATCAGATCGGGCACGAACGGCAACACTGGACTTGTCGACGACTCACTTCCAGGTACACCGCGTACAGTGGGCGTCCCAGGTCCCGTGCTTGGTGCAGGGCTTCCGGGGCTTCTATCCGGCTTTGGCCTCTGGTTCTTGAACCGGATGCGTCGGAGACGGAACGCAATATAGTCGCGTTGGGGGAGGGCTTCACGGCCCTCCCCTCGAGGAGGCCACAAGTGGAACGTATCAAAAGTTGTGGTAACTGTATCTATTCAATCGAGATAGACGATCCGGGGGCGGTCTGTTGTCGACGGTATCCGCCCTCCATCACCAGAGTCACTGAGTTAGCCCCGGGCAAGATCAACATCCAATCCCACTCCCCATTCGTCAGTCGCCAGTGGTGGTGCGGTGAATGGCGAGCGGATGATACCGCTATGTCGGTTTCCGACATAGCCATACCATTCACTGGAAAGCCATCATGACATCTGGACAATTCCACCTAGTCCCTATGGACTCCATCATAGTCGACCGAGACAACCGTCAACGTCGAGAGATCGATCCGGAGAAGTTGGACATCCTCAAGGACTCGATCTACCGACTCGGTCTGATCCACCCCATAGTCGTGACCCGCGAACTCGAGTTGGTTTCTGGCGAGCGCCGGTACACCGCGTGCAGACAACTCGGCTGGACCAACATTCCTGCCCAGTACACCGACGAACTCGATCCCGCCCGCTTGCGGGCGATTGAGTTGGAAGAAAACATAAAGCGGCTGGACATCACGTGGCAGGACCAAACCAACGCAATCCGCGAGTATCATCGCCTCCGCGCCTCTGAGGACCCAAAGTGGACTCAACAGGACACCGCCGAGGCGATCGGGCTGTCCCGGGTCCAGACCAACGCCTATTTGATGGTCGCCGACGAACTGTCAAACCCCCGGATCGCCGATCTGCCAAAGTTCTCCGTGGCCTTCGGCATCGTTAAGCGAGCCGCCGAGCGCCGAGACAATCAAATCATCAGTGAGATCCTGGGTGCCCCAGCGGCGGCGCCCGAGCCCGAACCAATCCTCACAACCGACTTCGTTGACTGGACCGAGACCCACGTCAGTCCGAAGTTCAACCTCCTCCATTGTGACTTTCCCTACGGCATCGAGGCCAACACCTTCAATCAGGGTGCCGCGGGCGCGCACGGGGGCTATCTGGACACCACCCAGCACTGGCACCATCTGATGGGCGCGCTGAGGAAAACCACAAAGTACCATACGACCGACGCCTGTCACCTGATGTTCTGGTTCGCCATGCGGAAGGGCGATAATCGGCTGTATGAGGTGACGTGTCTGATGCTCGAGCAGATGGGCTGGACTATCAACCCAATTCCCCTAGTATGGATGAAGTCCGATGGAGTCGGAATTATTCCCGATCCCGAGCGGGGTCCGCGCCAAATCTATGAAACTTGTCTGCTTGGATCGAAAGGCGACAGAAAAATTGTTCGATCTGTGGCCAACGCTTATGCTAGTCCGACCGTTCGAGACAAGCATATGTCTGAGAAACCAGAGCCAATGTTGCGGCACTTCTTCGGGATGCTTGTGGACGCGAATACAGTGCTACTCGACCCCACTTGTGGCAGTGGAAGTGCATTGCGAGCGGCTGAGTCTCTTGGTGCAAAATATGTTCTTGGACTCGAAAATAATCCCGAGTTCGCCGACCTCGCCCGAACCGCCCTCAACCGTGCCCGACTCCTTCGTCGGGCAGAAAAAGTGATGGAGAAGTCCCATGACACTGCATGACTCTACCTTTATGTACCTGAAGCCCACCAACGACCAACTCAATCAGATGGAACTCGTTCGCGAGTCCTTCAGAGATTTCGCCAAGGTCCTCGATGCCGAGCTTCCAGACGGCCCCGATAAGACTTGGATCATGCGCGAACTCCGGACCGTGGCTATGTGGGCCAATGTGACACTGACCCGCAACGCGGATGGGAGCCCTCGATCATGACTATCAACCGATCCGACGGACTGATCGTATTTGTGTGCGACGCTTGCGGCGACCGCTTCGACACTGGCCAGGACTCGTGGATGGATGCCTGGCACGAGGCTAAAGAAGCGGGCTGGAGTGCCCGCCAAGAGGACAATGGATCATGGACTCATGTGTGTGCGGGGTGCCCATGGCCGTCTATCGAATAGTGTTGGTTGGCGAGGCCTGGGGCGAGCATGAAGAACGCGAGCGACGCCCCTTTGTCGGCCCCGCCGGCTGGCAACTGAACTCAATGCTTCGCGAGGCGGGCATCGTCCGCGACGAGTGCTACCTCACGAATTGTTTCAATCTACGACCCAAGCCCTCCAACAAGATCGAAAATCTTTGCGCCCCTCGAAAGGAGGTTCGCCATGCACTTCCCCCGCTTTCAACAGGCAAGTATATCCGCGACGACTACCTTCCAGAAATTCAACGCCTCTATGAAGAGCTTAAATCAATTAGACCAAATGTTGCGGTCGCTCTGGGCGGGACTGCCGCCTGGGCTTTACTACGGGACGGTAGAATTTCGAAACTTCGAGGGGCAGTTGCCGAGTCTCCGGTTATCCCCGGACTCAAAGTCCTTCCCACATTCCACCCCTCCTACATCCTCCAAGGGTCCTACGAAGCCCGTCACGTCACGGTCCTCGACCTCCAAAAAGCGCGCCGCGAGTCGGAGTTCCCCGAAATCCGCCGCCCCCAGCGAACCATCTACATGGAGCCAACTCTCGGAGACCTCGAAGATTTCTTTCGTTCGTTCATTGTACCCTCAAAAAGACTGGCCGTTGATATTGAAACTCGTGGAGAGCGGATTACCTGTATCGGATTTGCTCCCAACCCAGGAGTGGCTCTCGTGGTACCTTTCGAAGATAATCGTCGAAGAGATGGGAATTACTGGCCTACCCTCGCTGCCGAACTCGACGCCTGGAAGTGGGTCCGACGAGTCCTCGATCACCCCATAGAAAAGGTGTTCCAAAACGGCCTCTTTGACATCCATAGATTATGGAGAGGATACGGCATCCCAGTCCGAAATGCCACCCATGATACAATGCTCCTTCATCACGCTCTCCAACCAGAAAGTCCGAAAGGACTAGACTTTCTGGGATCGGTCTATACTAACGAGTCGGCTTGGAAACTCGGTATCCGACTGAAACACAAGGGCACGATCAAGAGGGAGGACTAATGCGAAGCATCCGCACCGACCTCCTCCGGCCGGGCATGACTATGTCCGAGTCCGAGAACCTCTGGGTCTATAACGGCCTCGATTGTTGTGTGACCCTGGAGGTGCTCGAGGCCCTGTTGCCGCAACTCGGCAACGAGACCGCCTCGACCTATGCGTTGTCACGGTCGCTTCAGGGTCCGGTCTTGGAAATGAACACGAGGGGAGTCCGTATCGATGAACTCGAACGACAAAAAGCCATTGCATCATATAAAAGTGATTCTGAGCGACTCGAGCGGCAGCTATTCAAAATTGTCCATTCTGGAGTCGGATATACCGATTTCAGAAATAATGGAAAGACTCGAGCATGGCGATCCAACGCTATGGTTGGAACTCTGTT
>Ga0209465_10001325_pt1 | contig 11032 bp, 10 predicted proteins | sample PanSoiPlot1MoBio_FD_188321 | JGI IMG/M metagenome (GOLD analysis project Ga0209465, IMG submission 188321) | Tropical forest soil microbial communities from Panama analyzed to predict greenhouse gas emissions - Panama Soil Plot 1 MoBio (SPAdes)... | ecosystem: Environmental > Terrestrial > Soil...
TCGACAATCTTCTTGGCCAGCAAACGGAAGCTGTTGTGGGCCAGGGTCCACAGGCTGCGATCATTGAGGCGCCCGCGGATTACGACTCGCAGCAGGCGAAGCGCCGTCGTGATTTTGGGCCCGCCGGGCTCGGCGACCAGTACGCCCGAAATGATCTCCATCCGGGCGAGGGTCTGTTCGATGACGTCGAGGGCATAGACAATGTCGAGGTTGACACCGCTGGCATCGAGGTGGGCAACGATGGTCTCGAGTTCCGAACGGCAATCAGCAACCGTCGCTTTCCAGTGCTGCGCTGCTGAGGCCACCCCTTCATGTTTCCTAACGGCTTCGACGAGCGCGTCGGAGGCCCGCGGCAAGCGATAAAATGGGGATTGCTGCACGGGACCGCCCTGGCTGCGAACCCTCAGCTTTTCGGAAAGGCCAAGACCCTGCACCCGGGCGGCCAGCAGGCAGACTGCGTCGAGCAGGGATGCGAGAGGCTTCTCCCACGCTTCCGGAGTTTCCACCGGAGCGAACAGAACCGCCATGTGGTGCAGAACATCCTGCGGGAGGCTGAAAACGCGTTCGACTTCCTTCTTTGTGGGGAAGAGCCTGATGACGAGCCTGGCGAGCTCGCTTTCTTCCCGTGGGGCTGGAAGAACGATGCGGAAGAGCCTGTCGAAGGTCTCGGAGACAAGGCCCCTGTCGTTCGGCAGGCCTGCTTCGGCGAAGAGCGAGAGAGCATCGGTTTCGTCGAGGATGGCGGCGATACCGGCATGGAAACGGTCGCGCACCTTGGGGGAGGAATCCAGAATAGCCAGCCAATCGCGTTCCCGCCGCCATTCGTCCCCTTTCCAGGCCTCCGTGCCGGGTTCGGACTGCAGTTCGGGGATGCTGTGGTCGCGATGGCGGAGCCATTCAAAGAGCTCGACGAGGGCGTCAAGCCGAGTTCTACGTGTGCCCGCACGCGTAAAGGCTTCGGCCCGATCCGTGAGCCCGCGAAGAGACGCATGGCCCTGGTCTTGCGCTGGGAACAGCGAAAGAATCAAGTTTCGGGTCGATTCCACAGTAGCCACCAGAACGAAAAATGAGAACGGCAGAGACCCAGGCGGATTCCTGCTGCATAGTAGCAGGTCAGGAGGATTTGTGGCAGTCCTCGCCTCGCGCGAGCCAAAATTGCGGCCTGTTGCTGCTTTTCGGCACGCTCACGGAATATTTCCATCCAAGCGGCACCTGTTGTAGGATGTGTTTTCCGAGCCCAACGGAGGTAGCCATGGCAGTCACCTTTACGCTGAACGGCAAATCCACGACCGTCGAAGTTGATCCGCAGATGCCGCTCTTGTGGGTCCTCCGCGACACCTTGAACATGACCGGAACGAAATTCGGCTGCGGGATGGCTTTATGTGGCGCCTGCACCGTACACATCAACGGCGAAGCGACACGCTCGTGCATTACGCCCATCTCGAGCGTTGCCGGAAAGAAAATCACCACGATTGAAGGACTATCGGCGGACGGATCGCATCCGGTGCAGAAAGCCTGGATCGAGGAAGACGTTCCGCAATGCGGCTATTGCCAGTCGGGGCAGATCATGTCGGCGGTCGCCTTGCTCGCGAAAAAGCCAAATCCGAGCGACGCGGACATCGACGACGCGATGAGCGGAAACATCTGCCGCTGCGGCACGTATCAGAGAATTCGCAAGGCCATCCATCGAGCGGCTTCGCTCGAAGCTACGGCGAAGTAAATCCCTTCCTGCTGCGCTCCCTAAGCTCCGCGCGGCAAACAGTGAGGTCTGTCATGTTACAGAGCGCCATGCTCGATCGCCGTGATTTCCTGAAGAGTGGTGCCGCCGCCGGCGTCGGGCTGCTGATTGGCTTTCATCTGGACGCGCGAGAGACCACCAATCGAGCGGAGGAGCAGGAGAAAAAGCCCGCGAACCCGTTCGATGCCTGGGTTCGAATCACGCCGGATAACCGGGTGACGCTGATCCTCGGAAAGTCGGAGATGGGGCAGGGGGCCATGACGTCGTTGCCGATGATCCTCGCCGAGGAACTGTGCGTCGACTGGAAACAGGTAAAGGTCCAGCAGGCGCCGACCAATCCCCAGGTCTACGATCACGGGACCGGCGGGAGTGGGAGTGTGGCTGGTTCCTGGCTGCCGCTGAGAAGAGCCGGAGCGGCCGCGCGGGAGATGCTGGTCACGGCAGCGGCCACCCGCTGGAGCGTAAACCGAGATACTTGCGTCGCGAAGGACGGGGGGGTCCTGCACGGGGCGCGCAAGAACTTCCTCACCTACGGGGAATTGGCTGGCGATGCGGCGAAATTGCCGCTACCCGACCTGAAGACCGTGCCGCTGAAGAACTCCGGTGAATTCACGATCGTGGGCCGGGATATTCCCCGGATAGATGCAAAGGAAAAGGCCACGGGCACGGCGAAATTCGGGATCGACGCGCGCGTGCCGGGAATGCTCTACGCCGTTGTAGCGCGGTGTCCGGCATTTGGCGGCAAAGTGAAGTCGTTTGACGCCACAAAGGCGAAGAGCGTCTCCGGTGTCCGCGACGTGATTGCCATCGATGCCGTCGCGAAAGGAGCGTTTACCTCCGGGGGTGTTGTCGTACTCGCCGACAATTCCTGGGCGGCGATGGAGGGTCGCCGGGCGCTTAAGATCGTTTGGGACGAGGGGCCCAACGCAAGCGAATCGAGCGCAACGCTGCACAAGCAGTTTCTGGAGAACGCCGCGAAGCCTGGGAAGATCGTGCGGAATGACGGTGACGCCGACGCCGTGCTGGCCGGTTCCGAGAAAAGGGTTGAGGCCACGTACGAATTCCCGTTCGCTGCCCACGCTACGATGGAGCCGATGAATTGCACCGTTTTGATCCGCCAGGATGGCGCGGAAGCGTGGGTTCCGACGCAGGCGCCGCAGTGGGCCCAGGACATCATTGCGGGCGTATCGGGATTGCCGCGCGAATCCGTCGTTGTGCACACGACGCTGATGGGCGGGGGATTCGGAAGGCGCTACCAGGCCGATTTCGTGATGGAAGCGGCGCAGGTCGCAAAAGCAACGGGCAAGCCCGTGATGGTGTTGTGGACGCGCGAAGACGACATGCAACACGACTTTTACCGGCCCGCTTCCTATCACAGATTGCAGGGCGCGGTAGGGGCCGACGGAAAGCTTGCGGCGTGGAAGCATTTTCAGACCTCAACTTCGATTGCGGCGATGTGGGAAGCAAAGGGCGAAGAGAACGCGGAAAACTCTGAATTTGGAACCGCGGTTTTCATCCCGTATTGGACGCCAAATTTTCGAGTGGAATACACGTTGGCGAAATCCGGGGTGCCGCGAGCGTGGTGGCGGTCGGTGGAACATTCGACGAGCGGATTCGTGGTGGAGTGTTTCGTTGACGAAATGGCCACGGCGGCGGGCGTGGATCCCTACGAATACCGGCTGCGTCTGATCGGCGGCGACCGCGAAATCCCTGATTTCGCGAACCCGAAAGAGGGCAAGCCGCTCAATACCGCGCGGCAAAAAGGCGTGCTCAAGCTGGCGGCAGAAAAGGGCGCCTGGGGTACACCTTTGCCGAAGGGAGTGGCGCGCGGGATTGCCGGGTATTATTCGTTTGAAAGCTACACCGCTTGCGTGGCGGAAGTCAGCTTCAAGGACAAGGTCGTGAAAGTAAATCGGCTCGTCTATGCGGTGGATTGCGGACGGCCGGTAAATCCCGCCGGAGTGCGCGCGCAGGTGGAAAGCGCCGCGATTTACGGGCTCTCGGCGACGCTGCACGATGCCATCACGATCGGCGGCGGGCGCGTAGAACAGGCGAATTTCAACGATTACAAGATGCCGCGCATCGCGGACACCCCGAAAACCGAAGTGTATGTGGTCGGAAGCAACGAAGAACCGACGGGAATCGGCGAGCCCGGCCTGCCGGTGGTGGGCGCTGCGGTCTCGAACGCGCTCTATGCGCTGACGGGAAAGCGGGTCCGGCGGTTGCCGATCCGGCCCGAAGACCTGGCCTAGCCATCGCGTTCGAATTCGCGCAAAATGGAGCGTGTTCGTTCTTCCGCTCATCCTCGCCGGCACTTCCCTGCTCATCTGGATCGCACTCACTTTTTTCCGGGGCGCATTCTGGCGACTCGGCGCGTTCGACGACGATCAGTGGCTCCACCCTGCGCCTCAGAAGTGGCCGTCCGTCGTCGCCGTCGTGCCCGCACGCAACGAAGCGGTGACGATCGAGCGCGCAATAGCGTCTTTGGCGGGGCAGAGCTACAAGGGCCGCTTCCAAATCATCGTGGTGGACGATCACAGCGAGGACTGTACCGCCGCACTCGCCGAGCAGGCCGCCCAGTCCGGCGCGGGTTCAGCGCTTGTTACGGTACGTTCCGCCGGCAGGCTCGAAGGCGGCTGGACGGGAAAGCTGTGGGCACTCGAGCAGGGAGTCGCGGAAGCGCGAACGCAAGCGCCGGACTATTTCTGGTTTACCGACGCGGATATCGTGCACGAGCCCGATACGCTCGAAAGGCTGGTTTCGCGCGCAGAGAGCCGCCGTCTGGACCTGGTTTCCCTGATGGTGCTCCTCGAGGCGCGCTCGCGCGCCGAGCGCCTTCTTATTCCTCCGTTTCTGTACTTCTTCCTGAAGCTCTATCCGCCGAGGTGGATCGCCAATCCAAAGTCACAGGTGGCGGGTGCGGCCGGCGGCTGTCTCTTGTTGCGGCGGACGGCACTTGAAGGCATTGGGGGACTCGCCGCTGTTCGATCAGAAGTGATTGACGATTGCGCGCTGGCCCGGGCAGTGAAGCGCAGCGGTCGAGCGATATGGATGGGCCTGACCCGCAGGAGTGTGAGCCTGCGTTCGTACCAGACCTTCGGCGAGCTCCGCGATCTGATCGCCCGCACCGCTTTCACGCAATTGCGATATTCAGCGCCGCTACTGCTCGGGACGCTTGTGGCGATGCTGGCGACCTACGTGCTGCCCGTGGTGTTTTCCGTTACCAGCCGGGCAGTGGTTTGGCGGACGAGCCTCGCGGCCTGGCTGCTGATGACCCTTACCTACGTGCCGACGGTGCGCTTCTACGGGCTTTCGCCGCTGTGGGCTCCCGCACTGCCCCTGGCCGCGATTTTCTACTCCTATGCGACCTGGCTTTCCGCCTGGCGGTACTGGCTGGGACGGGGAGGCCAATGGAAGGGCCGAGCGCAGGCGCCGACAAAGGCGGCACCGGGGGCGTGATCAAGACGCCTCCCCCGGCAAGGCCGACCAGGGTGGTTACCAGGCCAGCGAGTCCGTAAGCGGGGTGCGCGACGCCCCACAATCATCAAAAGTGGTGATGGCAATCACTTTTTGATATACTAAACTCGTCTGGACAAGGGCTGTATCCCGATGTCAGGGAACGGCACCGGAGGCCGACATGAGCATCTTCCCGACGGGGGGCAACGGGTCTACCTCGGAGAACACCAAGGTGACCGTCCCCGATCTGCTGCAGCGAAAGAGCTTAGCTGCAGGATCCCAAAACAAGAAAATCACTTGCCTGACGGCATACGACTATCCAACGGCTCGTCTTGTCGACGAAGCCGGGGTAGATGTCGTGCTCGTGGGCGACTCGCTGGCGATGGTGATGCTGGGGCACGACAGCACGTTGCCGCTGACGCTCGACGAGGCCCTACATCACACGAAGGCCGTCCGGCGCGGCGTCGCGCGAGCGCTGGTCGTGGCCGACATGCCCTATGGTTCCTACCACGGTGACATCAGCGAGTCGCTGCGAAACGCCATCCGCTTTGTGAAGGAAGCAGGCGCCGAGGCGGTAAAAATCGAGGGCGGCGAGCGTCGCCTGGAATTGATTGCGCGGTTGACGGAAGCGGAAATCCCGGTCATGGGGCACATCGGGCTGACGCCTCAATCGGTGAATGCGCTCGGCGGCTACCGCGTGCAGGGCAAAACACCGAATGCAGCGGAGCAAGTTCTGCGTGATGCGCGGGCCGTGGAGGCGGCGGGCGCGTTTTCGATTGTGCTCGAAGCCATACCGCGCGAGTTGGCCGCGGAAATTACCAAGGCTGTGCGAATCCCCACGATCGGGATCGGTGCCGGGCCGGACTGCGACGGCCAGGTTCTGGTTCTGCACGACCTGTTGGGACTGACCTTTCAAAATCCGCCAAAGTTTGCGCGGCGCTATGCAAACGTCGGGGAAGCAATTTTGAAGGCTGTGCGCGAGTATTGCGCCGACGTCGAGAGCGGCCGCTTTCCGACCGATGCGGAGTCTTATCATGCGCCGGCAAATGTAAAGGGACGGAAGACCATAGCGATCGCCCGGTAAACGGCGGAAAAGGAATGAATCGAGGGGCGCCGCGAATCGCTACGGCGCCCTTCTGATTTTTGAGGGAGGAGAGCATGAAGCCGGATGAGATGGTGGCACTCTACGATTACAATGCCTGGGCCGACCGGAGGGTGCTACAGGCGGCGGGCGCGCTGAGCCAGGAGCAATTCGTGAAAGCGATGGGGTCGAGTTTCTCCTCGGTGCGAGATACCTTGGCGCACATTCTCGGCGTCGAATGGCTGTGGCTCGAACGGTTTCAGGGGCGTTCACCTGCTTCGATTCCCGATGGGAACGAATTTACGGAAATAGGCGGTCTCAAGGCGCGCTGGCTGGAATTTGAGCCTACGCTCCTGAAGTTCGTTCGCGGGCTAGCGCCGAACGATCTCGACCGAGTCATGGAATACAAGACCATGAAGTTCGGCGTGTACAAGAATCCCTTGTGGCAATCGATGTTGCACCTGGTGAATCACGGAACCTACCACCGGGGTCAAGTCACGACCATGTTGCGGCAGCTGGGCACCGAGCCAATTCTGACCGACCTGATGCACTTCTATCGGGAACGCGCGACTGCGGCGAAGGTGTGAACCCTGCCGCGATGGAGACGGTCCGGACGATCGCCTGGATGAAGGAAAAAGCGCGTGAAGCACGGCTGGACCAGCGTGTCATCGGATTCGTGCCGACGATGGGAGCCCTGCACGCCGGGCACATGGCTCTGGTCAAACGCGCGAAAAAAGAGTGCGCACCCGTTTATGCCTCCATCTTTGTAAACCCCACACAATTCGGACCGAGTGAGGACCTCTCGAGGTACCCAAGACCGCTCGAAGCGGACATCGAGAAACTGACGGAGGCGGAGGTGGACGCATTGTTTCTGCCGGAAGCGGCGGAAATCTATCCCAAAGGCTTTTCGACCTACGTGCAGGTCGAGGGACTAAGCGACCGGTTGGAGGGCAAATCGCGGCCCGGCCACTTTCGGGGAGTGGCCACGGTGGTTATGAAGTTGTTCGAGACGGTGGAGCCGCATTTTGCGTATTTCGGGCGCAAGGACGCTCAGCAAGTGCGCATCATTCAACAAATGGTGAAAGATTTGAATCTCGACGTTGAGATTGTCGTCTGCCCCATCGTGCGGGAGGCGGATGGGCTGGCGATCAGTTCGCGAAACACCTACCTCAGAGCGGACGAGCGCAAGGCCGCAACGGTTTTGTACCGCGCACTCGTCGCGGCACGGCGGGAAATCGCCGCCGGTCGGCGAGATGCGCTCGAATTGCAGCGGGCCATGAGAAAAGAGTTCCAGGGCGAGCCGCTCGCAACGGTCAATTACGCGGAAATCGTGGACGCGGGCAGTTTTGAACCTGTCGTGCGCGTCACCGGGCGATCCTACGCGTTGTTGGCCGTGTATATCGGCAAGACAAGGCTCATCGACAATATGCTGATTGAGCCGGCAGGCGAAGAATTAGCCGCTACGATTTGACGGCCGAGAGCGGTTTCGCGCGCAACTGCGACAAAACTTGGCCCGCGTGCCCCTTGGCCTTCACGGGATCCCAAATAGCCTCGATCCTGCCGTCCGTGCCGATCAGAAACGTCGAACGGGCAATCCCCCTGAAAGAGCGCCCCATGAATTTCTTCGTCCGCCAGGCGCCGTAGGCTTCGATGGTTTTGTGGTCCGGATCGCTCAAAAGCGGAAAATTCAGCCTTTGCTTGAGCTTGAAGCTCGAAAGAGCTTCTACGGGATCGGCACTCATGCCTAGGATCACGGCATTCACCTTTTCGAATTGCTTGTTTGCGTCACGAAACTCGGACGCTTCGGTTGTTCAACCGGGAGTGTTCGCCTTCGGAAAGAAAAAAAGGACAACACTCTTGCCGTGGAAGTCCTTCAGAGCGATCTGCTTGCCTTTGTCGCAAGCGAGCGAAAACATAGGGGCCTTGTCACCGATTTTGAGCATCACCCTTCCTCGTAGAATCTTGGGGTTGACCGATCACGAAAGTAGCCGGCGAACGATATCATTGACGGCCTGCGGACTCGCCTGGCCGCGTGTGGCTTTCATGACCTGGCCGACAAAAAACTTGAATACACCCTCATTGCCGGACTTGAATTTGGCGACGTTGTCCGGATTCTTGGAGATAATTTCGCGCGCGGCCTGTTCGATCGCATCATCGGCGACCTGGGCGCCGAGGCCCCCGGCCGCAACGATTTCCGCCGCGGAACGGGCCGTTTCAAACATCGTTGCAAACACCTTCTTGCCAACCGCCGCGGTGATTTTTCCAGATTCCACCAGCGCGACCAGTTCGGCGAGGGCGCCAGGCGAAACCGGGCTCGCGGTAATCTCCCTGCCGGAATCGTTCAGGCGGCGAAGCAGTTCCGTCTGCATCCAATTCGCGGCGGCCTTGCCGGGTACCCCGGCCTTGACGACGGACTCGAAATAGTTCGCAAGTGAGTGGGAGTCGGTGAGTACCTCCGCGTCGTAGCGAGTCACAGCAAGGTCCGACACAAAGCGGGCGCGCTTGGCCGCAGGCAACTCCGGAAGGGAGGAACGCACGCTTTCGCGCCACTGATCGCCGATGTGTACCGGTAAAAGGTCGGGCTCCGGAAAGTAGCGGTAATCGTGGGCCTTCTCTTTCGAACGCATTGGATCGGTGCGGCCCGCGGCCTGGTTCCAGAGGCGCGTTTCTTGGGAGATGCGGCCCCCGGATTCGAGGATGCCGATGTGCCGTTCAATTTCAAACTCGAGGGCCTTGGCAAGGTAGCGGAAGGAATTCAGATTCTTGACTTCGACCTTGGTACCGAACTCGTTGGCCCCGCGCGGACGGACGCTCACGTTGGCGTCGCAGCGCAGCGAGCCTTCCTCCATGTTGCAGTCGCTCACACCGGTGTAGAGCAGGATTTGCCGGAGCGTGGTCAGATAGGCATAGGCTTCATCCGGCGAACGCATATCGGGTTCGGAAACGATCTCGCTCAAAGGCGTTCCGCAACGGTTGAAGTCCACGTACGTTTTTTCATTGGAATGCGGGAAGCCGTCGTGGAGCGACTTGCCGGCGTCCTCCTCGAGGTGCAGGCGGGTGATCCCGACGCGCTTGGTTTTCCCATCGTGCTCGATTTCCACCCAGCCGCCGGTGGCGAGCGGAAGTTCGTACTGGGAAATCTGGTAGCCTTTCGGCAGATCGGGGTAGAAATAGTTTTTCCGGGCGAAACGCGAATGGTCGTGAACAGTGCAATTCAGCGCCAGCGCGGCTCGTATGCCCATCTCGACCGCGCGTTTGTTCAAAACCGGCAGTGTGCCGGGCAAACCGAGGCAGACCGGGCAAACATTGGAGTTCGGCGGGTCGCCGAACCGCGTCGAGCAGCCACAGAAAATCTTGGTCTTGGTCAGCAATTGCGCATGGACTTCCAGGCCGATCACGGGCTCATACTTTCCGAGCAAGACGGGCGAGATGGCGGATTCGGTGACGAATTTCGTCATTGGTTAGGGAGAAAGTATAGCAGAGAGGGCCTTCGGCCGGTTTACGGTGGCTCCGATTACCTCGGCCCGGATCGACGCGGAGTAGTCAAAGCGGCAGCCCGCTCGGCTCGGCCCGCTGTGGGTTGCTAGGTTCGGCGACGAGGAGCCGCGCCGGGTTCAGCTGAACAAGAATACGTTTTAGCTTTTTCCCAACAAGGTCACGCGCGGCCGGCCCGCAACCGTCATTTCCACAGTCAGCGGCGCTTGAAAGACCTGCTCGAGCAGTTCCCTCTGGTAAACGCTGGCGGGCGAACCGACGCGCAGGCACTTCCCTTTTTGCAAAAGCACGACCTGGTCAGCGTATTCGCCGACGAGATTGAGTTCGTGGGTTACGACAATCACGGTGTAGCGATTTACCGCCACCAGGTGGCGCAGGGAATCGAGCAGATCGACCTGGGCTCCGATGTCGAGATGGAGGGTCGGTTCATCGAGGAGCAGGAGTAAGGGCTGCTGGGCGAGCGCACGAGCGAGAATCACGCGCTGTTTTTCGCCGCCGGAGATTTGGTCCATCCAGCGTTCGACGAGATGCGTTGCGCCAACCTGGGCAAGCGCGTTCTTGGCGATGTTGATGTCTTTCTCGGATTCGAAGTGCAGGCGGCGGTTGTAGGCATGCCGACCCTGCAAGACAAATTCCCACGCGCGCGATGGGAAGAGCAGGCGGCTTTCCTGCTGTACGAGTGCGATGCGCTGCGCCCGGATTTTTGGGGGAAGCGAGTGCGTTGCGAACCCGTTTAGGAAGACGCGGCCGGAGAGCGGTTCGAGAGCGCCGGAGATAAGTTTCAGCAGCGTGGATTTGCCGCTGGCATTGGGTCCCAGGATAGCGACGATCTCGCCCGGTTTGGCCTGAAAACTGAGCGCCTCAAGAGTGAATAGAGGCGCTTGTGAGGGATTCGGCGCGTAGACGTAACTGGCCTGCTCGACGCTCAAGCGGACGTCAGGATTCGAGCGCGGCTGATCCGGGGGTGGCGAAGGCGTTCGAAGGGGCGTGCTCACGAGAGCCTCCGGCGAAGCAGATAGATAAAAAACGGCGCGCCGACGATGGCGGTGACCGCACCAACGGAGATCTCCGAGGGCGCGACGACCGTCCGCGCAATGGTGTCGGCCACAACCAGGGCGATGGCACCGCCAAAGGCTGAGGTGGGAAGCAGCACGCGATGGTCAGAGCCGAACAGGAACCGCATGGCATGCGGAACCAGCAGCCCGACGTAGCCGATGGAGCCGCTCACGGACACAGCCAGGCCCGTGAGGATGGAGGCCGCC
>Ga0209465_10001326_pt1 | contig 11029 bp, 12 predicted proteins | sample PanSoiPlot1MoBio_FD_188321 | JGI IMG/M metagenome (GOLD analysis project Ga0209465, IMG submission 188321) | Tropical forest soil microbial communities from Panama analyzed to predict greenhouse gas emissions - Panama Soil Plot 1 MoBio (SPAdes)... | ecosystem: Environmental > Terrestrial > Soil...
AACATCGTGGAGCTATATCGCGAAGCCGCTCAGTATACCGCCAAGATTCTGAAGGGCGCCAAGCCAAGTGAATTGCCCATCGTGCAGCCGACAAAGTTCGATTTCGTCATAAATCAGAAGACGGCCAACGCGCTGCATCTCGATGTGCCCGACAAGATGCTTGCGCTGGCGGACGAGGTGATCGAGTGAAACGCCGCGAGTGCATTACGCTAGGAGCCACGGCGGATTGAATTTCTCAGGAGGAAGAGATGGCTACGCCCGTTGTCCCAAATCAATTTGCGGTCGGCAAAAACAGAATTATCCACAAACCGACGACAGCTATATTTAGTTTCGAGACCGGCCACACCACCTTCAAGAGCGTCGACTGGGGACATGCGGGTGAGCAACCATCGTCTGGTCCGGATTATCGAAAGGACGACATCATGCGGGTTGCACAGCAGTTGTTGAGCAAGCTGCCGAGGTAGACGGCAACGAGCCGAGCGTCGATCAATCTCGGGACAGCCAAAACGCTTGGAAGCGTCATGTCGGCCAATGTCCAACAACTCGCCGAAGAGTTGATCGAATAATCTTTCTATTTGCTGCGGTGAGCATTCGATCGCTATGCGATGGAACGGCAACTATGATAGCTTTAGCAGAACGCTGGAGGCCTTGGTCCGCGAGGCGCTCCGAGTGAGTCTTTACAATTGGTGAGAATTACAATCAGTGAGAGGAGACGCGGCCATGGAGAACAAGTACGCAGAGGTGAGCCCCCGCAATTTCAATGCGACGTGGGCGCCGAGGCTTTCGGACGAGGCGCGCAGGGCGGTGAACGACGCCTTTGACGCGATGTCCGCCTGGCGCATCGAGACCGCCAAAAACAACGAGAAGAACAGCGAGCAAGTCATCGAGAAGCTCGCTGCCGCCGCGCGGGCGCTGGGCTGGCCGGAGCAAATCGTCGATGCCACCCGCGCGCAAATGCAGAGCGTCACCAAAATGCAGATCCAAACGATGGATCAGATGATGGATGCGTGGGAGGAGCAGATCAAATCACCCAACCCGATGACCGGCTCGCCGTCGGCGATGCTGTCGAAGCTAACGTCCATGCCCGGTGTCGGCGCGGCCGGCGCTTGGCCCAGCGCAAACGCGTTGGGCGCGACGAATCCCATGCAGTTTTGGACGCAATGGATGGAGCAGTGGCAGAAAGCGTGCGCAGACGCGATGGCGCTTTGGGCCGACCCGGGCAAGTCGGATTATGGCCCGGGATCGCGCCGCCGCTGAAAACGTAAGAGCTGCGGAGCGAGGTGACGTCATGCGCCTCTTCGCCGTTACGCTCACGCTGTTGCTCGCCGCCGTCGCGCCCGCATCCGCGCAGACGGCGACGCCCGACAGCGAAAATGGCCGCTACAGCTTCAATCCCGTGGCCGACGGCGTGCTGCGGCTCGACACCCGCACCGGGCAGGTCTCGCAGTGCAGTCGCAGCGATGCCGGCTGGGCCTGCAAAGTGGTGCCCGACGAACGCTCGGCGCTGGAGACCGAGATCGCCCGCCTGCAGGGCGAGAATGCGACGATGAAAAAGGAGCTTTTGTCCCGCGGGCTGCCGGTGCCCGGCGTTTCGACGCCGTCAGGCGCAAAGCCCGGCGAGGGCGAGGTCAAGCTGCCGAGCGATGCCGAGGTCGACAGGGTGGTTGCGTTCCTCGAGAAGGTTTGGCGCCGCTTGATCGAGATGGGCAGGAACGTGCAGAAGGACGTCGAGAAGAAAAATTAAAACGAACTCGCGGGCGTGAGCATCAGCAGTGCCGGCATCGCCGCGGCGAGCGGGCGTCACGCACGCGTCGGTCTAAAATTTTTTCCCACCGCGTAAGGCTCCCGTAAGGGGGCACGGATAGGCTGAGCGTCGTTAAAACCGACCACTAGCCCAGCGACGATGCCCCGGCGGCTGCCCCGCTGCCGGGGCATTTTTTTGTGCTGCCGAAGGACTCGCGAAGAAGAATTGAAGGACTTCGCAGGCGTTACGCGGACGAAATTCCAGCGTCATCTTCTGTTTCGCGGACGGTCGTGAACGCAATGGAAGAGCGTTTTCCGGCGCCGACAGCGATGCCGCAAGCAACCGACCCTCGGAACCGCCAACATTTCCGCCCTCGGATTGCGCGAACAATGCCCCATTTACGCCAATGCGGCGCCATTGTGGCGGTTCGGTATAGGGCCATCCACCTTTGGGGACAGGAGGATGTAATGCTCACGCTACGCACTTTGGCAATCGTGATAACTGGGGCTGGGGTGTTCGCGGGTCTGCCATTAACGGGTGCGCAGGCGTGCGACGACGATCGGTATCCGTGCCCGATAAGGGTGCCACAAGAGACCGCCGATACACCGACTGCGGCCGCGCCGGCGGCGCAGCCGCAAAAGAAAGCGAGCCACCCCGCGCGCTCAACTGCGAAGGCGCACGCAAAGCCCGAACGGGAGGCGCCACGCGCCGCTGCCCGCGCGAAGCCGAGCAAACCGGCTGCGCAGGAGCAGGCGGCCGAGCCCATCGCGCAGAAAGGGGCGGAAGCCGCTCCCGCGATGATGGCCTCTCCCGCGATCGTGGCCGCTCCCGCGATGGTGCCGCCGCCTGCGGATCAATCTCTCAATGACGCAAGCCGGGGCGAAAGTCCGGTGGCGGCTGCAGCGACGGCTTGGCCCGCTCGCCCAGCGACCGAGGGCGCCGGCACCGGCGCGCCAGCGGCGCCGAGCGCAGACGCCACGAATGCAGTGGCAAATGCGGTGACGAGTCCGGCGCAAGTGGTCGACCCGAACGAGGTCAACGACCTCGATCGCGCCGCTGCCGCCAGCGCACCGGCCGAGTCGTCCTGGCTCACCTATCTGTTGTTGATCTTGGCCACAGCGCTCGCCGCGGCATCGGCCTTCTGGTTCTTTTTCAGAACGGCATCCCCGTTCGCGCGCCGAGAACCGCGCATGCAATGAGCAACGCGTGACCTGAGACCGGGCGCTCGACCTCGAGCGCCCGACTCGTTTGCGCTCACTCGCCGACGAAGCGATCCCAATGACGGGCCGGGGATGTCCGCGCAGGCGCTCAGCGGACATGCCTCGGCGTTGGCGCTTGTGCGCGTGAGGCGAAAACGGACGTGATGTGCTCGTTTTGAGCCTTCCGCTCATGACCCGACGCATAGGGGAGTGAAATCCCGCAGCGCAGGGACCTGATCAATTCAGCAGAAGTGTACGGCTAACCAAACCGTAGGCCCATCGCTCGCCGTCCACGTCACCCGGTGGAGACGATGAGCCGGGATCAGGACATGGTCACCCGGTCGAAGGTCGCGCTCGCCTTGGCCCTCGATCCATAGACCCGCCGAGCCGGTGAGGAGCAGGACCCATTCATCATGATCCTGATTGTATGGTTTATCTGTTGGCGTGGATTGACCAGTCGAGACGATCCGCTCGATCCGTACGCCCTTTCGCAAAAGCAGCTCGGTGACGATTTCCGCGTCTGCCCGCGCGGGAAGGCCAGCGAAAAGATTGATCATGGGGCAGGCCTCCGGCTAACGTCTTGATCTTCGTGTTGGTACGCGGCGGAGCGCTCGACGCGAAGTTGAAGATCGCGTTCTGAAAGTGCGAGAAATTCCCGCTCCTCGCTTATCTTCTTCGGTTATCCTGGACACCCGGCTTTCACGCCCGCCGGCGCGACCGCAACCCCGATGGCGCCGCCGCGCTCGATCGCGCGCTGCAAGAAGCCCGACGCGCGCACCTCGTCGATCAACGCATTCACCGCCGCGAGCGCCGCCGGTCGGTCCTTCGGCACGACGATATTCTGCGGCACGTTGAACAGGTCGTCCGGCAACAGCCTCGTGCCGGGTGTCGTGGTCGAGAGCGTGGTCAGGCGCTGGCGGTTTGCGCCGAGCGCGTCGATGGTGCGCGCGGTCAGCGCCTTGCTCAATTCGGCCGGATTGTTCTCCAGCTCTACGATCGTCGCCTGCTTGAGAATGCGTTTCATGCACAGCGTAATCGAATCGTTGACTGTCCCAGCGATCTTCTGCCCCGCTCGGTCGATATCGGCGATCGCCTTGATGGGCGAGCCGTCGAGCACGAGAAAGCTCTGCCGCACGAGCATGTAGGTCTCCGAGAATTCCACCGTCCCGAGCCGCGTCGCCTCATAGGCGACAAAGCCGATGTCGGCCTGACCGTTCTTGACCGCCTCGATGACGGCTGGCGGGCCGGCGATCGGCTTGAACTCGAGCGGCACATCGTTGCGGCGCGCCAATTCGCGGGCGAGATCATAGGCAGGCCCGCGGATTTCGCCGGTCGCCGGATCGCGCATCGCCTGCGCCGGGTTGGTACCGAGATAGGCCGCGCGCAACGTGCCGCCGGGCGCAATGTCACCAGCCGTCACCGATGTAGCGCATGCAAGTACAGAGGCCATCGTCACGAGGCGCAAAGTGCGCATCTCATAGCTCCCTCGATGTTCGCGTCGGCGCTCGCGAGCCCCCGTCAAGACGTTACCGAAAGCGCCGGCTCACGGCGCGCGCGTCAATTCCAAGCAGGCGAGCCGCGCGCCGAGCGGCCGTGATTCGAGGTCTAGCGGACACACAAGGACGTTTGGCCTTGGCCGACTCGGTCGAATCTGAGCAAAAACCGACTGGCGGCGGCCTTGACCAACAGGTCGCGGAGCGTGAGAGTCCCGTCGTCGCTTCGACTGACTTTGTCGGCCCCCCAGGGTTCCCATGAAGATTCTGTTCGTTCATCCTGGACCGCTGCTCTACACGAACGTTTTCCTTCGGCTTGAACCATTGGGCCTCGAACTCGTGGCGGAGGCTGCCCGCCGCGCCAAGCACGCCGTGCGGCTTCTCGACTTGCAGGTCGAGAGCCACGCCGACTACCACCGCATGATTGCAGAATGGCAGCCGGATTTCATCGCCTTCTCCTGCAACTACCTCGCCAATGTGCCCGAGATCGTCGATCTGGCGAAGGCTGCCAAACGTCGTTTGCCACGCTCCTTCATCTGCGTTGGTGGCCACAGCGCCTCCTTCACCGCGCAGGCCATTCTGGAGCATGGCGAGGGCGCGATCGATTGTGTGCTCAAGGGCGAGGGCGAGGCATCCATCGTCAAGCTGCTTGAAGCCGTGGCGGGCGACCGCGGCGCGATAGCTAAGGTGCCCGGCGCCGTCACCTCGGACGGCGAGGGTCCTCGGCCGGCCTTCGTCGAGCATCTCGACGACATCAGGCCTGCGCGCGATCTTGTGCGCAAGCGCCATAAATATTTCATCGGCGTGCTCGATCCCTGCGCGTCGATCGAATTTTCGCGCGGGTGTCCGTGGGACTGCTCGTTCTGCAGCGCCTGGACTTTCTATGGCCGCAGCTATCGACTGCTCAGCCCGGAACGCGTGATCGAGGACCTCGCCTCCTTCCGGGAGAGGGGCGCTTTCATCGTTGATGATGTCGCGTTCATTCAACAACGGCACGGCTTTGCAATCGGCGAAGCGATCGCTCGCAAGGGAATCCGCAAGGAATTCTACTTGGAAACGCGCGGTGACGTGCTGCTTCGAAACAAGGAGGTGTTCCAGTTCTGGAAGAAGATCGGCCTCACCTACATGTTTCTCGGCATCGAGGCACTCGACGAGGATGGCTTGCGAAAATTTCGCAAGCGCATCCCGCTGGGGCGTAATTTCGAAGCCCTGGAGTTCGCCCGCTCGCTAGGTATCGGTGTGGCGATCAATATCATTGCCGACCCGGACTGGGATGAGGATCGATTCCGGGTGGTGCGCGAATGGTGCATGAATGTACCGGAGGTGGTGAACATCAGCATCAATACGCCCTATCCGGGAACGGAGACGTGGATCACCGAGCAACGCCGATTGCAGACGCGAGACTATCGCTTATTCGATATCCAGCATGCCGTGCTGCCGACAAAGTTGCCACTTGCGGCGTTCTATCGCGAGCTCTTGCGCACCCAGCGGGTGCTCTACAGCAAACATATGGCGTGGTGGACCGCGCCAATGGTTGCTGGGGTACTCGCGCGCAATCTCATCCGCGGGCGGACCAACTTTATCCGTAGCATCATGAATTACAGCAAGGTCTATAATGTCGAGAAGATGCTGGCGGATCATGCCCAGCCGGTTCATTACGAATTGCCGCTGCCGCCACGCTCGGCGACGGATGGACGGGACGCGAAATCCTCCCAGCTCTATATTCATGCGCCCCGAGGCCGAGCCGGCCGCAGCATCGACGATTCCACCGAGCGCTTCGTCGAGGCGACGCGCATGGGCGCCTCCACCTAACCGAAAAAACGGCGCTATTGTCGCTCCAGCCGCATGGCGAAATTGATCCTACCGCGCCCGACCTGGCGCGAGTGTGCATTGACCTGCCCCAATGATTGTCGTCGCAATGCCGTCTTTCATCGTTGAACCCGCATAGGTCAGATTGCCGTTTTGGCGATCCAGCTCGTAGGACACATCGCCGCTTACGGCGCTGATCCAGCGCTCACCAAAACGGCGGACATTGAGCTTCTTCCCGTCTGCCAGCGTGACAGTTTTTGTCGCCTCATCAATCCAGAAGCCAAAATTCTCTTCGCTGCTCGATGAAGTAGCGCCTTTCGGCGCATCGACTGTCACTACTTTTTTTGCCGAGCAGTTGAGGTAGCTGCGGGCTAACGCGGTCTCCTCCAAGACGGCGAAAGCCATGAGAACGAGTACGCATTCTAGCGTGACGCTTTTCATTGGTTCTCCCGTCGATTTCGATCGACCAGGAGTCGATTAGCTCTAGCACACTCGCCTGCCTAAATCCGCGGCCGCCTGTGCGCTTGGGCTCGCTAAGCCTCCTCGGCACGATCCCGACGCCGACCTGCAGACCCCACGCGCTCATGCGCCGGCCGTCGGAGCGTTCATGCCATCAGGGGGCAATTTCGAAGCCGACGGTGATTTTCACCCTTAACGTGTCTTCGCCAGTCGCGATCGGCACGGGCGCTGCCATCGAGGCCGAACCTACCTGTGCCCGCATCGGAACGGGAAGAACAACGCCGCTGTCCTCGATGATCCACTTAACCTGTCCAAGCCGAAGGCCCGAAGCATGCGTGTAGACCTCGGCCTTGCGGCGCGCATCAGCGATGGCAACCTCGCGAGCCTGGTCGAGCGCTTTCGACGGGTTAGACACCAGAAACGCGATGCCTCCAAGATCGGTGGCTCCTGCCGCGATCACACGGTCGAGAATCTCTCCAACCTTGTCGATCTGGCGTATCTTCACTCTGACTTGATTAGAGACGCTATATCCCGAAAGCTTGGGTTCAGTGCCTGGCCCCTGTGGCGCATAAACCGGCTGAATTGAAAATCGCAAGGTCTGGATATCCTTTTGCTCGATGCCAGCTTCGAGAAGCGCAGCGGTGACCGCAGCCATCACTTTCGAGTTGGTGTCAGTCGCCTCCTTGACGCTCTTGGCCCTGGTGGTCACGCCACCCGTGATCTGTGCATGATCCGGAGCCACGGCAACGTCGCCTTCTCCGGTCACAATCACTCGCCCGTCCTGAGCGATTTGTGCCTGCTGCGCCTGTGCCTGGACGGTGGCGAGAAAAAAGGCCGACGCTGCGATAAGAGCAATGCGCCGCGAGGCAACCTGAAAAGCCGAGATTTCGACAGCTTTTGACACGGCCATGACGACCTCCATGCTTGTCGGCTTGAGTCCATAGACCTGTTCTCACAGCGGGTCGATCCGGCCACCGCCGGATGCGGATCCTCCTTGGCGCAAAGGACGATGCGGGGCAACCGGCGAGCGACCGAGCCAGGCGACAGGGTGATCGAATGAAGATATGGTTTGCCGCAGCGCATCGGTGCTCGTTTGAGCGTGCCTCGCGATACGCGAACAGACGCCAAACTCGAGGAGGGTGCCTTGACCGATAACATCATCTCGCGTCGTGAATTTGGCATGGCGGCCAGCGCGGCCGGCGCGGGGCTGATAACGTCAGGCAAGGATCTGGCTGCAAAAGAGTCGAGCGGTCCGCCGCTCAACTATTCGAGCGGGCTCATCGAGTCGCCTCCGACTTACTACGAGGTTCTCGAGCCGGCCGGCGGCTCGACGAAGCCGCCGATGGTCCTGATCTGCGGCGGCGGCCACACCGGTGCGTGCTATCTCGCGACCGTCGATGGGCGTCCGGGCTGGGCTCAGGCCTTCGTGCGCGCCGGCTACAAGGTGGTGGTGCCGGATTGGCCCGGCGTCGGCCGCAGCGGTTACATTCCGCTCGATGATCTCACCGGTGACGTGGTGGTCGAGGGCCTGGGCAAGATCGTGCGTTCCCTCGGCCAACCGGCGATCGTCATGACGCACTCGATGTCCGGCGCCTATGGTTGGAAGCTCCTTGAAAATTACGGCCAGCACGTCGCCAAACTGGTGGCCATCGCTCCCGGTCCGCCCGGCAATATCCAGGCCGTGTCCGACATCGTCAGCGAGAGCGCGGATACGGTCGTGGTCCGCGGCTCTACCACGATGACCATCAACCTCAAGCAGCCGGTCGTTTCCGACCGAAACTTCGTCGAGGTCAAGCTCGTCGGCAAGAGCGCGCAGTTTCCGCGCGAGTATATCGCCGTGTATGCCTCTTCCCTCTCGCCAATCCCGCCGCGGCTGCTCTACCAGCGCCGCAATATTCGCGGCAGCCAGCTCAAGGTCGCCGATTTGTCCAACTATCGAGGCAAGCGCATCCTCGTGATGACTGGAACCGCAGACATCGATCATCCGCGCGAACTGGACGGGGCCATCGTCGAGTGGCTCAATCAGAACGGCGCGAAGGCGGATTTCATTTATCTCGGCGATCACGGGATTGAAGGCAACGGCCACATGATGATGCTGGAGAAGAATGGCGATGCCCTCGCCGGCCGCATCCTGTCCTGGATCGAGAATAGCTGAGTCTCGCGGCATCCCGCCTACGCGTTGGGACGCTCCAACCGTTGTTGCGCTTAAGGTGTGCTGAGCCGACCCACAGCGGTCCACCCTAGTCCAACTTCACTTTGCGCTCGTAGTACGCCCATAGCAGCGGAAACAGCCGCGGATTGAACGTCCCCTCGGCGCAGTCGCGCGCCTCGTCCTCGCTCAAGGCAATGGCGCCGCCCATGACCTCGGCCTGAAGCTGGATTTGCGCGTTCTCCTCCAGGAACGTGCAGGCGAAAAACGCCTCCTCGGCACTCGCGCCCACCACGACGCTGCCGTGGCCGCGCATCTGCGCGCAGCGATGCTGGCCGAGCGTGTGCGACAAGTCGGCGGCCTGCGCGTCGTTCACCACGAGGCGCGGGTTGTCCCAGGTCGGCACGCCGGTGCAGAGGAACGAGCCGTGCAGGAACACCGGCTTGATTTGCTTGCCGGCGACCCCGAGCGCGCGGGCGTGCGGCGCGTGCAGGTGCACGACGCACATGGCGTCGGGCCGGTCGCGGTGGATCTGGGTGTGGATGCGCCACTCGAGCGGAATCAACCCGCCTGGATGCTCGATGATGGTGCCGTCGATGTTGTAGACGAACATGTGCTTTGGCCGCACCACGGTCTTGTCGGTCGAGGCCCCTGGACTGATGAAGCACTTGTCCGTGCCGGGCACGCGCACCGAGACGTGGCCGAACATCCCGATCGTGCCCTGGAGGTTGAGCATCCGCGTCAACGTCGCAGCCTTCTCGCGCAGCAGCGCCTCGTCATTCATGCTTGAAGTCCGTCTTGCGTTCGAATGGGATTACCGGCGCCGCCCGGCCTATTCGGTTCTCGCGAGGCCCGCGCGCGCAATCAGGCCGCCCCAGCGGTCGATCTCCGACGCCAGGAATTTCTGCAACTCGGCCGGCGGCGGGCTGTCGACCGGGATGGTGCCGATCCGCACGATCACGTCGCGAACCTCCGGCATTGCGGCCACCGTCTTGAGTTCGGCGTGCAGCCGATCGATCACCGGTTTGGGCGTTGCCGAGGGCGCGCAGATCATCGTCCACCCGACGGCATCGAAGCCGGGCACTCCGGACTCCGCAATCGTCGGCACATTGGGCAATGCCGGGACGCGTGCGGTAGAGCTCACGCCGAGCGCGCGCACCCTACCGGTGTTGATGTGGCCGACCACGCTGCCCGCGTCTGCAAACATCAGCGCCACGTGACCCGCCATCACGTCGTTGAGCGCGGGCGGCGCGCCGCGATAGGCGATGCCGTTCATCTTGGTGGCGGTCATGCTCTGAAACAGCTCGGCGGCAAGAAAGATTGCCGCGCCCGCGCCGCTGTGGCCAAAAGTGATCTCGCCGGGCTTCTGCTTGAGCAATGCGATCAATTCCGAAACCGATTTGGCCGGCACGCTGGGATGGACCACCAGCGCAAGCGGCGTCCGGAACAGGAGCGCAATCGGCTGGAGATCCTTGAGCGTGTCGAACGGCATGTTCTTGATCAGCGTGGGATTGGCGGCGAGCGAGCTTGCCGGGGCCAGCAGCGTGTGACCGTCCGGCGGCGCGTTGGCAACGGCGGCGGCCGCAATGTTGCCGCCGGCGCCGACGCGGTTCTCGATGACGACCGGCTTGCCGAGCCGCTCCTGAAGTTTGGGAGCCATTGCGCGCATCACGACGTCGATGCTGCCGCCGGGCGGGAAAGCGACGACGAAGGTGATCGGTCCGGTCGGGAACTCTTGTCCGAAGCCACGGCCACCGAGCGCAAAGAGGCCTGCCAGCGGGGCCGCAATCAGGACGGCACGACGTGCGACCATCGTTCGCTTCCTTCCGATGCCAGGAGGAGTATACGCACAATCCCTAGGCGCGTACGCCGCTGCGCCACCCGGACCCGGCCGCCGCCGAGCCCAAGCTCTCGACCGATTCCTTCCGGTCAGGGTCGAGCGCGTACGATCTGGCCTCAGCCCCGCCAGTTCGACTATCCTGGCACAGCCTTGGGGGGCCGGTCCGTCCGGATGGGTTTTTCCGTGGGGAACGCGGGTCGCCCGCGGCGTTGCCTCGTCAGCCCCCTTTCGCCTCTGAACTCTTGCCGATGGTTCTTGCGTGCTATGCGTCGTGGCAGCACCGGAAGGAATCGACTGATGCGCTACATTGCAATCGTTGCATTGGCTTTTGCATTT
>Ga0209465_10001327_pt1 | contig 11029 bp, 12 predicted proteins | sample PanSoiPlot1MoBio_FD_188321 | JGI IMG/M metagenome (GOLD analysis project Ga0209465, IMG submission 188321) | Tropical forest soil microbial communities from Panama analyzed to predict greenhouse gas emissions - Panama Soil Plot 1 MoBio (SPAdes)... | ecosystem: Environmental > Terrestrial > Soil...
GACCGTACCGACGCCGGCCGCCGCGAGGTAAAGCCCCGCCGGCGATCCCAGCCCGCCCGCGCCCAGGCACAGCACCTTCGACTGCAGCAGCTTCGCCTGCCCGACCTCGCCCACCTCGGGCAGCATGGTGTGCCGCGCGTAGCGCAGGCTCTGCTCCGGCGTCATCGTGAACGGCCGGTCGAACTTCAGTCCCGCCCGCTTCCACGCCGAGAAGCCCCCCGCCATCGACTTGACGTTCGTGTAGCCGAGCTCGGCCAGCGTCTTGGCGGCGTACGCGGACCGCGTCCCGCCGGCACAGTAAAGAACGATCTCCGACGAGCGCTCGGGGACCTGATCCTCGATGCGCTGCTCGAGGAAGCCGCGCGAGATCCAGCGAGCGCCCGGGATGTAGCCCTCGCTCCACTCGTCCTTCTCGCGGACGTCGATCAGGACCGGACCCGCGCCGTTGCCGTCGCCCGCCTTGCCCTTCTGCGACTCCACCGTCTTCCGGACCGCCTCGACGTCGGTCTCGCGAATCTGAGCCTTGCAGTCCTTCAGGTACTGGCCGGAATTCATGGTGCTCCTATGGATGCCCCTGCCGCCTCGATGGTGACACCGCGGCGGCCGAAAAGCCCGGTATTTTCACGGGATTGGTGCCCACGTCAAGCGCCAGGACGCGGGACACTGCACAAAAAAAACAAAAGGCCCAGCCGACGTGGTCGGCCGGGCCCTTCGCTAACCTTCGACTTCGCGTGCGAGGCGGTCTAGTAGAACTTCACGTTGTCGATGGTCATGTCCAGCACACAGGTGCTGTTCGCCATCGTCGTGAGCTGCCACTGAATGCCGGTCAGCTTGTCCTTCATGATCGCCTGCGACGGGCTGCCGCCCGACGGCGCGCCCGTCCCCATGAACGGAACCATCATCGTCGTTGGCGTCGCCGTGAGGGTCACGGGCAGTTGCGGCGCGTATGACCCGGCAGGACCGCCAGCCTTTGGATCCGAGCTGGCCGTCGAATCGGCGTGCGCGCTGTCATTGGTCGAGTACTGGATCGAGCAGCCAGTGCCGGTGACCGTTCCGCTGATGTCGAACTGGACGCCGGTATGGGCCGTCGCGTCGACGCAGTCGGTTCCGGCCGAGTTACCGTTGAAGTAAATGCCGGCACCCCAGTACTGGTTCGAGGTCATGCTCGTCGTGGTGGCCGTGACATGCCAGGCGCCGCCAACGACCATCGCCATCGGACCGCCGGTGCTTGGATAGACGAACGTTCCACCGATCGGAATGACAGGCGCGCCACCGTCGGTAGCCGCGAAGTCGGCGATGACATAGGGCCCACCGGTGTCGCCCGGCGCCACATCGCTGACGGCGCAGCCCGCGGCCACGCCGCTGCCGCCACCGCCGCCGCTGCCGCCGCCACCGCCCGAGCCGGTCGTGCCGGCCGTGCCCGTGGTGCCGGCCGTTCCGGTCGTGCCGCCGTGACCGGTCGAGCCCGCCGATCCGGTCGAGCCGGACGAGCCGCCGCTGGAGCTCGAGCTGCAACCGACCGTCGACGTGACGCCCGAGAGCAAGAAGCCCGCACCCGCGAGGCCGAGGATTCCAAACAACGCCCTCATCTTAATTTCCTTCATTGTCTTTTCTCCGTAAGGACCAGAAGTTGTTCGCCTTCATCGAGGCGCGATTGGGCCGGAACCCTAATGCCAATCTCGACCGTTGCCTAGAGATTTTTTCGTGGCCCGGCCGTGTGCCGCGACTATACTGACCATCGTCAGACCCCTTACAAGGAGACCCGATGTCAGTCGCCGCAACCGATCCGGAGGTCAAGGAAGCCGCAGCGGAAACCCCTGCGCACGCGCACGGGGGCGAGGGCCACGGCACCGAGGGCGACGCGCCGCTGGTGAACCTTTCGGACAAGGCGGCTGAAAAGGTGAAGGAAATCCGCGGCGAGGAGAACATCGAGGAGACCTATGCGCTGCGCCTGAAGGTGCAGGGCGGCGGCTGCTCCGGGTTCTCGTACGATCTGTACTTCGATCAGCCGCAGGAGACAGACCGGCCGTTCGAGGTCAAGGGCGTGAAGCTCATCTGTGACGAGATGAGCCTGATGTACCTGATGGGCACCGAGATCGATTACGTCGAAGGACTACACGGCGCGGGATTCAAGTTCAACAACCCGAACGTGAAGTCGACCTGCGGCTGCGGCTCGTCCTTCAGCGTTTGATTCCATGGGGGCAGCAGCTCCCCACGTTGACGTCTACGAGCTGCTGACCCGAGAGCTGGGCCGCGACCGGGTCGTCCGCGCACCCGAGGCGCTGGAGGTCTACAGCCGCGACGAATCGCGCCTGGGCGTCTTCCCGCCGGATGCCGCGGTGCTGTGCGAATCGCGCGCGGAGATCGAGCTGGTGCTGCGGCTGGCGGCCGAGCACCGCGTCCCCGTCACCCCGCGCGGCGCCGGCAGCGGCATGACGGGCGGCGCGCTCGCGGTTCAGGGCGGGATCGTGCTGTCGACCGAGCGAATGCGCCGGATCATCGACATCAACGAGCACGATCGCGTGGCGGTCGTCGAGCCGGGCGTCATCAACGCCGACCTGCAGGCGGCGGTCGAGGCGCAGGGGTTCTTCTACGCGCCCGATCCGGCCAGCCTCGGGTTCTGCTCGATGGGCGGCAACGTCGCCGAGAACGCGGGCGGGCCGCGCGCGTTCAAGTACGGCGTGACGCGCGACTGGACGCTGGGGATGGTGACGACCCTGATGGGCGGTGAGACGTTGCGCCTCGGTCGGCGCACGCCGAAGGGTGTCACCGGCTACGATCTGACGGCGCTGTTCGTCGGCAGCGAGGGGACGTTCGGCGTTACCAGCGAGATCACGGTGCGATTGGTCGGGCGCCCCGAAGGCGTCGGGACGTTCATCGCCGTCATGCCGGACGCGGTGTCGGCCGGGCGGGCGGTCGCCGCGATCATCCGCAAGGGTCACCGGCCGCGCGCGCTCGAGCTGCTCGACAAGGCGACGATCGATCACGTGCGGCCGAAGTCGGCGTACAGCTTTCCGGCGGACGCGGGGGCGATCGTGCTGGTCGAGCTGGACGGCGAGCCCGACGGCATCGAGGCGGCGGTGCTGGCCTGCGGCGCCGTGTGCGAGGCAGAGGGGGCGCGCGAGGTGATCATCGCGCGAGACGAGGCGGACCGCGAGCGGCTCTGGAAGACGCGGCGGGTCTGCTCGGTCGCGCTGCGCGAGGCGTACAAATTCAAGCAGTCGGAGGACACGGTGGTCCCGCCGAGCTCGATCCCCGAGATGCTCCGGCGCGTAGACGCGATCGGCGCGCGCCACAATCTGGAGACGGCGACGTTCGGTCACGCCGGCGACGGCAACCTGCACATCAACGTCCTGTCGCAGGAGACGACGCGCGACGCCGCCTTCCAGGCGCGCGTCGACGCGGCGCTGGCGGAGCTTTTCCGGGCGACTCTGGATCTCGGCGGCACGCTGTCTGGCGAGCACGGCATCGGAATCGCAAAGGCGCGCTACATGGCGTGGGAGCAGTCGCCCGAGGTGATCGACTGGCAGAAGCGCCTCAAGCGCCTCTGGGATCCCCAGAACCTGCTCAACCCCGGCAAGATCTTCGTCGACTGAGCGATCGCTTACTTGACGGTGATGTTGTCGTCTTCTTTGAGGCGCTCGATCTTCGATTGGCACTGCGCCTTGATGTTGGCGCGCATCTCGTTGCTCTCGCCGTCGAGGATGCCGGTGTAACTCTTGCACGGCAGTCCCTGCGGATCCTGCGCGCAGAAGTGGGCGCGGAGGCGCTCGCAGGGATCGCGCCGGCTGTCGAGCATCACCATGATCAACCAGACCAGCCCCGCCATCGCGGCGCCGAGAGCGATCGCGCCCATGAAGCGGAACCGCTTGCGGTAGCGGTGGACGTCGATCTGCTCGGCCTCGCGGCGAATCTGCTCCAGCTCTTCGGGCGTCTCGTCCATGCGTCGCTCACGCGATGTTATAACCACGGCGCGTGTCAGGCGAGATTCGCAAAATCGTCCGGAAGATCGTCAGCAAGGCCAGGGTGGTCACCAAGGCGACGCGCCGGCCGCGGCGAGGGCCCTGGCCGCCCGATCCGGCGCGCGTCCGGTCGATCATCGACGGGCTGGAAGAGCTGTACCCCGACGTCGACTGCGAGCTGGATCGCGAGACGCCGTTTCAGCTCGTCTGCGCGACGATCCTGTCCGCCCAGTGCACGGACGAACGGGTCAACATGGTCACGCCCGAGCTGTTCCGCCGCTATCCGACACCGGCCGCGATGGCGAATGCGCCGCTGCCCGCGCTGGAGAAGATCATCCGGTCCACCGGCTTCTTCCGCCAGAAGGCCAAGAGCCTGAAGGGAACCGCGGCCGGGCTGCTCGCCCGTTACGGCGGCGAGGTGCCGCGAACGATCGCGGAGCTGACCACGCTGCCGGGTGTCGCGCGCAAGACCGCGAACGTCGTGCTCGGAACGGCCTACGGGATCGCCGAGGGGGTCGTCGTCGACACGCACGTGCAACGGCTGTCGATGCGCCTCGGGCTGACGCGCAAGACCGACCCGAAGGACATCGAGAAGGATCTGATGCAGGTGATCCCGCCGGATCGCTGGATCCGGATCGGGCATCAGCTGATCTGGCACGGCCGGCGGGTCTGCTTCGCGCGCAAGCCGAACTGCGCCGGCTGCACGCTGGCCCCGTTCTGTCCGTCGGCCGGCCTCGAAGCGTGACGCGCCCCGGTCAGGGGTGCCACTTCAGGCAGTCGTCGATCTCGGCGGTCGACTTGGCGGGCGACAGCTCCAGCGCGCCGCCGTGCTCGTCGCGATCCCAGGCGCGCATCGAGAGCGTGCCGGTCGGCCCGGTGACCGAGTCGAGGACGACTTCGATCTCGTAGGTGTGCCCCGCCTGCATGCGGAAGGGATAGACGAAACCGGGCAGATTGGCGACGTAGCCGCCGGTCCCCGTCTTGTTGAGCTCGCCGGTCTTGGGCGCCAGCTTCACGACGTGGCAACCGGGGAGCAGCGAGAACGCCTTGCCCAGGTGCTTCACGTCCTGCCCGTCGACCTCGCCGATCGGGCCGACCAGCCGCGCGACCTCTTCGGCCGGCCGCTCCGCGCCCGGATAGAGAGGGTGCGCCGTCCCGCCCCTGACGATGCAGCCCACCTGCAAGGACAGCCCAAGAAGAGCGATGCTAACGACCGAAGTAGATCTCGTCATAGGCGCACGTCGCGTCCTTGTCAGCGGGCTGCGGATAGTCGACCAGCTTCCCTTCGTAGTTTCGCAAGGTCCACTTGTCGTCGCCCCGCGCGACGACGTAATCGGGACCGATCGACACCTTGCCCATGCCGCCGGGCGTGTCGATCACCAGGTGCGGAATCGCCAGGCCCGAGATGTGGCCGCGCAGCTCCTGCATCAGCGCGATGCCCGTCTCGACGGACGTGCGCAGGTGCGACGTCCCGGCCGCGACATCGCCCTGGAACAGGTAGTAGGGGCGGACGCGGCAGCGGAGCAGCTCGGTGAACAGCTTGCGCAGCACGCGCACCGACGAGTTCACGCCCCGCAGCAGCACGGTCTGGTTGCCGATCGGAATGCCCGCGTCGGCCAGCTTCTCGCACGCGGCGCGCGCGCGCGGCGTCAGCTCCTTCGGGTGGTTGAAGTGCGTGTTGACGTATAGCGGGTGGTACTTCTTCAGCATCGCGCAGAGCTCGTCGTCGACGCGCATCGGCAGCACCACCGGGACGCGGGTCCCGATCCGGATGATCTCGACGTGCGGGATGGCGCGGAGGGCGGCGACGATCTCCTCCAGGCGCGCCGTCGACAGCGTCAGCGGATCGCCACCCGAGATCAGCACGTCGCGGATCGCGGGCGTCCGCCGGATGTAGTCGAGCGCGCGCCCCAGATCCTCGCGCGAGATCGGCGACTCCTCCTGCCCGACGAGGCGCCGCCGGTTGCAGTGCCGGCAGTAGATCGCGCAACGATCCAGGGCCAGCAGCAGGCAGCGGTCCGGATAGCGATGGAAGATCCCGGTCGCGGGCGAATGGCTGTCCTCCCCCAGCGGGTCGATCAGATCGCCCGGCTCGTTCACCAGCTCGCGGGCGCGCGGGATCACCTGCATGCGCACGGGGCAGGACGGTTGCTCGCGATCGATCAGCGAGAAGTAATAGGGCGTGATCGCGACCCGGAAGTGCCCCGGGGCGGCGTCGAGGCCTGCCTCCTCGTCGGGTGTCAGCGGCAGGCGCGCCGCGATCTCCGGCTTGCCGGTGATGCGGTGGCGCAGCTGCCAGCGCCAGTCGTCGAATGACTCGCCTTCGGCCGCCTCGGGCTCGGGCTCGGGCGCGGCGCCGGCCGGGCGGGCCGGTGTCGCCGGCTGATCGACGATGGGAAGACCGAAGGTCATATCGGCTGCCCCGTCACCAGCGTGACCGCGATGATCGTCTGACCGCCCGTGTTGATGTACGTCTGCGTGGTGGAGCCGTTTGCCAGCCCCACCCCGTTGGCGTCGAATGCCTCGATCTTGATAGTCACTGGGCCGGTGATACTCCGATCCAGCTCCACAGTGAAGCTGGTCGGCAACGTGATGGTCGTGGGTGAAGGCGGCACGAGAATCGGGGCGTGCGTCTGCCCGCCCGCGGTCATCGTCACCTGCAGCTGCGCCGGCATCAGCGTGAGATCGCCCTCCACCTCGACCAGCAGGATCGAGTCGGCCTGCTGACAGGCGGCGAGCGCGGCCGCGCCCGCGACCGCCAGCATCACCGCGCATGGCTTCCGGCTCTGGCTGGCGCGGCCCACTCAGAACCTGTAGTTCCCGAGGGCCGATGTGGGGGGCGCCTCGGGGCGCGGGCGAAGCATGAAGTAGCCGCCGACGGCCGCGCCTGCGACCAGGACGGCCAGCGCGACCCAGACCCAGGGCCGGGTGCCTCGCGCCGGCCCGGCGTCGTCGGCGACGGCCGCGCGCCGCAGCGTGAGCACCGGTTCGGGCTTGGCCTCCGGGGCAGCGGGCGGCAGCACCGCCGGAGGCGGTGGAGCAGGCTCGGGCGGCGGCGGGGCCGGGCGCGCTTCCGCCTCTTTCGGAGGAGGCGGCGGTGGCGTCTCCCCGGACTTCTCGGGCTTCTCGGGCTTCTCGGGCGGCTCGGCCCCCACGAGCGCGGCCATCTTGGCCTCGATCTCGGCGCGGTTCGACGCCTTCGGCACCCGGTCGAGAAACAGGTGGTAGTCCTCCAGGGCGTGCTCGTCTTCGCCGAGGCGGCGGTAACACTCGGCGCGGCTGAACAGCACCGCCGGATCGTCGAGCAACACGAACGCCTTCGTGTATTCGTCGACCGCCGCCTTGCAATCGTCGTCGCCGGCGAGCTCGTTCGCGCGATTGAGGTGCGTCTTCCCTTCGGACGCCACGCCGGTCGGGTGGCGTCCGCGCGCCTTGTGTTGGTGATGGTGGTGGTGCTCGCGCTTCTTGCTGCGGGCGTGGGCGGCGCCGGTCGCGCCGAGGCAGCAGCCGATCGCGGCGAGCGCGATCACCGCCCGCCGCAACGTCACGGCGCGGCCCCCGCGCCCAGGCGTCGGATGTAGCCGGACAGCGCCTGCATCTTCGGGAGGCTCAAGCTGTTCCCGAAGGCGGGCATCTGGCCCTTGCCGGCCATGACCACGGTGACAATCGAATCGGTGGTCGCCTTGGCGCGAAACGCCGGATCGTGGAAGTCGCGCACGTTCGCCATCGTCTTCCGGATCTCGGGATCGCCGCGACCGTCGGCGCCATGGCAGCGCGCACAGTTGCGCGCGTAGATCACGGCCGGTTCGACCGGCACCGGCGGTCCCGGATCGTCCCCGGTCGTACAGCCGGCGACCACGGCGGCAAGCCAAGCGATACCGACCAGGGCGATCAGACGCGACCTCACGGCGCCGTCATTCCCCACCCGCCGGCGCGTCGCCGGCGACGTACAGGTCCTGGCCGTTGTCACGGAAGGCGGCGGCCTTCTCGCGCAACCCGGCCGCGACGGCCTGGTCGGGCGCGATGCCATGCGCCTGCGCGTAATCGCGCACGTCCTGGGTGATCTTCATCGAACAGAAGTGCGGCCCGCACATCGAGCAGAAGTGCGCGCCCTTCGCGGCCGGGGCGGGCAGCGTCTCGTCGTGGAACTCGCGGGCGGTCTCGGGATCCAGCGACAGGTTGAACTGATCGCTCCACCGGAATTCGAAGCGCGCCCGCGACAGCGCGTCGTCGCGCGACTGCGCGCCCGGGTGTCCCTTGGCCAGGTCGGCCGCGTGCGCCGCGATCTTGTAGGCGATGACGCCGTCCTTGACGTCCTTGCGGTTCGGCAACCCGAGGTGCTCCTTGGGCGTCACGTAGCAGAGCATGGCGGTGCCGTACCACCCGATCATCGCCGCGCCAATCGCCGACGTGATGTGGTCGTAGCCGGGCGCGATGTCGGTGACCAGCGGCCCCAGCGTGTAGAACGGCGCCTCGTGGCAGATCGCGATCTGCTTGTCGACGTTTTCCTTGATCTTGTGCATCGGCACGTGGCCCGGCCCTTCGATCATCACCTGGACGTCGTGCTTCCAGGCGACCTCGGTCAGCTCGCCCAGCGTCTGTAGCTCCGCGAACTGCGCCTCGTCGTTGGCGTCCGCGATCGACCCCGGCCGCAGCCCGTCGCCCAGGCTGAACGAGACGTCGTACTTCTTCATCACCTCGCAGATCTGCTCGAAGTGCGTGTAGAGGAAGCTCTCCTGGTGGTGCGCCAGGCACCACTTGGCCATGATCGATCCGCCCCGCGAGACGATCCCGGTCACGCGCCGCGCGGTCAGCGGGATGTAGCGCAGCAGCACGCCCGCGTGGATCGTGAAGTAGTCGACGCCCTGCTCGGCCTGCTCGACCAGCGTCTCGAGGAAGATGTCGATGTTGAGGTCCTCCGCCTTCCCCTTCACCTTCTCCAGCGCCTGGTAGATCGGCACCGTGCCGATCGGCACGGGCGCGTTGCGGATGATCCACTCGCGCGTCTCGTGAATGTCGCTGCCCGTCGACAGATCCATCACCGTGTCCGCGCCCCAGCGCGTCGACCAGCGCAGCTTGTCGACCTCCTCGCCGATCGAAGACGACACCGCCGAGTTGCCGATGTTAGCGTTGATCTTCACCAGGAAGTTGCGGCCGATGATCATCGGCTCGGATTCGGGGTGCTTCCGGTTGGCCGGGATGATCGCGCGCCCGCGCGCCACCTCGTCCCGCACGAACTCGGGCGTCGTCCCTTCGCGCAGCGCGCAGAAACGCATCTCCTCCGTGATCTCGCCGCGGCGCGCGTAGTGCATCTGGCTGAAGTTCGTGTCGCCGCGCGCGATGCGCCGGTCGATCCACGGCTGGCGCAACTTCGGCAGCCCGACGTGCAGGTCAGCCGCCCGCGGCCCCGACGGGTCGTAGACATCGACGGGCGGCTCGCCCGCCCCCACGGTGATTCGGCGGAACGGCACCCGGATGTCGCCGTCTGTCTTGAACACGCGCTCGGACGCCGGCAGCTCCGGCAGCGCGTCCAGTCCCTCCACCGGGTCGCTGATCGTCTTCAACGATCGCTTTCCGTTCGCGGCGTGCTCTTCCCCTGCGTCGCTCGTCGTGCCTGCGTTCTTCATCTCGCCTCGCATTTCCTTCGCCGGCATTACCCGGATCAGGTTCAAGGGGTCGCGCCTGCCGTTTCGGTGGCGCCTCTCAGCCTGCGGATCGACGATCCGCTCAGCTCCCCCAGCTATGGGAATGTCCTCGTCGGTCCCCAACGTTAACGCGCCGCCGCCCAATTGCAAAGACGGTCGAGGCGGGCAGATTAATTGACGTATTTCTTCTTGGGGGGCCGTTCGCCGCCCTCGATGACGCCAAAACGCCGCCGGATCCGCCGGGCCCGGGCGGCGTCGCGGGCGTTCGCGAAGAAGGTGCGAAGCGCCGTCAGGCCGCCCGGACCGGCACCGAAGTAGCCGGTCGCGACCGCGACGGGCAAACCGGCCAGCAGGTGCCAGTCGTGCTGCGCCGCGAACGTCGCCGCCGAAAGACCGATCATGATGAACGCCATCGTCCGCGCCTGGACGGTCAGCGTCGTCGGCCAGAACTGCACCTGTTGCCTGCCGTAAGCGCGCGTGAACGCGATGAACAGGGCGATCACCACGAAGATGCAGCCGTCCGTGAAGGGGATCGGACCCTTACCGCGCAGATGCCAGACGCCCGCGATCGTGATGTTCGTCAGCACGCCGCTGGTGAAGAACAACGTCAGGAAGCGCCGGGCCCCGCGCAGCTGCTCGACCACGCTGCCGACGAACCAGAGGCCGATCACGCTGAACAGGAAGCCGAGAAAGGTGATGTGCGTGAACAGCGAGGTGACCGGCTGCCACAGCTCGCCCTTGAACAGGCGGGGCCCGAGCGCCAGATGGTCCTCCATGAACCCGCGGACGTTCGGCGCGAGAACGTAAAAGAGGTAGATGACCAGGTCCGCGACCACGAACACCTTGACGGTGGCCGTCATGCGATCGGTGACCCGCCTGAGCCATTCGGGCCCGGCCGATCGCCGCCGAGGTGAGAAAGTCGCCATTACGACGAGCTTAGCAGCCCGCGAAGGATCCGGTCATTCCATGGCGCCGTTCGGATCGCCGGCGCAGTCGGGGTCGTCCAGGTCGACGCGGCCGTCGCCGTCGTTGTCGACGCCGTCGCTGCACTGGGGCCGCGGCGTCAGCTGGAGGACGTCGGGGACGGGGGGCATCAACTGGTCCTTGACGACCTCGACGCTGGTCGTCGGCGGGTCGACCGGGTCGATCGGCACCCCGCGCACGTCCACCTGGTGCACCGCGAAGGTCCAGGTCCCGACCACCACGGTGTGCTTGGCGGTGCCTGCCGTGCAAAGCACCGCGAAGTTCTCGGTGTCGCCCGCGCTGTTACTGCCGATCACGCGGATGCTGTCCACGCCGTGCGCGCCGCACCCGGTCTGGACGGGCTCAGCCCCGATGAATTGCCAGCTGACCTGGTAGCTGCCATGGTCCGTGCAGCCGGCCGCGGCGGCAACGCCGCCAACGGTGAGAAGGCAGACCAGG
>Ga0209465_10001328_pt1 | contig 11019 bp, 10 predicted proteins | sample PanSoiPlot1MoBio_FD_188321 | JGI IMG/M metagenome (GOLD analysis project Ga0209465, IMG submission 188321) | Tropical forest soil microbial communities from Panama analyzed to predict greenhouse gas emissions - Panama Soil Plot 1 MoBio (SPAdes)... | ecosystem: Environmental > Terrestrial > Soil...
TGGCCCGCTCCACGTCTCCTTGCGCCCTGCTGATCTCCTCCTTCGCTCTCCGCACGGCGGCATCCGCCCCTGCCAACTGTGCCGCGAGTTCCGGCACCTCGAGCACCGCCAGCGTCTGCCCTTCTTTCACCCTTGACCCCACGTCGACGTAAATAGCCTTGATGAATCCTGCTACCTTCGCATGAATATCCACGTCCTGAAATGGCTTGAAGGCTCCCGCCAGCGTCAACGGAGTGCCCAGATCTCTTCTGTCGACCCGTACTACGGCCGCGACCGGATCCGCGCCGGGCGAGTCATGCCCGTCGTCAGCTTCCGTTTTGGCACGCCGGATTGCCCCCCAAAGCAGCAAGGCTCCCAGAATCGCGGCCCCTAGAATCAGCAGACTTCGTTTACCGCTCAAACGTTTTCCTCATCTCGCAAGGAAGGGGAGTCTTCTCCGTTCCTGGATGTCGGCGTCGGACTCTCGGCTGGCGCTACACGCCGGCGCGTCCGGCTTCCACCGGGTCTTGCACCTTGGGATCTATTCTTTGGTCGGTTAAGCGCGTGGAGGGGGACGAAACCAGAGGCTCGTCATGCCCTCCAGCAATAGCGGAAGGTGTACGCGTCCGCATTCCAGCCGGGCTTCTTCTCCCCGTGGTGCGGGCAGTTCACCCTTTTGCGTGGCAACGGTGACGTCCGGCTGAGCCGTCTCAGCCTTTACGGGAGCGAAGTGTTGCATTTCGCTTGCGCCGACACTCGCCCGGTGCCGCGCCAACGCCTGGTAGGAAAGTCCATCGGATGCGCTTGTCAAAGCGGCGAAGGGATTGTAGACGACGAGGCCGATCAGCAGCGCACAAATCGAGGCACGCCATAGGCGCCCGCTCTTACCGCCATCCGGGCTGCGGAATGTGCTCATTTAGCCTCTCTTCAGACATTAGTTGGACTCGGCTTTGCGGTCAAGGGGATGTACCGCCGCAGATGTCGTGACAGGGAGGAGAAGGGGATCGGAGCCAGGGGTGCTCCGATCCCCGTGGTAGGACGTGGAGTGAAGACTAAACTCGCTGAGTTTCGCAGCCCGGGGTCACTTGCGAATGAAGGTCCTGTGAATTCTCCGTGACCTTTTTTGCGGCCTCGGCCGGGCTTCCTTCCTGTTCGAACCTTGCGGTCAACCCGCGCCCATGGCGCACGTCGAGCCCGCGCACCCAGAAAATGATGTCTTCGGCAATGTTCGTCGCGTGGTCGGCGATGCGTTCGAGGTGCCGAGTGGCCAGCACAAACTGCATTCCCGGACTCACCAGGGCCACGTTTTGCGTCATATGCTGCAACACGTTTTCAAAGATGCGGTCGCGGTATTGATCCACGATGTCGTCGCTTTCCAGAACCTGGGTAGCCATTTCCGCGTTCCGGAAAATCAGCGCTCCGAGGCTGCGGCTCACCATGGATCTCACGGCTTCCGCCATGGGCGCGAGCTCTTCGGGAATCTTCGCGTCTGGCATGTCCCGGAGCGAGATCACGCGCTCGGCCAGATTCACGGCGATATCGCCGATGCGTTCAAGATCGTTCGTGATTTTCAAAGAGGCGACAATCAAGCGCATTTCATCGTCATTAAAAGAGCCTCGTCTGAGGAGCCGGATCGCCAGCTCGTCAATCATGATCTCCATTTCGTTAATGCGAGGCTCGAGCAAGAACACCTCACCCGGGAGCGCGGCCGTGCGCGCGCTGTCGAAGCCCACGATCGCGTCGAGCGCGCGATTCATCGCCGTTTCGACGACCCGTGCCATGGAAACCAGATAGTTGACCAGCGTGTCGTAGAGAACCGCTTCGGTCAGACCGGGTGCTGCTGTCATTCGCTGCCTCCGCCGCGAAACGCGACTCGATCGGCGTCCGCACACTACGGACGAGTGTGCTGCGTTCGTGTTACAAGTCGTTGAAGGCAGGATGAATATGCGGATACCGTCAAACACCACCCGGGTTTCCCGCTCGCAGCGTCCGTGCCGCACCGGTGGTCGTAAACGACCCCCGGCTCATGGCGCGCTCGGCGTCAAACACCGGAACCGAGAAATGAAATTTCGAGCCCACCCCCAATTCACTCTCAACCCAGATGCGCCCGCCATGAACTTCAATCAGATGCTTCGCAATCGCGAGTCCCAGGCCCGTGCCACCGGCTTCGCGCGAGCGCGCCACATCCACGCGGTAGAAACGCTCAAAAATCCGCGGCTGGTCCGCCTGCGGGATTCCGATGCCGGTGTCGGCAACGGTGAAAATCACTTCGTCGTTCCCGGCGTCCGCGCTCAGCACGATTTTCCCGTCGGGTAACGTGTATTGGATGGCATTGTCCAACAGGTTTTGCAGCACTTCCTGCAGCCGGCGGTTGTCCCCGGCCACATCGGGCAGGTGCGTCGGCAGGTTCAGCGAGAGGCTGAGGCCTTTTTCCGCGGCGCGCCGTTGCGCGGTCTCATAACACGACTCCACGAGCTGTGCGACGCCGACCGATCGCACCTCAAGTTCCAGCCGTTCGGCATCCATCTGCGAGAGTTTCAGCAGGTCCTCGGTCAGCCGGGCGAGCCGCCGCGAGTGCTCCAGGATGATCCCGAGAAATCGTCCGCGGTTCTGCGGATCGTCCATGGCGCCGCCAATCAGCGTTTCCGCGAATCCCTGGATGGCCGTTAGCGGCGTACGGAATTCGTGCGACACGTTGGCCACAAAGTCGCGCCGGATGCGTTCGAGCTTCCGCAATTCCGTAATGTCGTGCAGTACGATGATCGCGCCTGAGGTTTCTCCCGCGCGCACCGACGCAACGGTGGCCGCGAAGTAATGCTGCCGGAGCGTTCCGGTGGCAATTTCCGCTTCCACGCGCGATTCTCCCGCGAGCACGCGCCTTACCGCTTCGATCAATTCCGTTTGCCGCACGACCTCGAGCAGCGAGCTGCCCGATACCGGCGGCACATCCAAGCCGAGGATGGACGCGAACCCCGGATTCGCGAAGACCAGTCTCTCCGCCCCATTTACGACTGCGACGCCTTCGACCATCGAGCCGAGGATCGCCGCCGAAAGATTGCGCTCTTCGGTCAGGGTACGGATGGTGTGGTCCAGCCGCGTTGCCGTCTGGTTCAGGGAGGAGCCCAGGGCTTCGAGGGTATCGCCGGTACCGTCCGGCGGCAGCGGGCGGAAGTCGCCTTCCGCAACACGCCGCGAGAATTCGCGGAGGCGTTCGATGCGGTCCGTGTAGGAGCGCGACATGGCCAAGGCCACGGCGCCCGCAACCAGGAAAATCAGCGCCGACCATATCCACAAACTCTCGCGAAAGGTTCCGAGCGGTTCGCCGACGCCCTCAAGCGGCAACGCCAGCCGGATCACCACCGGCACGTTGCCGGGAAGACTTTGCCGCACGGCGTAATACGAGAACGGCTTCCTCAGGGTTACGCTTTGCCGCGTCGAGCGGCCTTCGCCTTTTTCGAGGGCCTCGCGCACTTCGGGGCGGTCCGCGTGCGATTCCATGGTGGACGCTTCGCTTTGGGAATCCGCAACGACATTTCCCTCGGCCGAAATCACCGTGACCCGCACACCCGTGGCCGCCGCGGAAGCCACCCAACTCCTCACGGCCGCCGCCTCCTCCGGGGTCTCGGGCGGAAGCCTGCTGATCTTTGGGGGATGCGCCATGAGCGCATGAGCCACGGCCCGCAGTTCGCGGTAGCTGTCGCTTTCGTAATTTCTGCGCAGCGCGCGTTCGGCAAGGAAATCCACTGCGAGCAGTACGCTCAGCAAAAGCGCCAGGAAGGTCAGCGCCAGTTTCCAGAAGAGTTTACGCTGCACGGGTCTCGAATAAATAGCCCGCGCCACGAACGGTCTTCAGGTGCAGGGGGTTTTCCGGATCGGCCTCGATCTTCTCGCGCAGCCGCCGGACGTAGACGTCCACGCTGCGCGGCGTTACGAAGCGGTCCGTGCCCCACACGGCATCGAGCAGCTGATCGCGTGTGAAGACGCGATTGGGACGCGAAGCCAGGTAATAAAGCAACCGGAACTCGAGCGTGCTGAGCGGCACGGGCTTGCCGGAGTGGCTGACCCGGTAGGAGGCCGGGTCGATCGCCAGCTTGCCGATTTCAAGGATACGGGGCGCGTCGGCCGGGGGTTCGGCGCGGCGCAGCAAGGCCTTTACGCGCGCAATCAGCTCCCGCGGGCTGAAGGGCTTGGTCACATAATCGTCGGCGCCCATTTCGAGGCCCACGACGCGGTCGGCTTCGTCGCCCCGCGCCGTAAGCATCAGTACTGGCAGGCGGTTCAGCGATTCGTCCTTGCGGATCTCGCGGCAGATATCGAGGCCCGACATCTTCGGGAGCATCAGATCGAGGAGCAGCAGGTCCGGAGGAGTCTTCTTGAGCGTCGTAAGCCCGCTCGTGCCGTCAAACGCCGCGTTCACTTGGAAGCCTTCGTTGGCGAGGTTATACCGCACGAGTTCGACAATATCGCGGTCGTCCTCGATGATCAGGATGCGCTTCATGTGGAGCTCTCGGGCTCGAGACCGCATCGATAGGAGTCTACCGTAGCGTGCCGTTTTTCGGTAGGCATGGTCGGCGTCGCGGACCTCTATGTTCATGGAATGTCGAATGACGTAAAGGATTCTGACAAGGAAGGGGAAGTCCGTGGTAACCGAGGGATGACAGAATTATGAATGCCTTGTAAACGCTCGAAGCCTCCAATTTGAATGAATGTTCATTTTGACAAGTCGCCCAGGGCGCTGCGGGAGTTGACAAGCGCCCGTCTATGTCATATCCCTACATAGTCATGCCGGACGCGAAATTGTCCCACCACGCGAGCCTCCTTCTCGGAACCAACCGTCGAGGACATCCCTTTGGCTTCGACATCCTGGATAGCGTCGCTCTTCCGAGCGAAACGGTTTCCCCTGCTCTTGGCCGTCTCGAACCGCACCACCTCATAAAGTCCAAGTGCGAGACCGAGGAAGTCGCTTTTGCCGACCAGCGTCTTGCCGGCAAATCCTTCCAGGGCGCGAGGGCAAGGAATCACTGAGCAAGGCCATTCTACGCTATGCACTGCTCGACCAACGCAGTACCTCTTCGGAAGCGCAACCGCCATTAGGGGGAGCCTTTGGATCCTTATCCACCAGAAAAGCTCTTGTGGTGGTCGAATCTCATTGTGCGCGTCGCGAGCTGGATTCTTCCGCCCCAGCGCCGTCTCGCCTGGCGCCGCGAATGGGAATCCGAAATCTGGCATTGGTGCCACTTTCTGGTGGAGTCGAATCGCCTCACCATACGCATGGAGCAAGAGCTGATCAGGCACTGCTGGGGCGCATTCCCGGACGCCCTGTGGCACCGCTTCGACCGCGCCGTTGTCCTGCGCTTGCTCGATGAAGTGCCCCGCTCGCCCCGCTTTTGCCTGTTGTCGTGTCTCGCTTTCTCGGTTCTGCTGCTTTTCGGACGCCCCACGGCCTTTTTCTTCGACATGATTGCGCCCGCGCGTTCGAGCGACCCGGGGCATTTATTGGCGGTCTCGTTGAGCGAAGACAGCTATTGGCTCGAACCGGAACTGTTACGCAACTCCGCGGAGCGTTGGACCCGACAGACGCAAACGATCGTCTCTTCTGCGGTCTATGCCTGGCGCCCGGGCATGGTGCGGGGACCCCATGGCGCCGAGGCTGTAGTGAGCGCCAGAGTCGCCGCCGGCATGTTTCCGCTGCTTGGCGTTCGTCCCCGTATGGGCAGAGTCTTCGAGGACTCGGATTCGTCGTCGTGTCAGAATTGTGTGGTTCTCGGCGACACCCTGTGGAAGAGCCAATTTCAGCGCGATCCCGAAGTAATCGGGCGTTCGCTCGTTCTTAACGGCAGAACGGTCACGGTCATCGGCGTTTTGCCTCGTGATTTCCGATTTCCCGTGCGCGATATCTCGATCTACAGCTTCTTTGATGCGCCTCATGCCAGGTTGCCCAGGTTCGAGTGGCCGGGCGTCTTACTCCGGGTATCCCCGGGAGCGGAACCGCGCGCCGCGAAGCGCGAGCTCGAGGAAGTCATCCATCGCGCTGACAGCGTGCCGCGTGACACGAAGCTCAGGATTTCCTCGCTGAAGGACCTGGAGAACGCGGCCCTCAGGTCGTGGGCCAGCCTGGTTCTTCTTGCGCTCGTTCCGCTGCTCGCGATCAAGTGCGCGCAGTTTGCGCGCCTCCGCGCAACCGGCCCGCGCGCGGGTCTAGGCGATAAACTCCGGTGGTATCTGTTTTTTGCCCTCAAAACGTCGCTTCTGCTGATCGCCGCGCTGCTGGCCTCTTTCGAGCTGTCGCATCTGGTGGTCACCAGATCCAGCAGCGCGAACCCCTACTCCCTTGCGGGCATGGCGGCCATTTGGTTTTTTCTCCTCGGGGCTCATCTGACTCTCACGTGGTCCATTCGCGACCAGCTCGGCCGTTGCCGCGTCTGTCTGCGGGGTCTCGGCCTCCGCGTGAGTCTCGCGAGCCCGGGACGCATCCTGATCGATTTGACGGGCGACGAGCTGGTCTGCGACGAAGGCCACGGCATGTTGCACATTCCGGTGATGGAGTCGGGCTCTGTCGATTCAGAGCGCTGGACCTACCTCGACGAGTCTTGGCAGGTGCTCCTCGGCCATCGCGAAACCAGGATCCAGCTCTCCTAGCGTCAAGTCGGGCGCGTTTCGACGCCCGGCGGTCGAGATCGCTTGGCGCGGCCTGCCGTTTCCTTGTGCGCCATTATAAACACGCGAAGCAGCCAGAAAATCATCACGAGCAGTAGCAGGATGCTCAGGACGAGAACTCCTGCGAAGTTAAACGACACCGCGAGCAAAGCGAGGCTCGGGCTCACGAGGCTAAAAATTTGATAGAAAAGCAGCGTCGCGGCCACGTGGCACAAGACCAGGATGAGGCCCGCGGCGAAAGGCAACCTTCCGCGAAGCAACAGCTCGGCGGACGCTGCCGTCAGCTACGCCGAAGAAAAACAGGACGCCGGAGAACCTGGCCCAGAGTTTTGACGGCGGCACGGCACGGTCTGTCATTTCCGTCCCCTTTCGCGTGGCCTCAACCCGCACACTTCAAGACGCTCTCGTCCCGAGGTCCGTATGTGTCTCCGCTCCCGGTTCAGGCCGCAGCTAGCGGTGCCTTTCCCGGCGCCAGCATGACCAGCGCGACACCAATGACAAAAAGTGGAAGTACGGCGACCAGGAGATGTGAGTGCGGGATCGTGTTGTAGATCGCCTGCACCGCCATCACGGCGCCGTGCACTAGGCTCGACCATGCCGCGAAAGCGATAAGGCTGCGATTCGCGGAGGGGTTACGCACGGCGAGCAACAGAAAGACTCCCAGCGTCGCATAGACGCTGCCGAGCATCTGGTCGGCCGGCGGAACGCGCCCGATGAGCCCGTAAACACCAATCAGAAAGAGCAGCCCGACTACGAGCAATACGATCTTCAGCGTTCGTTCTCGAATCATGGTGTCCTCCTCTTGAAATCAAAGGATCGGAAAGTGCGTGCTCTGGCGCGCATCGCGCCACACAAATCACGGAGCCTTCAGTCTCTCGAGCATCACGACCGCGTTGCCGTTCTTGGGGTTCAACTCGAGCGACTTTTGATAATTGGCTTTGGCTTGCGTTTTGTTGCCACTGTCCATGTAGGCCTCGCCGAGACTGTCGTAAACGTTGCTCGATTGCGGATAGGCCTCGACGTTTAGCTGAAAAATGCGGATGGCTTTGCTGTACTCTTTGGCCTGAATAAGGCGGTAGCCTAAAGCGTTGAGTTGGTCTTCGTCGAAGTTGTAGGTGGCGGGGGCGGCGGCCTTCAAGTCATGGTATTGCCTCGCGGCTTCATCGATACCGCCGGAGGCGATCGTTCGAGAGAGAGTTTCGGCAATGGACTTGCGGCTGTCGAAGGCCGCCTTGACCTGAGGCACCCACAGAGCCACGGTAACCGCAAAAGCACCGGCGCCCATCGCCAGGGTGACGATAAAAAGGCCCGCGGCCGTAGCCATTCTCTGTAGCGCGCCCGGTCGTTCCTGTGCCCGCAGATAGAGTTCAAGAAAGGTCAACGGCAGCAGGTATTGGCCGAAAGACATGAAGGTCAGGAACGGGCCGCGAAAGGTGGTGGGATCGAAACCGACCGGGCCTTTGAAGACGATAAACGACAAAAAGACCACGATCCGGAAGAACCACGCCGCGCTGACGACCAGGAAAAGCCGAAGCGCCCAGCGGCGATGCGTTCGGAAATCGCGGGCCACCGCGTACCGCAACGCCATGCCGGCGAACAGCCAGATGAGGACGGCGTTTAGGCTTCCCCCGATGTGCTGCGGAAGGTCACCGACGCTTCCCCTCCAGGTCATGTACACGCCGGCAGCGCTGACCGCGAGCGCCGCCAGCATATAGGTGCGCCCGTTCCAGCGATGAAAGACGGGAAAGCGCGAGCGGACCTGCGGAACAAGCTGAACCGCTCCCGCAAGCATGATGACCACGGCCGAGATCAGATGCATGGCCACCGCGGAGTTGCCCGTGAGGTCACCCGCGACGTGACCCTGGCTGATCCTCCATCCGTGATAATCCCCTCGCAGCGCCGTAAGACCATAGAAAGACGCCGTGGCAAGGGCAAACAGCAGCTGGCCGATTACGGCCACTACAAACCAGAAGCGCGCCGCGGCTTTCAAGGCGCTGTCCGCTAGCGAATCTAACTCCAACCTTGGGGTCATTACTGCCGTGCTCATGGTCGTTTTCTCCGTGCGAGATCTTTCAAACAGTGCGCAGGCGTATCAGATCGGCTCCCGATAGCGGCGCAGGCGGGCGGCTGCGACCAGGAAAATCGCCGCGAACACCAGGCCGCCCCATAGCCCTGGGGTGGCCAGGAACGCCCCGGGACTGAGGTGCATCCCGGGGTCGATGGGAAAGTCCCCCCGCATGTTGTTGACGGCTTCGCGCCCGCCGCTGAATCGGTACTCGAGAAAAGCGGTGAAACGCGAAGAGTGGAAGGCAATCCTCTCGAAGATGGCAATTGCGAACGGCGGGAGCGCCGCCCAGAGAAACGGAGTGCGACGCGACCAGGCGGAGATCAGCAGCAACCAGGCATAGAGGGGCGCGTACCAGAGCACATGCACGGTTACGAGGTGATAGCCCAGCATGAACATGGTCTGGTACAACTCGACCCGCGACCAAAGCGTCCAGACGCTGAGGCCGCTCAGTAGAACGACCATGCTGCCGAGCAGCAGCATGATCGACTCGGTGACCACGGTGACCGCGAAGGCCACCGCTGGCAGCACCAGTAGCGGAACGCTTGCTTTCGCGAACACGGTCGTGAGATCGGAAACTGGCAGGGACTTCCAGAACAGAATGCTGCGGTCGCGGCGCTCGCCGTACAGTGCGTCGAGAGAATAAAAGATACTGACGATGAAGGCCGCCCCCATGATCAGACCCACCGCGAAGTGGTACGGTTGGGCGAGCACTTCGCGCTGGTGCGAGGCGTCCATCGCCATCGTGCTGCGCATGGTGTGTGGCAGGCGGAGGAGGACGAACAGGAAGCCGAACAGAATCACGCCGGCGATCGCGACCGGGGCGAGATAGATGGAACGGTACTCCCACAGTTCCCGCCGGATCGACCAGTAGAGCGGCCGGGTCGCGGAAATACCCGCAACCGCTTGGGACGCGAGCGGAGACTCGGGCGTGCGGTTCGTTTGGGTGTTCATCGAGCCGCTCCTTGGCCCTGCTGGCCCATCACCGCAACGAACAAGTCCGCGATGCTCGGCCTCCCAACCTCGCCCAGCGCGGCGAGCAGCTGCCGATCGATACGATCGAACAGCAGAATGCTTCGCCCGAACACCTGCCGCTCGTATATCGGCCGGAGCGCCCGCGCCCGAGCGATCTGCTCGGGATTCACCGTCACTTCCAGATAGCGCGACTCGAACTCCTCCATGCTGCAATCGAGTACGATCCGGCCGCGGTTGATGAACATGAGATCGGTCAGCACATCCTGGATCTCTTCCACCTGATGGGTGGTCACAACAATGGTGCGGTTCCGGTCGAAGTAGTCGTTCAACAGCGAATCGTAGAACTCCTTGCGATAGAGAATGTCCAGCCCAAGTGTCGGCTCGTCGAGCACCAGCAATTTGGCGTCAATGGCCATCACGAGCGCCAGGTGCAGCTGCGCCACCATGCCTTTCGACAATTCCCTGACCTTGCTGTTGCGCTCGATCGCGGTCTTCCGAAGAAAACCCTCCGCCTTAGGGCGGTCGAATCGCGGATGCACTCCGGCGAGGTAGTCGAGTGCCTGCGAAACCCGAATCCAGCGTGGCAGCACGGCGACGTCAGCGATGAAGCAAACATCGCGCATCAGCTGATCGCGCTCGATCCAGGGGTCGCGTCCGACTACCTTCAGTTCTCCTTGATAAGGCGTGATTCCGACAATCGCGTTCAGCGCGGTGGTCTTGCCGGCGCCGTTCGGACCGATCAGCCCAAGGATGCGGCCCTCTTCGACGCGCAGATCGACCCCATCGAGCGCGATGGTCGTGCCAAAGGCCTTGCGGAGCCCACGTGCTTCTATGCATGCCATGGCTTCAGCGCTCCTCCTCTGTGGCGTCCGGCGAAGGCCCGCGGTTTCTGCCGGCTTCGAGCAGTTCTTCCGGTTTCAGCCCGAGCCGCCGGATCGTCGCGTGCACCCTCGGCCACTCTTCGGCGAGAAACCTCTGGCGTTCCTTCGCGAGCAGCAAGTGGCGCGCGCCCGCTTTCACAAACATGCCCAGACCTCGCTTGCTCTCGACCAGTTCCTCGTCCACCAGTTGCTGGTAGCCCTTCAGAACCGTAAGCGGATTGACGCGGTATTCCGCAGCGACATTTCGTACCGATGGCAACGGATCGCCCTCCTGCAATACCCCGTCCAAGATCATGGCGACGACACGGTCGCGAAGCTGGCGGTAAATCGGCTGACTGTCGCTCCATTCACGATCCATCCGGTGTCCCAAATCACTCCTGACGAGAAAACGCTCGCGCTTCTCTACTGATATAGTTAACTATAACACTATAGCAGATGTCAAGAGCTTTCCGAGAGTCGCAC
>Ga0209465_10001329_pt1 | contig 11018 bp, 8 predicted proteins | sample PanSoiPlot1MoBio_FD_188321 | JGI IMG/M metagenome (GOLD analysis project Ga0209465, IMG submission 188321) | Tropical forest soil microbial communities from Panama analyzed to predict greenhouse gas emissions - Panama Soil Plot 1 MoBio (SPAdes)... | ecosystem: Environmental > Terrestrial > Soil...
TCAACGATCAAGACAAGAGCAAGAGCGGAGGCGTGCTCTACCCGGCCTGCCAGTTCACCATCAATAAGGACGGCGAACTGCAGATCGAGCTGAACCAGAATGCCTGGCGGCTCAGCAACATCATTGATTGGAAGGGCACTGCGGAAAATTAAGTAATCCGCGCTTATCAGTTCGCCTTTCGGCACTAGTGCAGACACCTGCACTACTGCCATTAGCGTTTTTTCCCAAGAGCATCACGCTCACTTCAAGCGAGGTGGAGATATGAGGTTGGTACAACAACGCAAAGCAGCTCTGGCAGTGATTTGTATTCTGGTGCTGGCCAGTACGGCCGCATTCGCCAGGAGCAAGTACGCCTGTGACGAGCCTGATCCAGCCAGCCTTTGCACGGCAGCCAATACCTGCGGTTCAGCTTCAGCTCCGTGCACTATCGACGTCACAAAGGCTGGAAACTCGTCCAATGTGAGACCCGGCATTCCCAATGCGAGGAACAATCAGTTTTTCTGCATCAAGAGGGGCACGACTGTTGTTTGGATGACCTCCAACAGAAACACGGGGTTCATGATTTCGTTCGGCACCGACAGTCCCTTCGATCCCGATGATCCGATCATCGGCGGTGCCAACAGGCAGATCACGGTGAAGGCCAATACACCGGGTTGCTTCAAGTATGACGCCGGAGCCTTCTTCCCCGGTGCCATCTTTGGCATGAGCGGCGGCAGCAAGCCCGAACTCGTCATCCTGCCTTAGAGATTTTGTTTTTTTGCATCAGACGACACCCACAATGTGGGTAGCCTGTTCAAGCGGCCTGTGTTGGGCCGCTTGAGCGGGAAGTCGCGCAAATCTCGACAAATAAGGGTTCCCACTCTTCTCGCCTTCTTTTAGCGAAAGGGAGGGGATTAGGATCCGGGAGTGGCCCGCAATTGCCTGCTATTGGCAAATGTTGGGACCGAAGAACATGTGTCTGCTCAAGACTTAAAGAAATGCGGCCCCACATTACCGCGGTGCCGCATCCTTGCAGATGGAGGTTCGGTCTTTTTGTGCTTCTCGGAAGCCGTTCTAGAGGCAAGTCCTCGGCGACGCGCTCATCGTAGTCTTCCAGCTCAGCGAGCAGGCCATCGTGCGAGAGGTCCAGCGGGTGCGAACTCTTCCAAACTTCATGCGTAACTTGATGCAAGGCGCAAAAGAAAAAGGCAGCACACCAATGCTGCCTCGTGCAACCGAATTACTGGAAAATTAGCCTGAGCCAAGAGGCCGCGGCGTGAATTGTCTCTTACTGCTTCTTCGTGGCTGCCCCGGTGCCTTTGACGCTGTGAGCCGCGGCCTGCGCTGCCTTGGCAGCCGCCTGTTCGCCCGCGCTAGGCTGTACCTTAAGAACAAAACTCGTCTGGGTTATCGTTCCGCCGCCGCCCTGAGGCGTGATGATCGAAGCGATGTAGTCTTTGTCACCGTATTTGTTAAAGGTGACTTCCGTGTCTTTCACGGGCTTGCTCGAATTCACGACATCGACTTGAACGACCGCTTCGTTCTTCCCTTTGCCCCTGATCAGAATGGCATTGGCCTGCTCGCCACCGGTCTGCGTCACTGTGTATTCACCGGCGGGAAGTAGTTTGTCGCCAGCATAGAACGCCGTCGGGACCTTGAACTTGACCTGGACGTCGTATCCCATGAACCCACTTGGCTGGGCTAATGCCGGCACCATCGCCACTAGTAATGTCAGTCCCATCAAAACGGACATTGTCCGCCTGTTCATCATCTCTTCCTCCATCTCAGCCCCTGCAGGGGCGGATTGTCAGTTCGATCGCAATTGCAAAACACTCGTACGCGACGCGAGTAAATCGCACGCCGACGAGGGCGCGAGACCACCAGACAAAATCGATTCTTTACTGATCGCAAAAACTCGCGCCGCCTACTGATTCAGCAAGACCGGCGTAATAACCTGCTCAAACTATGGCCAACAGCTTACTAGCAAATCCTGAAAAACTCACCAGAAATTTGCCGGCTGATGAATTCTGCCTTGGCCGTGGGTTACACCGGAACGACCTCGATTACCTTGCTCCCGAGGTCTAATCGGGTGATGCGAAATTGCCTGGTCTGGCCCGGCCGCAACGGATCGGGAGCAGGCGAGGATCTTGCGGACTTGCCTTTCCAGCGGGCCATCAGCATGGAACTCATGTCGGCGACATTTCCGGCCGAGCCGCCTGCTTGGCGATACGTGCCCTCGACGTTTCCCGAGGGTGGAAGCGATCTCCCATACACTCCATTGCCGAATTCTACTTCCGCCGCTCCTGAATCTTCGGAAACGGTGACCACGCGGCCAGTCACGATATCGCCTTGGTGATGCTCCGCCAGATACTCATCCAAATCGGTGGGAATGAGCCGTTTCATGCTTAGCCTTATCAGGCGTTTTTCAGCATCGAGGGATACGACTTGCGCCTTCACCTTTTGCCCGACTTTGAGCATTTCCTGCGGGTGATTCAGTCGCTTCTCGTCGGTGATGTCGCTGATGTGAACCAATCCCTCGACACCTTCGGCCAATTGCACGAAGGCACCGAACTTCGGCAGACTGCTGACAGGCCCTTCGACCGTTGCGCCGACAGGAAATTTCTGCATTGCATCCGCCCACGGGTCACCCAGCGCTTGCTTGAGACCCAGGGAAATTCGGCGCTCGGAAAGGTTGATCCCCAGGATCATCGCCTCAACCACTTCGCCCGGCTTAACGAGGTCGGAAGGCTTTCTCACCTTCTTGGCCCAGGACATCTCGGAAATGTGAATTAGGCCTTCGACTCCGGGCTCCAATTCGACGAATGCGCCGAAATCGGCAATGCGACTCACAGGCCCGCGAATTCGGTTGCCAACCTCGTATTTGTCCGGCACAGAATCCCATGGGTGAGGCTGCAGTTGTTTCATGCCGAGCGAAATTCGCTGCCTCTCCCTGTCGACTTTCAGAACTTTCGCCTCAATCTCTTGCCCTACCGACAGCACATTTTCCGGCTTGCCAACCCTGCTCCACGAGAGATCGCTCACATGCAACAGGCCATCGATTCCGCCAATATCGATGAATGCTCCATAATCTGCCAGACTGTGCACCGTTCCACGTACAATGTCGCCTTCCTGAATCTCGGCGTAACGGCGGTCTTTCGCCGAGCGCGCTTCTTCCTCGAGAACAGCGCGACGATCCAGAACGACATCTTCGTCGCCCACATCGAGCTTGGTGATGCGGCACTGGACTTCCTGGCCGACCAGTTTTTCCATCTCGGCTGCCTCCCGAACTCCGCTGCGCGAAGCGGGCATGAACGCGCGGACTCCAATATCCACATTCAAGCCACCTTTGACCACGCCTGTCACGGTTCCGACGATCGTCGACTTCGCCACGAATGCAGCTTCCAGGGCAGACCAGTCCTTCGGCTGGGAAATGCGCGTGCGCGACAGTACATAATAACCGTCGGCGTCGCGACCCTTGATTGAGACGATGAGTTTGTCGCCGGGTTTCGGTTGCGAGCCTGACTGGAACTCCGTGAGCGGCAGAATACCTTCGATCTTGTAGCCGATGTCGATAAGCACAGACTCAGCAGTAACGGCAACAACGGTCCCTTCGAGTTGGCGCGCGCCATCTTCGGCAGTTTGCCTGCGAGTACGCTCGTATTCGGAGAGCAGTTGGTCGAAGGATTCTGTTGGTTCGGAAAATGACTGGGTTTCAGGATCGATGGGATTAGACATGATAATTTACGACCGAATCCAGAATATCAGCGACGAGACAGTCCAAATTTCGATTTTTAGCCGATCCTTGTTGCCGAACTTCTCAACTTTCAACAACTTGCGAAGGAATTTAGATCCTGTACGGGTCCTGCAATCTCGCCTTCAGGGGATACCGACGAAAGGGGTCTAGAATCTTCCGCTGGATTCAGGCAAACCGAGGCGGTGCAAGAGCCTCTAACTACAGGTCTCTGGCCTATTTCCAATCTCAAAAGCGCAACCGCGCGGAACTTTGGTGGAGGTTTCTAATGAAGAAGATTTTGTTAATAGCCGTGTTCATGCTGGCGACGCTGATCTGGGCGGCGGCACAACAGTCCGGCAGTACCCCGGGGCCGAACAGTGGGCAGGCGACTTCCCCGAGTTCGCAGGCGCCGGGCGCGAGTCAATCGCAACCGTCAACGCCCGGCAGCGTTGACCAGGGCACGGGACAAAGTGGGTCCCAAAGCCAGGCAGCGAGTGCGCCTGTCACCGAAGGCTGCCTAGGCGGCAGCAACCCAAACTACACGCTGACGGACAAAGCTGGCACGACTTACAAGCTGAATATTCCCCAAAACGCCGATACGTCTAAGCTGGCGCAGCATGTCGGAGAATCGGTGAACGTCGCCGGCAATGTGAACTCCGGAAAAGCTGGCAATTCCTCGATCGATGTCCAAGGGATCGGGAAAGGAATGGGCAAGTGCCCAGGCAGTAGCTCGACTGGGGCGCAGCCACCGCCGAAGCAGTAGGTCGAACCGATCGCTCGCAGTTGAGAATCGCGGGAAAGCCGGGACTCTTTGTTCTTTCTTACGTAGTTACTACCCAAACGTCAGCAATTGGGTTCGGAAGCGACGGTGCCAGGTCACAGTGCGGCGCCCCTTCCTCTACTCCGTTAGACAGATCCGGCCCGCGCACGTCAAATGCGAGAAGCGATTTATGGCGGCTGGGTGTAGTTAATAAGCGGCATTTCGAACAGATACTCGGTCGGATGCCAGTTCATCATTCTGGCGATAACGACGTTGATATTCTTGTTCCCACTCTATCGCCCAAACGCGGGCGATAAAGGTGGGGCAGCCGGCTGTTGTGCAACTGTGCCGTCCCTGCGGGGCTCAATCAAATTTCCCACTTTACCCGGCACTCCGCCTTCGGCTGGGGTGCCGGGCTAATGTTGTTCCGTGCCTACGGCACTGGATTTCGCGATTCTTGTTCCCCACCTTTCGTCCCGATGAGCGGGACTTGTGTCAAGAAAATGAGGTTCTGAAAAAAACAGAGTTTCGTCATGAGTGGGTTAGTCGGCGCGCTCTATCCGCTGGCGCTCCGCTTCCATGTCTTTGTAGGGGTCGCGGCCAGTCACCTCTTTGTACCAAGCTGGATGATGCGTCCAGGCCCATGCTCGGCTGACAGTGCCACGGGTCATGGCCTGAATCGTGCCCGGCTCGCCGAAGGTGCTGAGATAGATGTGAAAGAAGATGCCGAACAACATGATCAATGCAGAAATGTCATGGATCACGTACGAAATCGCGACGAGGCCCCTGCCGAAGATCTCCGGGAACCACATAATGACGCCAGTGATGACGTAGGCGATGCAGCCAATGAAAATCTCCCAGAACTGCAGCTTCTGGCCGGCATTGAAGAACCCAACCGTATCCGGTTCCATGTCCTCTTCGTGGCTGATGTAGGCCTTCATGCGTTTCATCCACGAAGTATCGTCGGGAGTCCAGCGCATCACATTCCACCAATTCAGCGCCTGCAGAGCGAAGAAGATCACGAAGACCAGGCCAAACCACGGATGCAGCAGCCTGGTCATCGCTCCGCCGCCGAAGATCGGAGTAAAGAAACGGAAGATCCAAGGCAGGTAAATTCCGAAGCCCGACAACAGCGCGAGAAAGAAAAAGATGCCGGTCATCCAATGCAGGAAGCGGGTGTACACCGGGTGGCGCAACATCTCGCCTTCATATACGACGGTGCGCCCGAGACGGTCGATGGCGTTGGTGCGATGCTCGAAACGGTTGGCTGACGTCGCCATCTAGTTCTCCTTCCCTGCCGGCGGCTGCGGAGGATCGATCTGTTTGACAGGAGGTGTTGGTTGCTCCCGGCGCGGTCCCTCGAACACGTAGTGCATCACTACGCCCACAAAGCCCAACATGGCCCCAATTAAACCGATGGGCTTAAAGAACTCCTTCCAAACGGTAAAGCTGAGCGGGATGCGCGGCTTGGCAGGAAGGTCGCCGTACTTTTCCGGCTTGTTGATGTCGTGCAGGACGTAGATCACGTGGGTGCCGCCGATGGTGTCAGGGTCGTACACGCCTGCTTCCTTAAAGCCCGATACGTCGCGCAGTTGGGCCGCGCGCTTCTCGGCGAGGAACTTCATGTCATCTTTGGTGCCGAAGTGCAGACATCCAGTCGGACAGGACTTGATGCAGGCTGGCTCCAGACCCGCGCCGACGCGATCGGAGCAAAGCGTACACTTGTAAACCTTCTTGGTACTCGGGTTGAACTTGGGCACATTGAAAGGACAGCCGGAAACGCAGAACTGACAGCCAATGCAATTCTCTTGCTGGAAATCGACGATGCCGTTGGCATACTGCACGATGGCGCCGTCGGCCGGGCAGGCGCGCAAGCACCCGGGATCTTCGCAGTGCATGCATTGGTGCTTGCGCATCAACCAGGCGAAGCTGCCGTCGGAATGCTGGGTCTCATTGAACTTGATGAGGTTCCAGTAATTCCAATTCGTGTCGGGCATGGTCTGGTAGGTATTGTCGAACATGGTGGGCTGGAACGGCATATCGTTCCACTCTACGCAGGCTACCTCGCATGCCTTGCAGCCGATGCAGGTGGTGGTATCGATCAGCTTGCAGACTTCTGGCTCGCGGGCCATGCCTTTACCAGCAATCGGGCCAGGGTGGGCTGAGATTTGCTGGATTTGCAGTGTCTTTCGGTCCGCCATCTCGCCCTCCTAAGCTTTCTCGAGCTTCACCAGGAAGCCCTTGAATTCCGGCGTGTACGCGTTGGGATCGGTGACCGTGGGCGTCACCAAGTTCACAGGCGTTTTGGCCGTTTTGTTGACATCTTCTGCGATACCGAGGAAGCCCCAGTGAATCGGCATGCCGATCTGATAGGTCTTCTTGCCGTCCACCATCATTGGTTTGATGCGCTTGGTGACCATCGCCTTCGCAATATAGCTGTCGCGAATACTGGTGACCTTGACCCGCTCGCCTCCACGGATTCCCATCTCCTCCGCCAATTCGGCGGGAATTTCGACGAAGGGCTCAGGCACCAACTGGACGTTCATCGGGTTGTTCTTCGTCCAATAGTGATAGTGCTCAGTGAGGCGATACGTGGTGCAGACGAGGTTGTAGCCTTCCTTCACCGTCCCGTATTTGTCGAGCGGCGTCTTGAACTTTTTGGCAACGGGATTGTGCGACTGTTGAGGATGTAATGGATTCTCGATCGGGCTTTCGATCGGTTCGTAATGTTCCGGGAAAGGACCATCTGCCAAACCGCCTAGCGGCACGAACAGGCGGCCCAAGCCCTCCGGAGTCATGATGAACGGTCCCATGTGCTCTTCGGGTTTCGAATCCGCCTTGAAGTCGGGTACGTCGTTGCCGACCCACTTCCCGGCCGCTTCGTTCCACCAAACCTGCTTGCGGTCAGGGTCGTAGGGCTTGCCATGCAAGTCGCAAGAGGCACGGTTGTAGAGCACCCGACGGTTGGCGGGCCACGACCACGCCCAGTTGGGGTAGATGCCCTGGCCGGACGGGTCTTCTGTTCCGCGGCGCTGAATCATAGCGCCGGCCTCGGTCCACGAGCCGCAATACAGCCAGTTGCCCGACATGGTGGTACCGTCGTCGCGCAACATAGCGAAGGTAGGCAGTTGCTGGCCAGCTTTGAGCGAGACATTCAGCTTGTCGTCGCTGATGTCGGCAACTGCCTTCCCATTGATTTCTTTTGCAACTTCGCTCAGCGAGGGATGCTCGGGCTGGGTGTAGCTCCACGATGCTTTCAGGATTGGATCGGGGAACTTCCCGCCTTCCTGTTTGTAGAGAGCGCGAATCCTCAGGAAAATTTGCGCCAAGATGTCTTGATCGAGGCGGCAGTCCCCCGGCGGAGGTAGTGCGGCGTTCTTCCACTGCAGCCAGCGTGCGGAGTTGACGAAGGTGCCGTCCTTCTCGGCGAAGCCAGCGCCCGGTAAACGGTAAACCGTCGTATTGATCTTCTTCTGATCTTCGAGGGTGATGCCGGGAGCCTGCCAGAATGCACTGGTCTCCTCGGGATAGATCTCGCAGACGACAAGGAAATCGGCCTTCTTCAGAGCATCAATGTTCTTCAGCGTGTCGGGACCGATCATCACGCCGTTCATGCCGAAGGCAAAGAAGCCCTTGATTTTGCCGTTATACATGTCGTCCCAGATCTCGGTCCAGGAGTGGCGGCGCTCGATCTTAGGCAGGTAATGGAAGGCGAAGTCGTTGTCTTTGGTGGCGGCGTCGCCGTACATCGCTTTCAAGAAGGACACCATGAATTTCGGCGTGTTCGACCAGTAGTTAAACGACTGCCAGTCGCCAACGGTCGAGGTCTTCGGGGTGGTGCGGTCCAGGAAGGTCTTCAGGTCCGTGTCGTTGGGATTGGGAACCTTTAAATATCCCGGCAGAATGTCAAAGATGCCGGCCATATCGGTGGCGCCCTGAATGTTGGAGTGACCGCGCAAGGCATTGACTCCGCCACCTGAGCGACCGACATTCCCCATGAGCAATTGCAACATTGCTGCAGCGCGAATGATTTGCGTTCCGAAGCTGTGTTGTGTCCATCCGACGGCGTAGATGATGGTCGCAACCTTCTTCGTGTTGCCGTCTTTGCGAACTGACGTGAACAGGTCGGCCGCTTTGAGGAAATCCGCTTGCGGAATTCCCGTGATGCGCTCAACAACCTCGGATGTATAGCGCGAGTACTGCAGCTTGAGAAGCTGGTAGACGCAGCGCGGATGCTGGAGGTCGAGGTCGAAGGCGATATTGGGCGGCAGCGAGGGCGGAGGAGGGGGCGTTCCCGCAGGGACCTTGGCCGCTGCAGGAACTACGTGAGCGGCCGGCGCTGGCTGGTTCGATGCAGCCACAACCGGCTTGCCTGTGAGATTTCCTCCCGCCTCGTAGTTCCAAGTGTCTTTGTCGTAGATGTTCTTGTCCGGATCCCAACCGGAGAACAGTCCATCGTCCGGTAGCTTGAATCCTTCTTTGATGACGAGAGCGGCGTTAGTGTAGTTGACTAGGTATTCTTTCGCGACCCGGTCGTGCTGCAACGCGTAATTAATAAGGCCGCCGAGGAAGGCAATGTCAGAGCCAGCACGAATCTGCAGAAAAAGGTCGGCCTGCGTGGCCGTGCGAGTGAATCGCGGATCGACCACGATGACCTTGGCGTTGCGGTTGCGCTTCGCCTCAACGACCCACTTGAATCCGCAGGGATGGTTTTCGGCCGGATTGCCGCCCATGATCAACATCATGTCGGTGTTCTTGATGTCGATCCAGCCATTGGTCATAGCCCCGCGTCCGAAAGTTGGTCCCAAACTTGAGACCGTGGGGCCGTGTCAAACACGGGCCTGGTTTTCCAGGCCCACCACCCCCAAGCTCCGCATCGTTTTCACGACGAGGTAATTGAACTCATTGGTATCGGTGCAACCACCGGTAAAGGCGACCGATTCGAGGCGATTCACCGTCCGGCCCTGCGAGTCTTGCTCGATGAACGTGGCGTCGCGGGTCTTCTTAGTCCACTGGGCAATTTCCTCGATGGCCTGGTTCCAGGAGATGTCTTCCCAATGATCGGAGCCGGGACGGCGCACTTGCGGCTTCAGGATGCGGCGATCATTGATGATGTCCTGTTCGAGTGAGGCGCCTTTCGGACAGAGCGTGCCGCGATTGATCGGGTGATCGGGGTCGCCCTCGACGTGCAATACCTGCGGCGTGACGTTTTTTGCCTTGTCGCCGATGGTGTGGATGATGACGCCGCAACTCACCGAACAATAGGGACAGGTGCTGCGCGTCTCTGTCGTGCGGGAGATTTTCAGTCCCTGGGTTTGGGCCAGCAAAGGCTTGGTGTCAAAGCCAAGTACTGAGAGTCCAGCAACGCCTGCTAATCCTGTTCTGAAGAATGTGCGTCTAGAAACGTCCACGGTACAGACCTCCGGCCAGCAGGCCTAATCGAATCTTCTGGTTGGCGAAGCGACAATGAGCGTGAGGCTTCTTAAGGAGCGATGTAGGAGCCGAATTAGCGCAGAATCGATCCACAATCCCCACCGATCGTGACTCGACGAAGATGAACAACAAGTAAAACGCAATGAGATTACATCGAGGGTGATTAGGGGGTCAATGAGGAATTTGCCGCATGAGGAATTTGCCGCAACTTTGGCCAAGATCGAGCCTAGAAGCCCATGATGTTCGACTGGATTTTGCTGTAGCCGTGTTCGGTGGCCCAGACATCGAGTGCCGCCGTAGCCACTTCATCTACCTCAGGAACCGCCAGCCCATCGAGAGTGAGGTCAACAGATTTCAGATATTTCCCGCAAGAATCGCAGGCCTCAACCCGGACAGCGGGAACTCCGTCAGCGATATATCGCGGGAGTTTCTCGTGATTCTCTTCGCCGCAGGATGGGCAGAGAATCCTGCGGAACTCCCACTCGGAATGGCACAACGAGCAGAGCAGCATCCGCTTGCCACCATCGCCCTCGGGTCGGATAACCGCCAACTGCGGCAAGCTTTCACAATTTGGACAGCGATTCCCCGCCACTTTTCCGGATAGCCATGTCTCTGTTTCAGCGAGGTATTCGGCTTGCGGCTCGAGGACAACACGGCTAAAGAAGGAAGCTGGACCATAGGTCTGAGCGTCAGAATTCAACCACCCACTTGCCAACTTGAGACCGGCTACCGAGGTTAACTGGTCCGATTGGTCTGCCAGCGTTGAGGGCCCATGTCTTTGGACTAGCACAACCAAATCAGGAAGGGCGGTCACGGCTAATCCCCAGTCGAGGTTCTCTCGCAATTTGCCGCTCCGCTTTTCGGCTAGCTTCCGGCTCTTTTGGCAGCCCTCGTACAGGGCTCGTTGGAACTCGAGGACCCGAACGTAAAAGGTCAGGACTTCACTCGCGGCAGAGCGTTCTTCCGCCCGTTGCTGCGCGCGAGCGACTCGCGCGTTCCATGTGCTACGGTTCCGCGGCTTCAGGATCGGCAACAATGGCTTTCCTCGCGATTGAGCATCATAACCCGACAGGGTTTTGGAAATCACTGCATCGACACCTGGGTGTCGACTTG
>Ga0209465_10001330_pt1 | contig 11017 bp, 9 predicted proteins | sample PanSoiPlot1MoBio_FD_188321 | JGI IMG/M metagenome (GOLD analysis project Ga0209465, IMG submission 188321) | Tropical forest soil microbial communities from Panama analyzed to predict greenhouse gas emissions - Panama Soil Plot 1 MoBio (SPAdes)... | ecosystem: Environmental > Terrestrial > Soil...
ACGGAAATTCAGGAGCTGCGCACGCGGCTGACGGCGGCGCGCCTGCCCGAGAGCGTCGCCAAGGTGGCCGAGCGAGAGCTCGATCGGCTGGCGCGCATGACGCCGGCCTCGCCCGAGTACCAGATGATCCGCACCTACTTCGACTGGGTGCTCGATGTCCCGTGGGCGACGACGACCGACGATCACCTCGACCCGATCGCTGCCCGTCAGGCACTCGATCAGGATCACTACGATCTCGACAAGGTCAAGGATCGCATCGTCGAGTACCTGGCGGTCCAGAAGCTGAAGGCGCAACGCAGCGGATCCAGTCAGATCAAGGGTCCGATTCTGTGCTTCGTCGGACCGCCCGGCGTCGGCAAGACGTCGCTCGGCCAGTCGATCGCGCGCGCCATGAACCGGAAGTTCATCCGCATCTCGCTCGGCGGCGTCCGCGACGAAGCGGAAATCCGCGGCCATCGGCGAACCTACATCGGCGCGATTCCCGGACGCATCGTGCAGGCGTTGAAGCAGGCCGGCGCCATGAACCCGGTATTCATGCTGGACGAGATCGACAAGGTCACGGCGGGCGGCTTCCAGGGCGACCCCGCGGCGGCGCTCCTCGAGGTGCTCGATCCGGCGCAGAATCACTCGTTCCGCGACCATTACCTCGAGATCAACGTCGATCTGTCGCGTGTGCTGTTCATCGCCACGGCCAATCAGCTCGGCACGATCCATCCGGCGCTGCTCGATCGCATGGAGGTGATCTCGCTGGCGGGTTACACGGAGGACGAGAAGCTGCACATCGCGCGGCGGTATCTGATCCCGCGCCAGCTCGACGAGAACGGGCTGACGCCGGAGATGGTGACGATCGACGACGCGGCGGTCCGCCGGATGATCGCGCAGTACACCCGCGAGGCCGGCGTGCGCAATCTCGAGCGGCAGATCGGCACGGTGGCGCGCAAGGTCGCCGCACGTGTCGCCGGCGTGATCCCGGTGCCGGTGACGGCCGGCGGCGGCAACGGCGAACCCGCGGTCGTCGATGCCGGTCATCTCCCGGAGTACCTCGGCCCGCCCCGGATCCACGACGAGGTCAGTTTCCGCGTCTCGCGTCCTGGTGTGGCGACCGGCGTGGCGTGGACGGAATCCGGCGGTGACGTCCTGTTCATCGAGGCGAGCCTGCTGCCCGGCGGCCACGGCAACATCATCCTCACCGGCCAGCTTGGCAACGTCATGCAGGAGTCGGCGCGCGCGGCGCTGAGTCACATCCGATCGTCGACGGGCACGCTGGGCATCTCCCCCGATTTTCTGGACTCCCACGATCTGCACATTCACGTTCCCGCCGGTGCGATTCCGAAGGACGGCCCGTCCGCGGGCGTGACAATCGCGACCGCGATCGTCTCGGCGCTGAAGAACCAAACCGTGCGCGAGGATGTGGCGATGACCGGCGAGATCACGTTGAGTGGCCTCGTGCTGCCGGTCGGCGGGATCCGCGAGAAGGCGCTTGCGGCGCGGCGCCATGGCATCAAGGCCTTCGTGCTGCCGGCACGCAATGAGCCCGATCTCGCCGAGCTCGCGCCGGAGGTCAAGGAGGCGATGCGGTTCGTGCCGGTCGAGACTCTCGAGCAGGTCCTGGCGACTGCGCTGCCGTCGTGATGCAGTGGAGTGTGGGACCGATGGGCCCGCAGGCTGGGTGGGGTAGGGCGACGGGCCTGCACTCCTACACGCTGTGCGAATTGCCTTTTACATCTCGGGCCACGGGTTCGGTCACGGCGCCCGGCAGATCGAATTGATCGGCGCCCTGCTCGCGCACCAGCCGGAGCTGGAGGCGATCGTGAGAACGACGCTGAGACCGGCGATGTTCGATCCAGTCGCGAGCGATCGCGTGATCCTGCAGCGCCTCGACACCGATTCGGGCCTCACGCAGCACGACAGCCTGCACATCGACGAGGAAGACTCGGCGCGCCGGGCGGCGCGCTTCTACGAGACGTTCGACCAGCGCGTCGCCGCGGAAGCAGCGCTGCTCGAGGCGGCCGGCGCGAACCTCGTCGTCGGCGACATTCCGCCGCTCGCGTTTGCGGCGGCGGCCCGCGCCGGCGTTCCGTCGCTGGCGATCGCCAATTTCACGTGGGACTGGATCTACGGCGCGTATCCGGCATTCGATCGGATCGCGCCGGACGTGCGCGCGACGATCCGGACCGCCTACGCGCAAGCGACCCGCGCGCTGCGGCTGCCGCTTCATGGCGGCTTCGATGCAATGGCCGCAGTGACGATCGACATCCCTTTCATCGCTCGTCGATCGACCCGCGATCGTGCGGACACCCGGCGCGCCGTCGGCGCCACCGGCGAGCGGCCCGCTGTCCTGCCGTCGTTCGGGGCGTACGGCGCAGCGCTGCCCATCGACGAACTGCGTCGATCGGGACGGCTCACCGTTCTGGATCCGTCGCACGTGCCCGACGGCTTCCGCTACCAGGATCTGGTCGCGGCCGCCGACGTCGTTGTCTCCAAGCCCGGATACGGCATCGTGTCGGAGTGCGTTGCCAACGGGACGGCGCTGCTCTACACGTCGCGCGGACGGTTCATCGAATACGACGTCTTCGTCGAGGGGATGCCGCGGGTCTTGCGGTGCAGGTACATTTCGCAGGAAGATCTGCTCGCCGGACGCTGGGCCGACGCCATCGACGCGCTGCTCGCGCAACCGGCGCCCCCTGAGCGCGCCCGGATCGACGGAGCCGACGTCGCGGCGCAGGAGATTTCGAGGATGGCGAGATGATCACGAGACGCAACTTCCTCTGGGCCGGCGCGGCCGCGGGGCTTTCGGTCACGCGGCTCTCCGCTCAGCGCGCGCGCGGCGGCGAGCCGCCGTCCGGGCCACTGCCACCGAGCATCGCGTCGCTGTCGTCGATGCGCGGTCGCGCCAGGCCGATCTCGGCAGACGAACGGCGCGGCCGCATCGAGCGCGCGAAGAAGATCATGGGCGAGCAGAGGATCGACGCGATCATCCTCGCCGGCGGCACCTCGCTGAACTACTTCACCGGCATCCGCTGGGGGAACAGCGAGCGGCTCACCGCGGTGATCATTCCCAAGGTCGGTAACCCGTACATCGTCACGCCGGGGTTCGAGGAAGATCGAACCCGCGAGCAGCTTGCCGGCGGCCCGCTGGAGCACACCGACGTCGCGATCTGGCAGGAAGACGAGAGCCCGTTCGACCGCGTCGCGCAGGGCCTGAAGGATCGCGGCATTGCGACCGGGCGCCTCGGCGTCGAGGAGACGGCCAAGTTCGTGTTCGCCGACAGCATCGCCGGGGCCGCACCGGGGCTGCACGTGACCAGCGCGACGCCGGTCACCGCCGGCTGCCGCATGATCAAGGATCAGCACGAACTGGATCTGATGCGCCTCGCGTGCGAGGCGACGTTGCAGTGCTACGAAGCGGTGTTCAAGGCGCTGACGCCAGGCATGACACAGAACGATTGCAGCCGCCTGATTACCGCCGCGTACGGACGGCTCGGTTTTCCCGGCTTCGCCAGCGTGCAGGTCGGCGAGTACACCGCCCTGCCGCACGGGTCGATTACACCGCAGACGATCCGCGAAGGCACGATCATCATGATCGACGACGGCTGTACGGTCGAGGGCTACCAGTCGGACATCACACGGACCTTCGTGCTCGGCAAGGCGACCGACAAGATGAAGAAGGTCTTCGACGTCGTCCACGGCGCGCAGACCGCCGCGCTGAACGCGGCGCGCCCCGGCGCGCCGCTCGAGTCGATCGACGCCGCTGCACGCAGGGTGATCGTGGATGCCGGCTACGGGCCCGGCTTCAAGTACTTCTCACACCGCGTCGGGCACGGGATGGGCATGGACGGACACGAGTGGCCCTACCTGGTGAAAAACAACATGTTCGGATGGGAAAAGGCGCTGACGCTGCAGCCCGGGATGGTGTTCAGCGACGAGCCGGGGGTCTACATCAAGGGCGAATTCGGCGTCCGGCTGGAAGACGACATGCACATCACGCCGAACGGCGCTGAGTTGTTCACGCCGCAGAGTCCGTCGATCGAGGAGCCCTTCGGGGCCTAGGGAATCGGGATTTGGGAATCTGGAATCGGGATTGGCGTGACTCGGGACTCGGAATTCACCGGACCGTGTGAACAGCGGCCCACAACCAATCCCGAATCCCCAATCCCTACTCTTTCACACAGGTGACCAGCGACCAGATCCGCGGGACGTTCACCTTCTGAATCGACAGCGGCTTCAGCTCCGCCTGCGCGAGGAAGGCCGGCAGGTCGAGGTCCGACTTGAAGCCCACGTGGACCGTGAACGGCGAGATCATCCGCTCCAGCCACGCCATCACCGGGTTGTTGCTCCGGAAGTGATTGAGGATCACGATCCGTCCGCCCGGCCGGCAGACCCGCTGCATTTCTCGGGTCACGGCAACCGGATCGGGCACCACGCTGATCACGTAGGGCGCGTAGACGATGTCGAAGGAGTCGTCCGCGAACTTGAGGTTCGCCGCATCCATCTGCAGGAGGCGGACGTTGCGCACGCCCTTGCGCGCGACGCGCTCGCGCGCCTTCTCGAGCATCGAGCTGGAAAGATCGATGCCGGTGACGGCGCAGTCGGGCGGATACAGATCGGCATTGATGCCGGTGCCGACGCCGACTTCGAGCACGCGGTCGCCCGGCTTGATCGCCATGCGCTTGATCGCGTCAACGCGCCCGGGATGGAGCGTCGGTCCGAAGACCAGGTCGTAACCCCACGCGATGTTCTCGTAGACGCGCGCGACAAAATCGTTCTCGACCACCGTCACCGACAGCGCGCGGGTCGCGGCGTCGGAGCCGACGATCTCCTCGGTCTCACTCGAACGCTGCGACTCAAATAAGGCCATCAGTTTGCCTCATAGCAACGCACATTCCGCGCAACCTCTTGAAAACGTTCAATCTGTATGCCGGGACATGCCGGTCGCAGCCCGAGCGACTATACATCTGGTCTGTTAACGAAGTCCATCGAGGACAGCGAGCGCCGCGTCGATATCGCCCGACTGCGTCGACACTTGCAGGCCCTGCACCACCGTCCGGAGTTCAGCGGCAATCTCGCGCGCGATCGCGATGCCTTCCTGTGCCGCCCCGTCGCGGTCTTCAGCCGAGCGCATCCGATCGAGCAACGCGTCTGGAACGCGGACACCCGGCACTTCGTTGGCGAGGAACTCGGCGTTTCGGGCGCTCTCGAACGGAAACACGCCTGCCACGATCGGCAGGCGTGCGCTCTCGATGCGCTTCATGAATGGTTCGACCGCGCGCAGATCGAAGATCGGGCGCGTGACGACGAATTCCGCACCCGCCTCGACCTTGTAGTCGAATCGGCGCAACTCCTGCTCGAGATTCGAGGCGGCGGGATTCACCGAGACGCCGACATGAAACGCCGTCGGCGCACCGATCGACTGGCCGCCGACGTCGCAGCCGCGGTTGAGCCGCGAGACGACGTTGGTCAACCCGATCGAGTCGACATCGAAGACGGCAGTGGCGTCGGGATAGTCGCCGACGCGTCCCGGATCGCCGGTGACCAGCATCAGATTGCGGACACCCATCGCGTGGGCACCGAGCAAATCGGACTGGATGCCCAGCAGATTCCGATCGCGGCAGGAGTAGTGGAGGACCGTTTCGATGCCCGCCTGCTGCTCGATCAGCACCGCGAGCGACAGCGCGCTGATCCGTGCGCCGGCGCGTTGACCGTCGGGGATATTGATGACGTCGACGCCGCCGATCTTGAGTCTGCGTGCGCGTTCGATCACCTGATCGGTTTGGTAGCCACGCGGCGGCAGCAACTCGACGGCGACGATGAAGTTGCCCCGCGACAGCGCGTTCGCCAGACGCGATTTCCGGTCGCGCGCCACCGGCGGTGATGAGATTGGTTCACGCTGGGCTGAAGCCTTCGCCAGACGCTCGGCTGACACCTTCGCGCTACGCCCGGTGACGTCGGCGTCGCCTTCGTGTCGCGCGACGGCTTGAGCCGAGCGATCGGCGTCGGCGTCTGATTTCAGCACCGCCGGCGCCATGGCGCGCACCGCCGTCTTGATCTGGCGGATGTGCTCCGGCGTCGTGCCACAGCAGCCTCCCACCACCCGGACGTTGTGCATGATGAAACGACGCGCGTAGGACGCCATGTAGTCGGGCGAACACAGATAGATGTTCCGGCCTTCGACATCTCGCGGCTGGCCGGCGTTGGGCTGCGCGGACAGCTTGCGGCGCGTGACGGCTTCCATCCGCTCGATCGTGTCGAGCATCGGCGCCGGCCCGACGGCGCAATTGACGCCGATGATCGTGGCGCCGCGCTGCTCCAGCGCCGGCGCGAACTTCTCCGGCGGCGTGCCATCGAGGGTGTTGCCGTCCTCTTCGGTGGTCATCTGCGCGACGATTGGCCGATCCGAAATGCTGCGCACCGCGTCGATCGCGGCGCCGATCTCGTTGAGGTCGCGGAACGTTTCCAGGATGAACAGGTCGACGCCTCCGTTCGCGAGCGCCTGCGCCTGCTCCCGGAAATATTCGCGCGCTTCGTCGACGCCGGTCTTGCCCCACGGCTCGATCCGGATGCCGAGCGGCCCGATCGATCCGGCGACGTAGGCCTTGTCGTCGGCGGCGTGCCGCGCGATCCGCGCGCCCTGCTCGTTGATCGCGCGCAGCCTGTCGGCGAGTCCGAACGATCCCAGCTTGATTCGGTTGGCGCCGAAGGTGTTGGTCTCGACGATGTCGGCGCCGGCCCGCACGTACTCCTGGTGCACTTCCGCCACCAGATCGGGCTGCGTCACGTTCAGCGCGTCGAAGCTCTTGTTGATGAAGACGCCCTTGGCGTACAGCATCGTGCCCATCGCGCCGTCGCAGACGAGCACGCGCTCTTCCAGCGCCTCCAGAAATGGTTTCATGTATCCAGCCGCTCAGTCTTGAACGTTTCGGCGTCCACGAGCAAGTACGATTTGGTCACGATGTCGAGCCCGATCGAGCGAACGCCCTGGCGGACCGAATCGGTGAACTCATGATGATGGCCGAACAGGTGCAGACGCGGCTTCATCGCGGCCAGCACGTCGTTCAGCACGGTCTTGCCGGCATCGATGCGGCGCCCGGCCGGATAGAACGGGCGCGGCGCCTCGTGCGTGAGAAACAGATCGATCGCCGCGAGCGACTTGCACTGCAGCACTTCGTCGCGCACGAAGTGGCGCCGCTTGTCGTCGCGGCTCTTCCCGAGCTTCAGCGAGGTCGGCGACGCCTTCCGTCCTTTCGACGGCGGCAGCGACGCCGCCGGCGTGTTGTACCAGCTCGGCGCGAACGTGCCGCCGAGGGCACCGACCCGCCACGGCCCGACGCGATGCGGGCCGCCGTTTGGAAGATAGTGGAGCGTCGGCGTCAGCGGCTCGCCTCTCGCCGCCGCGGCAATGACGTCGAAGTCCTCGTTGTTCCCCTTGATGAAGTAGAGCGGACGCTCGGGCGTGAAGTACTCGCCGTCGTTGCTCGCGACGTCGCCGACGCATACCCACAACGGCACCTCGCCGTGCCGCTGCATGATCGATTGAACGGTGGCGAATTCGCCGTGGATGTCGCCGAGCGCGCCGATTTGCATCTCAATCGGGGCTGGGGGCTTGGGGCTGGGGGCTCGCTGCATATACCACGGCTAGCCCCCAACTCCTAGCCCCTAGTCCCTGCGCCTGCGGGCGCCGCCGTCGTCGCCGGAACGAGCAGGTCGGTTTTGTCCCACACGAAGTCGTCCTTGCTGTAGACCGCGAGCTCGTAGTCCTTGCCCATGAAAATCGCCCCGACCGGGCACGCTTCTTCGCAGTAGCCGCAGAAGATGCAGCGAGTCTTGTGGATCTGATACACCGACGCGTAGCGCGGGCCGGCCTGCACGGTGCCGTCGTTCTCCGCCGCCTCGAGGTAGATCGCGTCGGCGGGGCACGCCACCGAGCAGAGGCCGCACGCGACGCACTTCTCGAGGCCGTTCTCGTCGCGCATCAGCACCTGTTTGCCGCGCCACTTGGGGAACATCGGGAACTTCTGATCCGGATAATTCACCGTGATCGGCTTTTTGAAGAGATGCTTGAAGGTCGTCGCGAACCCGACGAGAAGTGGTCGAATCAGAGCCATTGCTCTCAGTGTAACCGGCCGATAAGATCAATGTAAATCATGTCAGGCTCGCAGTTGCCGGCAGATCCCGGCCTTCTGACGACGCTGGTCTTCAAGCTCGCCGTGATGGCGTCGCTGGCGACGATGCTCGTCCGCTACCGGCGATTTCGCCACATCCTGATCTTCGAGCGCCGCGCGCTGCCCGATCGGATGGCGTTCGCGCTCGCACTCGGCATCCCGCTCGCCGCCGGGGTCATCGCGCGCCTGCTGCTCAAATACAACGCCGCCGATCTCACGCTCGAAGGTTCGTTTCTCGCCGGGCTGATCGCCGGCCCCTACGCCGGCGCGACGGTCGGCCTGATGGTCGGCGTCCCGCCTCTCGGCATCGGCGAGTGGGGCGCCCTCCCCTTCGCAGTCGGCTGCGGCTTCGCCGGCGGCGGCCTGCGCGAGCTCTGTCCGAAGGAGGCGATCTGGCACTTCTCCCCGTTCGTCTTCATCTCCATGCCCCGCCGGGTGTGGGCGATGATCCGATCGCTCGACGTGGACTGGCAGGTGGTCCTGCTGCTGGCGCCGGTCGCGCTCGAAATGCTGCGCCAGATCGTCGGGTTGCGCTGGAGCGAGCACAATCGCCTGTTCTTCCTGCATGCGCTGCCCGACAGCCCGCGCATGGTGTTCTTCGTGCTGCTCGCGACGGTCCTCGCCGTGGCGACGCCAATCAAGATCTGGAACAACGCCCGCATCGAGCATCGCCTGCAGGAGCAGGAGAAGCTGCTGCTCGCGGCGAAGATCGAAGCGCTGGCCAGCCAGATCAACCCGCACTTCCTGTTCAACACGCTGGCATCGATCTCGTCGCTGATCCGCACGCAGCCGGAGACGGCGCGCATGCTGATCGCGAAGCTGTCGGGGCTGCTGCGGCGGCTGATGCGCAGCACCGATCATTTCGTCACGCTGCGCGAGGAGCTGGAGTCGATCGACGAGTACCTGGCGATTGAAGTGGTCCGGTTCGGACCGCAGCTGAAAGTCGACAAGCAGATTGCGCCGCAGACCCTCGACGTGATCGTGCCGAGCATGATTCTGCAGCCGCTGGTCGAGAACTCGATCAAGCACGGCCTGTCGCGCAAGGTCGGCGGCGGCCGGATCACGATCAAGACGCTGGTCCGCGACGGTCACACGCTGATCGAAGTGCACGACGACGGGTTGGGGATGACCGAAGAACGGCTGGTCCAGGCGCTGGGCGGCGGCATCGGCCTCAGCAACGTCGACGAACGCCTGCGGGTGATCTACGGCGCGAACTACCATTTGAAGCTGACGAGCGTGCCGGGCCAGGGCACCTGCGCCAGCCTGGCGATCCCGGAACTGGCGCTCCCCGAGCGGGTGACGGCCTAACCGAATGGACTTACGTGCCGTGCTGGTGGACGACGAGCAGCTGGCGCGCGATGAGCTTGGCTACCTGCTCGGCCAGCTCGGCGGCGTCGAAGTGATTGGCCAGGCGGACAACGGTCTCGAGGCGATCACCACCATCGATCGCCTCCGGCCCGATGTCGTCTTCCTCGACGTCCAGATGCCCGGCCTCACCGGCTTCGAGGTGGCGCGTCGCCTCCTCGACGCGCGCGCTCCGTCGCAGATCATCTTCGTGACCGCGTACGATCAGCGTGCGATCGAGGCGTTCGACGTGAACGCCGTGGACTACCTGCTGAAACCGGTCGAGCCAGGGAGGCTCGAGGTCGCCGTCGATCGCGCGCGGCGGCGGATTGGCAGCGATCGGCCGGAGGCGGGGGTCACGAGCGCGGCCGAGCTCGAGAAGATCATTCAGCTCATCGCCGAACGTCAAAGCCGGCGTGAGCGGCTCGCGATCAAGGTCGGCGAGCGCTTCCTCCTCGTCCAGGCCGAGGACATTATTTACGCCTCGCTTGCTGACGAAGGGATTAGCGTGGTGACCAGCCAGCATGCGGGCACATCGAACTATCGCACGCTCGACGAGCTGCATGAGCGCCTCGACCCGACGGTGTTCTGGCGGGTCCACCGCTCGCACCTCGTGAACATCAACAAGATCAAGGAGATCGTCCCTTGGTTCAGTCGGAACTACATTCTGCGGATGAAGGACGAGAAGTCGACGGAAATCCCGGTGAGTCGCATGCAGACCCGGCGCCTGCGGGAGTATCTGAAGTTGTAGCGCAGCCGCCGCACCACGTTGCCTCGGATTCGGACGCGCTGGTTCAGGAGCGGGCAGTCGACCCGTCTGCCGGGGCCGTTGCCGACGCTCCTTTTCATACCGCCGAGGCTGCTGGTCCGCCGGCAGTCATACCGGCGCCGCGGCCGCCCGCGCTCGCGCCGACCGACGACCTCCGTCTCGTGGGCCCCGCCAGCCGGCTCGCCCTGCTGAGGGACGAACTCGTCGCATGGCTGAAGACGTTGATGTCCGCCGCCGTCTACGCGGTGTTGATCGTCACCTTCGGATTCCAGGTGGCCCGTGTCGAGGGGCAGAGCATGGCGCCGACGCTGGAAGATCAGGATCGGCTCATCGTCAACAAGCTGGTGTACCGGATTGGCGAACCCCGTCGCGGCGACATCGTGATGCTCTACTACCCGTTGAATCCCGACAAATCCTTCGTCAAGCGCGTCATTGCCGAGGAAGGCGACACGGTCCGCATCGTCGACGGCCGTGTGTACGTGAATGACATTCCGCTGAAGGACGACTATGTCGCCAGTGAATATCGGAGCCACGATGACTGGGGCCCGCAGGTGATTCCCGAAGGCTATTACTTCGTGATGGGCGATCATCGGAACAACAGTTCCGACAGCCGTCACTGGGGCATGGTGCCGAAGAAGTACATCATCGGGAAAGTGCAGCTGCGCTGGTGGCCCGTGCCCACGGCTCGCGTGTTCTGAGTGCTCGCGAGGGTGGGGCTCGGGGCTCGGGGCGCTAGCTGAGGAGA
>Ga0209465_10001331_pt1 | contig 11015 bp, 6 predicted proteins | sample PanSoiPlot1MoBio_FD_188321 | JGI IMG/M metagenome (GOLD analysis project Ga0209465, IMG submission 188321) | Tropical forest soil microbial communities from Panama analyzed to predict greenhouse gas emissions - Panama Soil Plot 1 MoBio (SPAdes)... | ecosystem: Environmental > Terrestrial > Soil...
AACGCGCGAAGATCGAGGGCCTCGTCGCGCGGCTGCGGCGCGAGCTCGCGTTCGAACCGCGGCGCCATGGAAACCTGAGCGGCGCACACCGGACAGGCCGCGAGATGCCGATCCAGTGTCGCCTGCGCCGCGGGATCGAGCGCGCCGCGCAGCGCGCGATCGATCAGCGCCTCCGGGTGCTCCTCGGCCCTCATCGGCTCGGTTTCCTTTCCGGTTCCCAGGCGTGCCAGGTCAGAAGTTGGCGCAGCGCCTGCTTGCCGAGGCGTAGGCGCGTCTTCACGGTGTTGACCGAGACGTCCGTCGCGACGGCGATCTCCTCGACCGAGAAGCCGAGCACCACCCGCATGACCAGCGTCTCGGCCTGGATGGGGCGCACGCGGCGAATCAGATCGCGCATCACCTCGGTCCGTTCGATCTCGCCAGCGCTCGCGTCCACCAGTGGCGACTCATCGTGCAGATCCTCGAGCAACTGTAGGTGCCGGACGCGCGCCACGCTCAGGCGTCGCGACGCCAGCGCCCGGTTGACGGCGATCCGCGTGACGTAACCGAGCAAGTTGCCCTGGAACCGGTACCCGGGCAGCCCGCGTGTCGCGTCGATGAAGCAGTCCTGGATCGTGTCTTCGAGATCGGTGTGCCGGGGGCCCATCACGCCGCGGCAGGCGCGCCGGATCGCGGGCGCGATCGCGAGGACGAACCTTCGAACGGCTTCGGGATCTCGTCCGAGCGCTTCGCGCGCCAGCGCGTCGAGACTGGCCGGATCCGCCTTCGACGCCGGATCGGCGCCGCCGTTTGCGCGGACCATCCCGGCAAGGATGGGACGCCACTCGCGCCGGTGTCAACGAGGTTAGGGCGACCGACGCGGTGCGCCCCTATTTCTGGTCCCGGTGATCGCCCCATAGACCCGAAATGGTGTCGGCCGACCTCTTATAAGAAGTGATGTTTTGATCGAGGGCGGTCGAAGTCTTCTTTCGATCTGTCCACGGGCGAAGAGACCCGAAACGGCCCTCGCCCCCATCTATAGAGCATGTGAACGCTTGGCTTGGACTGCGCGAGGCGTGGTGCGCGCCCGTGTTGATGACGATGGTCGCGCTGGGCGGCTGCGCCGGCGTTTCCGGCAAAGGCACGAGCGGTAACGGCGGCCAGGGTGGAACGCCCCTGGCCGGCGATGCGAGGATCGGCCCCCCGCACGATGCCGGCACACCCGACATCGGTGGCCGCGCTGACGTCTCATGCGATGGCGGACCCGGCACGTGCGTGCCGAACCCCTGCGGAAACGGCATGCTCAACCCACCCGCCGAGACCTGCGACGACGGCAACCACAAGGGCGGCGACGGTTGCTCGCCCGACTGCAAGACCGAGACGGACTGGATCTGCCCGACGCCGGGCAGTCCCTGCATCTACACGGTGGCCTGCGGCGACGGCGTGATCGCAGGCGCGGAGACCTGCGACGATCACAACACCACGTCAGGCGACGGCTGCGATTCGCAGTGCCAGCTGGAGCCGGGATGGACCTGCCCGCAGGCGGGCGCGCGCTGCGTCCCGCGCTGTGGCGACGGAGCCAGGCTCGGGTTCGAGCAATGCGACGATGGCAACACCGCGCCCGGCGACGGCTGCAGCGACACCTGCCGCGTCGAGCCGGGCTTCGCCTGCCCGACGCCCGGTCAGGCCTGTCACCAAACCAGGTGCGGCGACGGCGTGAAGGAAGGCGGCGAAGCATGCGACGACGGCAATACTACCGGCGGCGACGGCTGCGGCTCCGATTGTCGCGCCGAGCCGGTGTGCGTCGGAACGAACGGCTGCACGTCCCCGTGTGGTGACGGGCTGAAGCTACCGAGCGAACAGTGCGACGACGGCAACACGGTTTCGGGCGATGGGTGCTCGGCGACGTGCACGCTGGAGCCCAACTGGGACTGCCGCGACGTCAGCGACGCGGACGGCGGCGATCTGATCGTGCCCGTCATCTACCGCGACTTCCTCAGCCAGGAGATGCCGAACGGACATCCGAACTTCGGCGCGGGCGTGTCGGGCACGGTCGTGACGGGAATGGTCCAGCCGCTGCTCGCTTCAGACCGGCGGCCGGTAATGGCCCCGTCTCCACCGCAGAGCGCGATCCTGACGACGGCGGCCGACTTCGCGCAGTGGTACCACGACTCGCCGCGCGGGATGCCGGTCTACGACACGATGACGCTGGCGCGGCAGCCGGACGGCACGTTCGTCTACGACCATTCCGAGCAATGGAGCGATGTCGCGCCCGCCGGCTGGATCACGCCGCCGTTCTTTCCGCTCGACGGTCGCGGGTGGGGCGCGCCGAACGGCCCCGAGACCAACCTGGGCGATTGCGACATGGACCACGTCAAGCACAACTACAGCTTCACCAGCGAGGTCCGCTACTGGTTCGAGTACGTCGGCGGCGAGGCGTTGCAATTCATCGGCGACGACGACGTCTGGGTCTTCGTCAACGGGCAGCTCGCGGTCGATCTCGGGGGCGTGCACAGCGCGTCCCCCGGCAGCGTCACCTTGGACGCCGCCGGCGCCGCGCGATTCGGCCTGACGACTGGCCGCATCTACGAGATCGTCGTCTTCCAGGCGGAGCGCCACGTCTGCGGTTCGTCGTACAAGCTGACGCTCGCGTCTTTCGCGCGCAAGACGACCGTCTGCACGCCCCGCTGCGGCGACGGGATCGTCAACGGCACCGAAATCTGCGACGACGGCGTCAACGACGGCCGCTACGGCGGCTGCCAGCCAGGATGCGGAGGGCTGGGACCCTTCTGCGGGGACGGGATGGTCGAGCCCGGCGTCGAGCAATGTGACGACGGGCGAAACCTGTCCACGTACAACCAGCCCGGCTGCGGGCCGGGCTGCAAGACCGTCCCGCGCTGCGGCGACGGGCGCGTCGACAGCCTCTGGGGCGAGACGTGCGACGACGGCAACACCGTCTCCAACGACGGCTGCAGCGCGACCTGCCAACTCGAGATCGACGTCAATTGACAGCGCCACACCTCCAGGAGCTCACAACGTGACAAAAAAGGAATCGCTCATCGTCCGCACCGTGCTGGTCACCGGGTGCGCTCTGTTCACAGCTTGCGCCCAACCGAATGGCGGAAGCAGTAACCCCGGCCAAGCGGGCACGACCGGTCAGGCCGGCACGACAGGGAGCGGCGGGACGACCGGCGCCGCTGGAGCAACGGGCGGCGCGGGGGCGACCGGGAACGCAGGGACGACCGGGGGCGGAGGCGCGGCGGGTGGTGCAGGCCGCGGCGGCTCGACCGGCAGCGCCGGGCGCGGAGGCACGACAGGCGCCGCGGGCAACGCCGGCAACGCAGGCAGCGCAGGCAGCGCAGGCAGCGCAGGCAGCGCAGGCAGCGCAGGCAGCGCAGGAACGACCGGTGGAAACGGCGCAACGGGCGGCGCGTCAGCCACCGGCGGCGCTGCAGGGTCCGGCGGTGCTGCGGCGACCGGCGGCGCCACAGGAACGTGCGCGCTGCCCACGACCTTCAAATGGACATCGACGGGCGCGCTCGCTCAGCCCAAGTCGGGCTGGGTCTCGCTCAAGGACTTCAGCAGCGTCGTCTACAACAACCAGCACATCGTCTACATGTCGACGGTCGATAGCGCGGGGTCCTACGGCGGAGCCATGATGACCTTCACCGATTGGCCGCAAATGGCCACCGCCACCCAGACCCCTCTGCCTTACGGCGGCGTGGCGCCGACCCTGATCTATTTCAAGCCGAAGAACATCTGGGTCCTCATGTACGAATGGGGCCCGTGGGCTTTCACGTATCTGACCGCAACGGATCCAACCAGCGCAACGAGCTGGCAGGGACCGTACAAGCTCTACGACGGAGCCTCCATCGACGAAACGGTCCTCTGCACCAGCACGACCTGTTATCTCTTCTTCGCGAATGACGACGGAACCATCCATCGCGCGTCGATGGCGATCGGCGACTTCCCGGGCGCCTTCACCAACGCGACGACCATCCTGACCGACACCAAGGAAAACCTGTTCGAGGCGGTGCAGGTCTACACGGTCAAAGCAGCGAACCAGTACCTCATGCTCGTCGAGGCGATGGGCACCGCGGGCCGCTATTTCCGATCTTTGACCGCCACCGATCTCGGAGGAGCGTGGACCCCGCTGGCAGCGACCGAAAGCAATCCTTTCGCCGGCAAGGCCAACGTCACTTTCAGCGGGACAGCGTGGACAGGCGACATCAGCAGCGGGGACCTCGTTCGCGACAATCCCGACGAGACGCAGACGGTCGACCCATGCAACCTGCAGTTCCTCTACCAAGGGGTCGTTCCCACCGTGACGTCTGATTACAACAAGCTCCCCTGGCAGCCGGGACTGCTCACGCTAGTGCGATGATTCTCGCGGCACGGTATCGTCCCGCCGTGCGCTCGACCTGGCCTGGCTTTTTGAATGCCGCGATCTGTTGCGGCGCGCTGGCCCTCGCCGGTTGCGGAGGCGGCTCGCGCCCGGCGATGAACTGCGCCGGCGGCACGACCGGGATGGGCGCGACCGGCGGCACCGGCGCGACCGGCGGCGCGTGGCAGTACACGAACCCGGTGATCAAGGGCGACTGGAGCGATCCGGGCGTCGTGCGCGTCGGCGAGGATTACTACTCGGTGCGATCGACCTTCGGGTGGCAACCAGGCCTCGCCGTCGCGCACTCAAAGGATCTCGTTCACTGGGAGTACATCGGGAACGGCTTCACGTACATGCCGGCGATCGGACCGGGCGAGGTCATGAACGGCATCTGGGGCTCGGAGATCATCTTCAACCCCAACACCAGCATGTTCATGATCTACGCAACGTACAACGGGCTGTCGGTGTTCGAGTCCCCGACGCCCGAAGGACCGTACACGGCCGTTCCCGGGGGCCTCGCGGCCGACGGCTACGATCCCGGCGTCTTCGTCGACGACGACGGCCGCGTCTATCTGGTCAGCAGCGCCGGCAAGATTGTCGAGCTCAGCGCCGACGGAAAGTCGGTGATCAATCCCAGCGTGTCGTCCTACACCGGATGGAACGAGGGTCCGGAGCTGTTCAAGCGCGCGCCCTACTACTACGTCACCTGGTCGAGCGGCGGCACCGAGCGCGGCGCCGACGGAGTCATCAATTCGGCGCGGTCGATGAGCCTGGCCGGCCCGTGGGAACCGGACCCGACCAATCCCGTCCTGGAGAACCTGAACAGCGGCACCGATCCCGACCATCCCTTCGAGGGCCCGCAGCACTCGGAGCCGATTCAGACGCAGAACGGCGACTGGTTCGTCACCTTCCACACTTGGGAATGGAATTACGGCACGCTGGCGCGCGCCATGTGCCTCGAGCCGATCGTCTGGACGGACGACGGCTGGTGGCGACCGAAGAACGGCAAGAAGCCGAGCCTCGGCAACGACGGGCCGAACCTCCCCTACACGCCCTACGAGATCCGCCGCAGCGACGATTTCTCGTCGACGACGCTGGGGCCGCAGTGGTTCTTCCACCTGCGGCCCGACTGGTCGGGGCAGACCTGGTCACTGACCGACCGGCCGGGCTTCCTGCGCATCAACACACAGGACGGTGACGTCAACGGCGCCGCCGCCTACCTGGGCATGCCGCTCCAGCGCATCGATCTGAAACAGTTCGACGCGGAGACGATTGTCTCCTTCGATCCAGAGAGCGGCGCCGAGGCCGCCGGCCTGATTCTGCATTCGACCTTCGCGTTCAACGTCATGTTCTCGCTGACCCGCACGGACGCCGGCAAGATGATCGAACTGGCGTCCTACACCAACAGCGCCAGCCGGATCGACGGCGCGACCGCGACGCGCAGCACGCTGGCGACGGCTCTCTTCGACGCGCCGGCGGACACGCCGGTCCACCTCAAGGTCAGCTTCGATGGGCACGAAAACGCGACGTTCGCCTTCAGCACCGACGGGTGCACCTGGAGGACCGTCGGCACGCCGGTCAGCGTCGGTCTGAACGGCCAGGTCGATCTGAGCTGGCGCCTGCAAGCGTGGACCGGCGCGGCGATCGGCCTCTTCGCCGTCAAGAACGGCGCCACCGCCGACAACTACGCCGACTTCGATTCGTTCACCGTCACCGACCACGACTGATGCCGCTAGCGCGGCCCGGCCTGACTGCGAATCGTGGCCTCGAGGTTCGTCGTGGCGTCGGGCGTCAGTGCATACGGCGGCGTGAAGCCCGTCCCCGACGCGGTCTTCGTGCCCGTCGTGTTGGTGAACACGTTGTTGCGCGCCAGCATGTTGCCGTCGGCATCTTCGGCCAGTGGATTGTTGACGCCGATGTAGACGTTGTTCTCGACCAGCAACGACGAGAGATTGCCCGAGTTCGTGCAGTAGTCGTTGCCGGCTGCCGTGTAGAGGCTGTTGACGACGTGGATCTTGCCGTCGCGCGAACGCGGCATCCGCTCGGCGATGTTGTCGGCCCACCAGTCGTGGTGCCAGGTGATGTTCAGGTGGCCGGCGTCCTCGGCCAGCCCGTCGGCGGCGCCGATCAGATTGGAGAAGCGGTGCCCCGTGCTGCCGGTGACGGGATCCGTTCGCATCGTCGAGTACGAAAACTTCGTCCACGACACCGTCACGAAGTCGGAGCCGTTGGTGATGTCGAGGTTGCCGTCCGAGCCGTCGGAGATGTCGTCGTGGTCGAACCAGAGATGGTGCGCGCCGCTGACCACGGTGATGGCGTCCGCCCCGCTCTTGCATTCGCTGGGACTGTCGCTGCAGTTGTAGCCGACGACCTTCAGGTTGCGGAAGATGACGTTGACCGACCCGCTCATGTCGACGTGACCATGAAGCTCCGCGCCGCAGATGCCGGCGATCGTCTTGTTCGATCCGACCTTGACCGAGCCTGCCGCCAGCACGCCCTTGACGTAGATGACCGCGGGCGTGGTTCCACCGGCGGCGCCGTTCAGCGCGGCCAGGGTCGTCACGGTGACCGGCGTCGCGTTGCCGCCGCCGGTGGTCGTCGACACAGACATCCCGCCATTGCCCGCGCCGGGTTGCGACGCCCAGCCGAGGAGCGGTCCCGCCGCCGGCGGTTCCGTGCACGTTCCGCTCGTCCCGCCGCCGCCAGTTCCTGCCGACCCACCGGTTCCGGCTGCGCCCGCGCCGCCGGTCGTACCTCCGCGACCGCTTCCCGCGCCGCCGGCCGATCCGCCTCCGCGTCCGCCAGCGCCGCCGCCGGTGCCCGCAGAACCAGCGCTGCCGCCGTTGCCGCCCGTGCCCATGTTCCCGGCCGCGCCGCCACGACCGCTCGCCCCGCCGGTTCCTCCCGTCCCCGCGCCGCCGCTCGTTCCACCCGTTCCGCCCGCGCCGCCAGAGCCGGTCGTGCCGCTCGCGCCTGCGCTGCCTCCCGCGCCGGTGGTGCCGCCCGCGCCGGTGGTGCCGCTCGCACCAGACGTTCCGCCGGCACCGATGGCGCCGCCCGTTCCTGCTCCTCCGCCACCGGATGCGCCCGCCGCCTGACCGCCCGTCGAGCCGCCGCCGCCGCCTCCCCCACGCCCCGCCTGATCGGTGCTGCCGGCACCGACGCAACCGGCGCCAAGAAGGACGCCCATTGTCGCAACGCAGAGAAACGCCGTCTTCATGTCCTTCGCATGTTTCGAGCCCGTCACAGCTGATCACACATTCGACCGCTGGCCGGCGCGATCGTCCCTCCGCCGAATTCCGTGATCAGCGGTCTGCTCGCCCCACATGTCCGGGCGATGTCGAACCGGACCGCGTTCACCAGGATATCGATCACCGCTCTCGCGCTGGCGGCGTGCGCGTCACCAACGATCACGCCTTCCGCTCCGGATGGCGGCGGCGGAAGTGGCGGCGGGGATGCCAGCGGAGGGGCCGGCACGGGCGGCGCTCAGATCGGCGGCGCTGGCGCGCTCGGCGGCGCCGGCGGGGCCGGCGGCACGGTCGCGGGCGGAAGCGGAGGCTCGATGGGCGGCGGCAGCGGCGCCGCCGGCGTCGGCGGTTCGAACGCCGGCGGCAGCGGCGGCGGTGCGGCGGGCGGCGGCGGTGCGGCGGGCGTCGGCGGTGCGACGGGTGTCGGCGGCGCTGCTGGCGCCGCGGCCGGTGGCGGGGCCGGCGCAGGCGGGACGTCGTCCGGAGGCGGTCAAGGTGGCTCCGGCGGGCAGGCCGGGGTCAGCGCCGCGGGCAATCCCTGGATCACCTTCGATCCCGCGGGCGTCGTCTCGCGATCCAACGTCATCCTCAGCAAGGCCAACACGGACCCGACGCAGTTCATGCCCCTCGGTAACGGCGCGCTCGGCTCGGCCGTCTGGGCGGCCGGCGGGATCACGGCGCAGCTCAATCGCGTCGACACCTTCCCGCAGCGCAAGTCGCCCGGTCAGGTGACGATCCCCGGCCTATCGAAGCTGACCGGCGCGACTGACTTCAAGGGCCGGCTCGACCTCTACGATGGCGAGCTCGTTCTGTCGGGCGGCGGGATGACCGCCAAGATCTACGTGCGCGCGGATTCGGACGAGCTGGTGTTCGACGTGACGGGCGCGGACCCGTTGTCCACGCAAACAGCGTCGGTGGGCCTCTGGGGATCGCGCAAACCGGCGGCGGCCGCCACCGGCGCCATCGCCACGCTGGCCGAAAGCTGGAGCGACAGCGGCCTCGGATCCGATGCGACGCTGAAGTTCGGGACGCTCGCCGCGATCACGGCCGGCGGACGGAACGTGAAGGCGTCGGCGAGCGGTCTGACCGCGACCGTGACCTTCCAGCCGAACGCCGACGGCTCGTTCCGCGTCATCTGCGGCTCGCCCAGCTACAACGGCAGCACGCCCGCCGCCAGCGCCGCCAGCGCGCTGCTCGGCAACGACGCGTCGGTCGCCGGCCTCGACACCACGCACACAACCTGGTGGCACGGTTACTGGGGCCGCGTGGGGTTGGTGAAGATGACCTCGAGCGACGGCACCGCCGACTACATCGAGAATCTGCGGACGATCTATCTCTACGCGAGCGCCTCCGCATTCCGCGGCGCTTATCCCGGTTCGCACGCCGGCATCGCCGACCTCTTCAACTTCAGCCAGGACACGATCGCCTGGTACGCGGGCGGCTTCTGGTTCTGGAACATGCGCATGATGGTCGCGGCGAACCTCGGCTCGGGCGCGTTCGATCTGAACGTCCCGGTCTTCAACCTTTATCTGTCGAACCTGTCCAACATTCAGGCCTGGACGAAGGCGCGCATGGGCAATCGCGCCGGCATCTGCCTGCCTGAAACGATGCGCTTCAACGGCAACGGCTGGTACCAGAGCGACGGCGATCAGTCCTGCGACCAGACGATCGCGCCGACCTGGAATTCGCTGACCCTGTCCAGCGGCGCGGAGGTCGGCCTCTGGGTGTGGCGGACCTACTCGATGACCCAGGACGCGGCGTTCTTGAAGGCGAACTTCCCGCTCATGCTCGAGGCCGCGCGCTTCCTCTTCGCGTACGCCACGACAGGCAGCGACGGAAAGCTGTCCACGAGCCCGTCCAACGCGCACGAGACCCAGTGGGGCGTGACGGATCCGATCACGGACATCGCCGCTATGCGAAGCCTTTTCCCGGCGGTGGTCTCGGCCGCTCAGGTCGTCGGCTCGAGCGATACGCTGATCGCGAACCTCAAGACCGCGATCGCGTCCGAGCTGCCCAACCTTCCCCGCACCGACACCAAGCGGACGCAGGTGCTGACGCCCTCATCCGACAGCGGCAGCGACATCTTCGCTTACTCGACCCAGCCGACCGCGCAAGGTCACAACTCCGAGAACGTGGACCTCGAGCCCGTCTGGCCGTACGACGTCGTCAACGACAGCACCGACGCGACGGAGTTCGCGGTGGCCAAGCGCACCTATTCGTCACGTAGCTCGAAGAACGCGCACGACTGGACCAGCGACCCGATCGATGCCGCGCGCCTGGGCCTCGCGAGCGAGGTGTCATCCACCATCACGAACGGCATCGCGAGCTGGCAGGTCTACCCCTCGGGGTTTGCGGTCTGGAAGGACACCAGCCTGGACGAGCCGTACCTCGAGCAGCTGGGCGTGTTCGCGACGGCGATCAACGAGGCCCTCGTGCAGGGGTTCGACGGTCTGGTGCGCATCGCGCCGGCGTGGCCGACCGCCTGGAGCGCCTCCGGCACCGTCTACGTGCAGGGCAAGTCGAAGGTGGACGTGCAGATCGTGAACGGCGCGATCGCGTTCGCGGTCCTCGAAGCGGGGACGACGGGAACCGTCAAGATCCGGAATCCTTGGGGGACGACGCAGGTGTCGATCCTCGACTCGGCCACGAACCAGCCGGTCGGCGCCGCCACCGCCGACGCCACCCTTTCCGTCAGCGCCCAGGCGGGTCATGCGTATCTCATCAAGAAAGCCAGCGACGCGACACCGAGCCTCGTCCGGGTGACCGGGACCGCCGCCACCGCCGTCAAGAAGCTCGGCGCGCGGACCATCGGTATCTGATTCTCAGCTAGCGGGTCTGGCGCCAGGCCGGCGCTTCGTAGATCTGGAGCGAGCCGCTGCGGTCGGAGGTGAAGTAGAACGTCGCGCCGTCGGGGCTGAGCCAGGGATCGCGTTCGTCGGCGGCCGTGTTCAGATCCGTCAGCGGCGTCGCGAGCGAGAACCGGTCCGTCGTCGACGCCCGCCAGGCGACGAACAGGTCGGGCTTCGTGCCGACGTGCGCCGCGGCGTAGAGCAGCGTCAGGCCGTCGTCGCTCAGAAACGCGTCGGCGACGCTGGCGTCCGCCGCGGCCAGCTCGGAGATGATCTTCGGCGCGCCGAACGGCTGGTCGACCGCGGTGCGCGCCGCGAGGTAGCTCTGATACGCATTCGGCGTGTCGCGCTCCGAGGCCATCGGCATCACCAGGCCGTGCTGGCCGGGCGGGCGCGGAATGTCGTTGGTCGCCGTGTTGATCGCGGCGAGGTTTTCGATCCCCCCCCAGGGCGCCGTGCGATCCGGCCGCGTGGCGCTCCAGATGTCGATGGCGCCCGCGCCGCCGTCGCGATCCGATCCGAAGTAAAGCGATAGCCCGTCGAGAGAGATCGCCG
>Ga0209465_10001337_pt1 | contig 10992 bp, 12 predicted proteins | sample PanSoiPlot1MoBio_FD_188321 | JGI IMG/M metagenome (GOLD analysis project Ga0209465, IMG submission 188321) | Tropical forest soil microbial communities from Panama analyzed to predict greenhouse gas emissions - Panama Soil Plot 1 MoBio (SPAdes)... | ecosystem: Environmental > Terrestrial > Soil...
CTTTAGCCCCAATTTTAGCACGTTTACGCTCCTATACGAATTACTCGCCGACAGACGTGAGGGCCATTCGCCGCAGCCGCAATCACGGGCGTTTTGTGCGGCATCGCGGGTTCATCAGCTTGCGTCCGCCGCGTTCCCAACTTATGTGCTGGCGACCTCTCACCGCGGCAATGCTGCCGGGATGATGCCGTAGGGTGGATTAGCATCCGAACCGGCCTTCGGCGGCCGGAATGGTAAACTCCGCATAGTCCGCCGGGGCGGCGGCGCAACAGGGTTTGCCATTGCGCCCTACGCTCAGGACCTCTCGCCGTACCGTTTGGAGGGGATATGGGCTGGGCGCGAAAGGAGCCAGCGTGATGACATTCAAGGTCTATAGCGGTCCGGTCGGGACCGATGCGGTTTCGCCCATCCACAAGGATCGCATGCTGTTCAAGGCGTTTTCGAATTTCGACGACGCGCTGTCATGGGCAAGCCATATCAAGGATACCGGGCGGGTGGCAGTACTGATCGAAGACGACACCGGCAGAACTCTCGACAAGCGCGAAATCGCGGCGGCGCTCGCAGATCGCGACGCTCGTGACACGGGCGGCGTCACTGCGCACCGCGGATAGGGGCAGGCCTCGCGTGGGATGAGAACAAATCGCCTGCTGCGATTGGAAAACACCCTTCGCGGCGGGCAGTTTTGCCAACCGCCGTAGCGCTGTTCCTCGCAGAGGCCAGCGCCGTCGGATCGGTGGAGCGATAGCGAGACCTATCAGGGGCTTGTCAGAGACAACTGCGGACGGTGGGTTTCGCGGCGCTCCACCCTACAGCTCCCATTTCGCCCTTATAGGCTCCTATAGAGCCGCTCGTCGTATAGCGCGCCGCTCATGGGTCCAAGCTTTTCACGGAATTCCCTGGTGGAGGCGGTGGCGATATGGGCGTCGTGCGCGGCGCGGTTCTTCCAGATCTCGGTGACCGTGAAGTGGTTCGCGCGGTTGTTCTGCTGCCACGCTTCGAAGCGCTCGACATTAGGCTCCTTGCGGGTCTCCTCGGCGAGCTTCTTCAGCATGACGATGCAATCGTCTTTGCTGGGTGGGATTACGTCCACATGGGTGACGGCGTAAATCGCGTCCCTGTCGACCGAGGCCGGCGGCGGGGCGACCGCGAGGCCGTTACTGGGGCGCTCGTCATAGAAGCTTGCCTGTAACGACTTGAGCTTGTCCTTGAACTGCTTCAAGGCGCTGCCGCCCACGTGGGCCTCGGCCGCCTTCAGGTCGGTCCACGCTTCGAGAATGACGAATTGGTTTTCGCGGTCCACACGCTGGAGAATATCGAAGCGCTGGTTGCCAGCTTCCTTGCGGCTTGCTGCGGCGACGGTCTTGAGGAGTCCCGCGGCTTCGCCCTGGGCAGACGGCACAACCTCGATGTAAGTCACCATGTAGGCGTTTCCTGCCGCCGGGGCTTGCGCCATCGCGGCCGGGGCGACCGCCAGAGCGGCGGCCGCAATCATCATCCCACAAAAAGCCCTCATCGTTTCTCTCCTTAAGGCGCATCGAGTTGTTATACGGTCTTATTCTTCGCGGCGAACCTATCGCCCAAGACCGGCCTCCGTCAAATGGTACCTAGCTGGAGGTCACCCATTTCACCAGGCGATCGAATTGCGCCCTGACATAATCAACTGTCGTCTGCCGGAGATCGTTGGCCGTCGTCCAGTTCACGAGCGGACTAGATGCGCCCGGCTCCATATTGTCGTGGATTGCGGCGCCCCCGATTGTCAACGCCACACCGACGATAAGTCCGATGATAAATCGCATTACCCGTACTCCCTGCTGGTGGCTTCTTCACGACAGTTTGAGCCGGCGGCAGCAGCGGCGGCCGCCACCGTAAACCTGTCACACGCAAAAAGTTCTCCCCTACGGCGCAATCATACGCGACTGCGCGTGGCGGGAACATGTCCGGTCCCTAAGATTGTTGGGACCGGAAGATGAGGTGGAAATACGAAATTGACGAAAGATTCAAGGCCCCGGACCTTCCGGTCCGGGGCCCCTCTTGACAAATCAGCCGCCCAAAAAGGCCGGATCAGCACACCCAGCGCAGGCGCGGACCCCAGGGGGTCTCGACCCAGCGTCGGCAGCCATGATAGGGGTAGGCACCATAGTAAAAGTGCGGGCCGCCCCACCAGCCGCCATGCCAACCATGCCATCCGCCATGCCACCAGGCCGAAGCGGATGTCGGGGCGAGTGCCGCCGCGCCGAGAGCAGTCGCGGCAATTACAGCGAGAGAAAGCTTGCGTAACATGTTGAGGTCTCCTCTTTGGAGGGATGCACGTCACGTGCACCATCCTGCATTTTTGGTCGTTTCGGCTGACCAGATGGTTCAGCTTGCGGCGACGATATCGAGTCTCGCCTGAACCTTCCCTGAGCCGAAAATTCCTTGCCTGTTCAGCGACATGAATGGTGGGCTCCGGCTGGATTCATCCCCCATTCATGAATGCGGCAATGTCTTGCCGGAGGAGGGATGGCGCAGTTATAAGCGCCGCGACTTTGGGCCTCAGCGAAGGATCAGCGAAAAATGGCGATGGAACGTACGTTCTCGATCATCAAGCCCGACGCGACCGCGCGCAATCTGACGGGCGCCGTCAACGCCATGATCGAGCAATCCGGCCTGCGCATCATTGCGCAGAAGCGGATGCGAATCACCCGCGAGCAGGCCGGGACCTTCTACGCGGTCCATCGCGCCCGGCCGTTCTTTGGCGAGCTCGTGGACTTCATGACCTCCGGTCCGGTGGTGGTTCAAGTGCTCGAAGGCGAAGATGCCATCGCCAGGTATCGCGATCTGATGGGCGCAACCGATCCCGCCAAGGCAGTGCCCGGCACCATCCGCAATATTTACGCGAAGTCGATCGGCGAGAATTCGGTCCATGGTTCAGACGCTGCCGAGACCGCGGCCCAGGAAATCGGCCAGTTCTTCTCTGGCAACGAAATCGTCGGGTAACGATTTGATCGCGCTCGCGGACTTGTCAGCGGTGGTGCGGCTCGATAAGTAACGTTGTTGCGCACGCAAGGCCCTCGGCAAAGGGTTGCGGCGATCGGGAGGGAGCAAGATGGACGCACTGATGGCGAGCATGGCAACGCCTCAGTTCTGGATCGCCGTCGTCCAGATCATTTGGATCAACATCTTATTGTCAGGCGACAACGCCGTCGTCATCGCGCTTGCCTGTCGCGAACTGCCGCCGCGTGAGCGGCTGTGGGGCATGGTGATCGGCGCCGGCGTCGCCTCGGTCCTGTTGATCGCGTTCACCGCGATCTTCTCGGTATTGCTGACACTCCCTTATCTCCGGCTGGCGGGCGCGATTGCGCTCATCTGGATCGCGATCAAGCTGCTTGCGCCTCAGCCCCATGACGAGGAGGGCAGCACGGAGGCCGCGCATGACCTGTGGCGGGCCGTGTGGATCGTCGTGGTCGCCGACATCGTGATGAGCCTCGACAATGTTATCGCGGTCGCGGCGGTCGCCAAGGGTCAATGGGTCCTTCTGATCATCGGTCTCTCCATCAGCATCCCGGTGGTCATCGCCGGCAGCGCCATCATTCTCTGGCTGATGGAACGCTTTCCGATCCTGGTGTGGGGCGGTGCCGCAATCCTCGGCTGGGTGGCCGGCGACATCTTCGCCGGCGATACCTTCGTGCTGCGCGTATTCAACTCGGTTGATCCGGAGATTCTCGACTACGCAGCCTCGGTCGTCGGAGCTGTTATCGTGCTGGCGACGAGCCTCGTTTGGCGGCGCATGCATCCGGCACCGAAGGCGGCGAAAGGTTGATGGTGTGACCGAGGCGGTCCGAGATCTCGCTGCCGCGCGACGGATCGGAGCTTCCGCCTGCCCGCATGACTGCCCGTCCACGTGCGCGCTAGAAGTAGAGCTTCTCGACGAGCGCACCATCGGCCGGGTTCACGGTGCCGCAGACAACGGCTACACATCGGGTGTCATCTGCGCCAAGGTCGCGCGTTATGCTGAGCGCGTACATCATAAGGATCGGCTGCTCACGCCGCTGCGTCGCAAGGGCCCCAAAGGGAGCCGCCACTTCGTCCCGATCTCGTGGGATGATGCTCTCGACATCGCGGCGGAGGCGCTGCTCGCCGCCGAACAGCGCCACGGCCCCCAATCTGTGTGGCCGTACTACTATGCCGGCACAATGGGGCTCGTCATGCGTGACGGCATCAACCGTTTGCGCCATGCCAAGAAATACTCTGGCTTCCATTCCACGATCTGCGTCAACCCAGCCTGGAGCGGCTTTGCGGCCGGCGTCGGCAAGGTCGCTGGCCCAGACCCGCGCGAAATGGCCAAATCCGACCTGATCGTGATCTGGGGTACCAACGCGGTGAACACCCAGGTCAACGTGATGATGCATGCGATCCGGGCCCGCAAGGAACGCGGCGCCAAGATTGCCGCTGTCGATGTTTACATGAACGGCACGATGGCGCAGGCCGACTTGCCCGTCCTTATTCGTCCCGGCACCGACGGTGCGCTCGCTTGCGCCGTGATGCATTGCCTCTTTCGCGATGGCCGTGTCGATCACGACTATCTGGCCGCCTATACGGACGTGCCGCAACAGCTCGCCGCCCACTTGCGCGAACGGACGCCCGCCTGGGCGTCGACCATCACTGGCTGCGATGTCGCCACCATCGAGGCTTTCGCGAAGCTCATCGGCGAGAACAAGCGCGCCTTCTTCCGGCTCGGCTACGGCTTTAGTCGCTCGCGTAACGGCGCCGTCAACATGCATGCGGCGAGTTGCATCCCGGCGGTGACTGGCGCCTGGCTGCTCGAGGGCGGCGGCGCATTCCACGGCAATGCTGACATCTACCACCTCAACACGACCATGATCGAGGGGCTCGATGTGCGCGATCCCTCGGTGCGCCAGCTCGACCAGTCGCGCATCGGCGCCATCCTGGAAGGCGACGATGACGCGCTTGCGGGCGGGCCGAAGGTGGCGGCGCTGTTCATCCAGAACACCAATCCGCTTTCGGTGGCGCCCGATCAGGAGCGGGTTAAACGCGGCTTTGCGCGCGAGGACTTGTTCGTCTGCGTCCATGAGCAGTTCATGACGGAGACCGCCCGCGCGGCCGACATCGTGCTGCCGGCAACCATGTTCCTGGAGCACGACGACTTTTATCGCGGCGGCGGCCATCAATACATCATCCTCGGGCCGCGGCTGATCGAGCCGCCGGGTGAGTGCCGCAACAACCACCAGGTCCACTGCGCCCTCGCGCAGCGCCTCGGCGCTGTGCACCCAGGCTTTGCCATGACACCTCGCGAATTGATCGACTGGACCCTGCGGGCATCGGGTTGGGGCACGCTCGAGGAACTCGCGGCCAAGCGATGGATCGATTGTCAGCCCGATTTTGCCGCCGCCCATTATGTCAATGGATTCGCGTGGCCGGACGGCAAATTTCGCTTCAAGCCGGATTGGGGGAGCGTGCCCTTTCGCAGCGCAGTCAGGTCGGGTCCGCTAGACGATATGCCGGCGCTGCCCGACCACTGGGATGCGATCGAGGAGGCGGAAGAAATTCATCCGTTCCGCCTCGCAACGTCGCCGGCGCGAAATTTTCTCAACTCGACGTTCACCGAAACTCCGGGCTCGCTGGCACGAGAGCAGCGACCCGAGGTTCTCATTCATCCCGCCGACGCAGCCGCTGCGGGAATCATCGGGGGCGAGGAGGTGATCCTCGGTAATCGACGCGGCGAGGTCATCGTCCATGCCCGACTGTGTGATGGTGTGTGCCGTGGTGTGCTGATTGCAGAGTCGATCTGGCCGAACGACGCCCATCCGGACGGTCGCGGCATAAATACGTTGACGGGCGCCGATCCGATCGCGCCTTACGGCGGCGCTGCTTTTCATGACAATAAAGTCTGGATCAGGCCGCGGACGCCCGTCGTCTTGAATATGTCCTGAAGGAACGGTCTCGCTGGTGTTGATTGCCCATCGGGCAATCGCAACGGTTCAAAACCACAAGCGAGGGGCCTGTGTCCGAGTTTCGGCATAATGTGTCTTGCGCCCTTTAAGTCCTTGAAGTTCTTGGCTGGGCGATTTTGTCGCGAGCCTTGCTTCGGCCGTATTTTAAGTATCTATTGCCAGTAGCAATCGGAATTTTTGGCCGTTCGTTCGGCCGCAGGCTTTAATGAGCGATCGCGTCGAACCCCTCCAAAATCCCGGCTTGTTGGCGCCTACTGCAGCAGATGCATTGGCGTCTCATCTGACGTTCTGACTGATGTGGGAGAAAGACGATGCAAAAAGGCACCGTCAAATGGTTTAATCCAACTAAGGGCTATGGGTTTATCAGGCCTTCGACTGGGGACAAAGACGTGTTCGTCCATATCTCCGCCGTCGAGCGCGCTGGCCTCAGCACCCTCAACGAGGGGCAGGTGGTCGAGTACGAACTCGTCACCAACCGCGGCAAAACCTCCGCGGAAAACCTCAAGGTCGCGTAGCGGCCCTTGCCGGATTCCCGGCAAACGGGTGTTGCCCGTAGCCCCCGGTTTACAATCCGGGGGTTTTTGTTTCCGGTTCCAGTTTAGGCAATTTTTGTTGCAAGAAACTTATATTGCGATTGTGAAAGCCTATACTGTTATTTGCGAAAGCCTATAATCGAACGACATTTTTCCCGTGCGCGTTTGTTCCAGGATCGATTCACTAATGCCGGCGCTCTTCTCCATGGATCGGCACGAGCTCAGTTTCGCGGACTATCAGGCTGGCACGTTTCGTCCAGGTTTCGACGGATTGCGCGCCATTGGTTTTCTCCTCGTCGTGACCGCGCACATCCCGGCCGTGCCGTTGTTCTCGTATCTCCAGGGATGGACGGCCGTGTGGGTCTTCTTTGCGATCAGCGGCTACCTGGTGACGATGCTGTTGATCCGGGAGGAGCGCAAGGCCGGTGCAATCGCCTACGGGCCGTTCCTGGTCAGACGCTTTTTCCGCATCGTGCCCGGCTATGCGGCCGCGATACTCATCTACTGGATCGCACTCTATTCGCTGCCGCCGCTCGCCGATGAATACCGGTTGTTCATGGCGAGGCTGCCCTATTATCTCACCCTGATGCCGGAATATGCCCACACCGACGTTTTCACCATCTTCGTCCATACGTGGATCATCGGCATCGAGGCGAAGTTCTATCTGTTCTTCCCTCTCGCGTTTCTCCTGATCCGCGATGAGGGCTGGCGGTTTGGAGTGACCGCCATGACTACAGCGCTGCTGACCTGGCAAGGTTCGTTCACGGCCCATTCCTATTGCGCGATTCTGGCCGGCGTTATGCTGGCGCAACTGCTCGAATGGCCGCGCGCCTACGCGGTGATAGCGACGCTGACGCGGGTGCCGGCCACTGTGCCAATGGGGTTCGTCGTCGCGCTGTTCGTGATGTTGCGATATGTCGAAGTGTTGCCGGCAGTCGCCGTCGTGGCGGCTTATCTGGTCGCCTATGTGACACTTCAGGAAGGCATCATGCGGCGCGTGCTCGCTTACAGTCCGTTGGTCTATCTGGGCCAACGTTCGTATGGCGCCTACCTGCTCCATGTGCTGGCGATCCATCTCGGATACATGGCATTCGGCAGCACGACGCTCCCCAGCGGCGTGCTAACGACGGTCTTTACGCTCGCACTGACGATCCCGGCAGCGGAGCTGCTGTACCGGACAGTGGAACGCCCCGGCATGGAGATGGCACGGCGGTTGACAAAGCGGTGACGTGATGAAAATCGGCGTGAATGTCCGGAACCGCACAAAGCGAGACCGCGTTGGCCTCGTATGCAGGCGAGACGCGATGACCTGAGGGACAGCTTCTACCTATATATCATGCGCGCCAGCATCGGGGCTGGGCTGCGGAGCCAGTACACTTCCGACGAGCATGTGCCGGACCGATTAGCTGAACTGTTGCGGGAACTCGACGAGCCGGAGGATGAGATCGCCGATGAACGGCGAAACCCGCTAGCGACGCCCAAGCACATTCGAGGGGGGTGATCGTTCGCGGCAGGGGCGCGCCTCGACTGTCGGCACGCGCGGCGGCGCGGGTCCCGCACAGGCGGCTCTCTGCGACCGCCGCCACGCGACCGCTTGGCCAAAGCTCAGCAGCGCTTAGCCAAAGCCCGATCAAGGCCTCGCAGCCGGCGCGTTCTCGTCGCCACCTCAGGCTATGCGGCAGCCTTGCAACCGGCAAGCCCCTTCAGGCCCGGATAGTATCGCGCCGTCATGCGCCCCACGTAGCGGCGCAGGTTTTCGCGCCGTTCTGCAGCGCCGCGCAGGCGTGATTCGAAATGCGGACACAATACGGCGCAGACAAAGGCGAACATGGTGGCATCGGTTCCGGTGGGCTCGCTGCCCATGAAAAACGGCTTGTCACCGAGGAAATCCGCGATCGCGTTGATCGACCGCGCGCCGAGAGCGAGAATTTCGTCGGGCGAATGCCGGCCGAGACCTTGGCCGTGAAGCGTGGCCCGCAGCTTGCGGCGGACCATTGCGGTCACGATTGGCCTGACCGGCGCCGGGACGCTGTCGAAAAACCGCAACGGGCCCTTGCGGAAATTCGCCTCGATCATCCATCTGTCATGCACGCTGACCCAATAGAGTTGGTCTTCGGCCATCTTCTCGAACGCCCAAGCCGTCGCTTTCTGGGTAGCGCTGAGCCCGCGGTCGAAGTCGATCCGGTATTTCTTCTCGATGTGCCAGCGGATGAAGGTCGCATCCGGGACTACGACGCCATTATCTTCGATATAGGGGATTTTGCCCTCGGACGCCTTGGCGAAGCTTGTGGTGTCGGTGCGATACAGGAGGTTCGCCATCTTCAGCAGCGTTTCGACTTTCATGGCGAAAGGGCTGGGGTCCGGCAGACCGAAGGCTGGACCGAAATTATAAAGGGTGATCATGAGGGTGACTCTTGCACTGCATCGACACTGACCTGCCTCGATCGCCCGCATCAGCAGCTCGGATTGCGCGCCAGGGAAATCCGCGACCGGGCAATCAATAGGCGACGCCGCCCCCTGGGTTCGCTTGCGCTCAACCCGGCTACAGCTGGCTACGCGCGTCCGCTTCAAGAACCGGGGGGAACCAAGCGATCAAGGCCTGACACACAATCAATCAAAAACGTGCGAGGTATGTTCCCGAGCCCCGTTGCCGTGACGGATGAAATATTGAAGCCCGGTGATGACACCAGCCGGAGGCCTTCGGATTTGCAGAACGCCACCCTGCACGCGTCGCGGCCTCGCAACCCAGCAGCTTCTCTGGTGGTGGAATCGCGCCGTCATGCGGCTCACGTAGCGGCGCAGTTTTCATTCCGGGCGCGCCACCTTTGAGGTGGTGTCCCGGAATGACCGACCGGGATCGTGGAGCGCTTGGCACATGATCGGTCTCATCGACTCGCTCTACTCGCTCGGGTCGGGAACGATCAGTTGAGCCGTTGGCGATACCGTGGCGGCGTTATGCACGGTGGCCGGCGCCGCGATACGCGATTTTCCCGCAGCCACGAGGCCAAGGGCCAGCGGGTAGAGGCGGAGTTCGGCCGCGAGCACCCGAGCCGCCAGCGTGTCCGGCGTATCGTCGTCCAGCACCGGCACCGCGGTCTGGGCGATGATCGGTCCGGAATCGACCTCCGGCACGACGAAATGAACGGTTGCCCCGTGAATCTTCACGCCCGCCTCAAGCGCTCGCCCGTGCGTGCGAAGCCCCTTGAACGATGGCAGCAGGGCTGGGTGAATGTTGATCATCCGCCCGCTCCAGCGCGATACAAAGTTGGACGTGAAGAGCCGCATGAAACCCGCAAGGCAGACGATGTCGATCCGGTGGGATTCCAGCTGCGCATGCACGGCCCGCTCGAACGCCTCGCGATCATTGCCAAAATCGGTGTGATCCACGACCGCGGTGGCGATTCCCTCGGCGCCGGCGACTCGCAGTCCGGCGGCCGCGGGCCGGTTTGACAGCACCAGGACGATTTCCGCCGGGTAGTCCGGTTTCCTCGCGGCCGCGATCAACGCCCCCATGTTGGCGCCGCGACCGGAAATCAGGATGGCGACGCGCTTTCTTGCCATCGCCTAGTTCATCGATTTTGCATTCTGAAGTATGATTCGCGTCATCGGTAATTCTCCTCGCACCTCCCGGTAACCTCCACCCTGCGCTATTGTATGTCACGCTGCCGAAAATCTCACGACAAAGGCACCTGCCATGACCGACCCTCGCCAGCAATCGCCAACGATCAGTCTGCAGCTGCGCATCCTCGGCGAACCCGTCACGGTCGAAGCGCCACAGCCGCCAGAGCGGGTGCGCCTCGACGAGGTGCTGCCGCTGCTGCGCAAAATCGACGACCACGCCGTCGGTTTGGCCGTCCAGCGCACCGAAGCGGAAGGCAAAACCGTATCGTGCCGCAAGGGCTGCGCGGCGTGTTGCCGCGTGCAGCCGGTCCCCGTCACGCCGCCGGAGGCGTACGCGCTGCTGCGGCTCGTCGAGAACCTGCCGGAGCAGCGTCGCGCCGAGGTCCGTGACCGCTTCGCTGACCGGGTCCGGCGCCTGCGCGACGCCGGGCTGGCGGACCATTTCCTTCAGCTCGAGGGCGACCACCTCGAGCAGGTGCGCGACGCAGCGCGGCGCTACATGCGGCTTGGGTTGGTGTGTCCGTTCCTGGAAGACGACGCCTGCAGCATCTACGAAGACCGGCCGTTCGTGTGCCGGGAATACCTCGTCACCTCGCCGGCGGAGCGGTGCCGCGACCCGTTCACGACGACGGTGGAGGGGATCCAGATGCCCGTCGCCGGCCAGGGTGCCATGCTGCGCACCGCGACGAAGTTCCTCGAGTTGTCGCGACGAGGCTTTTACGACGGGAACCCGGTCCATCGGGTCGTGTCGAACTGGGTTGCGCAAGGAGGCGCACCGCGCGATGGCACCGGCCATGCGGACTTCCTCCTCCCGGACGAACCGGCGCCGACAGGTCACGGCTTCGGGTACGTCGGCCTGGCGACCGCGGGAAAGGACACGGGCTCCG
>Ga0209465_10001340_pt1 | contig 10980 bp, 10 predicted proteins | sample PanSoiPlot1MoBio_FD_188321 | JGI IMG/M metagenome (GOLD analysis project Ga0209465, IMG submission 188321) | Tropical forest soil microbial communities from Panama analyzed to predict greenhouse gas emissions - Panama Soil Plot 1 MoBio (SPAdes)... | ecosystem: Environmental > Terrestrial > Soil...
TTGAATCGCTCGGCTGTTCGTAGCGCCAGACTACCTGGCAATCACCACTGTGGTGCAGGAACTGCTCACCTTCGGCAGATCGCGGTCAGCGGCCATGCGGACCGGCAGCGTGGGGCGTTGACCGCGAATGATGGGGCAATAAAAATCAGGCTGCAACAGCGCGCCTTGCAAGCGTCTCCGTCCGGCGCAGCCGCCGTGGCATGAATCGCGAAACTCGCACGGCAGGCAGGCGTCAGGAACGGTGCGCGCTTGTTCAAAGGGCGGCGTCTCGAGAATTTCAATTCCTTCACTGATCAACTCCGACAGCGGTTCGCCCAACCCCGGCCAATAGACGCAGGGCTGCGTGGTGGCTCTCGGCGTCACTCGCACGGTGCTCACTCCACAACCGGACTGGAGCGGTGGCAGTCCTGCCATTGCGCGAACAAGCGGCTCGCCAATCGCGATTACATCCGTTTGCTCAAAAAGCCGACGGAAGCCTTCCCAGTATTCTTCATAACTTAGCGCATACGCATCCGATCGCACAGCCTGATAGACATTCACTCGCAAAGGGGCATCGAACTGCTTCGCCACTCGCGCCACATCCGCCAGGCGTAAGTAGTTCGACTTCATCATGACCGCAATGATGGTTACCGGAACGTGAAGTCGCACACATCGTTCTGCCTGTCGTTGGATGAGTTCCCAATTCCCTGCTCCGCGCTGTGCATCCTGTTCCGCCTGTGTCGGATAGTCGAGAGAGAACTCAATGTCATGGAAGGCGCGCAAATCATCGTCTTCCAGAACAGCGACGCTATGACCGTTAGAAGTGATCGTGAGTTTCGCTGGTTGGGTACGCAGGTACGCCAGGATCGCCTTGAACTCGGGATGCATGCCGTTTTCGCCAGTGCCGAGGTTCACCGACCGAACAGGCAAGCGCTCCATGACCGCTTTCACTTGCTCCAGCGAGAGACGATCCGTGCGAGTCGGATCGCGGTAGCAGAACGCGCAAGTGAGATTGCATTCGTTGGTGAGCCCAAGCCCGATCGAAACGCCGCTTTCGGCTCTCATCACGCGAGATCCGGACGAAGAAGATTCAACCGTCGCTTTGTTCATGCTCCATCCCGAATCACCGGACCTGGGCGATGTGAAAGGATATGCGTGTAGCGAGCAATAGCAGCAAACTCCGCTTGCCTGCCCAGTTTGCGCTCAAGTTCAAAAATCCGCGCATACTCATCGTTTCGCGAAACCTTGGACGGCAAGTAGTCCGACATGACGCGTACACCGCGCTCGGCGGTCACCACGAGTGACGCCGCCAGCAGCATCGCTCGAAGGCTTTCCGCCGTAAATAGTCGCACTCGGCCTCCGTAGAGTGACTCATCTCCCCATTCAGCGCCGAGGGTGCGCTCAGCCGCGGCCAGGTCGCCATTTGTCAGAGCGGCCTTTAACACCTCCCCTGGCTGGTTGCGCACGAGAATCGAGATTATCCCGGACGAACCTCGCAGCGCTCGAGCCGCAGCGCGTAACACAGCACACGGATCGTCAACAAATTCCATAATGTTGTGGCAGAGAATCACATCAAAGGATCCGGCTTCGAACAGATTTGGCAGTTCAGCCGCATTGCCGGTTTGCAACGTAATCCGCTCGGCAACCCCTGCTTCCCACGCAGCTTCCTTTGCCAGATCCAACATCTTGGGCGACAGATCCAGCAACGTGACGTGCATTCCAAGTTCGGCCAATCGCACCGCGGCGGCGCCGGTACCGCCTCCAAGATCCAAGGCTCGTAAAGGCTGTTCGGCCCGCGGCAGAAACTCCTCGACGTTGGCAAAAGCCAAGTCGAGACGCAGCCGGCCATCTGCAGTCTCGAGATAGGCCGCGTACTTGTCCGCACCGCTCTGAAAGCGTTCGCAGTCGTCCTTGTTAGTGATTTTCTTCATGCGAAAGAAGCAGGCGCTCAGTGATCAAAGGTTATCACTGTCCTGGCTTCGGGTTCTTGGTTTCCCGGCAAGCGATGAATCCGCGGACGTGCGCCCCGACCACCCCTCGTTACCGTTGAGACTTCCCTTTCGGCGCGCTTTCGCCAACAATAGAGTCAACTCGTGGCATCCACCGCGCTCCATCAGAAAATTACGATGGCCACGGCCATCGAACGCTACTTCAACGTGGCGCTCTACCTGCTTGTATTGATGGGCTTTGGAACACTCGCCAGCACCGGCAGTCTCGACCTGCCGGCGGTTGTGTTGGTCGGTTTCGCGCTGCTCCTCCGCGGCTTTCTTCTCGCTACGGGCCGCGAATTCATCATTCCGGAGCACTGGACCACTTCCCTCACTATCCTGTACGTCTTTATTTATTGCGCTGACTACCTATTTATTTCCGGAAGCTTCCTTACCGCCACGGTGCATCTCGTACTCTTCCTGATGGTGGTGCGCCTGTTTTCCCTGCAACGAACGCGGGATCATTTCGCGCTGGCCATCCTTTCGTTCCTGATGGTCCTGGGAGCAGCGGTTCTTACTGTCGATAGCGTATTCCTCTTCGCCTTTGCCGGATTTCTGCTCGTGGCCGTGATCACATTCGTGCTCATGGAAATGCGCCATTCCATCTCGGAAACCAAGCGGCACGCCCTCGAACCCCGCACCGGTTCGGCTCATCGCAGCATGGGATACACGCTGCTCGCCTCTGGTCCGGCGCTCATGCTGCTCATCCTGGCGGGCAGCTCCCTCATCTTCTTTCTATTGCCGCGTGTATCGTCTCGCTATCTGACCGCCTACTCTCCTGCCAGCGACCTCGCCACCGGCTTCAGCGATCGCGTGCAGTTGGGACGCATCGGCCAAATTCAACAATCCACCGCCGTCGTTATGCACGTCCAGATTGATAACGACATGCAGGGCGCCTATGACCTCAAGTGGCGTGGCGTTGCGCTCAGCCGCTTCGATGGCCGCGTGTGGTCCAACGCCTTCGCGCAGGTCGATGTTCCGCGCTCGACGGATGGCAGTTACCGGCTCGCTCCGATCGCGAACGATATCCCTCGACCAGCCTCCCGCATTCACAAGATCCACTACCACGTAGTGATGGAGCCGCTCGGAACCAATGTCTTTTTCCTCACGGAAAACACCAGCCGACTGCGGGGAAACTATCGGCGTCTGGGCACCGATTGGGGCGGAGCCTTCTACAATCTCGATTCCGATCATCCCATTAACCGTTATGAGGCGGATTCCGACGTTGCGCTCCCGGACGACAGCCAGCTTCGTCTCGCTACCAATCGAGTACCGCCGGACCTCGATATTTATCTGCGGCTGCCGCCGGTCGATATCCGCATTCCTCAGTTGGCCCGCGAAATCACCGCCAACGCACCCGACAATTACGACAAGGCGCTCGCTCTCGAACGCTATCTGCGAACCCGTTTCGGATACACCCTCGATCTTCCGCGAGTCACCCCCAGCGATCCGTTGGCCAACTTCTTATTCCAAAGGAAACAGGGACACTGCGAATACTTTGCCAGCGCCATGGCGGTCATGCTGCGCTCGCTGGGAATCCCAGCACGGCTGGTGACCGGGTTCCGTACCGGAGAATTCAACGACCTCACCGATCAGTACGTGATCCGCGCCAGCAACGCGCATGCATGGGTTGAGGCCTATTTCCCGGGCAACGGATGGGTGAGCTTCGACCCCACTCCTGCTGGCGATCTACCAAATCACGTCGGATGGTCGCGCCTGCTGCTCTACGTAGACGCAGCCGCCTCATTCTGGCGCGAGTGGATCATCAACTATGACGCCGCCCACCAGCGCGCCCTCGGTCAGGACGCCGCTGTGAGCAGCCGCCGGTTTATCGACGACGCCCGCCACTGGCTCACCCATCACTACCGCAAGTTGCTCAATGCCGCGCGCCGGACTCACCACCAGATGACCCTTGCGCCCGGGCGCTGGATGGCTTGGGTCTTCGGTGTGTCAGCTCTTATCCTCTTGCTCGCCAATCTCGGAGGCATTGAGCGAGCCGTGCGTGCCCGCTTGTTGCGCGCGCACCCCGAGCGCTTCCCGCAGCTCGCCTCCGCGCTATGGTATGAACGCATGGTGCGGCGACTCGCACGCCGGGGGTGGCGAAAGTTGCCGTCACAGACACCGCGCGATTTCGTGAACGCGATCCAGGAGCCGCGCCTGCAAAAGAAGGTCGAGAAATTCACCCGCGCCTATGAATCCGCGCGCTTCGGGCAATCGGTAGACGACGCCCGCTCCCTGCCGGAGTTGTTTGAAGAAATTACGACCGTTGAGAAGTAGCTGGCGCTGAGACTTGTGAAGAGGTCGTCGGTCGCACTAGAAGCGGAAAATCACGCCACCGCCGACGTAGTAATTGTGCTGACGGCTGCGATCAGTATCCACGTTCAGATCAGGGTGCCCAGTCCAGTAATCACGCGCTTCCAGCCGAAAGCCCCATTTGTGCCACGGAAAAACATCCAATCCGATGCCGAATTGGATAACACCCGTATTCGTGCTGCTCGAACCGGGGTTTGGCCCGCCGTAAACCAGTGTGTCCGACATTGAATAATGTGCGTAGCCGCCTCCGAAGCTGACCCAGGGCGAAACCGCCTCGGCATTGAAGACATTGAGTCGCGCCGAGGGTGCAACGAAGAAGGCGCGGTACGACTTTGGAATCAGATTCGCCCCCGTGTTGAGTTCGCTGTTGATGTCAAACGCAAAGGGCACTTCTAGCGACAAGCCAAGAATACTGTGGGTAAAAAACAACCGGCTGTAGTTGCCCCCGACGCTGATGGAATCGCCGAAATGCACATCGTGGTTGAAGAAGTTGGCGTTCTGAATCGTCTGACTGCTGACGAAGGTGCGTCCCACGGTGGCCGATACTTCGTTAATCTGCGCAAACGCGCCAGCCACGAGCATACCCATGGAGATAATCACAGCTGCGAGGCGATTTGCCGACATCTCTCCTCCGCGACCTTCCGGTTGGCAGTTTAGTGTGTGCCTAGATTAGCATGGGCCCCGCCCTACGTGGTTCAAACTAAGGTACTTTTCATGGTGCGGCCTGTCCGGGCTGGCACTCCGGCCTCGCCCCTTCCAATAAAGTTCGGAGTGCTAAAATAGATACATTCCTGAGCGTTCGAATCACTCCCTGGTGCCTCAAGAGAAAACCACTTTCGCGACGCCGGAGCCAAGCGCTCCCGCCAAGGTCGGCTTCGTCAGCCTGGGCTGCCCCAAGAATCTCGTTGATAGCGAGGTCATGATGGGCATGCTGGCGCAGGCAGGTGCCGAACTGACCCCTTCGGCCGACGACGCCGATGTCATCGTCGTTAACACCTGTTCATTTATCGCCAGCGCCCAGCAGGAATCGGTCGACACCATTCTCGAAATGGCGCGTCATAAGACCAGCGGCAAAGCGCGCAAACTGATCGTCGCCGGGTGCTTGGTCGAGCGCTTTCGCGATGAGATTCGCAAGAATATCCCTGAGGTCGACGCCGTCGTCGGCACCGGTGAGCTGCAGAGCATTCTCTCCGCGACTGGAGTTGCGCCTGCCGCCCCCGCCAGCAACCCATTTAACATTCTGACGTCGCGCCCCGAGGGCGACCATCGTCGTCAGCACGGACGGTTCGCGCGCGATACATGGGACGGTGCCATCGCCGATCTGCCGAACTACCTCTACGACGAGGCCACGCCGCGCATTCTCGCAACACCGGGCTACACTGCCTATATCAAGATCGCCGAGGGCTGCGATCATCCCTGCACGTTCTGCATTATTCCGCAGTTGCGTGGGCAATTCCGCTCGCGACGTTTTGAATCGGTGATCGCCGAGGCCGAGCGACTGGCGCAATCAGGCGTCCGCGAAATCACTCTGATTGGGCAAGACACCACTTGTTACGGCGAAGACCTTGGGTTGAAAGATGGCCTCGCCCTGCTGCTTGAGAAATTAGCCGCCATCGATGGCCTGCGTTGGGTGCGCTTTCTCTATGCCTATCCAAACAAGATCACCGGACGTCTGCTCGAGACCATCGCGGCCCACGAGAACATCTGCTCCTATATTGATGTGCCGTTGCAGCATGCATCGGCCTCGGTTCTGAAACGCATGAAGCGCGGCGGCGGCGCGGAAGTTTTCCTGCGCTCGATCGAGAAAATGCGTCGCACCATTCCCGGCGTGACGCTTCGCACTTCGTTCATCGTCGGCTATCCGGGCGAGACCGAGAAGGAATTCGAAGAGCTTTGCGATTTCGCCAAGGAAGCGCTATTCGACTGGATGGGCGCCTTCGGATACTCCGACCAGGAAGGGGCTGTCGCTTTCGCGCATGAAGGCAAATTATCGCCCCGAGAAATCGAGCACCGCCGCAAGTCGCTGATGTCGATCCAGAAAAAAATCAGCCGCGCCAAAAAGAAATCGCTGATCGGCCGTGAATTCGACTTGCTCATGATGGGTCCGTCGGAAGAGAGCGATCTGCTTCTTGAAGGACGCACCGCCATGCATGCACCCGAAATCGACGGCAAAGTGTTTGTGAACGACTACCCAGAGGACGGCGCACCCGAGGAAGGACGGTTTTACCGCTGCCAGATCACCGAGGCCCACGACTACGACTTGGTAGCGCGGATTATCTGACGAGATGCCAGCTACGAGGGGCGAGCTAGCAGCTTCGAGCAATCGGCATTCTGCAACTTAATGGCGAACCGCTTGTCTTTCGTTGATTTTGCTCGCTCGTGGCGCGCAGCTCGTGGCTTCTTTTATGCGCAAACCGACCATCAAGCTGAAATGTCCGATCTGCAAGAAGCCGGTGGTCTCGACCGCCGAGGACTTCCCTTTCTGCAGCGAGCGTTGCCGCCTGATTGATCTTGGGAAATGGGCCAGCGGCGAGTACGTCATCTCCTCGCCGCTCAAAGACATCGACGAAGGGCTTCCGGACAGCAATCCAGACGACGAAAGGAAGCCTTGACCGCGCTCGAGCCCAACCCGGTCATCTCGGCTTCCGAGTCTGCACCACACCCTCCGCTGTGGGCCGACCTCATCGCCACCTTCTTCCGCATCGGACGCCTGAAGCCCGGACCTGGGACTTGGGGATCGGTCGCCACCGTCTTGCTCTGGTATCTGGCCAGCTCGCTCATCGCGCCTCAGTTTCGGACCTCCGCCACCATCGCCGCCGCGCTGCTTACCACGCTGCTCGGTATCCCGGCTGCGACCCTCGTCGCTCGCGCCTACAGGACAAAAGATCCCCAATTCGTCGTCATCGACGAGGTCGCCGGACAACTCGTCGCCCTCATCGCCGTCCCGCTCGCTTGGAAAACCTTTCTCACGAGCCTTATACTTTTTCGTGTCTTCGACATTCTGAAGCCACCCCCTGTACGGCAACTCGAACGTCTGCCGGAGGGCACTGGAATCGTGGTAGATGACTTGGCCGCCGGCCTGTACGCTTTTGCGATCATGCATCTGCTGCTGCACTTTGGTCTTCTAATTAGGTAGGGGGATAGAGCCGCATAGACCGATGAGTATTTCCGACCGCATTCTTGGTAAGAAAAACGTCAATGGAAAACCGCACATCGAGGCGGTTTCGCCAGCTTTCGCTTTGCCCGGGGGCGAAGTGCGCATTACTGGCACCAGCCTGCGCCCGGCTGAGCTCCGCCGTCCGCAAGTGCGCTTCGGCGAGATCGAAGGTCCGGTCCTCATCAGCGCTGACGATTTCGTGATCGCGCGTGTCCCCGAAGGCGCCGTATCCGGTCCGGTGGTGGTCGGCACCAACGGACACGTTTCGAACGCGCACAATGTCAAAGTTGCCGTTCAAGTCGCCGATAACCTACATCCCGTCGCCAACCCTGCCCTCGATCGCGATGGCAACATCTACGCTACCTTTTCCGGTTCGCGCGGTCAGAAGGTTCCGGTCGCCATTTTCAAGATCGACACCAACTACACGATCAAGCCTTTTCTGACCGAGATGATGAACGCCACCGCGATTGCCTTCGATCGCGATGGCCAGATGTATGTTTCGTCTCGCCACGACGGCACAGTCTACAAAGTCGCGCCCAATGGAACGATGTCTTCCTACGCGGAAGGCATGGGCGTCGCGACCGGCATCGCCTTTGATCGCGAACAGAACCTCTACGTCGGCGACCGCAGCGGCACCATCTTCAAGATCGCCCGCGACCGCCAGATCTTCGTCTTCGCCACGCTTGAGCCGAGCGTCTCGGCCTACCATCTCGCCTTCGGTCCTGGAGGCAATCTGTACGTCACCGGTCCCACCACTTCGAGTTTCGATAGCGTTTACAAGGTGGATCCGCAGGGCAGCGTCTCGATCTTCTATCGTGGACTGGGTCGGCCGCAGGGTCTGGCCTTCGACACGGATGGGAACATCTACGTCGCAGCCTCACTCGGCGGCAAACGCGGCATCGTGAAGATCACGCCCGACGCAAAAGCGAATCTGGAAGTCTCCGGACAAAATCTGGTTGGCGTCGCCTTCGCCCCGGGCAAGTCGGCGGTTCTCGCAACCAACAATGCCGTGCATCACATCTCGTGGAATATTCAAGGGATGCCGTTGCTGCCCGAATAGTGATCTCAGTGGCCAGTAGTTAGACCAGTGTGCTGCCCGGCGAATCAATCCTGCCTGACCACCAGAATCTCACGGAACAACTGCTTGAACGCGCGCAACCAGGTTTTTGGGAATGGCAACCGTCTTGAAAGACGACTTTTGTGAAAGGGCGCGCCGAGACGCTAATGATGGAAGGGCGGCTATAGCCCCTGCGGTCGTTTTTCCACTGCTAAGTTTATCTGCGGCTCACTTCTTGTACACGGTCGGCGTTGGCCCCTTCTCCAGCGTCTCGCGATCCCAGATCATCCCTTCACGCGAATAGTTCGCGAGTTCGAAATCCTGGGTCAATTCGAGCGCGTCGGTCGGACACGCGTCTTCGCACAATCCGCAAAACATGCACCGGCTCAGATCGTAGGTGAAATTGGTGAGTTCCTTGCGGCGCGTCTTCTCGTTGCGCTCGCTCGATACGACGATTAGGTGCTCGGGGCAGGCCAGCGCGCACAGGTCGCAGGCGATGCACAACGACTCTTCTGTGTCCGGGTTGACATTGAGCCGCGGCGCCCCGCGGTAGCGCTCCGCCACCTGCGGACGCTCCAGCGGATACTGCTCGGTGTAAATCTCCTTCGGGTGCTGATATTTGAAGGTAACCTTCAACCCTTGGATCAGGTCCACGAGGAAGATCTTGCGCGCGATCTCGGTCATGCCCATAACACGCCTAGCATACCATCGGTCGGCAAACGGCATTGTGCGCTAGATCACCATCGGGGAACGCTGTCACTCCACAACCTTGTCATCCCGAACCATCCGCAGGCGTAGCCAAGGATGTGTGAGGGATCTGCAGTTTGTGCGCTCCAAATCAATGTCGCGCTCCAAACAACTGCAGAACATGGCTTGTCATCTGACGAGCGTCCGGCACAAATCCGTCCATCACTCTGTTTCTTTTCAGCAGTTTCGGCTGGCAAGCCAGCTGCATTGCTAGACGGCGTTGGACAGGAGGGGGTGCGTTTGCCTGAACAGCTGCGGCACACCTTATATCAGGTCTCCACAGCGACAGCTCTCGTTGCAGGAATCTACGAGGGCGCTGTGCAGATCTCCACTCTGCGGACGCATGGTGATTTGGGCTTAGGCACCTTTGAAGATCTGGACGGTGAAATGGTCATCGTCGACGGACACTTCTTTCAAGTGCGTGGCGACGGCTCAGTGAGGGAAGTGCGGGACAATGTGATGAGCCCGTTCGCGGCAGTGACCTCATTTTCTGCTGATCAAACGATCACTCTGGATGATTGCCCGGATTTGTCCCACCTAACCTCCCAATTTGACGCGCTGCGATCTTCTGACAATTTCTTTTACGCACTGAGAGTCGATGGAACATTCGACTTCATTCACGCGAGAGCGATGCGCCGGACGAAAGAAGGCATCCCACTCGTCCAAGCTGCTGCAGTTCAGCCGGAGTTCGAATTTCAGGACGTCGCGGGGACTCTCGTTGGCTTTTGGACTCCTGAGTACGCGAAGACATTGAATGTGCCCGGTTATCACCTGCACTTCATTTCAGCGGACCGCACACACGGCGGACATCTCCTGCAGTGTCGGGGAAGCAATCTTCGCCTGCAGATTGAGCGGGAAGGCGATTACCACATCGTGCTGCCCGAAACCGAAGATTTTCTCAAAGCCAATTTGAACAGAGATCCGACAGCGGCTCTCGCCAGAGCAGAAGGAGAGAAGAAGTGAGCACGCCCAGCAAAAAACCCGCACCGCAGACTGGCGCCGACTTGTTAGTCAAAAGTCTCGAAGCGCAGGGAGTCGAATATATCTTCGGCATACCCGGAGCGAAGATCGACAAAGTGTTCGACACACTCGTGGATTCTAAAATCAAAACCGTCGTCTGCCGCCATGAGCAAAACGCTGCTTTCATGGCGAGCGGTATTGGCCGCATGACCGGAAAAGCAGGAGTGGCACTAGTGACTTCGGGGCCAGGCTGCTCGAACCTCGTGACTGGCTTCGCGACGGCGACTTCTGAAGGTGATCCGGTGGTCGGTATAGGGGGCGCTGTGCCCGTCGCAGATCGACTGAAACAGCTTCATCAGAGCATGGATACCGTTGACCTTTTCCGGCCAGTGACGAAGTTCAGCGCCGAAATCGATTCTGCGGGTTCCGTTTCCGAAGTTGTCGCAAATGCTTTTCGAGCGGCAGAATCGGGACGGCCAGGCGCAGCGTTCATCAGCGTGCCGAAGGACATCATGGTGGGAGAAGCAAACGGCGAGGTCTTGACGCCGGCAGCTCCCGTTAACCAGGGAGCGGCGGATCGGGCTGCGATCGCTGGGGCGGCTGACCTCATCAACAAAGGAAAGAATCCCGTGCTGATGCTTGGCTTGCTTGCGAGCGAGAAGAATACCGCTGACGCTGTGCGGGGACTCATCGCGAAAACGAATATGCCGGTCGTGTGCACTTACCAGGGTGCGGGAGTCGTTCCAAGAGAGCATTTCCATCGCTTCGGGGGACGAGTC
>Ga0209465_10001341_pt1 | contig 10977 bp, 9 predicted proteins | sample PanSoiPlot1MoBio_FD_188321 | JGI IMG/M metagenome (GOLD analysis project Ga0209465, IMG submission 188321) | Tropical forest soil microbial communities from Panama analyzed to predict greenhouse gas emissions - Panama Soil Plot 1 MoBio (SPAdes)... | ecosystem: Environmental > Terrestrial > Soil...
GCCGGGCGGCTGGGAGCGGGAGGAACAGGCGACCGACGTCTGCGCGGTCTTCCTGGGGTTCGGCGTCTTCCTCGCCAACAGCGCCTTCACGTACAGCCAGTGGGCCGAAGGCGGGTGGCACGGTTGGCGCACGAGCCGGCTCGGGTATCTCAACGAGCAGACGCTGGCCTACGCGCTCGGGATATTTCTGCGGCTGCGCGGGCTCGAACCCAAGCCGGCGCTCAAGCACCTCGACGCGAATCCCAAGTCGTACCTCAAGGACGCGCTCACCGATCTCGATCGACGGCGCATCGGCAGCCTGATCGCGCTCCGGCCCGCGAATTGAACGGGTCGCTCGTCGGTCAGGCCAGCGGAACCATTTTGGAGCGGCGGATGCGCCGATCGCGAGTCAGGAGCGGCACGTTGTGAACCACGCTCGTGGCGGCGATCAGCTCGTCGGCTGGATCGCTCGCGAAGTCGAGACGAGTCGACTGCAGCGCAACGGTCAAGTCGAGCGGCCACACCTGAATTGCCGACAGAACGCGAACGACCTCCGCGTCCTCGAGATCGACGTCGATGCGCCCAAGCTGCCCCAGTTTCGCAAGCTCCCAGAAGACGATCGCTGACACGCTCCAGGTGTTCGCAGCGAGTATGCGGCGTTCATGTGGCGTGACGGTGCCGTCGAGCGCAAAAACGAGTAAGTGAGTGTCGAGGTTAACCATTCGCCTCCCACTTCACCCCCGTCGACTTGATGTCGCCCTTGACGCGAATCTTTCCCCGCAGGCTACCGATCAGCTCGGCCGAAGCGCGTTCTGCCGGCAGCAACCTGGCCACCGGACGGCCGTGCTTGGTAATCAAGATTCCATCGGCGTCGAGATGGTCGAGGATGGAAAGGCACTGTTCCTTGAACTTCGCTGCCGCGACACGCTTCATGACCACATTATATGACTGGTCATTATATTTGGCTACTTCGCCGTCGCCGTCACCGACGCGGTCGCCCAGTCGTCGGTGCGGAACGGCGCCGCCGGCAGATCGGCCTGGTTGCGGAGCGTCGCTTCGGGATCGTTGCCCCACCCGTAGCGGACCGCGATCGGCTCGGCGATCTCCGCGTTCTTGACGATGACCGCCGCGCCGTCGATGTGCGCGTCGGCCGCCTTCCAGGCGCGGTCGGCGCCCGCGATCAGGAACCCCCTGGGCGGCGCGCCGTCGGAGGTGGTCAGGCCCCCGGCCACGTTCGTGAAGCGGATCTTGATCGCCGCGCCGTCGCGAATCGCCGCCGCGAACGTCGGGCCGGAGGCGATGACGTCGCGGCCGTACACCATCTTCAGGGCCGCCAGGGCGAGCCGCCGGCCGACCTCGCGCTTCTCGCGCGGGTGAATGTCGTGCGCCTCGCCGATGTCCAGCGTCACCGCCATCGCGGTGCGCGGCTCGCGCAGCGCCAGCGCCTGCGCCTCGCGCAGCTCCGCCCACGTCCCTTCACCGGGCAGCGCCTTGACGCCCGGCGGCTCCCAGCCCGGCAGCTGCACGTACAGAAAAGGCAGCTTCGGATCGCCCCACGCCGTGCGCCAGGCCCGGATCATCGCCGGGAACAGCGTCCGGTACTGGGCGGCGCGCTCGGCGTTGCTCTCGCCCTGGTACCAGATGACGCCCGCGATCGGCACGCCTGCCAGCGGCGCCACCATCGCGTTCCAGAGGACCGTCGGGCTCTCCTGATCGTCGGGGCCGAGTATCTTGGGACGCGAGTTCCAGTCGGCGACGATCGGTTTCAGCTTGCGCTCGATCTTGTAAGACCAGGTCCCGGCGAGCGACAACGGCGCCTCGCCCTCGGCACCCGCCGGCCGCACGTTCATCTGCGCGGGCGTCCCCGCGAACCCGCCGCCGCCGTAGTGATCGAACACGCGCACCGCCAGCACGTTGCGCCCCGCCTTCACCAGCTTCGCGGGCACCTGGTAGCGGCGCGGCGCCGCGTAGAACTGCGGCGTCTCCGCGCCGGTCGTGCCGACGCGCTCGCCGTTCCAGTAGGTGACGTCGAAGTCGTCGATCGCGCCGAGCGACAGCGCGAGATCCTTGCCCGCCCAGCCGTCGGGCACCGTGACGTCACGGCGAAACCAGACCGCGCCGTCGATGTCCATGCCCGCGGCCTCCCACAGCTGCGGGATCTGCATGGTCGCCCAGCGCCCGCCGCCCGCGCGCGCCCAGCCGGCCTTCTCGCCCTTGTTGGCCTCGTCCTGATAGAAGTTCTTCGCCTCCCAGGCGGCCACCTTCTTGGCGAGCTCGGCGCGCATGGCGGTGTCGTTCATTGCGCGATCCAGCGCCTCGACCATCGGCGCCAGCGTCGGCTCGGCGCGCAGCGCCTCGCGCGGCGTCCATGCCTCGGCGGGCGTGCCGCCCACCGACGACTGCACGATGCCGACGGGCACGCCCAGCGCGCGATGAATGTCGCGCGCGAAGTGGAAAGCGGTCGCCGAGAACGCGACGGCGCTGGTGGCGTCGCAGGCGTGCCACTCGCCGCCCACCTTCGTCGTGGGCGCGGCCGCGGGCTGATTCGCGACCGTGAACAGGCGCAGGCCCGAGCACCCGAGCGCCGCCGCGTCGGGACCGCCCTTCGTTCGCTGCAGCGGTAGCTCCATGTTGGACTGGCCCGACGCGACCCAGACCTCGCCCGACAGCACATCCGTGAAGGTGAGCGTGCTCGCTCCCGTGCCCGCACTGGAGACACGCAGCGTGAACGGCCCGCCGGCGGGCAGCGCCGGCAGCGCCACCGACCAGCGCCCGTGCGCGTCGGCCTTCGCCGTGGTCTTGCCGGCCGCGAGGGTCGCCGTCACCGCTTCCCCCGGCGCCGCCGTGCCGCCGATCTTCACCGGCCGATCCCGCTGGACCACCATGTGATCGCCGATCAACGGGTCGACCTTCAGCTCGGCGCGGGCCGCACCCGAAACGAGCGCAATCACGACCGCCGTGAACAAGCCATTCGCACATCGAAAGGTCATGACCCCGACTCTACATCCAACCCCGCGCCGTCGCCCCATCAGGGTGGCGCAGCGCGACTAGTCTTCGGGTTCGGCGACCTCGACGCGGTTGCGGCCGCGCGCCTTGGCGCGGTACATCGCCGAATCGGCGAGGCGCAGCAGCGTGCTCTCGCGACGCCGCTGCGTTCCGCCCGGGGCCAGGTGGTCGCGGTAGGACGCGACGCCCAGCGAGGCGGTGACGTGCAAGAGCGGCGTCGCCGTGCGCGAGGTGCTCGAGTTGTCGAACAGCTCCGCATCGGCGATCGACAGTCGCAGCGCCTCCGCGGTCTGCGCGCCGCGGTCGCGATCGGCGCCCGGCAAAATGACGACGAACTCGTCGCCGCCGTAGCGCGCCACCAGCGCGGCGGCGGGCGCGTTGTCGCCCAGGATCTTGCCGACCTTCTGCAGCGTCCAGCTTCCCGTCAGGTGGCCGAAGCGATCGTTGACCTCCTTGAAGCGATCGAGGTCGATGAACAGCAGCGACAGGTTCGTCCCTTCGCGATCGGCCCGGGCGATCTCCTCCTCGAGGCGCGTGTGGAAGTAGCGGCTGTTGGCGAGCCCGGTCAGATCGTCGATGCGCGCCTGGGCCCGCGCGCGGATAGCGTCCAGCGCGTTCTGGATCGACGACGACATGTAAGCGGCGAAGATGCGCAGCAGCTCCTTGTCGCGCGGCGTGTACGACCCGCCCGAGCGCCGATTCGCGAGCTGCAGGACGCCGCAGATCGATTCGCCCACCACGATCGGCACCGCGACCAGTGAGCGCACCGTGCCGGTGTCGGGCGCCAGGCCGAGCAGCGGATCGTCCACCTCGAGGTGATCGGTCTGGGCGGGCCGCCCCGTCGAGTAGACCTTGCCCGCGAAGCCGCGATCGCTCGGGATGCGGCGGCCGACGACGCTCTCGACGCCCGAGCCGAACGCGGCGATGTAGGTCAGCCGCGGCGCCTTCGCGCCGGCCAGCTTCGCCCGCGGATCATCCAGCAAGATCCCGCCCGCCTCGGACGGAACGAAGTCGTTGGCGCGCTCCAGAATCTCCCGCAGCGTGGCGTCGAGGCGCACATCCCAGTGCTCCGTGTCCTGGTCGCGGCGCACGCGCACGAAGAAGCGCGCGATCTCCTCGGGCGACAGCGTGAAGATCGGTCCGGGCGGGACGACGGGCACCGGGATCGACAGCTCCTCGGTGCGGCGCTGGGGCGGGGCGCTCAGCGGGTTCGGGGGGTCGCGATCGCTCATCCTCGTGCTGATCAAAGGTTACACGACATCCGCGGCTTCGGGGTCGAACGTCGTGCGGTAGGCGGCGCGCAGGCGCACCCGCCGCTCGAGATCGGCGATGACGATGTCGGCGACGTTGATGCCGTACAGCTCGTGCACGGCGTGGATGCCGCCCGGCGTGAACACGTTCAGCTCCAGGTTCCGATCGCCCACGATGTCGACGGCCACGAACGTCAGTCCGTCGGCCAGCAGCTTGGGTCGCAGGATGTCGCAGATGCGCGCCTCGACCGGTCCAAAGTCGCACTTCCCGCGCACGGCCGAACCCGCCTTGGCGCCGTTCGGCCCGGTGACCGCGCGGCGCCGGTAGATGGCGACGCGGTCGCCGACGCGGATCGGCTCGGCGTTCAGCAAGAGCAGGCGCTTTTCGCCCTGCTCGGCCTCGGGCAGGTACTCCTGCGCCAGCGCGTAGCCCTCCTTGGTCACCGCGGTGATGATCTGATTCAGGTTCGAGACCTGGCGGCGGCGCAGGTAGAAGACCTGCTCGCCGCCGCGCGGCGCGAGCGGCTTGATGACCGCCGGTCCGTCCAGCTCGCGCAGGAACGCTTTGAGGCGCGTCTTCGAGCGCGACACCAGCGTTCGCGTCCGGATGTCGGCGGGAAAATCGCCGAGGTACATCCGGCTGCCGGCGCGGCGCAGCCCCTCCGGATCGTTGACCACCAGCGTTCCGGCCAGCCGCAGGCGCCAGCCGAAGTCGATCAGCGGCGCGCCCGGGCGGGCCTGCCCCTCGCGGATCGGGTTGTAGCGCAGGCAGACGACGTCGAAGCTGCCGAGGGTGTCCTCCTCGACCACCGCTTCCTCGGAGGCCAGCGCGCGCGCGTACTGGGCCGGCGTCGTGTAATCGCCGGCGCGCACGCGGGTGGTCGTCGCCAGCACGTTGTTGTCGTCGAGGAACGACAGGTCGTCGACGGACACGAAGCGGACGTCGTGCCCGCGCCGGTGAGCGGACAGCGCCAGGTAGACGCCCGCGTAGTTGGGTTGCTGATCGCGGACGTCCGCGACGACGAAACAGATGCGCATGTTGTCAGGGCTGCATCTTCAGGACCAGCCCGGTCGGGTTGGCCTCGCCGATGATCGGCGTGCCGAGGTCGATCGCGCCGCCGGTCCCCACCGTCACGTAAAGGGCCCCGACGCCGGCGGACAGCGTGCCGCCGTTGTCGGCGCCGGTGCCGCCGATCATCTTGGACCAGCGCCGGTTCCCGTTGGCCGGATCGAAGGCGACGACGAACGCGTCCGTGGCGCCGCCGAACGGTCCATTCGTTTCGATCGGGCCGGTGATGGTTCCCGAAACCACCAGGTCGCCCTTCGCGTCGACGAGGATGCCCGTCGGCTCGTCGTCGCCGACGTCGCCGAACGCCGTCGACCAGAGCACCCCGCCGTCCGATCCCCGCAGCTTGACGACGAAGATGTCTCCTCCGCCTGCCGAGACCCAGGTCTTCGTTCCGAAGACGACCTGGTCGTGGATGATGCCCGCCAGATAGACATCCCCCGCCGCGTCGACGGCCAGCCTGGCGCCACGATCATCCATGGTGCCGCCGAAGCGCACCGCCCAGACCGGCGTGCCGTCGGGCATGAACTTGCCGGCCCACACGTCGTCGTCGCCCGCGCAATTCAGCGTCGTCGTTCCGAGCGTCAGCGAATCCGTCGAGGAACGGCCGAACACGCCCGCCAGGAACAGCGATGAACCCTTGAACGCGATGGCGGAGAGCTCGTCGCGGCTCGGGCTGCCGAACGTCTTCGCCCAGAGGAAAGCGCCCGAGAATGCGTCGTACTGCGCGATCAGGATGTCCCGATCACCGGCCCAGGGGAGATTGCCGCTCAGCCCGTCGAGCGTGGTGCTGCCGCTGTCGAACCAGCCCCCGACATAGACCGTGTCGTCAGACGCGTTGGGCGGGCCGAGCGCGGATGCGATCAGCTTGTCGTCGCCCGGGCCGACGAGGCGACGCACCCAGGCTGGGCTGCTCGGCATCCAGCGCGCGACGAATCCGTCGGCCCCCGGACCACCGCCGCCCTGAACCGTGCCCTTTCCCAGATCGTTGCCCGTGCACGGCGGGTTTGCGCCCGGGTCGCAGTAGCTGACGCCGTCGACGATCGCGTTGCCGGACGAGGCGCCCGTGACGAAGCCGAACGCCTGCCCGCCGCCGCCGAACGGCACCGAGTAGATGTGGTGGGCGTCGCTGACCGCGAAGTCCGCGATCACCGTGTTGGCGTCGCCCGCCGGCACGTAAGTCGTGCCGGCCCCGACGTCGATCGGCGAGAAGAAGAACGCCGTCACCAGCACGCCGCTGCCGCTTTCGATCGCGCCGGTCGGGTAGGACTGCGAGAGCGATCGCGCCCACAGGATCGTTCCTGGCGCCACCGGACTGCCGCCGGTGCCGCCGGTGCCGCCGCTGCCGCCGGCCGTACCACCGCTGCCGCCGGCCGTGCCGCCGCTGCCGCCGCCAGCTGCGCCGGTGCCGGCGCTCCCGCCTGACCCGCCGCGGCCCGCGCTGCCGCCGGTGCCGCCGCCCGCGGCGCCGCCCGTCCCGCCGGTGCCGCCGCCCGCGGCGCCGCCCGTCCCGCCGGTGCCGGCACTCCCGCCCTTCCCGCTGCTGCCTCCGGTCGCGCTGCCGCCGACGCTGCCGCCCGTTCCGCCCTTGCCGGCGCCTCCGCTCGTCGCCCCGATGCCCGCCGTTCCGCCGGCCGCGCCGCCGCCGGTTCCCGCCCCGCCATCGTGGTGGCGCAGCGTGGCACTTCCGCAAGAGGCGAGCACAAGCACGACCGCTCCGATGGCGGTCAATCTAATCGTCATCGCCGCTCATCATATCCCAGTCTTGCACGTCGATTTTTCCCGTAGGATAAAGGCCGTTCGTGGACCCACGATGATCGGGCGCTCCATCGGCAGTTACACGATCGTCGGCAAGCTCGGGTCGGGTGGCATGGGCGAGGTCTACCTGGCCGAACACCGGCGGATGGGGCGCCGCGCGGCGATCAAATTCCTGCTGCCGTCGCTGTCGCGGGACCCGGACGTCGTCTCGCGCTTCTTCAACGAGGCGCGCGCGACCTCGGTGATCAAGCACCCGGGCATCGTCGAGATCTACGACTGCGACGTCGTCGACGATCGGGCCTACATCGTCATGGAGTATCTCGAGGGCGAGAGCCTGGCGGGCGCGCTCCAGCGGGTGGGCAGCTACGACCGGGAGATCGCGTCGGTCGCCTCGGTGGCGGGGCAGATCGCCAGCGCGCTGGCCGCCGCCCACGCCAAGGGCATCATCCACCGCGATCTGAAACCCGAGAACGTCTTTCTCGCGCTCGACGAGGCCGGTGGTGGCCCTTTCACCGTCAGGATCCTCGATTTCGGCATCGCGAAGCTGGCGGGTGACGGCGTCATCGGGGCGGGGCCCAACACGCGAACAGGCAGCATCCTCGGGACGCCAATCTACATGCCGCCCGAGCAGTGCCGCGGGCTCAGCACCATCGACCACCGTGCCGACATCTACGCGCTCGGCTGCATCATGTTCGAGATGATCACCGGCCGGCACGTGTTCGAGAAAGAGGCGCCTGGCGATCTGCTGGTCGCGCACATCTCCGAGCAACCGGTGCGCGCCTCGTCGCTCAAGCCGGGAATTCCGCCGGCGCTCGACGACCTGATCGCGCGGATGCTGGCGAAGGACCCGGGCGCCCGGCCCCCGTCGATGGCCGCGGTGGTGTCGGAGCTGGAGCAGTTGCTCGGGACGAAGGCCGCGGAATTTGCGCGCAAGATCCCGGCGACCGGCACGATGGCGAGCGGGGTGTCGCGACGGTCGCTGGTCTCGCCGTCGGCTCCGGTCGCTGGCCAGGAGCCGAAGGCGACGACGTTCCGGCAGGCCGCGTCCGAGCTCGTGCTCGCGCCGGTCCGTGGCCGCCGGAAGGCGACCTTGCTCGCGGCGCTCGGCCTGGCTGCGGCCGCGGGCGCGGCCATCCTGCTGACCCGACACGGCCACGACGCCGCTCGGCGCACCGACGCGGAGACGGCGGCGCCTGGGCCCGTCACGCCGGCAGCGACGGCGCCCAGCGCGGCACAGGCCGAGCCCACGCCCCGCCCGATCGAGGCGCCCGCGGAAAAGGCCGCCGCGCCGGCACCGGTCGAGGCGGAAAAGCTGGTGCCGGTCGAGCCCGCCAAGCCGGCGGGCAAAAAGAACCGCAAAGAAACGAGCAGAGAGACGACATCTCGACGACGCTCGACGCATGCGTCGCAGAAACCTTCCGGCGAGCATCCGGCCACCAAGCCCGACACGGGCTACTTTGGCGTGGGAGATTGACAGCCCCGTGACGTCTCGACCCGCATCGAGCTTCGCGCGAATCCTGGCGGTGGCCGTTCTTTCGGCGACGCTGATGGTCGCGTCGCGCGCAGCGGCCCAGTCGGGGTCGGGGAAGGCCTATTTCGACAGCGGGGTCAGGCACTACAACCTGGGACACTTCCAGGAGGCGATCACCGACTTCGAGAGTGCGTACAACATCGACCCTGCGCCGATCCTGCTGTTCAACATCGCGCAATCGCACCGGCAGCTCGGCGACAAGGAGCGCGCGCTGTTCTTCTACCGGCGCTATCTCGAGCAGGCGCCCAACGCGGCGAATCGGGCCGAGGTCGAGCAGCGCATGAAGGACCTGACGCAGTCGCTGCAGCAGGAAAAAGATCTGAAGCAGCAGCCGCCGGCTGGTGTGGAGGCGCGCGAGCCGCCGGTGACGCAGCCGCCGTCGGCGACGCCGCCCCCGTCCGCCTCCGCTCCGGCCGCAGGCAGTGTCACCAAGGTCCAGGAGCCGGTCGCTCCGGGTGCTCCGGCCCCGCGCTGGCAGCTCGACGTCTCGATGGGCCCTGGGTTCGTCTCATTCTCTGGCCTGGACCTCGAGGAGACGCCGGTCACCGTCGCGTTTCGTGCCGGCGGCTCGTACGCGTTCCTTTCGGGGCCGTCCAGCCTGCGTGTCGGCGCCGAGGCGCGAGGCGTGTACCTGCCCTACACGAAGGATTCGAATCCGCCGGTTAGGGGGACGACGTCGTCGCTGTGGGGCCTCATGCTCACCGCGCGTTACACGTTCCTGGTCACGCCCGATCTCGCGCTCGGGGCCGGCGCGGGCCTCGGCGTCATCTGGTGGGCCGGCCTGCACCAGGGAAACCCGTTCACCGTCAACGAGATCGCGGCGGATTCGCCCATTCCGATGCCGTCGGTCGAGGTCGGTCTTCGCGCGGAATACGCCCTCGGTCCGCGGATGTTCCTGGCCCTGTCGCCAGAGCTGCTGCTCAGCAAGACGACCAGCGACAACCTGTCCAACTCGGTGAGCAGCGTCCGCAGCCTCGACATCTACGCCGGTGCCGGCTACCGCTTCTGAGCGCGCGCCGGAAAGGCGCTTACGATGGGCGTCAGATCGGCGAAGCCGGCGACGATGACGTCGGCGCGGGCGTAGCGGGCGTGGTCCATGGCCGGGTCGGGCAGGGCGATCACTTGCATGCCGGCCGCGCGCGCCGCCTCGACGCCGAAGGGCGAATCCTCGAACACCAGGCAGGTTTCCGGTGACGCGCCCAGATCGCTCGCCGCGGCGAGGAAGATGTCGGGGGCCGGCTTGGGCCGCGTCACACGCTGATCGTCGCCGCAAACGGTCGCCGCGAAGATCCCGAGCCAGTCGCGATGACGGGCCGCCTTGATCACGAACAGCGGCGCCTCCGTGCTGGTCGCGATGGCGAGCGGCACGCCGCGATCGGCGAGCCCGCGCGTGAACGCTTCCGCCCCCGCGATGGCGGGTGCGTGGGCGATCAGCTCGACGAGCAGGCGGTCGCGCTCGTGGATCAGCGCCTCGGGCGACAGCGGCAACGCCAGCGCGTCGACGATGATCCGCGCCGCCTCGAGGGTGCCGCGGCCGATGCAGTCCCGCTTGACCGACCAGTCGTAGACCTTGCCGAAGCGCGCCGCCACGCCCGCGGTCGCCTCGGTGTACAGCGGCTCCGTGTCCAAAAGGACCCCGTCGAGATCGAAGATCGCGCAGCGGGGGCGGTGCCTCAGTTTCAGCGTGTGGCGGGCGGTCACGACCCCGCGAAGGCCTTGCGGTACTTGCGCAGGATCTCGCTCAGCTTGTCGAGGGGCAGGGCGGGCGCGACGTGGTTGGACTGGCCGCGCATCTCCTCCGCCATGCAGAGCGCGTTGACGATCGCTTCTTCGGTGCACTCGACGACCGCCTCGTAGAGCGGATCGCACGCCTCGTCGAGCAGCACGTCGATCGTGGCGGTCATCTTCGACGTCTGCCGCGGGACGGCGTTCGCGGTCGAGAACCCGACGAGGATCTCGCCCGAGTTGTGGGCGGCGAACGAACCCATGCGGCCGATGCCGAGCGCGGCGCGCTTGCACAGGCGGACCAGCTGCGACGACAGCAGCGGCGCGTCGGTCGCGATGATCGTGATGATCGAGCCGGCGTTCTTCTCGCGCCGCGGCTCGCGGAAGAGCGGCTCCAGCACATCGCCGACGGGCGCGCCGTCGACGCGCAGCGAATGCATGACGCCGAAGTTGGACTGCACCAGGATCCCGACCACATATTCGCCACCCTCGATCGCGACCCGGCGCGAGCTGGTCCCGATGCCGGCCTTGAAGTCACACGTCATCAGGCCCGTACCCGCGCCGACGGAACCCTCGGCGACCTTGCCGCCCGTCGCCTGATCGATCGCGCGGTAGACGTGCTCGGAGCGGAGGTGGCGGCCGACCGCGTCGTTCAGCCACGA
>Ga0209465_10001346_pt1 | contig 10956 bp, 8 predicted proteins | sample PanSoiPlot1MoBio_FD_188321 | JGI IMG/M metagenome (GOLD analysis project Ga0209465, IMG submission 188321) | Tropical forest soil microbial communities from Panama analyzed to predict greenhouse gas emissions - Panama Soil Plot 1 MoBio (SPAdes)... | ecosystem: Environmental > Terrestrial > Soil...
GGCCCTGAAAGCGCTCGAGCCATACGATTTCACCACCGCAGATGTGGGCTAGCGTGTCGCGAACCGAGGAAAAGCTGGAGCCAAGCGGCTTCGTGAATTGTTCGTCCGTAAGTTGCGCCGCTGCTTCCAGTGCGCGGTTGTTGGCCCAATGGTTGTAGTCGAAGAGCTGGCGCGTGAGTTCCGGGGTCATATTTCCTCCAAGGTTAACCTGTCGGCAAGCCGGAGCGTCGTACCGAGCTTCGACCAACGAAGCTCCGGCCCTAATCGGTGAGTTCGACGTCGATGTTGATTTCCCTGGGCGCGCTGCGCGGTTCGGGCAGGTGATAGGACTCGGCATCGGACGGAAAACGGCCGCGGCGAACGTCCTGGCAATATTCGCGGACGGCGCTCGAAATGATTTCGCCGACGTTGGTGTATTGCCGCGCAAATTTCGGCAATGGGCTGAAGCTTAGCCCCAGCAGATCGTGCAATACGAGAATCTGTCCGTCACATTCGGGTCCGGCACCGATACCGATGGTCGGGATACGCAGCTCACGCGTAATCAGCGCCGCGAGTTCGCGTGGGATCCCTTCGAGCACAATCGCAAACGCACCTGCTGCCTCAACAGACCGCGCATCGCGAACCAGCTGTTCCGCGGCGTCGGGAGTTCTTCCCTGCACCTTGAAACCACCCATCGCGTGCAACGATTGCGGCGTCAGGCCGACGTGGCCCATCACAGGAATTTCGGATTCAGTGAGCCGCGCAATGAGTTCAAGGCGGCGTTCGCCGCCTTCCACTTTAACCGCTTCAGCGCCTGCTTCCTTGACGAAGCGCACGGCGTTTCGTACGGATTCGCCGATGTCGGCGTGATAGCTGCCGAAAGGCATATCGGCGACAACCAGGGCACGTTTAGTTCCTTTACGCACAGCACGGGTGTGATGAAGCATTTCCTCGACGGTAACCGGCAAGGTAGTTTCAAGGCCGAGCATAACCATGCCGAGCGAATCGCCGACAAGAAGCACTTCGACCCCAGCTTCATCAAGAAGGCGCGCAGTGGGATAGTCATACGCGGTAAGGCAGGTGATCTTGGTCGCGTCTTCGGGACGAAGCGATTTCCTGTGGAGCAGCGAAGGGACGGTGATCTTGCCTTCGCCGAACTTGGACGGAACGCTCATGATTAGCTCCGGTGCCGCTCCCTGGATGCGGGATGCAGCCCTGTTCCAAAGGAAAGGATAGCAGAATTGCTAAGCGGTGTCAGGCAGCCGGCACTTAAAAGCAGGGACTGGCGGCCGAGAAGAAAGCGATTTTCGAGCTTCACGTATGGGTGGCCTGCGAGCGGCCTTTCCATTGGCCGCCTCTTCCCAGCCAGTAGCGGACCGCGGAAAGTAGCGTTGCATAGGCGTAGAACAGTGCAGACACGGGGAGAAACGCCGCCCAGACGGGCGAGAGGCCATAGAAAGTCACCGTAGGGAGGACGGAAGCGGTCATCAAGCACCACGCCACAAGAGCGGGCAGCCAGATTTTGGTGTGAGGAGCGAAGGTTAGCGCGGCGGGAACGAGGAATGTGAGCCCGAGACCGAGGAGCGTGCCAATCAATTGCAGCTTGGAATAGCGAAGCTGGGTGAACGCGGTGCGGGCGATCAGGTCGCGGATCTCGGAAAAACTGGAGTAGCAGCGGAGGCTGCGGCTCAAGCGCGTGAGCCCCATCCAGGTTCTGCCCCCTGAGCGCTTCACGGCGCGAGCGAGCGAACAGTCGTCAATGATTTCGCTGCGGATGGTGGCGAGGCCTCCAATGCGTTCAAGCGCAGGGCGGTGGATGAGGATCGAACCGCCGGCGGCCCCTGCCGTCCTTGCTCGCGGACTGGCAGTCCACTTGGGCGGGTAAAGCATCAGAAAAAAATAGAGGAAGGGCGGGATCAGGAGGCGTTCTGCAAGAGTTTTGCACTCAAGGAGCACCATGAGCGAAGTGACGTCGAGTTCATCGCGGCTAGCGCGCGACACGAGTCGGCGAAGAGTATCGGGCGCGTGGACGACGTCTGCATCGGTGAACCAGAAGAATTCAGGCGCTGAGCTAGTGCAGGCCATAATGCCTGAGTTGAGAGCCCAGAGTTTGCCTGTCCAACCCGGAGCGAGACTGGGGGCTGAAACGATCTGAATCCGGGCGGTCGCGCCCGCTGCTCTGGCGGCCCTTGAAGCAGCTTCCGGCGTACCATCGTGGCTATTGTCGTCGACAATAAGAATGGAGAATTCGCCCGGATAGTCTTGCATTGCGAGCGCGGCGACCACCGCGCCGATAGAAGCCGCTTCGTTGCGAGCGGGTACGACTGCGGCAACGCGAGCCCAGCTTTTTGGCGATGATGAAACGGTGAGGTCAGCATCAGATTCCCAGATGCGCCAGAAGTTGCCCCAAAGGAAAAAGAGAACGAGCCAGATGGCCAGGCTCAGAACAGCAAGGATTTGGGCGGATAGCGCAGGCGGCATTCTGGTTACAAAGCGATTGCTGGTACAGAATAGGGCAATCGAGGACGGCCGACAAACAAGCGTAGCCCAAACAAACGCAGCCTTAGATAAGAGAATCGGAGTATCAGTAGAGTGCACGAAGATCGGCGGACAGAGGGCACGGACAGACCGAGTTTCTCGCATAGGCCATTGCGATGACGAGTTGGATTCTGGCGCTAATGGTTGTAAGCGGGTTGATCGTCCTGCTGGTGTACGTAATGGGCAGGCGGGACCGCTATGAAGAGATGACGGAAGAAGAGTTTGAACAAGAGGCGAAGAAAAAATCCCTGCTGGGCGCGGCGATCACGGGATTGGAGGGAACGCTGCGGAAGAGGGAAGCGACCATTATGATGGAGGCGAAGGGGCGCGTAGAGCGCGATAGCACGCCTACGCCCGGCGATCCGCCAGACGAAAAAGCAGATTCCTCGTCGCCTCGCCCTTTGCAATGACCGGCTTGCGCCCTCGCCAGTTCCTAGGCAAGATCGCCCGAGCGAATGGGTAGGCGACGGACGCGTTTCTTGGTAAGAGCGTAGATTGCATTGCAGACCGAAGCAGCAACGACCGGAAGCCCGGGTTCGCCGATGCCGGTCGGCTCTTCCTTGCTCTCCACGATAAAGATTTCCGTCTTGGGCGTCTCCGCGATACGTGGCATCTGGTATTGGTGAAAGTTAGTCTGCTCGACCGCGCCGCCCTTGATGGTGATCGCGTCATGCAATGCAGCGGAGAGGCCATATATTGCCGCACCTTCGACTTGCGCGCGAATGCCATCGGGGTTGATTGGGCGTCCGCAGTCCACCGCGTAAACTAGCCGATGAACCTTAGGCATGCCGTCCTTCACGCTGACTTCAGCGACCGCCGCCGTGTAGGTGTTGAACGAGTAGTACCCAGCGATCCCGCGCGCAACGCCCTTCGGCAACGGTGCGCCCCAGCCTGCTTTTTCAGAAGCCAGCTTAAGCACGCCTTTCAGCCTCGCGGTGTCGAGCGGCTTGCCTTCCTTAGGATCGGTAAAATCCGGAATCTTGCGGTCTCCGCCAATGGAGCGGAGGCGGAACTCGAGCGGGTCGGCGCCCGCAGCAGAGGCGAGCTCATCCACAAAGCACTCCACGACAAAACCGCTGGTGGAATGTTCGACCGAGCGCCACCAGGCGCGAGGAACGCCAGATTCGGCCAACGCATATTCGACCCGGTAGTTCGGCGTTTGATACGGAATAAAAGCCGCCGTTGCGAATTCCGATTTTTCCGGCGATTCTTTGCCCTTCGGATTCCACATCGCCTCGATGGAAGTGGAAGTCTGGAAATGCTTCCAGGCTGTGATGCTTCCCTTCTCGTCCACCGCTCCGGAAAAATGGTGGTAGGATGCAGGACGATAAAAGTCGTGCTGCATATCGTCCTCGCGCGTCCAAAGAACCATCACCGGCTTCCCAGTTTGTTTTGAAATTTGCGCGGCTTCCATCACGAAGTCGGCCATGTAGCGGCGTCCGAACCCGCCGCCCATCAGCGTGGTGTTCACTTTGATCTTCTCTTTAGGGAGCTTGCTGACACCGGCGATGATGTCCTGTGCCCATTGCGGAGCCTGTGTAGGCACCCACCCTTCCGCGGAATCCGGGCGGATGTGCACGGTGCAATTCATCGGTTCCATGGTGGCGTGAGCGGCAAACGGAAATTCGTACGTAGCGTCTATCCTTTTCGACGCGGACGCGATGGTGGCGTCAGCATCGCCGTCGTTGCGATAGGGCTTGCCGGGCTTTGCAGCGTTGTCGAGAAACTGTTTGTGCAGTGTTTCTGAGGACTCACTCGCGTTCGGCCCGTTGTCCCATTCGATTTGCAGCGCCTTGCGGCCTTCCATGGCTGCCCACGAATTGTCGGCGACGACGGCGACGCCGCCCGTACTAAAGGCGCCCTCGCCCACCGGCTCAATCGCAAAAACGTCGCGTACGCCAGCGACGCTCTTTGCCTTGCCGGCGTCGAACGATTTTAGCTTTGCTCCGAAAATCGGGCAGCGAGCGACGACGGCATACTGCATGCCGGGAATGCGTGAATCAATTCCGAATTTTGCTTTGCCGTTCGTTTTCGCGGCGCCTTCAAAACGAGGCTGGCCCGTGCCGACGATGGTAAAGTCATCGGAATTCTTAAGAGGCACAGTATTGAGGTTAGGGATCGGCAGCTTCGCCGCATCGAGCGCGAGCTCGCCATAAGTGAGGAAGCTGTTTCGCGATCCATGCAGCACGCCGCCATTTTTTGCCACGCAGGTGTTGGTGTTGACGCCCCATCGCGCAGCGGCTGCAGAAATGAGCATTTCGCGGGCGGCGGCCCCGGCGCGGCGCATCGGCAGCCAACATCCGGCCACGCTGCCGCTGCCGCCCGTGCCGTGATTGTATACGTCGGGATTGGTCGGCGCCTGCTCGACGACCACCTTCTTCCAGTCCACACAAAGCTCTTCGGCCAGGATCATAGGTACTGCCGTCATGATGCCCTGTCCCATCTCAGACTTTTCGAGAATAAGCGTAATGCGATTGTCTGGCGTGATGTGCACCCACGCGTTGAACGGATTGGGGGTTTTCTTTTCCTGCTGTCCGGCGGGATCGTCGCCGGCATAGGCCGGAACATGAAAACCGATGAGCAAGCCTGCGCCGGCGGTGGCTCCGGTTTTCAGGAATGCGCGACGATCAAGATTCAGAGAAGGGGTAAGTATAGCCATGGGGCACCTCAAAAAACTAAGAGTCGAACCGGACAGAGCGTGAAATTGGTCGAAGGAATTGCATGGCTAAAGGCAACGGCTTAGAGCCAGTCTGCGCCAGCAACTGCCCTTTTCAAGCAGAAGCGGGCTTGGCGTGGCCGGACTGAATTTCAGCGGCGCGGTGAATGGCTTTCCGGATGCGCTGGTAGGTGCCGCAGCGGCAGATGTTGCCGCTCATAAAGTCGTCAATATCGGCATCAGTCGGAGTAGGCTTTTTGGTCAGCAACGCAGCCGCGGACATGATCTGCCCGCACTGGCAATAGCCGCACTGGGGCACGTCAATTTCAATCCAGGCTTGCTGGACCGGGTGATTGCCGTCTTCGGAGAGCCCTTCAATCGTGGTGATTTTCTTGCCGGCAGCCGCGGAGATCGGAGTGACACAGGAGCGCGTCGCTTCGCCGTTGATGTGAACGGTACAAGCGCCGCAAAGCGCCATGCCGCAGCCAAACTTGGTGCCGGTCATGTTGAGGGTGTCGCGCAAAACCCAGAGCAGCGGCATTTGGGGATCGACGTCAACCGACTGGGATTTGCCATTGAGAGTAAAGCTGATGGCCATCTGAGCCTCCGGCGAGGGCGGAATTACAATTGACATCCTAACTCTTCAGGGTATGCAAAACAAACCCCCAAAAATGGGAGACAGGGCGGGTTTCTACGGAAAGTCGTATTGAACAGGCCGGACGCCAGCCGCTATGTGCTTCCGGTTACCAGATAAGACGCGCTTCAGCTTTGCACGTGAGCAACTTCGGGCGTGCGTTTGGGCCCTTCAGGAGCCTCAGGCGGTTCCGGTTCGACACCGCGCCACCCTACAGGCCGTCCGCTGACGGCTTCCTTAACCGAACGGAAAAGAACGACGTACATGAGTTGCCGGTAATAAAAGCGTTGCAGCAGAACGGGAATCAGAAGGGTCCAATCCTCGTCCCGTTCCAGGGCGAAGGCAACCACGCAGGTGAGCACGTCAATTAGCAGAAAACCCAGGAAAAACAGTACGGAACGCTCGAGATTGGCGGTCACGAAGTTCATCTGCGGGAGCCACGAGAGGTGCAATTGCATCAGCCCCCAGATCAGGATCGAGCCCAGAAACATCAGGTCGATGACCGGCGAAGCCAGCGGCAAAACGAGTTGAAACACGAAAATATTGGGAAGCGCAACCAGGCCCAGTGTGCCGTATTTGGGGCGGAACAGCGTATTGCTGTGTTTCCAGAAAGACTGCAGCGTGCCGAAGGTCCAGCGAAAGCGCTGCCGGATGAGTTGGCCCGGGGTTTCGGGTGCTTCGGTCCAGGCGAGCGCGCGTTCTTCATAGGTGATGCGCCAACCGAGGCGGCGAATCGCGATCGTGAGGTCAGCGTCTTCCGCCACGGTATCGGCGGTGATGCCGCCAACCGCGTCTATAGCTTGCTTGCGCCATGCGCCGAGCGCGCCGGGAACGACCGTGATGCAATTCAGCAAATCGAAAGCGCGCTTCTCCATGTTCTGGCTGGTGATATATTCGAGTGCCTGCCAGCGAGTGAGCCAGCGCGAACGGTTCCCGACTTTCACGTTGCCCGCTACCGCCCCGATTTTTGGATTCGAGAAATGGCGAACCAGGTGGCGAATGGCGTCCTGTTCAATTTCCGTATCGGCATCGATGGTGACCACAATTTCGGTGCGCACGTGAGAAATCGCGTTGTTCAGCGCGGCAGCCTTGCCGCGATTCACCTGATGAATGATCTGGACGCGCGGCTCTGTGCTGAAATTGTTGTCGAGCAAAGAGCCCGTCGAATCGGTCGAGCCGTCGTTCACCACGATCACATGCATGTCCGGATAGTCTGAGGCCAGCACCGATGTGACGGTTTGCACGATGACCGTCTCTTCATTGTGGGCGGGAATGAGCACGGTTACGCCCGGGACCGGATCGGGCGGATGATCGTGGTCGGGCCGCACCTTTTCAATAAGCGCTAGGATCCCGATAATCAGCGCACGGCCGCTGACCAGCACAATTCCCAGAATGAACACCCACCCGATGCCCAGCGTGAACCAGTGATACAAGCCAAAGATGAAGCCATCGGCCTTGGCCTGCAGCCATTCCAGGCCGGTCAAAGGCACCATAACCTCGGCACGGGTCTTGCCGATCAGCTCGGGCACGGGAACGAATTGAAAGCCGCGCGCGCGAAGTTGATCGATGATCTCGGGCAGCGCCCCTATGGTCTGGCTGCGGTCACCGCCGCCATCGTGAAACAGAATGATGTTGCCCGCGTTCGCTTGTTGCAGCACGCCGTCAATAATTTCCTGTGCTGGGACTTGCTTGCCATACGGTTGCCGCCAATCGTGCGGATCTATTTTCTGGCCAATAATCAGATAGCCCATGTCCTGCGCTATGGGGAGTTGCGCGACTTCTTCCGCATATTCCGGCTGATGATCAATGCCGTAAGGCGGGCGGAAGAGAATCGACTTCACGCCCAGCGTACTTTCAATCAAGCGTTGCGTGAGGTTCAGCTCCCAGTGCAGTTGCGTAGGCGAAATTTCGTCGTATACGGGATGCGTGTAGGTGTGGTTTCCGATCGAGTGGCCCTCGGCATATTCCCGGCGTAGCAAACCAGGCGATTTCGAAGCTTCCTCGCCGATCACGAAAAAAGACGCGGGTACGTTTTTCTCTTTCAGAATGTCGAGAATCTCCGGAGTCCATCGGGGATCGGGGCCGTCGTCAAAGGTGATGGCAAGTTTTTTGGGTACGGCGCCAAGTTGGTCAATTTCATAAGAGAGCGGGTAGCTGTCGTAGCTCTCGGCGGTGATGAGATCGGTAGCCTGGTCGTAAGTAAACGAACGCACGCCGCGTTTCGGTTTGTCGTCAATCCGCCAAATGTCGCCATTGCCTTCGAGGATCAAATCCGGTCCTGGGGGAACGTCTTTTAACTTCTCACGAATGGCGTCGTCCGGCCTGGTTGCATCCCAGATTTTCCAAAGCGAACTGTCGGATGAGCCCAGGCGCCAAAGCGCCGTCCCTTGCACGCCAAGGCGTTCCGAGGCCCGCATCTGGTTGTAGGCGGTGACCGCGTCCAGAAACCAGACCTGATGCGTGCGATCGTTATCATCAGAATAGGAGTAGTGAGGATTCAGGGAACCGGGATCGAGCTCAACCTGTGCTTCGGACTCATAGGCGTGCAGCAGCGCTTCCTGAACGCTCAAATCCTTTGCGGTCGGGTGCGATTTTTTGGTGGACTCGGGCCAGTCATACCCGTAATTCGCAATGCCCACGATCATTTTTTGCGGAGGAATCGCTTTCAACAAGTCGTGGAGGTTCTCCATGAACCAATCCTGCGCGGCAATCGGACCCGGTTCGGCGGCAGGCCAGTGTTGATCGTAGTTCATGATCACCACCGCATCGCACTGCTTACCGTAATAGGCGTAGTCAAACGTGTCATCCTGCGCGGGCAAGGAGATCATCAGCTTCAGCCCCACGGCATGAAGAGCGGGCGCGAGTTCTCCGATAAACTGCTGCAAATGCTTTTCGGTTTTCTGTGGAACTTCCTCGAAATCTACAACAACGCCGGCTTCGCGAGCTTGGATCGTGAACTGCACCACATCACGCACCAGGTTTGCGCGCGCCGAGGGATTGGCGAGCATCTGCACCAACTCGGTGACCTTCCAATTCTGCCCATCGTAATTGCTGAGCATCCCCATGACCGGAATTTCCACGTTGGCGGCTCGCAACCACTGATGCAGCTTGTCGTCGCGAATGATGGCGAGAGCTTCCTCGGGTGAGGCCTTCACGGTGCGATAGCGCTCGAAGTCCACCACGGTCAGGCCACCGTCAGCCGTGACGGCCCGCAGTTCCTCCGGAATAACCAGGTCCAGATCCTTGTAATGTTTGCGAAGCGTCGCCAGGCTGTTCGCGTCGTAACTTACATAAAATGCGGCGCGCAGCGGATCATAGTTGGCCGGAACGGGCTTGCCGAGGTTAGCCACTCGGCGATGCCGTCCTTCACGCAGCGGCACCACTCTGCCATTTTTCTGTTTCGTTTTCAGCGCGCGGTAATAGTTGGAGCGTGAATCTGGAACAAGTGCCGCGGGGAGTTCCACGCTCGCCGCCATATTGAAGAAGAAATACACGAGCAGGAGCGTCAGCAGAGCCCCGCTGACTTCCATGGCTCGGCGCGTGCGACGCCAGCGCACCCGCTGCGCGTCGTAAAATATGGGACTTCGTTCCTTCATGCTCTGCGTGTAGACAACTCAGGCAGCAAGCAGACTATTTTTTGTCCGTATTCTGCCCGCCAGGATTGGGTCTACCTATTGTAAGATGCCGACAAGCCATGAAGCGAGTTTTCTCGCATCCGCTGACCGCACTTATAACCGGTTTTCTCTTCCGATTGTTTTTTCTGTTGCGCTTGCCGAGTTCGGCCGGCGACACCGCGCTGTATGAAACTCTTGCCCAGAACTGGCTCCAACAAAGCGTCTATGGCCTCCCGATCGGGGGCCTGCTGACGCCCGTCGACATCCGCATGCCGGGGTATCCCGCTTACCTGGCGGTGATGTATGCCTTCACGAATCTCAGCGGCGAGGCGGCCCGTTTTTGGGTCATGCTCGGCCAGGTCGTGGTGGATCTCGCGTCCTGTGTCGTGATCGCGGAACTGGCTGCACGCTGTTCCGGGCGCCAGCAAAATGCCGGAAAGGTATATCTGATCGCGCTCTGGCTGGCCGCTATGTGCCCTTTTACGGCGAACTACACAGCGGTGCCGCTCACCGAAACGTTCACCATTTTTTGGACGGCCCTGGCCTTGACCACTCTGGTGCCTATGGTCAATCCTGAACAGGCGGCTAGCGGAATTTTGAAATGGCGCCGGTTTCCGCGCCAAGCCGAGTTTCTAAAGAACGCTTTTCTCGCCGGAGTCTGCATAGGGTTCGCGACGCTCTTTCGCCCGGAATCGCCGCTTTTGCTCGTCGCATGTCTGCCTGTCATCTTGTGGATGATGTTATTCCGTGGAGAGTTCGGGCGCGGTTTGCGTGCCGCAGTGCTAGTCAGCCTTGTATCTTTTCTAGCGTTACTGCCCTGGACCATCCGCAACGCGATGACTCTGCATGAGTTCCAACCGCTAACGCCTCGCTACACAACGTTGCCCGGTGAGCGAGCGCCCATTGGCTTCATGAGCTGGGAAAGGACGTGGTTGTACCGTTTTCGCGAAGTTTTCCTGGTTTCGTGGAAAATGAATGACGACACCATTCAGATTGGCGACATCCCCGAGCGCGCGTTTGATTCGCCCGAGGAACGCCAGCACGTCGCGGCCATTCTCGAGCAGTACAACCAAAATTCAAACTTGACCGCCGAGCAGGACGCCCAGTTTGCATTCATAGCGCGAGCTCGCACCGCACGTCATCCCCTGCGTACCTACCTCTGGGTACCGCTGCAACGGGTGGTGACCCTGTGGCTTACTCCTCGGATTGAGCAGTTGCCGATTTCGGGTTCTATCTTCCCGCTGGCCGAGATGTGGGAAACCGACCGACTCGATCTGTCCGTAACCCTGAGCCTGTTTTTCGTAAATCTGTTTTATCTAGTTCTGGCCGCCTGGGGCACCGTCGGGCTGTGGCGGTTCGCGCCTGAGGCGCGCGGCGGGGTTTCGATGTTGGTCTTGTTCATTCTGACCCGCACGGCGTTTCTGACTACGGTCGAAACACCGGAGCCACGCTACGTACTAGTCTGCTTCCCGGCGGTGATGGCCTTGGCTGCCCACGGCCTGTTACGGAAAAACACTACCCCGTCATCCGCTTAA
>Ga0209465_10001348_pt1 | contig 10951 bp, 6 predicted proteins | sample PanSoiPlot1MoBio_FD_188321 | JGI IMG/M metagenome (GOLD analysis project Ga0209465, IMG submission 188321) | Tropical forest soil microbial communities from Panama analyzed to predict greenhouse gas emissions - Panama Soil Plot 1 MoBio (SPAdes)... | ecosystem: Environmental > Terrestrial > Soil...
CCCAGAGCCGCCAGCGCGATCGGAGTTAAGTACGCGATGTTCAACTCGTTAGAGAGAGTGACCGCATGCTCGAGCGGGATGATCGCCCGGGTGAATTCTCCGCGGAGGCCCTCGAGGCGTCCTAGGTTCAAGCAGGCCCAAATGAGGCTGAAGGGGTGATCGAGCGATTCAGCGAGTCGGACAGCCTCCTGCCCATGGTCGCGTCCCTCCTCGAACGCTCCCAACTCGGCGAGGGTATGCGCCAAGAAGGCGCGTGCCACCACCGCTGGATACGCAACGAGGCCAAAACGATTGCGAGACAGATCGCCCGGCAGCGTGTCGATTAAGGTTCGGCAGCGGCGTTCGGTTCCGCGATAATCGCCGGAGAGAGCGCCAAGCCAGACGTGGTAGTACGTGCCCGCAATTTGGAGCGGGACATCGCCGAGAGACGCGCCTATAGCCTCAACCTCGTCGGCGAACGCGCGCACATCGCTCGCGCGACCACCCGTATTGAGCTGAAGGCCGCTCATGTAGCCTGACACCGACGCCAGTCGGCGCCGATCATTGAGCTTCCTGGCGAGGGCTTCAGCTTCCCGGAGATACCCTTCGATCCTTCCCCATTCCACCAGTGGGAGTAGAGCGTTTCGAAGGTCAAAGCGAAGATCGATGGCCTGCTCCACGGTCTCGCGAGACTCGGGTAAGTGGGTCAACGCCGTCAGTGCTTCCTCGAAGTATCTGACGGCTTCCCGGTTGACCGAGCGAGCGAGGGCCTTAGCACCGGCTTGCTGGAGGTAGGTGACCGCTTTCGCCCAGTCCTCGCCCAGAAACGCATGGTGGGCCAGCCGGTCAACCTGCTCGGCCAAGCGCTCCGGATAAATCCGCTCGATGATCTCCACGATTCGCACGTGGAGGGCGCGCCGTCGGTCCTGGAGTAGGCTGCCGTAAGCCACTTCGTGGGTCAGCGCGTGCTTGAAGGTATACTGGACATCCGGCAAGAACTCGAACTCGTGCAAGAATTCCGCGGCCCGGAGGCGTCCGATTGCGGCGTGCAACTCATCTTCGGCAATCTCAGCAATCGCCTGCAGCAAGCCAAACGGCACGTCTTTTCCGAGCACCGAGGCCATCTGCAGGAGCGCTTTGTCAGTGGCGCAAAGCCGGTCGATGCGGGCGGCGATAACGGCCTGGACTGTCTCGGGGACTTGAATGGCCGGCAAGGGACGCGCCAACTTGTGGGCGCCGCGTTCACCGGTGAGCGCTCCCGTCTCGACAAGCGTCCGCACGCTCTCTTCAAGGAAGAACGGGTTGCCCTCAGTCCGCGCGATGAGCATGTGCGTGAGCGGCTCGAGGGCCGCGTTGGATCCCAGCAACGCGGTGAGCAACTGTTCGGCGCTTTCGGCTGGCAAAGGTTTTAGCAAAACCCGCCCGTAGTTCGTACGAGTCGCCCAAGCATGCTGATACTCCGGCCGGTAGTTAACAAGTAGCAGGAGCCGTGCGGCCGAAAGGCTCTCAACCAGTTCATCGAGGACGGATTGGGTCTCGGAGTCGATCCAGTGGAGGTCCTCAAAGACAACTAGCAGCGGCTGGACTTCGCTTTCGCGGAGCAGGAGGCGTTTGACCGAATCCAATGTGCGACGCCGCCGCTGGGGTGGATCCAGTGTCGACCACTGCTGGTCATCAGTTGGCACGTCGAGGAGCGAAAGGAACGCAGGTAAATCGCTTTCTAGCGTGCGATCCAGTGTCAAAAGTTTCCCCATCACCTTCTCGCGCGCCGTCCGTGGCTCGTCACGATCTTCGATGCAGAAGTACCCCTTGAGGAGATCGACCACCGGCAAATAGCTCGTCGCCTTGCCATAGGAGACCGAACCGGCCTGGAGGACGAGCCAGCCTTGCACGCGATGTGAATGAGTCACTTCCCAGACTAGGCGCGACTTGCCTACACCGGCCTCCCCCACTATGGCGATGATTTGCCCGCGGCCAGCTGCGGCACGCGCGAGTGCTTGGTTGAGAACTTCAAGCTCATTCTCCCGCCCGACGAATTGAGTGAGCCCTCGCGCGGTGGCGGCGTGGAACCGAGCCCTGCGGGGGCGCGCACCGATCAACTCGTAGATATTGATAGGCTGCTCCAGCCCCTTGACCGGCACGAGGCCAAGGGACCTCACCTCGAAATATCCTTCCGCGAGACGCAGTGTGTCCACGGTGAGTCGGACAGTGCCAGGCGTGGCGAGTTGTTCCATCCGCGCGGCCAAGTGCGCCGTCTGGCCCACGGCGGTGTAATCCATGCGGAGGTCGCTGCGGATGGCGCGGACCACGACTTCGCCCGAATTTAGCCCGACGCGGATCTGCAATTCGACGCCGTGCGTATGTCGCACTTTCTCGGCGTAGCGTCGTATCGCGGCTTGCATGTCGAGGGCAGCGTAGCAAGCCCGCACCGCGTGGTCCTCGTGGGCCAGTGGAGCTCCGAAGAGCGCCATGATCCCGTCCCCCGCCAGCTGATTGACCGTGCCCTCGTAGCGATGAACCGCCTCCATCATGTGCTCGAGGACCGGATCCAGAAGCTTCCGGGCGTCCTCGGGGTCGCGGTCCGCCAATAACTCCATCGAAGATTTCGTGTCGGCGAACAAGACCGTGATCTTCTTCCGCTCGCCCTCAAGCGCGGCCTTCGACGTCAGAATGCGCTCCGCCAGATGCACGGGGGTGTAGGCAACTGGGGGCAGAACTTGGTCCGTGGCAGGGTGGGCGAGTTGCCCGCCGCACGACCAGCAGAAACTCTTCACGCTGGAGACCTCGGCTCCACAGTGCGGGCAGGTCAGGGCGAGCCGTGTGCCGCATTCCCCACAGAACCTCGCCCACGTAGGATTCGCAGCCTGGCACCGTGGACACCGCATAGCGGGAATGTCGCCAAAGAACCCATCATCGGGATGCTGGTGAACCCGGAGAATACACTGAGTATCGTAGAAGGAACAGCAATCCGGGAAGCAGCAGCGGCAATCGAGCAGTAGATCGACGGCAACTGGGGTTTTGGCTACGTCGTGACCGACCGCGCGACAGACCTCGCGGAAACATTTCGTCAAGTCGGCAACTACGCCGGTAGAATCCTCAAAGGTGAGAAGCCGGCTGAGCTGCCGGTGCTACAATCGAGCAAATTCGAGTTTCTCATTAACCTGCAAACGGCGCGAGCGCTCGACATCGAGGTGCCGCCGGCTCTGCTCTCCATCGTCGACGAGATAAGCGAATAGCGTCGTTTTTACGCACGCAGAATGTGAGATCGCCCTATGCCGGTCGCGCGAGCCGGCTCGCGAGCTCCCTGACCAGGCCGTTCAGCTCCGCCGCGTTTTCCGCTCCGCCAAATATGTAGCGGTCGGGACGGACAATGACAGCGGCGACACCGCTCGCCTTCAGCCAAAGCGCGAAGAGATCCTCCGCTTCGCGGATGATCAAAGCGCCGCGACACTCTTCAACCGGATCTGTCGCAATAACGACAAGTTCGCCGCCGATGCGTTGCCAGAACTCCATCGCGTCGTCAGACAGCCATTTGAGCGTCTTCGGCGAAGCCGCCGCGAGCACAAATCCCGGCCTTAGCAGATCGTCGAGCCGGCATTGCTCTCCCGATGTCTTATGGACAAACGGCTGAACAAATAAGGTGCCCGACAGCTTCGCGTGCGAGGCAGTCAAGCCGCCGTGAAGATCCGGAATGAATTTTTGCCGAATTGTCTGAGCCGTGCCGGACCGCAACTCTTCGCGAAGGCGTTCATCGCGTTTCCGAGCTGCGTCGGGATCGAGTTCGCCGATGATCTCACCAAACGCTTTGGCGGTCACGACCACCGCGCCAACGTGCGGTGCACGTTCCGCTTGATAGGTATCGAGCAGTTGATCCGCTGCCTTGCCCGCCAGCACGAATTCCATCTTCCAGGCGAGATTGAATGCATCGCGGACGCCGGCCGAGAAGCCCTGACCGAGAAAAGGCGGAGTCTGATGGGCGGCATCGCCCATAAGAAATATCCGACCGACCCGCCAGCATTGCGCGAGCAGCGCGTGAAAGCGATAGACCGCCGAGCGCCATATCGTCAGGTCCGATGGATCGGTGAATTTACTGAGCACACGGAGAATTTGCCCGTTCTCGGCAAACTCTTCCGCGCGTTCGCCCGGCAGCAGCTTGGCTTCCCATCGTCGCAAGGCGCCGGGTCCCGGTATGTAGGTGCCGGGCCGAGACGGCGAACAATATTGAAAGCATTTGTTCGGGCGCTTCGCCGGATCGGAAGTGAGCGCGTCGACCACGATCCATTGTTCGTCGAACGCAAGATCGGTGTGCGCGATTCCGAGTCGTTTTCGGACGAAGCTGTTTGCGCCATCGCACGCAACGACGTATCGCGCTGTCAGGTGTTCGAGCCGGCCGCCCCGCTCGACTGTGAGTGTCACACGTTGCGAATCCTGCTCGAAAGCCGTCACCGGCGCCTCGAGGAAAAGATCAATATTGCCGCTTGAGACGAGACGCTCTCTCAATTCCCGCTCAGTATCCGGCTGCAGGAACGTTACGGTGGGTGTCCACGCCAGCGGATACGGCGGCGGCATCGGATCGAAAATCTTGATCACATCGCCATCAACACCAAGGTAATGCGTACCGGTGTGCGGAGCGATCGATCGCTCCATGAAATCAGCCAACCCGCAGGCCTGGAAGACGCGGAGAACTTCGTGATCCACCGTGATCGCGCGCGGCTTGTCGTAAATTTCCGCGGCTCTCTCCGCAACGGCGATCCGCCGTCCGTATGCGGATAACAAATTTGCGAATATGGCGCCGACCGGGCCACAGCCGACAATGGCGACGTCGTAATCAGGCTGCGAAGGCAAAACTACACCACCAATCACACGTTCCGGCTATGAATATGCCGCTCTTAGCGGCGAGGTGTCCCATCAGACAGAAATTTTTCAGCGTCAGAGGCTGAGGCTTGAATGCCGGTTCGCTTACGGTCGCGCTCTCGAACAAGGTTGCTTCCTCATACCAAGCTTGGCACGCCGGCATGCCCCACGGAAAACGCTTAATGTCCGCTATTGGCACAAAGCGGACATCACAACATTCTCAACCAATGTCCGCTTTTGGGGGTAAAGCGGACACCAGTCTCACCTTCCCCAATGTCTGCTTTGAGACCCAAAGCGGACATCCCGCCGCTAAGTCACGTTAGCTTACGGCACTGCGAGTGAAACAATCCTTCGACATGTTTCAATCTTGGCCTCGACCGTAATCGGCAGCCCGTGGGGCAGGTTGTTCTATTGAAACCGGATCGGAAGCAGGAAATGTGTTCTTGAGCGCGTCGTCGAGCGCCTCTTCTTGGTGCTGCCTGCGCGCCCGCTCGCCGCGGCTGCTTGACTGATCCCTAGGGTGTTTGGGGCGATTTTTCATCGGGCTCCTGGCTTTCCTCGGCAAGTGGCTCCATTTTGCGGGTCGTAAATCCCTGCTGTAAATGACGTAGGATATTCCGGCTGGATCCCGCAAGGTGAGCCAAAGTTGACCAATCGCAGCGGGGTAGGACCTCAAGGAGATCGTGCATGACAAACACGAAGAGTTACCCGTACGTCACGCATCTCGACATCAAGTTCCCGTCTCTCGATCTCATCGATGTTGAGGCGCTCGCCAAATCGGTGACGGACCAGTGGTACAATCAAACGCTATGCAGGGTGAACGATTCCGTTGTCCGGCTCGGCGTCATGCAGGGAAAATATCACTGGCATAAGCATGATAACGACGACGAGTTCTTCTTCGTTCTAAGCGGACGCTTCATCGTCGATCTCGAAGAGCGCTCGGTCGACCTTCTGCCTGGTCAAGGCTTCGTCGTTCCAAAAGGAGTGATGCATTGTACGCGCGCACCCGAACGAAGTGTGATCCTCATGGTGGAGACCGCCGCGGTCGTTCCGACGGGCGATGCTTAGAAATCTCCGACCATCAGAAGCCTGCAATCATTTGATATCTGTGCTCGAAACGCGCGCGCCACTCGGCAATGTCCGCTTTTGGGGGTAAAGCGGACATCCGGTAGAGGCGCTTCAATGTCCGCTTTTGACCCAAAGCGGACATGAGCGGCTCAGGATTGCAGCGTCAGAAGCCCCACGAAAAAGTATAGAAGTCCAACCCAAAAGGTTGTTATCTGAAATTGGAAATGGGATTGAGACACCCGATCAGCTACGTTCCGTTCCAGATAGGCGATTACCACACCAACAAGCACTGTTATCCCTGTAAGGAATCCCACCAGATAGAGAATGCACCAAACCGTAATTAGAAACGTGCGGCGTTATCGGACTATCGGGATATTGCCTCTCGGGTTCACTCATATGGCTTACCCTTCAGTCGTCTTACCGCTTATCCACCGACCACACTTCAATAACTTTCTATAGCTCCAAATATTCAGACGTGATCGAAACGCGCTTAAGTTCAGCGGGGTCCGTGCGGCGGCTATTGGGTGGCAGTTAAATGGCAAATAACTCACGTCTCGGCAGCTCCATCCTATTGTGGTTGTCGGGTGCCAGCTTGCGGATAACAGTCCTGGCAATCGCACCAGTAATTCCGTTAATTCAACGGGATCTTAATATGTCCGGAACGGAAGTCGGCATTTTGTCCGGACTGCCGACCCTACTGCTTGCGCTCGCAGCGATTCTTGGGGCGTTTGCAATGTCGCGATTTGGTGCTTTGTCCACACTAATCGGCGGACTGGTTTTAGTTGCTATTGGCACAGTTTCGCGGGGCGCCGCAGACGACGTTGCGGTATTATTTATTACCACGATCGTAATGAGCATTGGTGTCGCTGTTGCCCAACCAACCTTGGCGGTCTTAGTACGTGATTGGCTGCCAAACGACATCGGATTCGGAACAGCTACTTACGCAAATGGCTTAATTGTTGGCGCCATAATTCCAATTTCTCTCATGATACCTATTGTCATGCCTCTATCAATCGATAGTTGGCGACTGGCTATTGCCGTTTGGTCTGTGCCTGTTCTCCTTGTTGTCGGCCTACTGCTTTTGTTTGCACCAAAAACGTCACGAAATAGAGTACTTGATGTTCTCGGTCGAGATAGTTGGGCGTCACTTGACTATAATTTGATTTGGCGGATTGGCCTCATATTTGGCGCCAACAACGGTATTTTCTTTGGCACTAATTCCTTTTTGCCGAGCTATTTGAGTAGCATCGGAAGGTCCGATCTCACAAGCTTAGCTCTAACTTTTTATAATTTTGCGCAACTACCATCATCCCTGCTTATGATCAAATTGGCCAGTCGGGTCGAGCGACGTGTTTGGCCATATGTATTTGCGGGGGTGCTCGCACTCGCAAGCATCGGCGTCATCGTGTCCACTGCTAACAGTTGGATTGTCTTGGCAAGTAGCGCACTGGGTTTCGCTAGCGGGATAACACTTACTCTTGGCCTCGCTCTGCCGCCTTTATTGAGCGCGCCCTCTCATGTCGGCAGAGTCTCAGCCGCCATGTTTTTGCTCAGCTATACCTATGCGATGATTGTTGCGGTATGTGGCGGAGTGGCATGGGACATAACGGGACGGGCAGGCGCCGCATTTGTGGTAATTGCAATCAGTATCTTACCGCTTCTCATCCTTGTACCGACAATTCGATTTGGCTCGGCTCGCATCGAAAAAGTGGAGTCCAATTTTTGATTGCTTCTACCAAGCCTTTGTTTGGTCTCTATACGCAACATCGATCTCGCTTCGCCCGCTCAATCAGTAGGTAGCATATAACTTTGGGGTTATAGCGCGGGCGCGTGTTTGCTCACGCCCGTGAACGCCAAGCTCGCCACCAGGTGCGCTCGCCTGTGAATTGTGTATTGCTCTAAACAGTCGCGCCTTCAGTCGCGGTCAGCGGCAGGCGGGACGGGTTGTTCGATCGAAATTGGATCGGATGCCGGAAAGGTATTCTTCAAGGCATCATCAAGTGCCTCCTCTTGACGTTGCCTACGCTCCCGCTCGGTACGACCGCGATCTTTTGGCTGAGATTTGAGTTTTTGATCGATATTCATTTCGATTTTTCCGGCTGCGCCCTAACTTGGCTGATGTCCGCTTTCGGGGGTAAAGCGGACATTTCAAAAGTGCGGCAACAATGTCCGCTAATGACCCAAAGCGGACATCGGGCATCCCTTAACGGCCCTCAATTCAACAGCTACGATACCCCTTTCCAAAGCCTCGGGGCACGGCAATGCGGTCGCGACAACGAATGTCTGCTTTTGGGGGTAAAGCGGACATCAGTCGCACCTTCCCCCAATGTCCGGTATTGACCCAAAGCCGACATGGGCAGCGCTCCAGCCCGTTTTAAGTGTGCTAGCTTGAATATGTACGTTCCTTCCCTACTGTGAGGGCAGGAAATGAGGCGCCGGACATTTCTGGGTATTCTCGGCTGTGCGGCAGCGTGGCCGATTGCGTTACGTGCGCAACCGGCCGACCGCGTGCGAGTCGTTGGCATATTCAGTATACTTGGACCGGATGATCCGGAGGCGAAAGCACGGACGACTGTATTCGAGGAAACTCTTCAGCAATTAGGGTGGTCGGTCGGCCGCAATCTGAAGATCGAAACCCGTCAGGTTGGCGAAGATCTTGACAGCCTTCGCCGCTACGCCGCAGAGCTGGTGGCCCTCGCGCCAGACGTCATCTTTAGTCTCGGCAGTCTACCGGTTGCATCGCTGCAACAGGCGACTCGCACTATCCCCATCGTGTTTATGAGCGTTACTGATCCGGTGGGTGCTGGCTTCGTCCAAAACATGGCGCACCCCGGGGGCAATATCACCGGCTTCTTGAATTTTGAATACAGCATGAGCGGAAAATGGGCCGAGTTGCTCAAACAGATCGCGCCGCAGGCTACCCGAGCCTTAGTACTTCGTGACGCATCGTCTGCAACAGGCATCGGACAATTCGCGGCCGTTCGGTCGATAGCGCAGACCCTTGGGGTTGAGCTCACGCCGTCGAACGTAAGGGACACCGACGAAATAGAGCGAAACGTTGCGGCATTCGCGAGCTCTGGTAGTGGCGGCGTTATCGTAACGACAGGCGGTACGGCGGCTCATCGCAAACTCATAATCAGCCTTGTCAATCGCTATAAACTGCCGACCGTTTATCCTTATCGCTATTTTGCTGTAGACGGGGGCCTGATCAGTTACGGGCCTAATACGCACGACCCAGTTCAACGAGCCGCGGGGTATGTCAATCGCATCCTCAAGGGCGAGAATCCGGCCGTCATGCCGGTGCAGGCGCCGACCAAATTCGAGCTAGTCATCAATCTCAGGACCGCAAAGGAGATCGGCCTCACCATTCCGCAGTCGCTGCTCGCCACGGCCGACGAAGTGATCGAGTAAGCGCGATGTCCGCTTTTGGCACTTACCTGACATTGCCGCTCTGCTGAACGAAGCCCGCTTTCGGGCGTAAAGCGGACGTGCGACCGACTATCGCGTAACGAGAACTATGGTGTATCGCACTGTGGCGACTGCTCTTACTCCGGCTTGATGTTGGCTGCCCGGACCACCTTGGCCCACTTTTCGGTGTCCTTGGCGATCATCTTGCCGAACTCGTCGGGCGTCATCGGCATTGGAATGCCGCCCAGGTCCTCGAGCCGCGCCTTGATCGTGGGATCGGCAAGGCCCGCGTTGATTTCTTTGTTGAGTTTGTCGATGACGTCGGCGGACGTGCCTTTTGGCGCGCCCACGCCGAACCACACGTTCACCTCGTAGCCTGGGACAAACTCGCCTACGGTTGGGAGGTCTGGCAGTGCCTCCAAGCGCATCGTGCTGGTTACCGCGAGTCCGCGCAGCTTACCGGACCTGATGAGCGCGATCGACGAGGGAGCAGAGGCGAATATGACTTCCACTTGTGCGCCGAGCACGCCTGTAAGTGCAGGTCCGGCACCGCGAAAAGGCACGTGGACCATGTCGATGCCAGCCCTCATCTTCAACAGTTCGCCGGCGAGATGGCCCCCGCTCCCGATCCCGGCCGACCCCATGTTGACCTTGCCAGGATTGGCTTTGGCATAGGCGATGAATTCGGGAACCGTCTTAGCTGGAACCGATGGATTGACCACCATCACGAGCGGCCCGCCGATGATGCCTGCGACCGGTGCGATGTCATGGATGAAGGTGAAGTTGAGCTTCTCGTAGAGGGTCGCGTTGATCGCGCTCGCTAGACCGACCAACAGGAGTGTATAGCCGTCGGCCGGCGCGCGCACGACTATCTCGGTCGCTACGTTCGTGCTTGCACCAGGGCGGTTTTCGATGACGAACTGCTGGCCCAGCCTTTCCGAAAGCCACTGCCCCATCACGCGTGCGGCGACGTCATATCCGCCGCCAGCGGCAAAACCTACGATCAGGTGCACCGGCCGCGACGGATAGGTTTGCGCCATTGCAATGCGCGAGAAGGTCGGGAGCGGCATAGCGCCCGCTGCCAGATGCAGGAAATGTCGGCGGGGAAGTTTCACGGGTGATGCTCCACGAACTTGAGCACCCTTGCCCACCAACAATAATATCCAAAGGCAGCCTGAATGTCTGCTTTTGGCACAAAGCGGACATTGCGCGACTGAGTTCCGATGTCCGCTTTTGGGGGTAAAGCGGACATTGCTTCACGTAGCCTTGATGTCCGTTATTGACCCAAAGCGGACATGAACGGCTTGAGATTGCTGCTGTGCAAACTGACCCCTGAAGCCCATTTCGCCTGTCGCAAATCCCTGCTGTAATCGTCGATGCGCGATTGGCGTGGTCCTAAGCCTTGAGGAAGGGGATGCGACGACGCGATTTCATCAAAATTGTTGGTTCAGCGGCAGCCTGGCCACTCGCGGCGCGCGCGCAGCAACCGGCGATGCCGGTGGTTGGAGTACTGGGCAGTTCTTCGTCTCCGGCGGAGAACTCATTGGTCGAGGGCTTGAAAGAGACTGGCTTCATCGACGGGCAGAATGTTCGTATCGAATATCGTTGGGCGCGAGGGGCCTACGACCGCCTGCCAGGAATG
>Ga0209465_10001349_pt1 | contig 10951 bp, 6 predicted proteins | sample PanSoiPlot1MoBio_FD_188321 | JGI IMG/M metagenome (GOLD analysis project Ga0209465, IMG submission 188321) | Tropical forest soil microbial communities from Panama analyzed to predict greenhouse gas emissions - Panama Soil Plot 1 MoBio (SPAdes)... | ecosystem: Environmental > Terrestrial > Soil...
TGGGCCCATGTAACACATGGTTACATCGTGATCGCGTCGGGTTCTTATTTCCTACTGGGAATTTGCTGGTTGTAACGGGTTCAGGCCGCGTGGCATTCTGACGAACGACAGGAGCGATGGCAAGACATCTTGCGATCCCGCCGCAGTAGGTAAGCTTTAGACTTTCTGCGCGTGAACAGCAAGATTTTTATTCGTGAGTCCATAGTGGCTATTTCGGCCATCTCCGTTAAGGAGTGCGTAGAACATCAACTGGGCTCAGGCCGGAGACGGGCATGGTTGTTCGCTACAAAATGTGCGTTCTTTACGCATTCATTGCCGGGTTATGGATTTCAAGCGTCCCCTTTGTCTTTGCAGGAACTTCAGCTGAAACAAAACCTTCTACGGAACGCGTTCGCTCCTGCAAAATCCTCTATGCTGGCTTCGTTGGGGCGATGGAAACCTCGAACCGACAAGGATCAGGGGTGGTTCAGTTACGCGACACCCTTAGCGGGCCAGGGTATGCCGACGTGTGTGCGGAGTCTTTTCGAGCTTACTCCTGGGAATCTTGCCGCGATTGGATCCTGAGCCGACTTCCCGGGAATTCGGGTCCTGTGACGGAAGCGGGGAGCAAAGATACACCCCGGATCATTCTGGTCGGCCATAGTGCAGGCGGCTGGTCGATGCTCAAAGTGGCGAGGGACCTTAGGGACAAGGGCATTCCAGTTGAGCTAGCCGTCCTGTTGGACAGCGTTGGTATCACTGATCCCACCGTGCCACGTAATGTAAAAGCGATTGCTGTATTTCACGCTCGGGGTATTCTGATGTTTTTGACAAATAAGAATATCCGCATGGAAAATCCGCAGGACACAACGGTCATCGCCAACCTCGTCGTAAAGGGAGCATCGCACCTCTCCATTACCCGCGACCCTCAGGTGCGGGACGTGGTCCTCAGCACAGTGCACGCGCTGCTTCAGGAAATGCATTCCTACCCCACACCCAGCCGGTGACATGGGCACCGGCCGCGCCTGTGAACACAAAAGTTTCCCCGAATCGACATTCGACAGCAATGGCCTTTGCTGAGTGTGTAAATCGAACGCGCGAGTACGAGAATCCACTTAGTGGAGTCGAGGTGTGGCGCGGTGCTTAGCGGGCTTCTCTTTCTGAGTAGGAGGATTTGCACGGACTAAAGCGATCAGGTTCACCCACCCCATCTATGCGCGCTCCAGATGAGACAACCACGCCTGGTCGGAAAGTCGCACCGAACCGGCCCTTTGCTTTCAGGGTTCAAGACGCTAAACAGAAAGAGCAATCAACCGTGAGCCTGTTGAGCCAGCCCTTGGCGCATACGGTCTAGGACCGAATCAAGCTGCTTTTCGTCTGTCTGCAGTGCGAGTTTAAATTCGCGGCTATCGGTGTGCCAAATCTCCCTAAGCAACTGCTGATGGTGCTGCTCAAGAATTCGTAGGAGAAGTTCATATTCCTGTGGGGTCAATGTTATTTCCATTTTGCACCCCCCCTTATATTTTAAGCCGAAAGTACTACGGTGAGTGCAGGAGCTCCGTCCGCGAAATCCTCTTGAACCCCGTCACGCGCGGAGGCAGGAGATTCGCGAGCGCAGTTGGTTGTTCTGCAGCCGTTTGGCCAGCTCCCGTGCATCGAACTCACTCATTCTATTGTTACAAGCTTGGACAGTGCCGTCGAGGGGGTCGATCTGACGGTAATCTCAGAAGACTGACTAATCAAAACGAAACACACCCTGTCACATGCTTTAGCTGCGCGGGTCGCATGATCTAATTTGGAAACCGCGTTGTGTACCTTGTCGCAGTAGTCGTGGCGTTTGTGATGCTCACTCGCTTGACGTTGTCATCGGGCACGCGATCAATCAAGAGCATGAACGGGTCTACCCCTGCTTCATAGGGCGCGCTGTCCACCGTGAACGTGTGCGTCGATTTGGCTCCTGTCAGGTGCACGCGCTCGCGGTAAAGTGTTTTCCCGTACTTCTTTTCTCTCTCGGGCTTCGCAAATGCGCCAATCTCGATCCAGTCGTTGACCGGCACTTCCGTCTCATTGCCCTTGGGATCGGCCTTAAATTTCCGCGTCTCGATGTCGACGGTCACGTCGTACTTGCCGTCCGCGCGCCGGTGCGCGGTCGCTTCGAGCGTGCGGTTCGAAAAGATCGTAATGTCTTCGAACAAGTCCTTGATCAAATATTGCAAGTCAGGGGGTGTTTGTTCGCGAAGGGCATCGATCAGAACATAGGAAGTCGGATAAGGCGCTGAAGCGTAGGCGTATTGTTGTACGATCCTGCGCAATGCGCGGTTGACCGCTTCTTCGCCAATCATCTCCTTGAGGTAGTAGATTGCCAGACTTCCCTTCTGGTAGTGCACGTATCCCTGCTGCGCTTCCACCGTCAGCAGCGGGCGCTCTTTTTGCCGCTCTTTGCCGCGGCTCGATAAATAACGATCCATCTCGTAACGCAAAAACTTGCGCATCATGTCGCGACCGTATTCATGCTCCATCACCATCAGCGCGGAGTACTGCGCCATAGTTTCTGAGAGCAGTGTCGCGCCCTGCATGTTCGCTCCAATCACCTGGTGCGCCCACCATTGGTGGCCCATTTCGTGCGCGACGACATAGAAAACCATGTCGATATCGTCGGGATGATTCAGGTTGGCGATAAAGCCGATAGCCTCAGAATAAGGCATCGTCCCGGGAAACGCCTGCGCAAAGGTGGCCACACGCGGGAACTCGATGATGCGCGCTTCCTTGTGGTAGTACGGTCCGAAATTCTGAGTGAAGTAGGCGAGCGACTTCTTCATTGAATTCATCATGCGCGGAACGTTCCACGCATGATCCTTGTGGTAGTAGACCTCCAGGCTGATGCCGTTCCACTGCTCGCGGGCCACCTCGTAGCGCGCGGAAATAAAGGAGTAGAAACCGAGCGCCGGATGGTCGAGCTTGTATTGAAAATATCGCCGGCCGCCTTGCTCCCATTCGCGAACTAACGAACCAGGCGCCACGGCAATCTGGTCCGGCGACGTGCTGATTACCGTGTCCACGTTCACCCAGTCTGCGTGCCCGCCAAGATAAGTCTCCATGCAGTCTGTCGTGCAATTGCGTTCGAGCGGAGGCATCAGCTCTTGTTCACCCAAGCCATACTTCTTCCGGTCGTTGGGGTCGGTGATTTCATTCTGCGCCGAGTATCCGACGATAGGTGCAACGGTGTTGTTGAAGAAGGTCCCGTTCTGCACCACGGTCGTGTTGCTGACTTCGTTTTCAAAACCGCGTGTGTGGGTTTTGGTCGTAATGTGAATCGTGCGGGTCTCGCCTGCGGGCATCGGAGGGGAGAAGCGATACACCTGGTAGTGGAGCCAGTTATCGTCCTTCGCCAACGTAGCGCCGGGAATTTGAATTTGCGAATCGTACAACCGGTCCAGGGTAAAATCGATTTCGTCAAGAGGATGCGTGTACGGGTTCTGAATCACCGCATCGGCGTTCAAAACGATCTGCCGCTGTTCGGGATAGATTTCGATGTTGTACTTTATATCGCGCACGCGGGGCATTTCCTTCTTGGCGAGCTTTTTGTACGCCTTTTCGTAGTCCGCTTGGATACGCAACCTATCCTTTGGCCCCTGAAGGGTGTTTATTACTTTTGTGTTGTGGTAGGCCCACGCGCCCACGCTCGAAAACGTAAGGCACGCAAACACCACCAGTGCCGGCCACGCTCCGCTAAAACGCTGGCGCGCAATTTCCGCGCGCTCTTTCCACCCGCTGACTTTCCCCCGCGGCCAAAACATGACTGTGAGAACATACAGTAGCGCGCAACACAGGATCCAATACGCCGAAAACCAGCTCCATGCCACGCGGAAGGGCGCGTCGGTGAAAAAATCGGAATAAATCACTTTCGGCCGATTGGCAAATTTCGGCAGGTTGCTGGCAACGTTCAACGGAGTCCAGGCAAAGAAGTTTCCAATCAGAAAGACTACGTAAACAAAATAGCCGACGTACTTATTGGGGGAGAGCGCGTGAAAGAAAAACGCCAGAATGGCCAGCATGACGAACAGAGAAAGATCCCGGAACAGAAGTTCCTTTGCATACAAGCCGAACTGGAAGCGGTAAAAATGCTGGGCGGCCTGGACGATGACGCCGCTCGCAAAAACAGCGATTTGAATCAGAACAACGACCCCAATCAGAGTCGTCAAGCGTGAAGCGAAGGAAACCCACTCCGGAGAAGGCATGGAATCGATGATTTCATCCATGCGTGTGTCACGATCTTTCCAGACCAGGATTCCTGCGTAGTAGGTGATGATGGTTAGGATAAACATGTACAGCGTGCCGGCAATGATGTCCAAAATATGAAGCGTGACGGGGAAACTGGTGCCACCATAGTTCTCCGTAGCATTCAGGGCGATCGCCGGGATGCAGTTCAGCAGCGCTGCAAGAACGATCACGATAAAGACGGGGCTCTTTATCACCCCCAAGAAGTGGATGCGCAGCGATGCGCAGTATTTCTTCCATGGTGCATCGTAAGAGGAAACTTCCGGCAGCGCTACCGTTACGGTACGCTTCTCTGGCTCATCTTTGGCGGCGCGGACTTTCGTTTTCCGTTCTGCAAAGCTGAATCGCCAATAGGCGAGCGCAAAGATAATCACGGCCGCGCTCACCCAAAGCAGCCTGTTCCAGAGCAAATATCCGCTATACCCCGCCGTCAGCGTATTCTTTTCCGCCACCGTCCAGTACCGCGTGAAGTACGCGTATGTGCGGATGCCAAAGGGATCGAGAATCGCGCCAAGCTTTTGCCGCTCCACGTTTCGCAGCAGGATGTCCGAGGCAATATATCCCGCCAGCAAAACCACAGAAGAAACGAAGGAGGCAATTTCGTTGCGCGCCCAGACCGCGACAGCAAACAGGATTGCGGCAATGATGAATCCGTTGGGCAGAGCGAAAAGCCATATGCCGTTCAGGTGAGCTTTCCAAACAATCCCCTCCCAGCGCTCCGGCTCGACCCAAGGCATGTACTTTGCGAGAATCATCCCGATGGATACGCCGAGCATGGGGATCAGGGAAATCAGCGCGGCGCCGGAAAAACGCCCTAGCAGGAAATCCGAACGTTTTAGCGGCGTGGAAAACACAATCTGGTAGGTGTTATAGCTGAAATCCCGCGCAGCCGCCGAGTTCATAAAGGCCGGCGCCATGATCATCGTAATCAGCCCGATGAAAGCGTAGAAATTCTGAATGTTGTAGGGCGAATTCCGGAAAGTGTTAGAAAGGGAGTCACCCAGCGTGATGTCGTCCGTACTTGCGGCCCCAAAAACCATCACCGCGATGACCAGCAGGAAAATCCACAGCGTCCACGACTTCAGCCAGTAGCGGACTTCGAACGAGAAGATGTGTTTCAGCATCGCCCCCTCAATTCCATCCGCGAATCTTTGTGAAGAAGACGTCTTCGAGGTCCGGCGTACTGGTCTGAAAGCCACCGTTCAGCGGCTGCTCGCTCAGGACATGGATAGACGGCCGGCCACCCAGTAAACGGCTGGAAATTATTTTGTACCGCGCTTCGTAGTCCGAAAGCTCTGCTTTGGCAATCGACCGCTGCCACACGCGGCCAGTCAGCTGCGCAATCGCCTCGTCCGGTCTTCCCTCAAACAACACTCTACCCTCGTGAATGATCGCCATGTTCGTGCACAGGTCTGTCACGTCCTCGACAATGTGCGTCGACAGAATAACAATCACTTGTTCGCCGATTTCCGCCAGCAAATTGTAAAAGCGATTGCGTTCACCCGGATCTAGCCCCGCTGTTGGCTCATCCACGATCAGCAGCTGTGGGCTCCCGAGCAACGCCTGGGCGATGCCAAAGCGCTGCCGCATGCCTCCGGAAAAGCTCGTCAGCGGCTTCTTGCGCGCGTCCTCCAAATTGCAACGGTGCAGCATGGCCGCCACAATTTCTTTGCGTTCACTGCGGCTCACAATGCCCTTGAGCAGCGCAAGGTGGTCCAGCATGTCCTGCGCCGAGATGCGGGGATACACGCCGAAATCCTGCGGCAAATAGCCCAACTTGCGCCGCACCTCCTCTTTCTGCCTTAGAACGTCAACGTCCCCCAGAAACGCGGTTCCGTTGTCCGGCTCCTGGAGCGTCGCTAGAGTGCGCATCAGTGTGGACTTCCCCGCCCCATTCGGGCCGAGCAGCCCGTACATTCCATGCGGAATGGTCAGCGACACGTTGTCGAGCGCTTTCACGCCATTCGGATAAGTCTTAGACAAACCTTGAATTCTCAGTTCCATTGAGGGCTCCCAAGGCAAGATACGGCTTGCGGCGAAAAATGTTTCCGGAGTCCCGGAAAACGACCCACAGGCGGGGCCCGTTCGTGGGCCCGTGCGGCCATCCCATAGGCGCGCGGTCTCGTCCCATCTCCATGCAAGGATGCGGCTTGCGCCCTGAAGCCTTTCTACACGCCCGGCGTCTCTCAGCCTGGGCGAGGGCTTAAATCACTCTCCCACGGAGCCTGCTGGCGGTGAGCAAAAATGCGCACAGGTTAGAACTACTATTCGTGTCTGAGGGCAACGATCGGGTCCACGAGCATGGCCCTCCGCGCTGGCAAATAGCACGCCCCAAACGCAACCACGCTAAGCAAAATCGCCACTACCGCGAACGTCGCCGGGTCCGTCGTGCCGACGCCGAAAAGCAAACTCTTGATCAGTTCGGTCAGCACTCCGGCGGCGATGAGGCCAGTTGCCACGCCCACGAAAACCATCATTGCCGCTTCGCCGAACACCAGCTTCAGCACATCTCGTCGTTGCGCTCCCAAGGCCATCCGAAGGCCGATTTCGTGAGTCCGCTGACCTGCCACGTAAGACATAACGCCGTAAATCCCGATACCGGCCAGCACCAATGCGGCGGCCGCAAACCCACCCAACAAGATCATCGCGAATCGCCGTGACACCATTGACCTCGCTATGATCTGATCCATCGACTCGAAATTGTAGCTTGCCTGCTCGGGGTTGATTTGCTGCATCGCCGAACGGATCCTGTCCGCAGTCGGATAGTTTGGAGCCTGCGTGCGAACCACGATCCCAGCGCCCCTCCCCAGCGACACGTCAGGAACTTGTTCGGCGAGGGTGTAGAGTTGAATCTTCACAGAGCCGCTGAGCTTCTGATCCTGTGCCCACTGCTCTGTGTGGCCCACGACGCCGACGATTTCAATAGGGGAATTCTCCGTGATGATGCGCCGCCCAATCGGATCCTGGTTCGGGAAATACTCTCGTGCGAAATTCTCGTCGATGACCCCGACGCGGCGTGATTGCATAGTGTCTTCCGGAGTGAAGAATCGCCCGCGGAGAAGCGGAATACCCATCACCCGGAGATAATTCGGGCTGACGACGTAGAGCAGCGTGTCTGGCATTTCGGTTACGGTCGGTGGCTTCTGCCTCCCTTCGATCCAGAAGTGTTCTTCCCAATCATCGCTCAGCGGCTTGGATGCATCTGTCAAAGACGCCGCCTCCACGCCCGGGATTTGCGCAATGGTATCTGGAAGTCGCCGGAGCATCAACCGGACTTGATCCGGCTTGCCCACGAAAGGGGGAAAAACCAGATCGAAGCTCAAGACGTTCTGGGGATTGAATCCCCGATTCAGGCTCCAGAGGCGCGCGAGGCTGCGAAGCGTCAGCCCCGCGCCGACCAGGAGCACAACCGCCAGCGCCAGCTCAAACACTACGAAAACGGCCTGTGTGCGATGCCGCGCTCCGCTCGAGCCGCGTCCGCCTTCCTTCAGAGTCTCATGCAGGTCCGGGCACACGGTCTTCAGGGCGGGCGCGAGGCCGAAGAGCGCGCTAGCAACAATGGAGACGGCCAGTGTGAAAAGCAGGACGGGGAAATCGACGCGCACATCGTTCGCCCTTGGCAGTGCCTGTGGCAGAGCGCGCAACCCCGCTTGCGTTCCCCAGCAAGCGAAAAGCACGCCCAAAGCCGCGCCGGCAACCGACAGCAGCAAACTTTCGGTCAGCAACTGCCGGATAACCCGGCGCCGCGTCGCACCGAGAACCGACCGCATCGCGAACTCCCTTGCGCGCCCCATTGCCCGCGCGAGCAGCAGATTGGCCACGTTCGCGCAGGCGATCAGCAGCACGAACCCGACGGCGGCAAGCAATACGAGCAACGTGGTTTGGATCCCTTGGACCATGCGTTGTTGCAGCGGCATCAACACTACGCGGGTGTTCTTGTTTGTGTTCGAATAAGCCTTCTCGAGGTTGAGCGCAACGTCATCCATATCCGCGCGCGCTTGTTCGATGGTCACGCCCGGTTTCACCCGCCCGACAGCGCGGATTCCGGGGTGCGAATCACGGTCTGTGAGCCACGAGGCGCTTCCGGAGCCTATGGGCACGTACACGTCCCCAAGCTGGAAATTCATTGACTCGCAGCAAAAATAAAAGTTCTCCGGCAGGACCCCAATCACCGTATAACCCGTCCCGTCCAGCTTCAGCATCCTCCCCAAAATTTCCGGAGAACTTGCAAACCTGCTCTTCCAGAAACGTCCGCTCAGCATGACTTCTGGTGGTGCGCCTTGTTTGTCGTCCTCCGGCGAGAAATCTCGTCCGATGACCGGCCTGACGCCCAGCAACGGAAAGAAGCTTGCCGAAACCTGTACCGCATTCAGCCGTTGCGCCGGGCCTGAGCCGGTCAAGTTGAAATCCGTGTGACGATAAGCAGCGAGCGTCTCGAAGGTGTGGTTCATCCGCACCCAGTCTAAGAAATTCGGGTAGGCAATCGATGCCTCCGGGAACGGCGGAAACTTTTCGGCCACTGCCACCAGCCGTTCGGGATTCCGATAAGGCAGGGGATTCAGCAGCACTCCATTGATCACCGAAAACAGCGCTGTATTCGCACCTATTCCGAGCGCCAGCGTCAGCACGGCTATCGTCGTGAACCCCGGCGACTTCGTCAGGATCCGCACCGAGTAGCGTAGGTCCTGCCAGAGCGTTTCCATAGGTACCCCGAAATCTGCTGAGCTAAACCTCCAAACGCACGTATCCTTCCGAACCTACACTTACCTAAGTCGCTGCACCATCGGTCCTTATCCAGTTCCCTCAGGGTATATCTCGGCCGGGACTGTCCGTTGCAGGAAAATGCTGTCCCGGAATCGGACAGCTGCCTTCATGGCAATAGTGTGTACGAATTTGCGTGCGGTTCCTTTGGCGGTGGTTTAGGCACGCCATTTCCGCCAGGTTTTGGATGGATCTATCCACACCTTCGTGAGGACTGACAAATGACTGCCACCCGCGGTGACTTACAGTTTGCCGAACAGCTGCCGCTTATTTCTCGTCGATGAGCCTCACCAAACCCCGCAACACGACGCCCGCCACCTCTGGTCCAGCGGAATTGATTTCGCCGTACCAGCGCTCAGGTCGGTTCAGCAGCCAAGGTGGTTGATCGTCCCACTCAGCTTTCGGAATCAGGTAACCCAACTCATCGTTGCCCAAGCCGAATATGAATTGGTATCTGCTCTTCAAATGTGCTCGCAAGATCGGTTCAAAGGCGGCGTCCGGATAGTCCGCTCCGGGATAACGAGTGATGCCGCCGTTAGTCAGCTCGGGATAAATCTCCCCCGGCACGGTCACAATCTCCGCCACAATTCGGTCGGAATTCCGCAGTTGGACATAATCCGTCTCGGTTTGAAGCTCGCGGCCCGTGGCCAATCGAACTCTTCCTGCATCGGCAACTTCTTTCTCGACCGTCGACCCGTCCAGCTTGCCATCTGTGTACAGAGGCTTGCGGCCGGAGAATACGCCGGCAGCTTCGGCCGCACGGAAATGGTCGTTTTGCAACGGTGCAAAGAGCCTCGATTTGCGAATGGAAATGGAGTTCACTGGTGAGCTCTCGGAAGAGTTCAACGCCCGCTCCGCGAGCTGCCCGAGCATTGTGCCAAGTAGCTCAGCCTTTTTCCATGTATAATCTGGCGCAATTTGGCCGCTGACGGGATCTGGCATTGCAACCTGGTTCCCCAGAGTCGAAACCTTGCCTATCGAACCGTTGAAGAAGATAGCTGTCCCACCGAGGCGATCTTCGACATATCGGCAAAGCCAGTAGGGATAATCAGCCGTGATTTCAGTATCTTCAGCACCCAAAGTCTCGGGATGATCGCTCCAGTTCACCAATGTCGCTATCGGCGTGCCTGCACTAGCAGTCGTGAGGCGCATCACGAAAAGGTACGGGTCCTTAATAATGGGAGGACGTTCCACGTCCTGCAGCATTCGCAACAACGGATGATCGTCGCGTGCCAACTCGATGCGAGCAGGTTGCATGGAACGCTCTGCTTTCACCGCCGTGACAGCAATTTGTGAGTCCAGCCGATCGAGATAGTTTTCATCAATTCCGGTATGCAGCGGATCGGGGCCCCAGAGCCCCAGCGTATCGGGACCCTCGTGCACATGAGTGCTGGCAACAACCAGGTGAGATATCTCCGGCGCTTGGGTCTTCGCTCGTTCGCGAATTTTGAGGACGTCGTCGTAGAAAAGGCCGATGATATCCACCGAGCAAAACACCACGGCTTGCCTGTCTGCCTCCAACGCGAGGCAACGAACATAGAGGTCGTCATGAACTCCAGTCGCAATTCGGTTATGGCCGAAGCCGGCAATGTAAACCTTGCCTTTATGAGTATCTGGCGTAACGATCGCTTTAGCCGCTCCGGCCCGGAGCTGTGCCTGAGCCTGAGCAAAACAGAGCGGCAACGAGACCATCGTAAGGGCAACGACTTGGGCAAGAGCTCGCAAGTAAACCGCACCGCCCTTTCGTTTCATCCTGCGCCAAAGCAGAAAACAATCAGAAGACCCGACGCATATGCAAAAGGTCGATCGTCACTAGAAGAATCCAAATGCCCTCTGACGAGAGGGCGATTTTAACCGGCCAGCGTCTCGCCACAATTAGTCCATCGAAAGTCAAGAGAAGGGGCAAAATTGAAAACACCAACCAGGCAATCAG
>Ga0209465_10001350_pt1 | contig 10951 bp, 8 predicted proteins | sample PanSoiPlot1MoBio_FD_188321 | JGI IMG/M metagenome (GOLD analysis project Ga0209465, IMG submission 188321) | Tropical forest soil microbial communities from Panama analyzed to predict greenhouse gas emissions - Panama Soil Plot 1 MoBio (SPAdes)... | ecosystem: Environmental > Terrestrial > Soil...
TGAGGCAGGGTCAATCCGAGCGAGCGTGCCGCCTCCACGAAGGGGCGCTCGCGTACGGCCAGGGTCTCCGCCCGCACCACGCGTGCGTAGGCCGCCCAGTTGGCGAAGCCCACCACGAGGATGAGGTTGCGGATGCTTGGGCCGAGGATGCCGATCACCGTGATGGCGAGGAGGATGAACGGAAAGGCGAGCTGCATGTCTGCGAGCCGCATGACCGCGTGATCGGACATCCCGCCGCGCACGCCGGCGAGGAGACCCAGGACGGTGCCCGTGAGCCCTGCGATGAGCACCGCTGCGAACCCGATGAGGCTCGAGGTGCGGGCGCCGTAGATGAGCCGGCTCAAGATGTCGCGGCCGAGCTGGTCAGTTCCGAGGACGGCGAAGGTGCCGTCGGCCGACCGGGTCAACGGTGGGGTGAACCGGGCGAGGAGTCGCTGCTCGGTGGGATCGATGGGCGCCAGGAGCTGAGGGACGGCGGCGCACAGGCCGATCACCACGAGGATCGCCGCGCCCACCCGGGCGCTCCCCGAGGCGCGCAGGATGCCGAGCGAGCGACGCGAGCGCTCAGGCAAGGCGGATCCGCGGGTCGAGGGCGACGTACACCACGTCGATCAGGATGTTGAGCAGCAGCACGGCGGCCCCCACCGTGAGCACCACCGCCTCGATCAGAGGCACGTCCTTGTTGATGACCGCCTCGACGGCGAGGCGGCCGATGCCCGGGTAGGCGAACACTGCCTCGGTGATGACGGCGCCGCCGAGCAGGTTTCCCAATTCGAGCCCGAGCGCCGTCACGATGGGTATCGCGCAGTTGCGCAGCGCGTGCCGGAGCACCACCGTCCACTCGCCCAGGCCCTTCGCGCGCGCCGTGCGCAGGAAGTCCTGGGGCAGGATGTCGAGCATGCTCGAGCGGGTGATACGGGCCGTGCGAGCCATGGCCCACACCCCGAGGGTGACGGCGGGTAGGACGATGGCCGCGGGGCCGTCGCCGCCGTACACCGGGAACCATCGGAGCTGGACGGCGAAGATGAGGATGAGAAGGATGCCGAGCCAGAACGTCGGCATGCACTGCCCGGCCAGCGCGAACATCATCCCGCCCGCGTCCAAGATGGTCTTGCGACGGAGGGCGGAGAGGAGGCCCAAGGGCAAAGCGAGGAGCAGAGCGAGCAGCATGGCGGCCGCGGTAAGGGCCAGCGTCGCGGGAAGCCGTGCGAGGACGAGCGGAAGCGTGGGCTGCTGATGACGCAGCGATCGGCCGAAGTCGCCTCGGACGGCGCGCCAGAGGAAGAGCCCGTACTGCTCGGGAAGAGGACGGTCGAACCCGAGGGCCGAGCGGAGGAGCTGGTAGTCCTCCTTGGTCCCCTCCGGCCCCATGTACAGCGCGGCGGGATCGCCCGAGAGATGCACGACCACGAACACGATCCCCGAGATGCCCAGGAGAACGAGCAGCGTCCACGCGAGGCGCTGGCAGAGGTACGCGATCACGTCCGGCTCCTGACCCTGATGCGGAAACCTTCACATGCTCGGCCGTCGGGGCGCATCGTCGATGAGTGGCTCGCTGCCCTCCCGGATCGAGCAAGAGCGATGCGGCATTATACGGGATCTCAGCCTCGGCGTTCCGGAAGGTGAGCGGCACCTCGGCGTCCCGCCTGCTTCGTGGACGTCGACGGGCGAGCCGATCGAGCGCCGGGACGCTCGGGGCGCTGGTCGGACGGCCAGTCGGCGAGCATCGCCATCAGCGAGCGCGTCGCTCCGGACTGATAGGCGCGGCGACGATGAATGAGCACGACGGGCACCGTCACCCGCATGGCGGGGATAGGGAGCGCGCGCAGCGTTCCCGCTCTGAGCTCTTCCTCCACGCTGCTCTCCTGGAGGAGGGCCAGCCCGAATCCGGCCTCGACCATGCGCTTCTGCGCGGTGAGGCTGTCGATGGGCACGATCTCGGCGCCGCTGAGCCCGATGAGGGCGAGACCGCGCTCCAGGGCGGAGGCGTACGGCTCTCGCGCGGGGCCCGGGCGAACGGGGAAGGTAATCCAGCGCTCCCCGGCGAGGGCCCGCGCGTCCACCCGGCGGCCGCGCGTGAGCCGATGGTGGGCCGAGCAGACGGGGATCATGGGCTCGTCGTGGATGTGCGTGGACACCAGTTCGGGGTGCGGATCGGCGTCATACCGGAGGCCGAGGGTGGCGTCGCCGCGACGGACCAGCTCGCTCACCTCCCGGCTCAGCGCCGTCCGCACGCGGAGATCGATGCGGGGATGGAGTTCGCGAAAGCGTCGAAGCTGCTCGGTCAGCGAGGTACTGGCGAGGGTGCCGACCACGGCCAAGGTGATGGCGCCCCGATCCGTGCCGCGCAGCGCGCTCACCGCATCCAAGCCATCGCGGACGGAGGCGAGGAGCGTCTCGGCGTGGGGAAGAAACGCCCGGCCCGCCTCGGTGAGGACGGCGCCGCTCCGGATCCGCTCGAAGAGTGGCGCCCCCAGTTCGTCCTCGAGGAGATGGAGGCGGCGGCTGATCGCGGGCTGGGACAAATGTAGGGTGGCCGAGGCGCGGGTGAAGCCACCGCCTCGCACGATGGCCACGAACGCCTCGATCTGGTTGAGCTCCATGGGGCTCATCAGCATAGCTGATGGGGGACGCCAGATCCATGCACTGGACACATGTGGAGGGAGTCGCAACCGTGTGGGGGAAGGCTCGACCGGGACTCGAAGGAGCGAGGGTACTCGAAATGGCCGAGCGGCAAGACGCTGTCCTCCCTCGTCGACACCGCCTCGACGCATCTGCCGAAGGATACGCGCGCCGCCGACTCCGGCCGGCTCTCTCGCTCCCGCGCATCCGGCGACGCTTCACGAGCCCGCCGGGTCGTCGACGGGTCGGTCACCCCGCTGGCAATTCTGAAGAAACATTAAGAAAGCCTTCAGAATTCCTTCGGAAGACGATTTTTATACTCCGCCGCATGAGCCTGCTTGCCTGCGCATTCGAGAGATGGTCTGAAGCAGTGTGGTCGATGCGGATCGCGATCGCGCCCGTGCTCGGGGCGCTGTGCGCGGCCGGCCTGCTCGCGGCGTGCGAGGGCTCCGGTGCCGCTCCCGCCAGCCAGGGGGAGCAGCCGTCGACGGCCGTCTCGTCGGCCGGGCTGACCCAAGGAGTGGCGCTCGTCGTCGTCCCGCCGGAGTCTCCGCGCTTCAAGCAGCTGCGCGTGGAGACGGTGCAGACGCAATCGTTCGTGACCGAGGAGGTGGTGGCGCCGGCGCGCATCACCATCAATCCCAACCGCATGTCGCGCGTGCTGCCGTTCGTGCAAGGCCGTGTCTTGACCGTCCTCGCGAAGCTCGGCGATGCCGTCGAGCAGGGCCAGCCGCTCGTGACCCTGGACAGTCCCGACGCCGATGCCGCGATCTCCGCTTTTCTTCAGGCCGAAGCCACGGAGCGGCAGACCAAGGTGACGCTGGCAAAGACGCAAGCGGACCTGACCCGCGCGCGGAAGCTCTTCGAGGCTCAGGCCGGTCCGGAGAAGGACGTCCTCACCGCGCAGAACGATTTCGCGACGGCCCAGACGGCTCTCGAGAACGCCCAGGCCAATGTCTCCCAGACGCGGCGAAAGCTCGAGCTCTTCGGGCTCAAGCCGAACGACTTTCACCAGCCGGTCATTGTGCGGGCGCCCATCTCCGGCGTCATCACCGACATCAGCGTGACGCCGGGTGAGTACCGTGCGGCCGTCTCGTTCGCGACCGACGCGACCGCGCCGCTCATGACCATCGCTGACCTGAGCACCGTGTGGGTGTCGTCGGACGTCCCCGAACCGTTCATCCGCTTCGTCCGGGTCGGCGAGCCGGTCACGATCACGTTGGTCGCCTACCCAGGGGAGAAGTTCACGGGCCGCGTGGCCCGCCTGGCGAGGACGCTCGACCCCCAGACCCGCACCCTCAAGGTCCACGTCGATCTGGCGAACCCGGCGGGCCGCTTCGTGCCGGAGATGTTCGGCACCATCCGCCACGAAGGGCCCGTGCGGATGCTCCCCGTGGTCCCGGCCGCCGCCATCGTGCAGGAATACGGGCGCTCCCAAGTGTTCGTCGAGCGCGGGCCCGGCCAGTTCGAGCGGCGAGCGGTGACGACCGGCGTGCGGGTCGGCGAGTCGGTCGCCGTGCCAGAGGGGCTGGAGGCCGGCACCCGCGTGGTCGTGGACGGTGCGCTGCTCCTGAAGGGGCTCTGACCCGTGCTGACGCAGATGCTCGATTTCTCGCTCGAGCACCGTGCCCTCGTGCTCTTCGCCGTCCTTGCCATGGCGGTGGCGGGGGGGCTGGCATTCCGGCAGCTCAAGCTCGAGGCCTATCCCGACATCACCGATCCCGGGGTGGTGGTCATCACGCTCTACCCGGGTTTTGCCGCCGAAGAGGTGGAGAAGCAGGTGACGATCCCGATCGAGCGCGCCCTGAACAACACGCCGGACGTCATCGGCCGCCGCTCCCGGACGATCTTCGGACTCTCCCTCGTCGAGCTGACGTTCACCGACAAGACCAACGACTACTTCGCGCGGCAGGTCGTGCTCGAGAAGCTGCGGGATGCCCAGCTCCCGGACGGCGTGACGCCGACCCTCGGTCCGCTGATCGGCGGAGTGAGCGAATTCTACCGGTACGTGCTCGAGGGACCCGGCTATGACGCCATGCAGCTCCGGGAGCTGCAGGACTGGGTGATTGCCCCCCGGCTCCTCCAGGTGCCGGGCGTGGCGGACGTCACGCCCTTCGGCGGGCTGGTCCGCCAGTACGAGATCCAGATCGACCCCCGGGCTCTCGACAAGTACAAGTTCGGCGTCCGCCAGATCGCCGACGCGGTGAAGAACAACAACCGCGACGCCGGCGGGGCGCTCCTCCGGATGGGCCAGCAATCGCTCGCGATCCGGGGCTCGGGGCTCATCGAGACGTCCGAGGATCTCGGCAATATCGTGCTCGACGCGCAGAAGAACGTCCCCGTCTACCTCCGGGACATCGGGCGGATCGGCGTCGGCAGCCTCCCTCAGACGGGGATCTTCGCGATGGATCGCCAACCGCTCGGCGCCGGCGGGGTCGAGGCGATCGTCCTCATGCGCCGAGGGGAGAACCCCAGCGAGGTGCTGGAGGCGATCCACGAGGCGGTGGACGAGATCAATGCCACCCGCCTGCCGCGGGGGGTCCGGATCGTCCCCATCCACGACAAGACCGAGCTCGTGCAGAGCACGCTCCGCACCGTGTCGCGGGTCCTCGTCGAGGGGTTCGTCATCGTGGTCACCGTGCTCCTCGTCTTCCTCGTGAGCTTGCCCGCGGCGCTGCTGACCGCGCTGACGATCCCTCTCGCCTTGCTGTTCGCCTTCCTCTGCATGCATCTGTCCGGCGTTTCCCTGAGCCTCCTGAGCATCGGCGCCCTCGACTTCGGGATTCTGGTCGACGCCACCGTGGTCATGGTGGAGCGGATCATCCGGGTTCTCGGCGATTCGGCCGAGCCGTTGAAGGGCGACCATCTCACGAGCCGGATCCGCGCGGCGGCCCATGCCGTGCAGCGGCCCATTCTCTTTTCCCTCCTGATCATCATCGCCGCCTACATTCCCCTCCTCACCCTCGAGCGCGTGGAACGCCGGCTGTTTACGCCGATGGCCATGACGGTGTGCTTTGCCCTCCTCGGGTCGCTCCTGATGTGCCTCACCGTCGTGCCCGTGCTGGCCACGTTCGTCTTCCAGGGCCGGCGGGGGAGCCGTCCGCACCGGCTGCTCGACTGGATCACAGCGCGGTACGAGTCGAGCGTCCGGGTGACCGTCAACCATGCGGTGCTCACGGTCGGGCTTGCCACCTGTGTCGTCGTCGGCGCGCTCCTGCTCGGCCGGGGCCTCGGGGCGGAGTTCCTGCCCAGCCTCGACGAGGGCCTGATCTGGATCCGGGCGAACCTCCCCCCGGGGATCTCGCTCGAAAAGTCCGCCGAGGTCGCCAAGCAGATCCGGGAGGCGATCCTGCAGAGCCCCGAGGTGAAGCTCGTGTCGTCGCAGACGGGCCGGAACGACTCGGGCACCGACCCCTTCGGGCCGAACCGGAACGAGCTGCTCGTCGACCTCCATCCGTACAGCACGTGGAAGTCCGGCAAGTCGAAGGCGGACCTCGTGGACGATCTCTCCCGACGGCTGGCCGACACGATCCCGGGCGCGGCGTTCAACTTCACCCAGCCCATCATCGACACGGCGACCGAGATCGCCACGGGCTCGTCGGCCGACCTCGCCGTCATCGTGATCGGGCCGGATCTCCAGGAGCTGCGCACGTATGCGACGCAGACGCTGGCGATGCTGCGCCAGATCCGAGGCGCGGTGGACACGTCGATCGAGCAGGAAGCCGATCAGGCGCAACTCCGCGTCAAGATCAATCGGTACCAGGTGGCGCGCTTCGGTATCAACGTGAGCGACGTCCAGGACGTGATCGACTTGGCCCTCGGAGGCAGCCCGATCACCGGCGTCTTCGAAGGCGACCGCCGCTTCGATGTGGTCGCCCGCTTCACACCGGAGGCACGGGCGAACCCCGAGGCCATCGGGAATCTGCTGATTCCGACGAAGGACGGCAGCCGCGTACCGCTGTCCCAGCTCGCGGACATCCGGGTGGTGGACGGCCCGACGATCATCGCGCGGCGAGACAACGAGCGTCAGATGACGGTCCGGACCAATATTCGCGGCCGCGATCAGGCGGGCTTCGTGGCGGAAGCCCAGGCCCGCTTCGCGAAGGAAGTGTCGTTGCCGGCCGGCTATCGGGTGGTGTGGGGTGGGCAGTTCGAGAACCTGGCGCGGGCCCGGCAGCGCCTGGACGTCATCATCCCGATCACGATCGGCATCATCTTCGTGCTGCTGTTCATCACGTTCGGGTCTGTCCTCGATGCGGTCCTCGTCCTCTTGAGCGTGCCTTTCTCCCTGGCGGGTGGGCTGATCCTCCTCTACCTCAGAGGGATTCACCTCAGCGTGTCGGCGGCCGTAGGGTTCATCTCGCTCTTCGGCGTGGCCATCATGAGCGGCCTGCTCTATGTCTCCGAGATCAACACCCGCCGCCGCGAGCCGGGTGCACGGCTGTTCGATGCGATCGTCCACGGCGCCCGCGCACAGTTCAGGCCGCGGCTGATTCTGATAGTGGTGGCCGCGCTCGGCATGATGCCGGCCGCCCTCGCGCGTGGCATCGGCTCGGATATCCAGCGCCCGCTCGCGACGGTCGTGGTGGGTGGGTTGGTGTCCACGCTGCTGCTGACACTCTTTGCCCTGCCCGCGGTCTATTGGTTGGCCGAGGCATTTCGGCCGCGGCGTCAGCGGTTGGCCGGGGAGGACTGATGGGCCGACTGGGGAGGCATCTGTCCCGCGTCGTGGTTCCGGGTGCGGCCGTCGCGCTGGTCGCCGGCTGCGCCGTGGGGCCGGATTTTCATCGCCCCGCTCCGCCGGACCTCGCGAGCTATGCCCGGCCGTCCCTGACGCCGACGACCTCGTCGACAAGTGTCCCGGGTGGCGAGGAGCAGCGCTTCGTCTACGCCCAGGAGCTGTCCGACCAGTGGTGGACCCTCTTCGGGTCGCCGGCGCTCAACGCCTTGATCGACAAAGCGCTCAAGACGAACGCCACCCTCGTCGCGGCCCAGGCGGCGGTGCGGCAAGCGCGGGAGCTGGTCTATGCCCAGCAGGGCGAGTTCTTCCCGACGGTCCAGGGCAGCTTCGCGGTGAGCCGTCAGCAGACGTCGGCAACCTTCTCGGCTCCATTGAGCACACCCGATTTCGCCTACAACCTCTTCACCTTGCAGGCCGCGCTCAGCTACACCCTGGATCTCTTCGGCGCCAATCGGCGGCAAGTCGAGTCGCTGGTGGGCCAGGCCGAAGCCCAGAGCTTTCAGCTCGAGACCGCGTACCTGACCTTGACCTCGAGCCTGGCGGCCGCGGCGATCCAGGAAGCGTCGTTGCGCGCGCAGATCGAGGCCGCCCAGGAGATCATCGACATCAGCGCGAAGTCGCTGGCGCTCGTGCGGAGGCAGCTGGAGCTGGGGGCGGTCGCCGGGCTCGATGTGGCCGCGCAGGAAGCCGCGCTCGCCCAGGTGCAGCAGGCGCTGCCGCCGCTCCAGAAGCAGCTGGAGCAGACGCGGAACCTCTTGGCCGCGCTCTCGGGTCGGTTCCCCACCGACGCTCCGGAGGAGCGGTTCGAGATGGCATCGCTCCGTCTTCCACCGGACCTGCCCGTGGGCCTGCCCTCGACACTCGTGGAGCATCGCCCGGATGTGCGCGTCGCCGAGGCCCAGATGCACGCGGCGAGCGCCCAGATCGGCGTCGCCCTGGCGAATCGGTTGCCGCAGTTCACGATCAGCGCGGCCTACGGCGGGACGGCGACCAGCATCACCCAGATGTTCGCGAACAGCAACCCCTTCTGGATCGCGGCGGGCACCGTCTCGCACACCATCTTCGACGGCGGCACGCTGCTGCACCGGCAGCGAGCGGCCGAAGCGGCGTTCGAGCAGGCCGCCGCCCAGTATCGGACGACGGTCATCGGCGCTTTCCAGAACGTGGCCGACGCGCTCCATGCGCTGCAAGCCGACGCGGAAACCCTCAAGGCGGCGGTGACCGCGGAGGCGGCGGCCAAGAAGAGTCTCGACCTGACGCTCACGGCGCAGCAGCTCGGCGCGGTGAGCTATGTAGCAGTGCTCACCGCCCAGCAGACCTATCGGCAGGCGCTCCTCACACGCGTCCAAGCGCAGAGCACCCGCTTCTCAGACACGGTGATTCTGTTCCAGAGCCTAGGGGGCGGCTGGTGGAATCGTCCGGAGGGCACGGCCGCGAGAGCCACCCCGGTCTCCGGGAGGAAGGAATAGGCGGCCATGCAGATCCGAACGACTACGGGACGACCGGGGGGGAAGGGGATGGCGTTCGGAGGTCTCGTGCTTCTCAGTATGAACCTCTCGCTGGTCGGCTGCGCTCGGGACGTGGTGATGCTGAATCCGAGAACGGGCGACACGGCGGTGTGTCTGGCCAGCCCATTGAACCCGTGGTCCCAGCAGCAAGCCTGCGTGGGAGACCATGTCGCTCAGGGGTGGAAGCGACAAGAATGATCCGCTTGATTGCCGACGCCCTCATGGTCGTATGGGTCGCGGTGCTCGTGGCCCTGGGCGGGATCACTGTCTGGGGCGTGGTCGACACCCTGTACCGCCGGTCTTCCCCACCGAGCGCACGGCGTCGGCATCGTACGTCGGCGCGAAGCTGATCCGGAGAACCGGGGGACAGCGTCGTGCGATGAGAATTCTGGTCGTCGAGGATGATCGAAAGGCGGCGCGCCTCGTCAGCAAAGGCTTGGAGGAGGCCGGCTTTATCGTGGACATCGCCTACACGGCGGAGGCCGGCGAGCGCAAGCTGAAGGCAGTGAGCTATGACGTCATGGTGCTCGACTGGTTGCTTCCAGGCACGGACGGCGCTGCGTTCTGTCGCGACCTCCGCGCTCGCGCCGTCTCGACTCGCATCCTCATGCTCACGGCGAAGGACAGTCTCGAAGACCGCGTAGCGGGGCTTAAGGCCGGCGCCGACGACTACCTCACCAAACCCTTCGCCTTCGCCGAGCTCCTCGCCCGGCTGGAGGCGCTGCTTCGGCGTTCCCCTCTCCCACGGGCGGACGTGCTGCAGGTGGGCGATCTCACCCTCGATCTCGCGCGCCATGAGGTGACAAGGGCAGGCGTTCGGCTGAAGCTCACCCCACGGGAGTTTGCCATCCTGGAGACTCTCATGCGGCGCCCCGGTGAGCTCCTCACGCGGTCTGCGCTCGCCGACCAGATATGCGGCGGTTTGGACGACAGCAACCTCGTGGACGTTCACGTGTGTCATCTGCGCAAGAAGATCGATCAGCCTCCGCTGGACTCGCTGATCCAAACCGTGTGGGGAAGCGGTTATCGCCTCGGAATGCCTCGCTGACCTGGCTCGAGGTCGGTCTGTCCCGGCCGACTCCGACCTCGAGCCGGCCCCAGGCGGCGCAGGAACTGATCCACGTGATCACGAGCTATCTGAAGTGACCCCATCCATGGCAGCGAAGGATTCGATGGAACCGACCACAGCGAGTCACCAGCAGGATGTCTCCGACCGCCGGGCTCACGAGGAGCCGGGGAGGGCAGCCACGCCCCAGAGTCATTAACCATTCGGCGGAAGACTCGGACACTGCCCCACGAGCCAGCCTCTAGGATCCAATGCCAGCCACGAACGCTTCGATCTGGTGGGCTGCATACTCGAAGCCCATCAGCATAGCTGATGGTCGACACCTGATCCATGCATTGGACACATGCGGAGTTGGCCGCTACCGTGTGCGGAAAGGAGGCCTGCCATGAGAGCCAATGACGTCCGGTCGAACGAGTTTCTGCGGCATGGAGCATATCTGTGCCTTCGTCTGACGGCGCGCCCAGCGGCGGTGGCCGCCCGCGTGCCTGCCCTCGCGGATCGCCTCGGGCTGCGCAACGAGTTCGAGCCCGGCGCCGGCCCGCCCGGCGACGCGGTCGCCTTCCTGCGGCGTGTCGAAGCGACGGCAGGCGCCCTGGCGGACGAGGGAGTCGAGCGGGCCGACGCCATCGTACACGTGGCCTCCGAGTCGAGTGATGTGGTGACGGAGTTCTGCGTGGAGGCGGAGCGGCTCCTCGCCCCCGCGGGAAGCTTGCGCATGCTCCGTGGCGGGGTGCGGCCGATGGTCTACACGGGCAATGCCATGCACAACTTCGCCTATGCGCATCGCGTCCTCCCGCAGCCTGGCCGCGTCATGCCCAACGCCTTCCTCCTTCCCATGAGCAAGACGGCCGCGTGGTGGGCGAAAGACTGGATGGAGCGTCACACCTACTTCCTGCCTCGATACGACGACGGCGGAAAGATGAAGAACGAGGGCCATGCCCTCGCCTCCGCGGCGGGCATCGCCTGCCTCATGCGGCGGACGTACAAGCACGCGAGCGAGCCCGCCCCCGCTGG
>Ga0209465_10001351_pt1 | contig 10950 bp, 12 predicted proteins | sample PanSoiPlot1MoBio_FD_188321 | JGI IMG/M metagenome (GOLD analysis project Ga0209465, IMG submission 188321) | Tropical forest soil microbial communities from Panama analyzed to predict greenhouse gas emissions - Panama Soil Plot 1 MoBio (SPAdes)... | ecosystem: Environmental > Terrestrial > Soil...
AATGCGCTTGCATCGCAGGACAAACGCTGCCGTCAGCAAGATGACCACAAGCATGAGAACCGCGACGCAGGACAGCGCTGCAGCGAAATTCAGGCGCCCGACCAAGAAGATCAGAAGCGGTGCGATGACGACCCCGCCGGCGCTTGCGCCATTGAGTGCCAGGCTGATGGCAAGGCCGCGCCGTTTGTCGAACCAGGGTGCAATGATGATATTGATCGCAGCGCCGCTCATCGCGGCCCAGCCGAACGACATCACGGCGAATGCCGCATAGACGTGCCAGGGGCGCGCGACGAGCGTGAGCAAGACGATGCCACAGGCCATTGCAATGGCACCGGTCGCGACGGTGAGCCGCGCTCCGAACCGTTCGAATACGCCGCCGACAGAAAGGATCAGCGTTGCGCCCAGGAGGTAGTATGTGGTGATGGCGGTGGAGATGTCGGCCATGGGCCATCCGTGGCGCTGCTGAAGTGCGACCAGATAGATGCCGGGGCCATAGAATCCGATTCCCCATCCGAAGCAGGCGATCACGAATGCCGCGACAACTATCAGCCAGCCGTGATAAATGCCGGTCGTCGCAGACGGCACCGTGGTTTCAATCCTGCTCAACACGTTCATGTACCGCCTTCGCTCATCGGGTTGCTGTGCCCCGGCGCTCGGCGCCTGAAAATGGTGAAGCAGCTTGTGCATTGCCGGCCATTTTCGGACATCGTCCTGCGACCGAGTCCGATTTCGGCTACCAACGCAAAATGCCACGGAGTAGCCTTGGCCGATGTTGACCAAGATGTCGGTGGAACTTGATCGTGAGACTTGTGAGCGCGCGCGCCTTGCGCGCGACGCCGCTTATGACGGGCTATTCTTTGTTGGCGTGCGAACCACGCGCATCTACTGTCGTCCGATATGTCCGGTGCGCCCGGCCAAGTCGGAAAACGTGGTGTTCTTCGCAACCGCTGCTGCTGCCGAACGGGCGGGCTTTCGCCCCTGTCTGCGCTGCCGCCCAGAGACAGCGCCAGGAAGTCCGGCATGGACCGGCACTGCGACGACCGTGGCGCGCGGCATGCGCCTGATCGAGGAGGGGTTTCTCGACCACTCATCGGTCGATCGGCTTGCCGAGAAACTCGGGATCGGCCCGCGGCACCTGCTGCGGCTTTTTCTCCGCCACGCCGGTGCGACCCCGAGCCAAGTCGCGGCGACCCGTCGGGTTCAGCGCGCCAAGCGCTTGCTCGACGAAACCACGATGCCGCTGTCGCAGGTCGCCTTTGCGGCCGGGTTCAAAAGCGTGCGCCGTTTCAACGACGCGTTCCGCATAACCTATGGACGGCCTCCGTCCTCGTTTCGAAAGACACCCGCCCGGCAGGCGACGCATCACCAGCAGGACCGGTACGATGCCCGCCACCATGAAGCCTGGAATCGATCGGCTGCTCGCTCGCTTCGGTCGATCTGAAGCGTCCGCGGCAACGGGACAATGTTGGACGACGCCGCTCGTGCGTGCCCTCCGTTCAGAAATCCGGCTTGTCCGCCCGCGGCACCATGGAGAGCTTCCCGCCGGGCTCGAGCGGATTCTCAGCGCATATCAGGTCGGTCCGCGGGCTCACAGCGGGCCGGTAGGTGATGGTCGCCGACCACGGCATCGTGAAGACGGTGTCATCCTCGACCGTGAAATCGAGCTGCAGCACCTTGCCCCGGTAGCTGGCGTCGAAGTCCCCGCCGCCGCTGGCGCGGAAATTTTCTTTCTCGTTGCGCTCAATCGCGTCCTTGGCGGCTTCGTAGTCAACCAACCGGTAGCGTTCGATCACATGCAGAGTCGGGCTTTGGGGCGTACCGTACATGTCGACCATAGAAAACCGCCCGACCTTCATGCCCACGGTATCGATCACAAGGGTATCGCCTTCGTAATGACCGACGGAGTCGCCATGCCACGACGGCGTCAACTGCGCCGGGTGGGGCTCGTTCAAGCGCACCCAGCGGACCTCGTTGCCGTGGCGGTAGATCATGACGATCTTGTCTGGCTTCTGGATCATCTCCATCCAGAAATCCCAGAAGATATAAGGCACCCCCGGGGGCCAGCACTGATTGCTCGGGGTCGGATAGCCCTCGCCAGCCAGCGAAAGCTCGCCATGCTCCTTGACGATTTCGGCCGCACGCGGCCTCAAGATCGGATTGGAGTAATCGCCGACCAGCAGCTGGAAGTTGCCGATGCCACTGGGCAGGCGCGACCTGTTTCTCACCGGGCCCGGACCGGATCGAGGCGGCTCAAAACCGGTGAGGTAGGGGTGGGCCCACCGGCCGGAAAAATTCGGAAGGGATGCGCTGTCCTCTGCGATGCCGGCGGGCGGCGGGACTGGAGGCGCTACAGTTTGCCCTGCGGCAGGCGTGGCCGCCGCCAGCGCCGCGCATAACAGGAAATCGTGCGGCCGCATATTCAGATCTCCTCCCATTCCGATGGGTCGCCCCTGCCCTCAACGGGTACGCAGCAATCTGCGCGCGATCGGTCATGACTGGAAGTCACGAGTGCCCAATGATCGCCGGGAATGGATGGGACTGCCTCTCGACCCATTCTGTTAACGCCTCCTCATTTCCGGGGCGGCATGAAATATCTCAAATCGGGCGGCGCCTGGTCTTTCTTCGTCGGCATCAACAGCCCATCTGCTCCCAGAAAATAGTTTTCTTTGCCGATGGCGATCTGCGCGTTGTTCTCGACAGTGTAAAATTCAGGCCAGTCGGGGTGCGGATTGGGGTCGAGCACGTATTTCTTATCGACGATCCACGGGCGCGTCAGCGCATGGTCGATCGTGGTGATTTCGTCATGAAGAATGCTCGGGTCGACCTTGTCGCGGTAAATGCGCTCCCTGAAGACCGATTGATTATCGATGTGCAGAGGCAATCCCGCCTCATCGTAGGCGCGAGGTCCCTTGAAGCCGCGCGTCTCAGCCTCAAGCACATCGTACTGCCCGTCGCCGTCTTCGTCGACCCATCGGCCGATCGAGTAGCCCGAAAAGGTTGGCTCGATATCCGCGGGCCAGTCGCGTCCGTCGGTGAAGATCCGCCGATAGTGGTCATGCCAGCCGATCAAAATGTAGGTGGTATCCGGAGTGACGACGAATTCAAGCGGCCCAAATCCCATCATCATGTTCGGCATCCCGGCTGCGCGGCCCAAGGTAGTGGGAAAATTGCCGAGACCACCCTTGGCCTGATCCGCAATGCTCGCCGCCAAGACCGCCTCATATTCAGGCGTGAGCGGTGCTTGTTGCCCGAATCCCCACGGCTTGGTCTGATCGTGAGACGGTTGCGTGGCGAGCCGGATAGCAAAACGCCGCCACTGCCCGCTCCAATCAGGATACTTTGCGCCGTCGGACGCTGCCGCGCCCGCAACTGCAAGCGCGGCGGTCAACGCAACCGCAATCGCCGTAGATCCGCTCACTGACATAGATCACCATCCGGAAGGGCGGCCCGCCTCCTCGCAACCGGCATCAAATCGCACATCGGCGAAATATTCTAGTACCCCAGCGAGACCCCGGCGCTGCCGGGCGGCTGCGACAGTACTGGTGCTAGCGACGAGATCGCGGGCAATGTCGGGGTTGGTGGCTCACCGTCTAAGTGGCCCCTTTCGCGTCACCGAGGGAGTGATGTAACCTGAACGGCAAATTGCCGTGGGAAACGTGCGAGATCATTACGATAACCGGGCCTCTTTCTCACGACAACCGATTTCGCCAATTGACCGGGGGCAAAGTCGCGCGAGGCCACAAGGCAGTCATCATCGGCTGCGGCAGGCGATTTTGACCCACCTTATGATGCTGCCATTGATCGGAATGCGCTGCCGGAACGTGCAATCCGACATGGCACCGCTGGCCAGGGAGATCCAGGATGCACATCGGACGCATTTTTCTCCGCTCTCTCGTCGCCGCCATTCTTGTCGTTGCCGCGCTCACACACAGCCGGGCGCAGGCGCCATCGACCCTCCTCATCACCGGCGCAACGATCATCGACGGCCTCGCGGACGCGCCGATTCGCGATCGGTCGCTGCTGATTGAGGGGAACGTCATTCGCGGCCTGCCCCCTGCGGATGCCCCGGCACCGGGAGGCGCGCAAGTGCTCGACCTGGCCGGAAAATTCATCATTCCGGGACTATTCGATTCCCATGTGCACTGGGACGCCTTTATGGGCGAGTTGCTGGTCAATCACGGCGTAACCTCAATCCTTGCGCTCGATAACGTGCCCAAGGCGTTGCGCCTCAAGAGCCAGGATGGGCACGATATTCCACGGCTCTTTCATAGCGGACCTCGTCCGCAATTCACCCCGAACTCTGCCGATGCCGACATCAGCGAGGCAATGCGGGCCTGGCTCCAATCCGAACCCGATCTGGCCTGGTTCCCGCAATACAATGGCAGGTTTTCTCGCGCCTATAAGTTTGCCGCCGACCAGGCCCACAAGGCGGGCTTGATGGTTTTCGGCCATACCGATGACGCGCCGGGCGCAATACGCGATGGCCTCGACATCGTCGAGCATGTCTGGGGTTACGCCGAGGCCGTCATGTCGCCCGAGGAGTTGCGATCATTTCAGGAAGGAAAGCTGCTGACCTGGGCGACACAGCTTAACGATTGGAGCAAGCTCGACGGCATGATCGCGAACACGGTTGGCCGCGACATCTACCTTAATCCCACCATGATCTACGAATGGGGCGGCTTGAGTCGCCGCGCCCTGCAGCGAGAGCTTGAGGACTATCGCACGCTCAGCAACATCGATCTCGTCTACTTTCCGCGCAACATCAGTGACAGCATTCTTGCCCGGCATCGTCAGATCAAGAACTTCTCCTCGCGCTACGACAGCATGCCGTGGGTTGAAAAACTGCCGGCGGAAGATCGCAGGGAATTCGAGACCGGGTACAAAAACGTGCGCGAGTTCAACAGGCGGTGGGTTGCGGCTGGCGGCAAGATTCAGGCCGGCACGGACATCATTACCGGAGGCATTCCCGGATTCGCCCTGCATCATGAGATGGAAATGCTGGTCGAGTCAGGCCTGACGCCGATGCAGGCGTTGAAATCGGCAACCTCATGGTCTGCCGAAATCCTGCAAGGAAAGGCCAAGGCGCACGGGGAGGCCAAGGTTGGCTCCATTCGGCCCGGCAATTTTGCCGATCTCGTCGTCGTAAGCGCTGATCCCTTGAGCGATATCTCCAACACCAAAAAGATCGAACGGGTGATGAAGAACGGCCGCTGGGTCGAGCTCGGTTATCATCCCGAATATTTTACGTTTGTTCGACCGGCCCGTTCGCTTGCGGCGTCAACTTTCGCACCAGCGATCAGCTCGATTGAGCCAAGCAGCGTGGCGGCGGGGTCGGGACCCGTGCATGTGGTGTTGGAGGGCAGCGGGTTCATGATGACGTCGTTGGTTCGTGTCGACGGCGTGTCGGTCAAGACGATTTTCCGCGACCCGCGGCACATCGAGTTCGATCTTCCGGCCCATGCCATCGAGCGCGCTACACCCAATCCCTACTTCGCGCCTGGGCCGGTACAAAACACAGGGATCATCGGGTATCGCGCCGTTTCGATCGACGTCTTTAACCCGCCGCCGGAGGGCGGGACCTCAAACTCGGTGCGACAAATGGTGCTGCCCAATTAGGCACGTCCAACAGTGATGCTCCGCGCTTGCCTTGCGGTGGCCACGGACTCTATGATCGACACGCAAGCGCCGCATTCGCGCTTGCTAATACTCTGCAATCCTTTTTGCGTCGCTTCAGAGCCTCCATTTTGCCCCGGTTTATACAGCAACGCTCGCGAATGGCAAACTCATGTGGGCCTGACCCAGCTGGAACTTTTCTCCGGCGGCAATGCGGATATACTCTCCATCGATGGGGCAATCCGGGGGCAAAACACAGCACGCACTTTGGACCTTCGCGGCCTAGGTAGCCCCGTCTAGCGGCAGACCGCCTCTGGCGGCGAATGGAGGCTGGATGAGCATTGATGAACATGCGCCTTCCCGAATGGGCGGCGCCATGTGGGCTGCCCCCATGGTTTCCGCGCTTCCGGCGCGTCCTGATTTCAAGGAAAAAAATGATCTCACCGAGCGGTATCGGGTCGAGGAAGCGCTGGCGGCGCGTGTTCGCGAGCAGACCGCGCTCTATCAGTTCACCGATCGGCTGCAGCGCGCAGAGACACTGGATGACGTTTGTGAGGCCGCCCTGGATGCGATCCTTTCCGCATTGGAGTGCAGCCGGGCCGCGATCCTGCTCCGCGATGGCTCGGGGGTGATGCGGTTCGTGGCGTCACGCAGGCTGTCCGAGCCCTACCGGCGGGCTATCGACGGCCACTCGCTTTGGGGGCCCGATGTCAAAGACGCGGAGCCGATGTGCGTCGATGATGTGACGCATGCCGCATTTCCTGAGCTGCTCAAGCGGGTCGTGGTTGAGGAGGGGATTCGCGCGCTGGCATTCATCCCGCTGCCGGTGTCGGGCCGTTTGATCGGCAAGTTCATGGCCTACTATGATAGCCCTCATGTGTTCCGGCGGAACGAGGTCGATCTCGCAGTCACCATCGCGCGTCAGCTCGGCTTCAGCATCGAACGAATCCGCATTGAACGGGCACTGCGCGAAAGCGAAGCACGGCAATCCGCCATTCTAGAATGTGCGCTCGATGCGATCGTCATGATGGATCAAGAGGGCAGGATCGTCGACTTCAACCCGGCCGCGGAAGAGCTGCTGGGCTGCCGCCGCGACGAGGTGCGGGGTCGCGCCGTCGCTGAGATGATGATTCCACAGCGCTTCCGCGAAAGGCATCAGCAAGGGGTGAAAAGGTTCCTTGCTACGGGACATAGCTCGACCATCAGGCGCCGCCTTGAAATCGTTGCGCTGCGAGCGGACGGCACCGAATTCGACGCCGAGATCGCAATCTCATCAGCATCTCTCGAAGGCGGGCAGATACTATTTACCGCTCACCTCCGCGATGTAACGGCGCGTCGGCGCGCAGCGCAGGCCGAAACACAGCAGCGGACGCTGCTTGGCGAGTTGAACCACCGCGTCAAGAACAACATGCAGGTGTTGCAGTCACTGTTGGGGATTGCGGCGCGACAAGCTGGAAGCGCTGAGGCGCGGGAGGTGCTGGAGGAGGCAAGCGGACGCATCAGCGCCATGGCGGCAGCGCAGCGCGTGCTTTACACAACACCCGACGCCACGCGGTTCAACGCCCGTGATTTTCTCAATACGGTTTGTGAAACCACGAAGCAGACCTTCCCCCAGGAATTGGCCATCGACTGTGAAGCTGATCCCATACAACTGCCGAACGACGCGGCAATGCCGCTCGCGCTGATTGCCAACGAGCTGCTCACGAATGCTGTCAAGCATGGGTTGAATGGGCAGGGTGTCGCCACTATTCGCGTGCGCTTGACAAGGGAGAACGACTCATTTCTTTTTTACGTTGAAGACGACGGTCCGGGCTTCCTTCTGCAGTCGGTCCAGCGCCGATCGTCCGGACTGGCTCTCGTTCAGGGCCTCGCTCGGCAGCTTCGCGGAGAGTTTGAGGTGACCAGAACACCCGCCACCCGCTGCAGCGTGTGGTTTCAACAAGGCTAAGGGCTGTATGCATTCGAGGCAGCTGAACCTGACGCCACGGCCGGGGCATGATCCTTTTGCGGCTCCGCGGCACTCACCTCAACTCGTGTTTGCATGCGGGGAATCCGCGGGCTCGGACGAGCAGGCGGAAGTGCAGACGCGGATTCTGGTCGTCGAAGACGACTATCTGATCGCCACCGAGATGAGGATGGCGCTTTCCGACGCTGGGTTTGATGTCGCCAGCATTGCGGCTTCCGCCGACGAGGCTGTGGAACTCGCCGCGTCACAAAACCCGGCTCTCGCCGTGATCGATGTGCGCCTTGGCGGGGACCGCGACGGAATAGACGCCGCCGTGGAGATTTTCCGGAAACTGGGGATCCGCTGCATTTTTGCGACGGCACACTACGATCAACAGTCGGTTGAGCGTGCCAGGCCGGCAATGCCGCTTGGCTGGCTGCAGAAGCCCTACTCCCGGGTCTCGCTGGTGAATGCGGTCCGCCGTGCGCTAGAGCAACTCGACGCTTAGAGCTCGTCCCGATAGCCCGCGATCACTTGGCGCTCTGCGAGATCCGATTTTCCCGCGGATGGTTGTGACGAGTTCCTCGGGCTGATCCGGAGCCTCGTCCGCTATGGCCATCAAGCTCGCTGAGAATTTTCGCGCGGTGTTCTACGCACCGTTCTACGCCGCGCAGGCACTCGGTTTCTATGCCCGCGAGGGCGTGGAGATCGATCTCATAAATTCGTCCGCGCCCGCGGCAGCTGCGCCCGAACTCCTCAACGGCACCATCGACTTGTCATGGGGCGGCCCGATGCGGGTGATGAAGGCGCGCGACATCGACCCGAACTCGCCGCTCGTGTGCTTTTGTGAAGTCGTCGCCCGTGATCCGTTCTTTGTGGTGGGCAGGGAGCATCGAGGAGAGTTTCGACTCGCCGATCTGGCGCGGCTGAGATTGGCGACCGTTTCGGAGGTGCCGACCCCGTGGTTGTGCCTGCAGCATGATCTGCGTCTGCACGGCGTCGATCCAGATCGCCTAGAACGCGTGGCCGACCGGACGATGGCTGAGAATCTGGAGGCCCTGCGCAATGCGGAGCTCGACGCGGCGCAGCTGTTCGAGCCCTACGTTTCGGCGGCGCTCAAGTCCGGCATCGGCCCTGTCCTCTATGCGGCGAGCGCGCGCGGGCCGACGGTCTATACGACCTTCCTGGCAACCCGTGACAGCATCGCACGCAACCGCGGCGCGTTTGCCGCGATGGTGCGGGCGATTCGCCACACACAGTCCTGGCTCGGCGATCACGGTGCGGAAGAACTGGCCGCTGTGGTGGGGCCGTTCTACCCGAACGTGGCGAGCGATCTTTTGGCGGATTCGCTGCAACGCTACCACGAAGCCGGGGTCTGGGCGCGGTCTCCCGAAATCTCGCGAGACGGCTTCACGCAGCTCGCAGCAAGCCTGCTTTCCGGCGGCTTCATCGCGCGCATTCATGCCTACGAGGACTGCGTCGACGAAAGCCTGTATTGACGGGGTCTCGGACGCTTCTTTGCGCAGCGCAGTGGCTGCTGGCTGGGCAAAGGCGCGCAGCGTCGTACCCAACACCCTCCTGCCCTCCTCGCAGACGGGGAGGGTGGTGGGCCGCTTTGGTCTGCCCACGCTGCTGGACTTGCTGGCTGGGACCAATGTTCACGACGTGAACAAAAAGGTCTTGACGTTCACCGCATGAACGCTCTAGCTGCGGGCCGTCAGGAGCGTACCGCACATGGTCGAGGCGTAGATGGTCGAGGCGTCAAAGGCAGGCAGTGCCGACGAGACCCGGATTGTACTCGGGCTCTTGGAATATGTTGGGCGCGGTGGCGAGCAGTCCCAGCGCCGGCTGGCGTCAGAACTCGGCGTCGCGCTTGGGCTTGCCAACGCCTACCTCAGGCGTTGCGTTAAGAAAGGGCTGGTCAAGGTTCGTCAGGCACCAGCCCGCCGCTATGTCTACTACCTGACGCCGCGCGGTTTTGCCGAGAAGTCGCGGCTCACCCTCGAATTCATGTCGTATTCGTTCGCCCTGTTCCGGCGGGCCAAGGCCGACTGCATGGCCGCCCTTGAGGCGGCGCGCGAGCGCGGCTATGCGCGGATCGCGCTCATCGGTGCCTCCGACCTGGCGGAGATCGCGACGATTTGTGCGCTGGATGGCGGCTTTGCTATCACGGCGGTCGTTGATGCCGGCGTAGCGGCGGAGCGGTTTGCCGGCGCGCCGGTGGTGCGGAACATGGATTTGCTCGGGCCCTCGCCTGACGCCGTGCTGGTCACCGACATGCGTGCCGCGGCAGCGACCGTGGAGGCGGCGGTAGCAAGATTTGGGGCGGAACGCGTGCTTGTGCCCGCCCTCCTGGGGGTGCAGCCGGCCGAACCACGGAGGGGTCCATGACCGCGGCGGAGCCCCCCTGGTCTGTGGCGCAGACGCATCCTGATGCGACGGCCAACCCCCTGCCAGCCCGGGCATCTCCGGCGCAACCGTCTCGGGCGTACCCCGTCACCCGCATCGTTGCGGCATCGCCCTGGTACGAGACCGGGCTCATGGAGCTGGCGCGGGCACACGAGCTGTTGCTCGTCTTCACGTGGCGCCAGATCGGCGTGCAGTACAAGCAGGCAATCCTCGGTATCGGCTGGGCAGTGCTGAGCCCGCTCCTGAGCACGCTGGTGTTCACGTGGGTCTTCGGCGGCCTCGCCGCGATCCCCTCCGAGGGATTGCCGTATCCGCTATTCGTGCTGTCGGGGCTCATCACCTGGCAATACTTCAACCGCGCCATCACCGCAGGAAGCAACAGCATCCTCCGCGACAGCGCCATCATCACCAAGGTCTATTTCCCGCGCATGATCCTGCCGCTCAGCGCCGTGTTGGCCGGCCTCGTGGATTATGCGGTCAACCTCTTGGTTCTGTTGTTGCTGATGATGTTCTATGGCCGCACGCCGGGCCTCACGCTGCTGTGGTTGCCGGTGTTCCTGATGCTCGCCACGCTCATCGGTTTTGCGCTCAGCCTGTGGCTGTCGGCCTTGAATGCCCTCTACCGCGACATCGGCTTCATGATCCCGATCGCGCTGCAGGCGTGGATGTTCCTCACTCCGGTGATTTATCCGGCCACGCTCGTGCCGGCCGGCTGGACCTGGCTCATGCAGCTCAATCCGATGACCGTGGTGGTCGAGGGCGCGCGCTGGGCCGTGCTGCCCGCCGCGACGCCGCCCAGTCTCATCGGCCTTGCGGTGCTCGGCGCCGAGTTCGTCGTTCTGTTCCTCGGCGGCGTCGTGACCTTCCACAAGATCGACGCGATCCTTGCAGATCGCATTTGAACCTGGCTCATGTTTCGATGAAGTGTATCCAACCTTCGCCCGTCCTCCGCGGGCTTGACCCGCAGGTGCATCTTTCTTTGC
>Ga0209465_10001353_pt1 | contig 10936 bp, 13 predicted proteins | sample PanSoiPlot1MoBio_FD_188321 | JGI IMG/M metagenome (GOLD analysis project Ga0209465, IMG submission 188321) | Tropical forest soil microbial communities from Panama analyzed to predict greenhouse gas emissions - Panama Soil Plot 1 MoBio (SPAdes)... | ecosystem: Environmental > Terrestrial > Soil...
CTTATCGGCGAACCGGTACCCACCCCGGATCAAGTCCGGGGCAGGCTTTCGCCGGAATATGCGCTGGCGCTGGCGCCGACGCACCGTCGACGTGTGCCGCATGCGATCGGCTCGCTCACGGTGCGCAACGTCGCCGCGAGAATCCGCTCGGCATGTCGTTCCTGGCGCGCGTAGGGTGGGAGCACCGCGATGGACGGCTCGTGCTCGAGCAGTGACGACGCGCGCCGCGTCCGGCGATCTCTCCTCAACTCCCGAGCTTGCTCTGCACCGCGTTACAAATGACGCCAATGTCAGTTTCTGTCTCACGCACGCACGCATTCGTTCAGTTTGAGTTCATCGCGGACGGCGTACTGAATCAGCATCGGGGACGTGATCAGATCATAACGACAACGAAGGAACGAAATAAGGAGCGGAACATGTCACGTATGTCAGCTTTGGCCCTTGCAGCCGCATTGGCGCTGGGCAGCATGTCAATCGCAACGGAGGCCTCCGCGCGCGGAGGAGGAGGTGGAGGTGGTGGTGGCCACGGCGGTGGTGGCGGCGGCGGCGGCCACATGGGTGGTGGCGGCGGCGGCCACATGGGCGGTGGCGGCGGCCACATGGGCGGTGGCGGCGGTCACTGGGGTGGTGGTGGCCACTTCGGCGGTGGCCACTTCGTCGGCGGACCCCGTTTCGCCGGCGCCCACTTCGGGCATTTCGGTCATTTCCACCATCGTCACTTCCGCCACGGCTTCGGCTTCTTCCCGTACAGCTACGCCTACTACGACGACTACGGCTGCTGGCGCTGGCACCACGTGCTGACCCGCTGGGGTTGGCGCTGGCACCGCGTCAACGTCTGCTACGGCGGCTACTACTGAGGTCGTAGGGTCACCCAGACTTTGTGCATGCCGCCCTGCCGGACGCCCGTCCGGCAGGGCGGCTGGCTGATGGGGACGGCGCGCGCCGCAATCTCGCTGTCCGACGCGTAATGATGAGGGCCTATGCGCCCCGGTGCAGTTGGGCTATGTGCTCTCGCGTGTGCCACCCCGAGAGCCGCGATGTTCCCCATCCCGAAACCCGAATTGCTGCCCAACACCTTTGCCTACGAGTCCGAGCCGATGGTGAAGGCCACCGGCTTTCGCGAGTACGACGCGCGCTGGCTGTTTGGGAAGGAAATCAACCTCATGGGTGTGCAGGCCCTCGGTATGGGGCTCGGCACGCTGATCCACGAGCTCGGCGTCAAGCCGGAGATCGTCACCGGTCACGACTTCCGCGGCTATTCGGCATCGATCAAATACGCGCTCGTGTCGGGGCTGCTCGCCGCCGGCTGCAAGGTCCATGACATCGGCCTCGCCGTGACGCCGATGGCCTATTTCGCCCAGTTCGACCTCGATGTGCCCTGCGTCGCGATGGTCACCGCCTCGCACAATGACAACGGCTGGACCGGCGTGAAGATGGGCGCCAACCGCCCGCTCACCTTCGGTCCCGACGAGATGACGCGGCTCAAGGAGATCGTGCTCGGCGCCCGCTTCAGGCTCCCGGGCGGCGGCGCCTACGCGTTCGTGGAAAACTTCCCGGCCCGCTACGTCGCCGACCTGACCCGGCGGCCCAGGCTCAAGCGCAAGCTCAAGGTCGTGTGCGCCTGCGGCAACGGCACGGCCGGCGCCTTCGCGCCGGGCGTGCTCGAGGCGGTCGGCTGCGAGGTCGTGCGGCTCGATTGCGAGCTCGATCACACCTTCCCGCGCTACAATCCCAACACCGAGGACATGCAGATGCTGCATGCCATGCGCGACGAGGTCCTGCGGACGAAGGCCGATGTCGCGCTCGGCTTCGACGGCGACGGCGACCGCTGCGGCGTGGTCGACGACGAGGGCGAGGAGATCTTCGCCGACAAGGTCGGCGTGATGCTGGCGCGCGACATGTCGACCCTGCATGCAGGCGTGACCTTCGTCGCCGACGTCAAGTCGACCGGCCTGTTCATGACCGATCCGGTCCTGCAGAAGAACGGCGCCAAGGCGGACTATTGGAAGACCGGCCATTCCTACATGAAGCGCCGCGTCAACGAGATCGGCGCGCTCGCCGGCTTCGAGAAGTCGGGCCACTTCTTCTTCAACAAGCCGATCGGCCGCGGCTATGACGACGGGCTCATCTTCGCGCTGGCGGTCTGCGACATGCTCGAGCGCAACCCCGACAAGAAGATGTCCGACCTCAAGAAGGCGCTGCCCAAGACCTGGTCCTCGCCGACCATGTCGCCGCACTGCGCCGACGAGATCAAATACGGAATCGTCGAGCAGGTCGTGAAGCATTTCGAAGCCGCGCAGCAGACAGGCGACAAGGTCGCGGGCCAGCCGATCCGCGATCTCGTCACCGTCAACGGCGTGCGCGTGACGGTCGAGGACGGCACCTGGGGGCTGGTGCGCGCATCCTCCAACAAGCCCGAGCTGGTGGTCGTGGTGGAAAGCCCGGTGTCGGAGGCGCGCATGCGCGACATGTTCAAGGCGGTCGACGGCGTGCTGCGCACCCACCCCGAGGTCGGGGCGTACAATCAGACGATATGATTCATCCCCTTCAGTAGCGTGCGCCGGGGCGGCCGCGCGGCCTCGCCATCGCGCCAGACTGGTCCCCGGTTTGGCCGCCGAATGACGGATTGGGGATGCACTTGGCGCCGCATTGCGCGCGCGAGGTGTAGTAGCATGAGGTGGCGCCGCTCGATGAATCGAGTGCGCAGTATGGATAGGCTTGCGGGCTTTGCGCCATGCCCGGGGTGACGGTCGCCAGAGTTCCCACGACGGCCGCGGCGGCGGCAAGAGCGGTTCGCATCTTCATTGCTCCCTGCTCCCCCAGTGTCGGTGAGCTGGGGTCGGCCGGCGGCCAAATCAAGACAACACCGGCGAGTTTCCCGCGGAAATCATACCTCCTGATACACGTCGACCTCGACCGCGCCCGGCAGCATCGCGCGCCAGGCCTGCACGAAACCCTGCAGCCGCGGGTCGCTGGCGATGCGCTGGCGGTTGATCTCGACCGCCTCGTCGGTCTCATATTCGATCACCTGGGTGAAGCGGGCCGGGTCGTCCACGTTCTGAAGCAGGCGCACCCGCGTGGTGCCGAAGAAGTCGTAGAACGGTTTCGCCGACTTGATCATGGCGCTGAGCTGGGCCGGATCCGCGGCCGGCATCGTGAACCTGAGGTGCAAGGTCCTGGTCACCCTGGACTCGTCAGCAGCCATCGCGTTCTCCTCGGCTCTTCCCGACCCGCCGCCGCTCCCGTAGTTTAACGCCGCCGCGGCTGGAATAGCCACGCCGGGAAGCGCAACGAGGTACCAGACTGTGATCGATCTTTACACGTGGACCACGCCCAACGGACGCAAAGCCTCCATCATGCTCGAGGAGGTGGGCATGCCGTACGAATCGCACGCGGTCGACATCGGCAAGGACGAGCAGTTCAAGCCCGAGTTCCTCAAGATCAGCCCGAACAACCGCATCCCGGCGATCGTCGACCGCGACAACGGCTTCAGCCTGATGGAGTCGGGCGCAATCCTGCTCTACCTCGCCGAAAAAGCCGGCAAGCTGCTGCCGACCGACAAGCTCAAGCGCTACCGCGTGACCGAATGGCTGATGTGGCAGATGGGCGGCATCGGCCCGATGCTCGGGCAGGTCCATCATTTCGTGAAATACAACAAGGGCAAGGCGCCCTACGCCGAGGAACGCTATCTCAAGGAGGCGCACCGGCTCTACGGCGTGCTCGACAAGCGGCTCGCCGACCACGAATACCTGGCGGACGAATACTCGGTCGCCGATATCGCGACCTGGCCGTGGATCTCCCGCTACGAGTGGCAGACCGTCGACCTCAACCAGTATCCCAATGTCAAGCGCTGGTACGTGGCTATCGCCAACCGTCCGGCCGTACAGAAGGGATATCACGTGCCGAAGAAGGTGCAGGAAATCCCGATGCCGTGAGGCATCGCACCACACTCTGCGTCATGGCCCGCGAAAGCGAAAGCGGGCCATCCAGTCTTTTCGGCCCGGCGTCCGGGCCGGCGGGATCGTCCGCTTGCGCTTGCGCGGACGATGACGCCGAGGTGCGTGGACGATGAGCTGCATCAATTCCGCAAATGCGGCATGACCTCGGACGCGAACATCTCCATGTTGCGCCGGGTGAGCTCGTCGGGCAGCACGCCGAACTGCAACATGGTGACGAGGTTGTTGGCGCCGGTCGCGTCGCGCTGCCGTTCGATCTGCTCGCGCACCGTCTTCGGGCTGCCGACCACCGCGGTGCCGTTGTCGACGAGCTCCTCCATGCTGATGCGGCCGCGGGTGCCGAGCGCCTTGCGCATCTTGATGGTGTTCTTCATCGACGGCAGCGACATGTAGCCGGGCGGCAGCAGCATCTCCCAGGGCACCGCGAGGAAGTCGTTGAACAGCGCCTCGAGGCCGGCCTTGGCCTCGGCGCGGGCGCGCTCGTCGGTATCGGCGACGTAGAGCGGGACCGCCCAACCGAGCTGATCGGGGCTCGCCTCGTATCCGTATTGGCGCGCCTGGTCGCGATACATGTTGAGATAGCGCGCCACCAGGTCGCGGCCGCTGAAGGTGACGAGGAACGGATATTTGCGCTCCGGCGCCGCCGCCCATTTGATGGTCTCGGACGAGCCCATCGACGGAATCCAGATCGGCGGATGCGGCTGCTGATAGGGCCGCGGCCACAGGTTGACGTAGCGCAGATTGTAATGCGTGCCCTCGAACTCGAACGGGCCCGGCCGCGTCCACGCCGCGACGATCAGGTCGTGCGCCTCCTGGTAGCGCTCGTGCGAGAAGAACGGGTTGATGCCGCTGGCGTGATACTCGTTGCCGATGCCGCGCACGAAGCCGGTGATGATCCGTCCGCGCGACAGGTTGTCGAGCATCGCGAACTCTTCGGCGATGTAGACCGGGTTGCTCACCAGCGGCAGCGCGCGCCCGAGGATCGCGATCTTGGCCTTCTTGGTGCGCTGAATCAGCGCGCTCGCGATCAGATTGGGCGCCGGCATCAGCCCGTAGGCGGTCTGATGGTGCTCGTTGACGCCGATGATGTCGAAGCCGAGCTCCTCCGCGTAGGCGAGCTGGTCGATGTACGACTCGTATTCGTCGGCGCCCTTCTTGGGATCGTAGAGCGCGTTGGGCAGCACCACCCAGGCGGCGCGATGCTTGCGCCGCTCCGTCATGTCCATCGGGCGGTAGGGCATCAGGTGGAAGAACGTGAACCTCATGGCTGCCCCCCGACGAAGCCGAGGATCGTCTGCGCCGTGACGTCGGGCTTCTCGACGTGGGGACGATGGCCGCATTCGGGAACGATCTCGACGCGGATATCGGGCACGCGCTCGGCCCAGGCCTTGGCATAGGCGCTGGGAAAGAGATTGTCGTCGCGTCCCCAGATCACCAGCGTCGGGATCCGGATGCGGTGCAGCCATGTTTCCAGCGCAGGATTGAACCAGCGCGGCTCCCAGCCGAGCTTGGTGGCCATGTAGCGGTTGGTGAGATCGATGTCGGCCTCCTCGTCCGACGGCACCCGGGCCATCTCCTTCTCGGCGAGCTTCTGGTCGTAGAAGAGGTTGCGCGCGTATTCCTCGCGCGACCAGATGAAGTTGTCGCCGCACGGCAGGCCCTTCACGCGGACCCCGGCCGGCGCCATCAGGGTCAGGCTCCTGACCCGCGCGGTGTTGCGCACGGACATCTCGGCCGCGATCCAGCCGCCGAGCGAGTGGCCCACCAGATGAACCGGCGGCCCGTCAAGGGCGTCGAGAAAATCGAGATAGTACATGGCGACGTCGCCGACGTTCCGGATCCACGGCGGATTGTCGGACCGCCCGAAGCCCGGATGCTCGGGCATCAGCACGTCGTAGGCACCGGCGAGGCTTTCGAGGAACGGTCCCCATGCCGGCCAGCCGCCGGCACCGTGCAGAAACAGCAGCGGCTCACCCTTGCCGCCGCGCCGAAGACGCACGCCCGTGTCGCGCGTCTCGTGTCGGGACTCTTGAACGGCCATTGCGGGCTCCCCACCCAGGCAAAGTTTCTTCGTTGCGTTGTTATATCGCGCGATGTCGGCAAAAGCGAAGCATGCCTGCCCTGCACGGATTCTGGCCGGCCCCGGCGGACTGCGGCGCCTCGCGCCTACTCGGTCTTGATACCGGCGGCGTCGATCACCCGGCTCCAGCGCGCGATGTCGTCCTCGATCTTGCGGCGCATCTCTTCGGGCGTCGACGGCGTTGCGACGTTGCCGCCCTCGGCCAGCCGCTGCTGCACGTCGGGCAGCACCAGCGCGAGGCGGACCTCCCGGTTGATGCGATCGACGATCGCGCGCGGCGTCGCCGGCGCCATGGCGAGCCCGAGCCACGACATGAACGCGATGCCCGGCACCGCCTCGATGATGAGCGGCGCCTCCGGCATCAGCGGATAGCGCTCGGGCGACGAGATTGCGAGCAGGCGAAGCTGGCCGGACTGCACGCGCGGGAACGCCGAGGTCGCGGCGTCCACCATCACGTCGACGCGCCCCGCCACCACGTCGGTCAGCGCCTGTGCGGTGCCGCGATAGGAGATCGGTGTCATCGCGATGCCGGCCTGCATCTCGATCCACTTGGTGAGCACGTGATAGATCGAGCCCTGGGCGTTGATCGTATAGGTGATGCGGTCCGGCTCCGCCTTGGCGCGCGCAATCAGGTCCGCGAACGATGCGATCGGCGAGCCGGGCGCCACCGCATAGACCATCGGATAGCCGCACAGCATGGTCACGAACGAAAAGCCCGCGACCGGATCGTAGGGCAGGCTCTTGCGGCGCAGCACCACCTGCGGCGGATAGCCGGCGGTGAGGATGCCCATGGTGTAGCCGTCCGGCGGCGAGCGCGACACCATCTCGTAGCCGACCGCGCCGGCGCCCTGGGTGAGATTCTCGACCACCACCGAGGTGCCGAGCCGGTCGGCGAGCTTCTCGGCGAGGATGCGGCCGATGATGTCGGGACTGCCGCCCGGCGCGGTGCCGACGATGATGCGGACCGTGCGCGACGGCCATTGCTGCGCGGCAAGCGGGCGGATCGGCGCGGCGGCGGCCGCCGCAAGGGCGAGCAACGAACGGCGCGTCAGGTTCACGTCGCGCGCTCCGTCTCCCCTGTCACTGCGGCGTGATGCCGGCCTTCGCGGCCAGCTCCTTGGTGACCGGAATCTCCGCCGCCACGCGCGCGGCGAGCTGCTCCGGCGTACCGGCGGTGATCTCGAAGCCGGCGCGGTGCGCCTGCTCGACCGCCTGCGGATGCGCGAACGCCGCGCGGCTCTCCTTCACGAGTCGCGCCACCACCTCGGGCGGCGTTCCGGCCGGCGCGAACAGCGCGTTGAAGGTATCGGAGACGAAGCCCGGAAACCCCGACTCGATCATGGTCGGCACGTCCGGCATCGAGAACCAGCGCTTGGCGCCGGTGACCGCCAGTGCGCGCAGCTGCCCGCTCTGCACCAGCGGCTCGGCCGCCGGCAACGCCACCGAGCCGACCTGGGTGGTCTTGGCGAGCACCGCCTGGGCGGCCGGGCCGGCGCCGCGGAACGGGACATGCACCATCTCGATGCCGGCGCGCAGCTTGAGCATCTCGCCGCTGAGATGCGACTTGGTGCCGGCGCCCGGGCTCGCATAGTTGAAGCCGGCCGGCTCCGCCTTGGCGCGCGCGACCAGATCGGCGATCGATTTGATGCCCGAGTCCGGATGCACGATGATCACGTTCGGCGCCGCGACGAGCTCCGAGATCGGCACGAAGTCCTTGAACGGATCGTAAGGCAGGTTCTTGAACAGCGCCGTATTGACCGCGATCGCGGTCGAGGTGAGCAGCAGCGTATAGCCGTCCGGCTGCGCGTGCGCCGCAATGCCCATGCCGATATTGCCGGCCGCGCCGCCGCGATTCTCCACCACCACCTGCTGGCCGAGCGACTGCGACAGGTAGGTCGAAAGGATGCGCGCGATGATGTCGCTCGGCCCGCCCGGCGCGAACGGCACGATCAGCGTGATCGGCCGCTCCGGGTATGCGGCACGGGCAGGGAGCCCGGCGCCGGCGAGCGCGAGACCAACGACGGCAAGACGCAAGGCAGTACGGAGCATGAAGGCGGTTCCCCCGGCGCGAAAAGGCGGCCGGTCGGGCCGGCCAACAGCTGCGAAGTCTAGATCGCGCCTTGCCAATTTGACCATGCGTCTGTGCCGGACCGCCTTGCGTCATTGCCGCACATCACCGGACACATCCGCGGATATGGCCGGACATGGGCAGCCATTGAACGCGCGATCCGTCGTGCGCTGCGGCAAGTGCGGTGCATGCCTTGCCCGACAGCGTCCCGCACCATCAGGGGATAAAGCGCTCCACACACCTCGTTTTCTGGAAATCACGGTGGAAATTCAGTCATACGCCGCGACCTTCTCGGCTGGTGCTGCCGGGCGACACGCGGACCGGGCAACGGCGAGGACCGTGAAGGCGGCTGCCGTCACGCTTCAGTTCCTCAAAAACGATGATCATTCAATTCGCAATCTCCGCGACTCGCATCGATTCCGTTCACGAAACCTAAAACGGATTCCCTCCATGGATCGTCGCGTGCTCCCGCGCTCCGCCATGGCGGACACCTGCAAAGGCGAGGCAAGCGCAAAGAGGCTCTCCGGGGCCGCGCTCACCAGCTTCATGACGAAGTGTGAGAAGGACGCACACGCGTCCTGCGACAGCGCCGCCGCCGGCAAGAAACTCGCGGGCGCCGCCAAGACCAGTTTCACCGAGAATTGCCTCAACGACGCCGTCGGACACTGACGGCCGGAACCGGACCCATCGAACCGCAACACCACAACCGTCCAGGAGCTCAGTCATGAAGATTCACGCAGCAGTGCTCACATGTTCGGCGCTCGCCGGCCTCTTGGCCGTGTCGGTCCCGGCGCTGGGCCAGCAGGGCCAGCCGAAGACCGTGAGGGCCTGCGTCGACGAGTGGCGGGCCAACAGGGCCGCCTTCCAGGCCCAGGGAATCACCGAGCGCGCCTTTGTGGCGCAGTGCCGCGGAAGCGCCGCGACCCAGCCGGCCACGCCGCCAGCTGCCGCGGCGAGACCCGCAACCCAACCGGCACCGCCTCCGGCTGCCGCGGCGAGACCCACAACCCCGACCACAACGACCACCAACACGCCATCGCGGCTGCCGCCGTCGGCGCGGGCCGCGGTTCCGGGGGCAAACCAGTTCTCGAGCGAGGCGCAGGCCAGAGGGCGCTGCGGTCCGGACAACGTCGTCTGGGCCAATCTCGGGTCGCGGATCTACCACTTCCCCGGGTCCAGGGAATTCGGCCGCACCAAGCGGGGCGCGTTCATGTGCGAGAGGGAATCCGTGGCGCAGGGAATGCGTGCCGCCAAGAACGAGAGACATCCCTAGCGGCGCCGCGCGCAGCGTCGCATGCGCGCGGGATCGCGGCGCTGACAGGCGCCGCGATCAGGTGAAATCGACATCAGGCTCCCAAATCGCAAGCGGTCGCATGTTCGGGCGGCGAGCCGACGCTCCGATCAATCCGGGTCGGGCTGCCGCCGGAGATGCCCCAGACAGAAGGAGGCTCGAATGGGCTTGCTGGATTCACTCGGTGGCTTGAAGGGCGCGCTCGACCAAATCGGGGCGGGAGGGATGCCCGCGTTGATATCGGGAGTGCTTGAGAAGACGAACTTCGGCAACCTGCAGGGCATCGTCAACCAGCTTCAGGCTGGCGGTCTGCAAACGCAGGTCCAGTCCTGGCTCGGCAACGGCGCGAACCTGCCGGTGAGCCCGGATCAGCTGCGCGCTGCGCTCGGAAGCGACCAGGTTCGCCAGCTGGCCGAGCAATTCGGCGTGCCGATCGATGCGGCGCTGAAGCTCCTCTCCGAGCATCTGCCGGCGGCGGTCGACCAGGCGAGCCCGGACGGACAGATTCACTCCTGAAGACTCGTCGGCGCAGGCACTCGCCGGCGCGCAGCACCGTACCGGGCGGCGCGCCGGCGCTGCGCGTCATCTCGCGCACGCGATACGTGCCTTGATAGAGCCGCCGCGGCTCTACAAGAGCCGATACGCGTCATTCGTGCATGCCAATCGGTAAACCATCTTCGATGCGAGCGCCGATTGTCGCGGCAGCCGCCCCCAATTCCTGATGAATCGCCGGCCGCCCTGCCGTAACATCGGGCGCAAATCGGTCCGGGGAGAAACACGTCCATGATCTTGCGTTCGGCAGCGCTCGGCCTCGTCGGCGGGCTCGCCCTCATGACCGCGGCGGCTGCACAGCAGCCCGCGTCCAATCCTGGCCGCGATGCGGTGATGAGCAAGTGCTTCCAGTGCCATACCGACGCGATGTTCCGCGACAACCGCCAGGACCGGCGCGGCTGGGAGGCGACGATCTACCGCATGATCGGCCGCGGCGGCCTCTATACGGCCGACGAGATCAAGCTGATGGCGGACTATCTCGCCACCGATTTCGGACCCGGCGCAAAGCCGGCCGCCGCCACGAAATAGCGCGAAGAATCGAGGGGGCTCATCGATGCGAGAGCTGGTCGCAGGTTATCTCAATCATTCGCTGTCGCGCCGCGGTTTCGTGCGCGGCCTGACCAAGGCGGGACTCACCGCGACGGCGGCGCAGTCGGTGCTGACGTCGGTCTCGACCGTGAGCGTTGCACAAGAGGCAGCGCCGGCCGCGCCAACTCCGCCCGCCGCAGCCGCCGCGAGCGCGCCGGCGGCGGCGAGCGCCGCGAACGCGGCTGTCAAGCCGTTCCAGGGACCGGGCGGCGCCGCCTTTGCGGAGCAGCTCATCGCGTCCGGCGTCAAATACGTGTTCGGCAACTCGGCGAGCGAGGACGCCCAGTTCTACGAGGCGCTGGTCGACCGGCCGCAGCTCAAATACATCCTCACGCCGCATGAAGGGCCGGGCGCCGCCATGGCGGCCGGATACATCAAGGCCTCGGGCCAGCCGGCGATCG
>Ga0209465_10001355_pt1 | contig 10924 bp, 7 predicted proteins | sample PanSoiPlot1MoBio_FD_188321 | JGI IMG/M metagenome (GOLD analysis project Ga0209465, IMG submission 188321) | Tropical forest soil microbial communities from Panama analyzed to predict greenhouse gas emissions - Panama Soil Plot 1 MoBio (SPAdes)... | ecosystem: Environmental > Terrestrial > Soil...
TCAGCGTGAACGCGGACGACCGCCAGGAGGCCGACGACGATGACCAGAGTTTCCGCTACGTCGCCGTTTCCGAGTGAGCACACGCGACCAATGACGCCGCTCGGCGCCGCCCGCCGGCCGGCGCAGGCCGTCATCGTCGGCACCGCCGGCGATCCGCGCGTGGCCGCCTACCAGGCGGCGCGAGCGCGGGCCGGCCTCGCCGCGGCAGCGTTGCTCGACTATCGCGAACTGATTGCCGATCCGGAGGGCACGGCGGCGCACCTGCGCGCGCCCGCGCGGGTGCGGATCGAATCGCCCGGCCGCGATCCGCAGGTGCTGGCCGGCCTGCTCGCGCATGGCATCGCGACGAGCGCACGGCTCGGCCTGCATCACTGGTCCCGCGACCAGATCGAGCGGCAGGCCGGCGAGCGCGGCCGGCTGTTGCCGCCGCGCCAGCTCTATTTCGGCATGGCACGCGTCCTCAGTGCGCTCGCCGCGCGGGCGCGCGACAGCGGCACGCCGCCCGCAATCGCGCTGGTGCCCGATTTCGCAACCATCCTGCGCGCGTTCGACAAGACGGCGTGCCATCGTCACCTGGCAGCGGCCGGCGTACCGCTCCCGCGGACGCTGCCCTCGCCGGTCGCTTCGTTCGAGGCGCTGATCGCCGCGACGCGGGCGGCGCGCCTGTCGCGGGTGTTCGTCAAGCTGCAGCACGGCTCGGCGGCGGCCGGCACCGTTGCGCTCGCCACATCCAGGCTCGGCATGAGCGCGGTGACGACCGTCGAACAGGTGCCCGCCGGCGACGGCATCCGGCTCTACAACACCCGCTCGCTGCACCGCCACACCTCGCCGGCCGAGATCGCGCGCCTGGTCGATGCCCTGGCGCCGCACGGCCTGCACGTCGAGGCGTGGATTCCCAAAGCGAGCATCGACGGCCGGATCGTCGACCTGCGCGTGGTCACGGTTGCGGGCGAGCCGGTCTTTCGCGTGCTGCGCAAGAGCCGGCATCCGATCACCAACCTGCATCTCGGCGGCGAGCGCGCCGATGCCGCCGGTCTGCTCGCCCGCATGTCGGCGCGGGCGGTGGCCGCGATCGACGACACCTGTCGGGCGGTGACGCGCGTCATGCCGGGTGCGTTGCAGCTAGGAATCGACATTGCGGTCGCGACCGGACTCGCGCGGCACTACGTGCTGGAGGTCAACGTGTTCGGCGATCTGCTCAAGGGCGTCACCGACCCGCGGGGGCTCGATCCCTACGATGTCCAGCTCCGCGCGACGGAGCAGGCCGCATGACGGACGAAACCATCGCAACCGGCCCGCTCGACGCCCGCAGGCTCGTCGGCTCGCACGACGTGCTGCTGATGACGCTCGATACCCTGCGCTACGACGTGGCCACAGCCGCGCTCGCCGCCGGCCAGACGCCGAACTTCGCCCGCCTGCTGCCGGGCGGGCGTTGGGAACGGCGACATTCGCCAGCGACCTTCACGTATGCGGCGCATCACGCCTTCTTCGCCGGCTTCCTGCCGACGCCGACGACGCCGGGACTGCATCCGCGGCTTTTCGCGGCCCGCTTCGCCGGCAGCGCGACGACCGGCGAGACGACCTGCGTGCTGGACGCCCCCGACATCGTCACCGGCCTCGCGGCGCGCGGCTATCACACCATCTGCATCGGCGGCGTCGGCTTCTTCAATCGGCTGACGCCGCTCGGCTCGGTGCTGCCGGGCCTGTTCGCGGAGAGCCATTGGGACGAGACGCTGGGCGTCGCGTCGGCGAGCTCGACCGAATGCCAGGTGCGGCTCGCGATCGCACGCATCGCAGCGCTGCCGCCCGAGCGGCGCGTCTTCCTGTTCGTCAACATCTCGGCGATCCATCAGCCGAACCGATTCTACCTGCCGGGCGCGACACGCGACACGCCGGCCTCGATGGCCGCCGCGCTCGCCTATGTGGATGCCCGGGTGGCGCCGTTGTTCGACGCGCTGACGCGGCGCGCGCCGCTCCTGGCTGTCGTCTGCGCGGACCACGGCACCGCCTACGGCGAGGACGGATTCACCGGTCATCGGGTCGCGCACCCGGTGGTATGGGAGGTGCCCTACGCCGAGTTCGTGCGCCGCAAGGGCACGACGGTGCGCGGCGAGGCGCGTGCGGACGACGTGGACGCAGGCGAGGTGCACGCATGAACGTCGTCCCAAGGTTTCCGCAAGATTCCGCGTCGGGCAAGGACCTCGCCCGCCGGCTGGCGGGCTCCGCCTATCAGGGCTACGCCTACGCCTATCCGCACAAGACCGCCTATGCGCCGCTCGCGCCGCCGCGGGCGCTCGGCGGCGTCTGGGCCGAGGAGCCGAAGCGCGCGCTCGAGCTCTATGTCCACGTGCCGTTCTGCGCGATGCGCTGCGGCTTCTGCAATCTGTTCACCACCGTCAATCCCGCCGACGACATCGTCGCCCGCACGCTGTCGCAGCTCGCCGTCGAGGCGGGTGCGGCGGCCGACGCGCTCGGCGCGGTGCAATTTTCCCGCATCGCGGTGGGCGGCGGCACGCCGACATTCCTCGAGCCGGATCAGCTCGACCACCTGTTCGACGTTCTCGATCGCATGTTCGCGGCCCGCCCGGCGCGGATCGCGACGTCGGTCGAGGCCTCGCCCGAGACGGTAACGGCGGAGAAGCTCGCGGTTCTCGCCCAGCGTGGCGTGCAGCGCCTGAGCATCGGCGTGCAGTCGTTCGTCGATGGCGAGGCGCGCGCGCTGGGTCGGCCGCAGCACCGCGCGCGGGTCGAGGCGGCGCTCGACCTCGTCGCCGCGGCCGCCTTCCCGACGCTCAACATCGACCTCATCTACGGCGCCGCCGGACAGAGCGTCGCGTCATGGCTCGCGTCGATCGACGCCGCCCTGGCGTGGCGGCCGGACGAGATCTTCCTCTATCCGCTCTATGTGCGCCCGCTGACCGGGCTCGCGCGACTGCCAGCCGCGATGGCGTTGCCGGACATCCGGCTCGCTCTGTACCGCGCCGGCCGCGAGCGCCTGCTCGCCGCCGGCTTCACGCAGGTCGACATGCGCTACTTCCGTCGGGCGCGGCCCGGCACGGCCGACCGCGCCAGCCATCATGTGATGACCGACGGGACGCTCGGGCTCGGCTGCGGCGCGCGCTCGCGGACCTCGCGGCTGCACTATTCCAGCGAATACGCGGTCGGCCGTGCCGGCGTGAAGGACATCCTCGCCGCCCATCTGGCGCGACCGCCGGCGAGCTTCGGCTTCGCGCATTTCGGCGTCGCGCTGTCGCCGCAGGACCACCGGCGCGAGCGCATCCTGCTCGCCCTGCTGCAAACCGCCGGGCTTTCGCGCCGCGGCTATCGCGACATGTTCGGCACCGAGGTGCTCGACGACCTGCCGCAGCTCGCGGAACTCGAAGCGGCCGGGCTCGCCCGCATCGACTCGGCGCGGATCTGCCTGACCGAGTCCGGCGTGGAACGCGCCGACGTGATCGGACCGTGGCTCTACGCGGCGGAGATCGCGGCCCGCATGGAGCGTTACCAATGGCGCTGAACCTCTCGATCCTCTATCGCGGATCGCTGGCCAGCTGCAATTACGGCTGTGCGTACTGTCCTTTCGCCAAGCGGCACGACACCCGCGAGGCGCTCTCCCGCGACTACGCGGCGCTGGCGCGTTTCGTCGACTGGATCGAGGCGCGACCGGCCGACCGCTTCAAGATCCTGTTCACGCCGTGGGGCGAGGCGCTGATCCGCCGGCCCTATCGCGAGGCGATGGCGCGGCTGAGCCACCTCGCCCATCTCGATCGCGTCGCAATCCAGACCAACCTGTCGTGCGAGCTCGACTGGGTCGCGGCATGCGATCTGCGCCGGGTGGCGTTCTGGTGCACCTATCATCCCGGCGAAGTGGCGCGCGAGGCGTTCATCGACCGCTGCCGTACGCTCGATCGCATCGGCGCGCGCTACAGCGTCGGCATCGTCGGCCTGAAGGAGCATCTCGACGAAATCGATGCGTTGCGCGCCGCGCTCGCGCCCTCGATCTATCTGTGGGTGAACGCCTACAAGCGGGTCGCAAACTACTATTCACCGGCCGAGATCGAGCGCATCGTCGCGGTCGATCCGCTGTTCGAGCTCAATCTCCAGGTCTATCGCAGCCGTGGCCGCGCCTGTCGCGCCGGCGAGGAGATGATCACCGTGGACGCCGACGGCAATGTGCGCCGCTGCCATTTCGTGCGCGACGTGATCGGCAACATCTACCATCCCGCGTTCGAAGAGGCACTGCGGCCGCGCCCGTGCAGCGGTGAGGCCTGCCGCTGCCACATCGGCTACGTGCACATGCGCGACCTCGACCTCTACACCCTGTTCGGCGACGGCGTGCTGGAGCGGATTCCGGCCCTGACGCCGGACCGCGACGCAGTTCGCATGCGGCTCGCGGCTTACGAGATGGACGCCGCGGCGGCGGGCTCGGCGTGAGCGTCCGGCATGGGCGCTACGCCGTGCTCGCAAGCTCCTTGCCGAGCGCCGCCTGCGCGGCGGCGAGCCGCGCGATCGGCACGCGGAACGGCGAGCACGACACGTAATCGAGCCCGACCTGGTGACAGAACGCGACGGAGGCGGGATCGCCGCCGTGCTCGCCGCAGATGCCGAGCTTGATCTCCGGGCGCACTTTTCGCCCGCGCTCGGTTGCGATCTTGACGAGCTCGCCGACCCCCTCGCGATCGATCGACACGAACGGATCGACCGCAAGGATTCCTTTCGCCGTGTAGGTGCCGAGGAAGCTCGCGGCGTCGTCGCGGCTGATCCCGAAGGTGGTCTGGGTGAGATCGTTGGTGCCGTAGGAGAAGAACTCGGCGGTCTCGGCGATCTCGTCTGCCTTGAGCGCCGCGCGCGGCAGCTCGATCATGGTGCCGACCTGGTAGCCGATCTCGGTGCCGCTCTCCTTCGCCACCGCCTCCGCCATGGCGTCGATGTGCGCCTTGACGAGATCGAATTCGGCGCGGGTCGCGATCAGCGGCACCATCACCTCGGGCACCACCGGCTTGCCGGTGCGCTTGCCGGCCTCGACCGCGGCCTCGAAGATGGCCCGCGCCTGCATCTCGGCGATCTCCGGATAGGCGATTGCGAGCCGGCATCCGCGGAAGCCAAGCATCGGATTGAACTCGGCGAGCTCACGCGCGCGGTCGGCGAGCTTCCTCTCGTCGGCGCCCATCGCCTTGGCGACCTCGGCGATCTCCGCCGGCGTGTGCGGCAGGAACTCGTGCAGCGGCGGATCGAGCAGGCGGATCGTCACCGGCAGGCCCTGCATGATCTCGAACAGCTCGGAAAAATCCTTGCGCTGCATCGGCAAGAGCTTGGCGAGCGCCTTGCGCCGGCTCTTCTCGTCGTTGGAGAGGATCATCTCGCGCACCGCGCGAATGCGGTCCTCGTCGAAGAACATGTGCTCGGTGCGGCAGAGGCCGATGCCCTCGGCGCCGAACTTGACGGCGACGCGCGCGTCGTTCGGCGTGTCGGCATTAGCGCGCACCCGAAGCCTGCGCGCGCGGTCGGCCCAGCTCATCAGGGTCGCAAAGTCGCCGGACAATTCCGGCTCGAGCATCGCGATCCGGCCGGACAGCACCTGGCCGGTCGAGCCGTCGATGGTTATGACGTCGCCCTTCTTGAGCGTCGCGCCGCCCGCCTGCATCGTGTTCGTCGCGTAGTCGACCCGGATCGCGCCCGCGCCCGAGACGCACGGCTTGCCCATGCCGCGCGCGACCACCGCCGCGTGCGACGTCATGCCCCCGCGCGTCGTGAGGATGCCTTCCGCGGCATGCATGCCGTGGATGTCCTCGGGGCTCGTCTCGACGCGCACCAGGATCACCTTGCGCCCCTGGGTCTTGAGCAGCTCGGCCTCGTCGGAGGAAAAGACGAGCTCGCCCGAAGCGGCGCCCGGTGAGGCCGGCAGGCCGGTCGCGATCACCTGCCGTTCGGCCTTGGGATCGATGGTCGGGTGCAGCAGCTGGTCGAGCGAGGCCGGATCGACCCGCGTCACCGCTTCGTCCTTGCTGATCACCTGCTCGTTCGCCAGCTCGACCGCGATGCGCAGCGCCGCCTTGGCGGTGCGCTTGCCCGAGCGCGTCTGCAGCATCCACAGCTTGCCCTGCTCGACCGTGAACTCGAGGTCCTGCATGTCGCGGTAGTGCTTTTCCAGAAGCCCATAGATGCGGGTGAGCTCCGCGAAGGCCTCGGGCAGCGCCTTCTCCATCGACGGCTTGTCCGAGCCGGCGGCCTTGCGCGCCGCTTCCGTGATCTCCTGCGGGGTGCGGATGCCGGCGACCACGTCCTCGCCCTGGGCGTTGATCAGGAACTCGCCGTAGAGCCGCTTCTCGCCGGTCGACGGATTGCGTGTGAAGGCGACGCCGGTCGCCGACGTCGCGCCGAGATTGCCGAACACCATGGCCTGGACATTGACGGCGGTACCCCAGCTCTCCGGAATGTTGTGCAGGCGACGATACGTGATGGCGCGCTGGTTCATCCAACTGCCGAAAACCGCGCCGATCGCGCCCCACAATTGGGCGTGCGGGTCCTGCGGAAACGGCCGGCCCAGCTCCTCCTCGACCCGCTTCTTGTAGCGGCCGACCAGCTGGGCCCAGTCGTCGGCCTCGAGGTCGGTGTCGAGCATGTAGCCGTTCTTGTCCTTGTGCTCGTCGAGGATCTCCTCGAACACGTGGTGGCCGAGGCCGAGCACCACGTCGGAATACATCGTGATGAACCGGCGGTAGCTGTCATAGGCGAAGCGGCGGTCGCCCGATTTCTTGGCCAGCGCCTCGACGGTCGCGTCGTTGAGGCCGAGATTGAGCACCGTGTCCATCATGCCGGGCATCGATGCGCGCGCCCCCGAGCGCACCGAGACGAGCAGTGGATTCTGCGCGTCGCCGAACGGCCGTCCCGCGATCTCGCCGACGCGCGCGAGCGCGGCCTCGACCTGGCCTTCGAGCTCCTTGGGATAGGATTTGTGGTTGGCGTAGAAATAGGTGCAGACCTCGGTCGTGATCGTGAAGCCAGGCGGCACCGGCAGGCCGAGATTGGCCATCTCGGCGAGGTTCGCCCCCTTGCCGCCGAGCAGGTCCTTCATCTTCGCCTTGCCTTCGGCCTTGCCGTCGCCGAACACGTAGACCCATTTCCCCTTGCCCGGCACGGGCTCGGACGACGGCTTCGATGCGGGCTTGGTCAACAATTTGGACGTCCTCTTGGCGTGCTTGCGGTCTGCAGTGGAGGAGGTGCGCCGCGCGACCTTCGACGGCCGCGAGCGCCGAGCGTGAGTCCTTTTGGCCATGGCGGTACCGGTATGAAGCCAATGTTCCGCACAAAGCACGCCACGCATGTAACGCGCAACCCTGCAGTTTCGACCGCCACGCGTGTGGCGCCAGGGTCCCGCCAAAGGGCGGAACTTCTTGGCAAGTAACGACTTATCCTAATTCTGCGGGCTGCACTTTACTCCTGTACAGTCCCTGAAAACAGCTGCAACAAGCGGTACCGGCCGCACCTCGACGATCATCCCTCGATTTTGGAGAAATCCGCGACCGACTGGGTCGCGGCGCGGATCTCGTTGAGCAGCCGCAGCCGGTTCGCCCGCGCCGGCTTGTCGTCGGTGTTCACCGTGACCTTGTCGAAGAACGCATCCACGTGCGGGCGCAGCTTCGCCATCGCCCGCATGGCGGCGGCGAAATCCTCCTTGCCGACCGCGGCCGACGCCTCGCGCCTGGCGACGCCGATCGCCTTCGCGAGCGCGCGCTCCTCGGCCTGGGCATACAGCTTGGAATCGGGAGGGCCGTCGAAGGTCGCCCCGTCGCGCTTCTCCTCGATGCGCAGGATGTTGGCGGCGCGCTTTGAACCCGCGAGCAGATTCCGGCCATCGTCGCTGTCGAGGAATTTTGCCAGCGCCTCGACCCGGCGGACGATCAGGACGAGGTCGTCCTGGTTCTCCAGCGCAAACACCGCGTCGACGAGATCGTGACGCGCGCCCTGCTCGCGGAGCTGTACCTTGAGGCGATCGGCGAAGAAGACGAGGAGATCGGCCGAGAGGCGGGACGCGTGGGCCATATGGGTCGTGGTATGGGCCGACTCCGGCAGCAATGGAAGCGCGTGGCGAAACGCCACGAACAGCGGAAGTCGAATCGAATTGTCGAGCAGGATCCTGATCACGCCCAAGGCCGCCCGGCGCAGCGCATAAGGGTCCTTGCTGCCGGTCGGCTTCTCGTCGATCGCCCAGAAGCCGACCAGGATGTCGAACTTGTCGGCGAGCGCGACCGCGATCGACACCGGGTCGGCCGGCACCAGGTCGTCCGGGCCCTTCGGCTTGTAGTGATCCTCGCACGCGTGCGCGACTGCCTCGTCCTCGTCCTGCGCCTCGGCGTAGTACCTCCCCATCAGGCCCTGCAGCTCGGGAAACTCGCCCACCACCTCGGTCAGGAGATCGGCCTTGGCGAGCCGCGCCGCGCGCCGGACCTTGTTGACCTCCGCACCGACGAGGGGCGCGAGTTCGACCGCGAGCCTCTCGATGCGCGCAATGCGCGCGGCCTGGGTGCCGAGCTTCTCGTGAAACACGATGTGCTCGAATTTCGGCAGACGATCTTCCAGCCTCGTCTTGAGGTCGGTCTCGTAAAAGAACTTGGCATCCGACAGCCGCGCGCGGATGACGCGCTCGTTGCCGGCGACGATCGCCTTGCCGCCGTCCGGCGCCTCGATGTTGGCGACGAGGATGAACTTGTCGACCAGCTGCGCGGTCTGCGGATCGCGCAGCACGAAGCACTTCTGGTTGTTGCGGATGGTGGTGCGGACGACCTCGGGCGGAATCGCCAGGAAGGCGCGATCGAACGAACCCATCAGCACGACCGGCCACTCGACGAGGCCCGCCACCTCGTCGAGCAGCGCCTGATCCTCGACCAGCTCGTAGCCTTGCGCGAACGCCAGATTCTTGGCGTCGGCCAGGATCTGCGACTTGCGCCGCTCGGGGTCGAGCACGACCTTTGCCCTGGCGAGCTTGGCGACATAGTCGTCGAAGTGCCGTACCTCGATCGCGTCGGGGGCGAGGAAACGATGGCCGCGCGTGAGACAGCCGGCCGCGATGCCCTCGACCTGAAACGGCACCACGGCCGGCTCCTCGGTCTCGGGACCGAAGGTCGCGACGATCGAATGCAGCGGCCGCACCCAGGTGAGCTTTCCGGCGCCCCAGCGCATCGATTTCGGCCACGGGAACGCCCGGATCACCACCGGCAGCAATTCGGAGAGCACCTCGAGCGCGGGCCGGCCCGGCTTCTCGATCAGCGCGAGATAGAAGTCGCCCTTCTTGGGGTCTTTCTGGATGGTCGCATCCTTGATCGAGGCGAGCCCGGCGCTCTTGAGGAACCCTTCGATCGCCTTCGCGGGCGAGCCGACGCGCGGGCCCTTCTTCTCTTCCTTGAGGTCGGGCTGGCGGGCCGGCAGGCCCTGGACGGTGAGCGCGAGCCGGCGCGGCGTCGCGAACGCCTTGGCGCCCTCGTAGACGAGGCCGGCATCGACCAGCCTGCCGGTAACGATGGTCTTCAGATCCTCCGCCGCCCGCGCCTGCATGCGCGCCGGGATTTCCTCGGAGAACAGTTCGAGCAGAAGGTCGGGCATGTGGTTTGTCTTCTAGGCACTGCGCCCACGCTCCCCTCCCCCTTGTGGGGAGGGGTCGGGAGTGCGGGTCGTCCTAAGTGCGTTCTGAATCACTTCCAGCACACCATCGATATTTGTCAGCACTTCGTTATTCCAGAAGCGCACCACGCGGTAGCCTTGGGATTCGAAAAATTTCATCCGCTCGGCGTCGGATCCCGGTTGCTCCGCGTGTTGACTGCCATCGATTTCGATCACGCGCTTTGCTCCGTCGCTCGCAAAATCAGCGATGTAGCGGCCGAGCCGAACCTGCCGTCTGAAGTGAGTTCCCGGCAGGTCCAGTCGATGCCGCAGGTGCCGCCAGAGTTTTCTCTCCGCCTCGGTCGGAGCCTTGCGCATGGTGCGCGCAAAGATCTCATTCGGCGACATGATTGTGCGATCCCTTCGCGCCCAGATGCGCGGCTCATGATCGCGTCCGAGATCGCGGGCCATCATTGCGCTCCTGCACGACCCCCACCCCTAACCCCTCCCCCCAAGGGGGAGGGGGAACAGGCCGCAATTGCGGCGAGGCAGCAATCCGCGTCACACCCTTTTATGGCCCCTCTCGCACAGCGCTGCGCTTTGCAGGGGCAGAAGAACGCGTTGTCGCTCATGCGCCGCCCGCTTCCGTCCTGAGCCATGCCTCGCCGCATGCCTTGGCGAGTTCACGCACGCGCAGAATATAGCTCTGCCGCTCGGTCACCGAGATCACGCCGCGGGCGTCGAGCAGATTGAACACGTGGCTCGCCTTGATGCACTGGTCGTAGGCCGGCAGCGCCATCAGATGCACCTTGCCGCCCTGCGCCCAGCCGTCGGCGATGTACTTGCGGCAGGCCGCCTCCGCCATCCTGAACTGCTCGAACAGCATGTCGGTGTCGGCGAACTCGAAATTGTGGCGCGAATATTCCTGCTCGGCCTGCAGGAAGACGTCGCCATACGTGACCTTCTTCTCGTCGTCGCGGCCGTTGAAGTTGAGATCGAACACCCGCTCGACGCCCTGCACATACATCGCGAGCCGCTCGAGCCCGTAGGTGAGCTCGCCCGCGACCGGCGCGCATTCGAAGCCCGCGACCTGCTGGAAGTAGGTGAACTGCGACACCTCCATGCCGTCGCACCAGCATTCCCAGCCCAGTCCCCAGGCGCCGAGCGTCGGGCTTTCCCAGTCGTCCTCGACGAAGCGGATGTCGTGCAGGCGGCGATCAATGCCGATCGCCGCGAGCGAGGCGAGGTAGAGGTCCTGGATGTCGGGCGGCGAGGGTTTGAGGATCACCTGGAACTGATAGTAGTGCTGCAGGCGGTTCGGGTTCTC
>Ga0209465_10001357_pt1 | contig 10915 bp, 11 predicted proteins | sample PanSoiPlot1MoBio_FD_188321 | JGI IMG/M metagenome (GOLD analysis project Ga0209465, IMG submission 188321) | Tropical forest soil microbial communities from Panama analyzed to predict greenhouse gas emissions - Panama Soil Plot 1 MoBio (SPAdes)... | ecosystem: Environmental > Terrestrial > Soil...
ATGTTTGCGCAAACTTTCTGATAGGGTGAACTCAGTTAGCAAACTCCACGCTTCTTTTCTGTCCATTGTTTTCAGCAACTTCCTTGACGTTGTGTCATTTCGGGCTAAATTTGCGCTTAGTGCAGGGGCTCAACGGACGCGCCGGTCATCACGATCTTGTTCGCCACTCCGCAGACTACAAATATCACGGGGATGAGTTTATCAAGCGGTGTCAGTGCAAGAAGCATCGCCGCTGGACCATTCGCAGTAAGGAGTACCGCAAGAAGACCGGCGCAAGATAGTGGGCAGCGGCGGAGGATGTCAAGCGGCAGCTCGAAGCGCAGCTCACCGGCAAAGACCCACTATCCGCGCCGGACAGCCGCTTACTCTCGGAGGCCACCCAAACCTTTGAGGCCAATCAGCAAGCGCAAGGGTCCGCGTGCTGAATATATATAAGCGTGAGCTAAAGCGCCTCTTGGACTTCTCGGAATCAAACGAGCGCTACCGTCAAGCAAACACTCACCATTGACATCTCATTGGCGTCAACGTAACGGGCGTGGCTCGCGAAGCGGTAGCGGTCCGGCTCGGCGCCCGCCCGGATCTTCTCCGAGTCGCCCATGGCGATGAGATCAGCGGCGATCAGCCGGCGGCCGGAGTGCTCGACGTGCGGTACTTAGCACTCATGACCACTGACGGAGACGTTGTTTACGCTATCGTCAGTAACATGCCATCGTCAGCAGCGTGGGTGTGGAGCATTGAATTCCCTCTCCGGAAACGTTGTCACCGCCGTCAGTGATCAATCTGCTATCATCACGCGCGCTTCACAACAGTTGCCTGATTCTAATCAGGAAAAGCACTGTGAAGCCTGGAAGATCAGCGAGTAGGCAAGAACCATGAGCAAACTTCACGTATTAGCCTGCCTCGATTCTGAACGAATGGCTAGAGCCCGACGGCAGGAATTGCAGATTCCTAGAGATGTCGCTATTGAATTGGGCCAGTCCGCAGTAAAGGCAGCACAGGAAGGCTTCTACTTGACTAAAGCAGGTCAGGTAATTGTTTGGCGTGATGCGGTACAAACTGCACGTTCAACCAAGCAAAGCATTGGGGTAAACACCGTGCTGCCGTCTAAGGAACGAGGCGCATTCGAGGAAACAATAGTTCAAGTTACGAACGAGACTACGCTCGGAGCGTCGTTTCGTCTTGTGAAGCGCGGACTCAGACCAATTGCCCTAAATTCCGCAAATGGCGTCCAACCAGGCGGCGGCTTCCTGATGGGAGCGACAGCACAAGAAGAGGTGCTCTGTCGATCAAGCGCACTGTATCGCACGCTGATCGGTGATCCGATGTACGAGGAACATCGACGTCAGCAATTGCCCGATTCGACTGATTGGGCAATCTACTCACCGAACGTTCCAGTGTTCCGTATGGACGATGGTACAGAACTTGAAAATCCTTGGCTGCTCAGTTTCATTACCTGTGCTGCGCCTTACGCGCCAGCCGTTGGGCAGCCACAAGCCGGTGACCTTTTGAAGCAAAGGATTCACCGCGTGCTGGCCATTGCACAGGGGTACGGATACGCTGCGCTGGTTCTCGGTGCATGGGGCTGTGGTGCCTTCGGAAATGATGCGCAACGGACTGCTATTGATTTTCGTCACGCCTTGGAACAGGAATACGACGGAGCCTTCTCAGAAGTGGTCTTTGCGATAGCGGATTGGTCACCCGAGAGAAAGTTCCTTGGGCCTTTTTGTAATGTTTTTACGGCGATTAGCAACGAATAAGAGCAATCCAAGCATTCGCCGGCTTCGCCTTACCCATTAGCAGTCGACGAAGCTTTACTCCAAAGGGGCGCCCCTTTACGATGCGTTTACGACACGTATAAATCTGGGCCCGTGGCCAACGTTCGCGGCCCGCCCCGACTGTCGTAAGTCCCAGTCCAACGCTCACGATTGCAGGAATAGGCTGCCCGATATAATCACGCCGATGGCAAGCGACCCTTTCCTCTCGTGGACGAACCGATCCGTGCTTCGCCCAGGCCGCGAAGACCCCTACTTGTGCATCCAGGACATCGTTGTTTTCGTTCGCGACTTGGACGTGAGCATGCGATTCTACGTGGACCAATTGGGTTTCGAATTGATCGCCGATAAGCGTGTTACTTCTGACGGCGTTGGATGGATCGAAGTTGCGCCTCCGGACGGCAGCGCCAATCTAGCGCTGGTTGCCCCCAATCCCGACCAGCCGGAATACAAGCTCATTGGCGGCTACCGCTGGGTTCTCTTCATGACCGAAGATGTCCACGCCAAATACAGGGAGTGGAGCGAGCGCGGCGTACATTTCCTGTCTCCCCCGGAGAACGCGACCTGGGGCGGAACCTATACCCGGTTCGAAGATCCGGACGGGAATGCCTTTGGGCTGGAAGCATTCGACGAGGTGCGGCGAAGCCTGGAGTTGCGACGGCGGGAGTACGCCGAGAAGCTCGAAGCCGAACGCCGTGCCGCCCAGGAACTGGAAATCGCAAGGCAAGTGCAGGCGCGATTGTTTCCGCAAATTCAACCGCAGTTGAAGACCGTGGAATACGCAGGTATCTGCCTGCAAGCGCAGGAAGTGGGAGGCGATTATTTCGATTTCCTGAGCCTCGGGCCGCAGCGAATGGGCTTCATCATCGGCGATGTTTCAGGCAAGGGAATCGCAGCAGCTCTGTTGATGGCGAATTTGCAGGCCAGCTTGCGCAGCCAGTCGGCGCTGGCCTTCGATCAGCCGGAGGCATTGCTCCGGTCCGTGAACCGCTTGTTTTATGAGAATACCGCCGACTCCGCCTATGCATCGCTTTTCTTTGCCGACTACGACGACGCGACGAGGCGACTGCGCTACGCCAATTGCGGACATTTGTCGGGCCTTCTGTTGAAAAGAGACGGCAAGGTGGAGCGGCTTGAGTCGACGAGCACGCTGCTAGGGCTATTCGACGTTTGGGATTGCTCGATGCGGGAGCACGAGCTCTCTCCCGGCGACGTGCTTGCGCTTTACACCGATGGCGTCACCGAAGCCAGTGACGAACGCGGAGAAGAGTTTGGCGAGCGGTGTCTGATTGACGCGGTGCGGCAATATCGGGAACTTTCGTGCCAGGCTTTGCTGACCGCAATCGTGGATGAGGTTCGGCGATTCAGCTGTCGGGAACAGCACGACGACATCACGGCGATCGTCGCGAAGTTCACAGACACGAGATAACACGCCGCCGTGTGAAGTGTCTGCTTTCCCTCAGTCCCCACTGTAAATGCAGCAACAATCCATGCACACGATTATCGGGACCCTCAGCGCAATCGTTGGCTCACATCGCGATTACGCTCAAATGGGATAACAGTACACTTCCGGCCCGGAGGTGATGTGCTGAAGGTTCCAAGTAAGGTAGGCGTTTACGTAAAGAACACACTGAAGCCAAAACGAGTTGAGCTGTGGATGGGACCAACCGGGATTCAGTTTGCAGAGCTTCATCGGTGTGTTGATTCAACTCAACAAAGCGTTTCGGCAGGCCAACGCAAGAAATTCACGTTCACGATCACAAGCTGCAAAGAGGTGGATAACAGACTGGAGCCACGGGTCTACGTTGCAGATGCAACGAACGCTTACTCTGTCTATGCAGGACCATTCAAGTGCCGCAGCAAATGAAGAATACCGGACACTTCGGATGGCACTTCTGGCGCGGGTTGGATTCCACTGCAGGGGGAAATTTTGCGCTAATTTGTGCTACCGAATGTGGGATGCATAGCTTCTATGCACTTCTAGCACATCGTAAAATCGACAAGTCATTGATCCCAAAAGTCTTCAACGAATACAGTTAGTAAACACCGCGCTTCATTGCGCGTCATTTCGGTTTTCTCCGGAATTTATAGGGGTTTTACTGGTTCATTCCGAATTGTCACCCACAATTTGCACAACTTTCGGGGGTTTCACACAATCCTGCCCTTGACTGTACCAAACGCATGCCGCAAAGTACGGTTAGTTTCAATGGATCCAGCAGTTCACATCACGATCCATGGGGAAACAGTGCCCGGCTCTGGCACTCCCAAAACCTAAAATGGCTACGACTCTCGCACCCGTAGAAAACCGGGAAGTGGTGAGATGCGACCATTGTCATCTCGTCCAGTTCAGAACTGTTAATAATCTGTGCCGTAAGTGCCGTACGTCCCTGGATGAGGAGGAGCCGGAGCCAATCCTCGTGCAACCTGCGCCGGTGGTGGAACCGGCCGAAACGGGTAGCTCGGAGGTACACGTGGCGCATGCCATCCGCAATCTGCGACAGCGCAGCGGACTGAGCCAGAGGCAACTTGCCCTGCGCATGGGCGTTCCGCGCACCTACGTATCAAAAATCGAAAACGAGAAGGCGACGCCAACACTGTCGTCGTTGTCCCGGCTTGCAGAGGCACTGATGGTATCGGTGCCTGAGCTGCTAAATGCCTGTACTCCCTCGCGCGAAGACGAGATTAACGACTTGCTGAGCGATCCCTTCGTGGCTGAGATGGCGACGTTCACGAAGCAGCTCGATGCCATGCAGCGCACCAGTGTGCTGGCGCAGATTCGCGATATGATTGCGCATCCGCGGCGCGGAGCCTAGGCCTTCGACCCCAGGTTAGCGGCAACGGAAGGCAGGAGCTCGGGCCACCCAAGGTTCTCAAGTTTCGCGTTGTATTTCAGCGGTGACGTGCAGCGCGAGGCGGAGCTGAAGGCTCCGCCGGTGTCCTCCACCCTGCGCGGTTCTGGTGGCCCGGCTTCGCGCCCGTTCTTTGGTCGCTAACCTGGGAAACGAACCGTGTGAACCAATGCCGACCGGAAAACGCCGAGACCCTAGTCTCGGCTTTTCTATGCCCAGAAGTTGAGCATTGGCATTGGATAAAATGGCGCGGTCTGTCAGCTTCATGCTCCATTGTGAGAAATCATGGGCGTTGGTCGGGCTCGACATTTCGTCCTGCGCCGCAGACGATGAAAGACCCGATTGCCCATCTGTCGACGTGCTCTCAAAGTACACTTCTTCTCCCTCACCGCATGGCAAGTCGAACATGTGGGGGTGGATGGCTCTTGTTGTCCTTTGGTTCGGCCGAATCGAGCTTTTCCGTATTAAATCTGGTTTCTTATGCCATGGCGTGCGGCTTGCTTACGTCGTTTCCCATGAAGTAGCGGCTAGTAAAGCCGGTATCAAAACGGCGATGTGATAATAGAATGGCGCATACGCAGGGGTGCTTTATGACTCGCTGCATTCTGCATCATATCGCTGCGATCCTGTGGTTCTGTTTCCTGCCAAGTCTTGCCTGCGCTCAGATCCCTGAATCAGTCGCGACGCTGAATTACCGTGCAATCACCGATTTCTTCCAGTTGCCCCCCGAAGAGCACTTGGTCGAACCTGCGGGCGTTGCGGTGAACTCCAAGGGCCACGTTTACATTTTTCATCGCGGCAAGCATCCGCTGATGGAATTCGATTCCTCAGGCCAGTTCCTTCGGAGTATCGCCGACGACCTCTTTGTAACCGCGCACATGGTTCGCGTCGATCCAGATGACAATATCTGGACCACCGATGTCGGCTCGCATGTGATCCTAAAACTCAGCCCCAATGGCAAAGTGCTGCTCGCATTGGGCCGAATGCGGATTCCCGGGGATGACGTCCTGCATTTCAATCAGCCGACTGATGTCGCGTGGGACCGCGAAGGAAACATATACGTCACGGATGGTTACGGCAATTCGCGGGTGGTGAAGTTCGATAAGTATGGCAACCCCTTGCTCGGCTGGGGAATGAAGGGCAACGGTCCGGGACAATTCGACTTGCCGCACACCATCGTGATCAACGGCGATCTGGTCTATGTTGGCGATCGAGAAAATGCCCGCATTCAAGTCTTCGATACAAATGGGAAGTATTTGCAGCAATGGAAGCTTGGCCATCCCTACAGCCTGGTGCTCGGCACGGATCATGTCCTTTACATGTCAGATGCGGAAGCGGGCCAAATCTTAAAGATTGACCTTCAGGGCAAAGTGCTGGCCCGCTTGGTCGGCCCGCCACCCAGCCAGGGACCTCACTTCGGTCCGCATCAAATCGCGCTTGCGCCGGACGCCTCGATCTACGCGGTTGAGGTTCTTCGCTGGCGTGCAGAGAAGCTGCAACCGAAGTAAGCAACGCGTTCATCGCCACGGCTGTTTGTCCGTACGAAATGAATGAGCTTGACAAGAAGTACTTTGTGTTACAAAGTACTTCTTATAGAATGATCTGATACTTATCGGTCAACTTCCTACAGAGATACCGGAACCTTGTCGGCCCGGCCTTTAGGTCTCTGATCACCTTTTACAAAGATGCTTATCTTATGGTATTTTCAATAAGTTACGAGGATTCCGAGTTGCGCACGACGGTGCCCGCCGGGCTGAACCGCAAAGAGGCCGAGATCTTCCTCCGCCTCGATCCGGAACGGCTTCCACATCACGTTGCCATCATCATGGACGGTAATGGCCGCTGGGCCAAGCGCCGCCATCTGCCGCGTGTTGCCGGACACCGCGCGGGCGTGGCTGCCGTACGTTCCACTATCGAAACCGCGGCTCGCATCGGCATACCTGCGCTTACTCTGTACTCTTTCTCGGCAGAGAACTGGAAGCGTCCCAAGGGCGAGATCAGCTACTTGATGAACCTGCTGCGCCGCTATCTGAAGCTTGAGCTGCCCACGATGATGAAAAACAACATCAAGTTGCAGTACATCGGCCGCCAGCACGAACTCCCGCAGGAAGTGCAGGAGCGCATGTCGTGGGCGCGCGAGACCACTGAGAACAATACGGGCATGGTGCTAACGCTGGCGCTGAATTACAGCGCCCGCACCGAAATGGTGGATTGCTTCAGCGCGCTTGCGCGTGAGGCTTCACGCAATGGCGGTCTGGATCACCTCAAGGTGGATGAGAAGACCATTTCGCAGCACCTTTATACCCGCGGCCTCCCGGAACTCGACCTGCTCATTCGCACCAGCGGCGAGATGCGCCTTAGCAACTTTCTGCTTTGGCAGGCAGCCTACGCCGAAATCTTGGTGACCAACACCCTGTGGCCCGATTTTCGCGGCTGGGAATTGCTGGAAGCCATCGAGGCCTTCCAGAAGCGCGAACGCCGCTTTGGCGGACTGATCGGCGACGGGCTTCCTTCGTGAAACGCGTCCTGACGGCCGCCGTTCTCATTCCTCTCGTCATCCTGGCAGTGTTCAAGGCACCGCTCTGGCTGTTCCTACTGCTGGTCTTCGGGGTTGCCCTGTTGGCAGCACAGGAATACCTGCACATGGTCGAGAAGCAAGGTTTCGGCCCCTTTCATGCCACCAGCTACATTCTGCTGACACTTGTGTTCTGCGTTTCTTACTCGCTTGCGCGACTTACAAGCCAGCCCTCGCCGCCGGGGGTTTTCGGCATTGGCTATCAGGCTGGCTTACTGTTGCTGTTCTGGGGCTTGCCTTTAGTAACTGTACTTGCGCCGCTTATCTACCTGCTCGTTAGTTTGCGTCGAGAGCCGCTTTCGCAGGCGCTGCCGGATGCCGCTGTTTCCTACATGCTGCTTCCCTACGTGGGATTTACACTCGGCGTGCTTCCATTGTTGCAGTCCGGAATCAAGGCGCTATATCTGCTGTTCCTGATGATCCTTGTGTGGTCCGGCGACATCGCCGCATTTTATGTCGGTCGCGCTGTAGGACGGCACAAGCTGGCGCCCCGCCTGAGTCCCGGCAAGTCCTGGGAAGGCGCGGTTGCTTCGATGATAAGCGCCGTGCTGGTTGGTTGGCTGTTGTTTCATTACCTGCCAGAAATCGCGTCTTCCTTTAGAAGCGCGCAGCTCATAACTATAAAATCCTCGGTTTTGTGGACAGCACTGCCGAAAGCGCCTCCATTGCGGCTGGTAGCGCCTTTTGCACTCTGTGTGAACATTGCGGCCCAAATGGGCGACTTGGTGGAATCTGCCTTGAAGCGCGGAGCCGGCATCAAAGACTCGGGTACTCTGCTGCCGGGACATGGTGGAGTCCTGGATCGGATCGATGCGCTGCTTTTTGCCCTACCCGTAGGGATGATTTTCTACCCAACCGGTTTCGGCCCGTATTTTGCCCAATTGTGACCGGCAAGCGTGCGATACCATTAACCGAGCACCCATGAAGCGCATTGCCATCCTCGGCTCAACCGGCTCCATCGGCAAAAGCACGCTGCAGATTGTCGAGGCCTTTGCTGACCGTTTCTCGGTCACCAGTCTCGCCGCTGGGGGCAACGTCGATCTCGCGTTTGAGCAGGCGCGGCGCTGGCATCCCAAGATTGTGTCGATGGCCTCGGCCGAATCCGCCGACCATCTACAGGACAAGCTGAGAAAGGTTGGCCTGAAAAATTCCATCGAGGTCACCTACGGTTCGCCCGGAACGGTGAAGGTTGCCACTCATCCCGAAGCGGACTTCGTGGTCAGCGCCATCGTCGGTGTTGCCGGACTCGAAGCTACCTACGCAGCCGTAAAAGCCGGCAAGACCGTGGGGCTAGCCAACAAAGAGTGCCTGGTCACAGCCGGGGACCTCATCGTTGCCGAGGCGCACAAGCAAGCGAAGCCTCTCCTCCCGATTGATTCCGAGCACAATGCAATTCACCAATGCCTGCGCGGAGGACGACGCCACGAAGTACACCGGATCTGGCTCACCGCCTCGGGTGGCCCCTTCCTCGACATGCCGAAACGCCATTTTGCCCACATCACGGTAGAGCAGGCGCTGAGCCACCCGACTTGGAAGATGGGCAAGCGCATCACCATCGATTCGGCCACAATGATGAATAAAGGGTTCGAGATCATCGAGGCCTGCCGCCTGTTCGACATGCCTGCAAGCCAGGTCAGCGTACTGGTGCATCCGCAAAGCACGGTGCACTCCATGGTTGAGTTCGTCGACGGCAGCCTGCTGGCGCAACTCTCCGTAACCGACATGCAATTACCCATCCTGTATGCCCTCACCTATCCCGAGCGAATCGCTTCCAACCTGCGTTTTCCGGTTTCCGGACTCCGCCAGCTCGATTTCCGTCCACCCGACATGGACAAATTTCCTTGCTTACGTTTGGCTTACGAGGCAGTCGAAGCAGGAGGCGCCAAGACCATCGCCCTCAACGCCGCCGACGAAGTCACCGTGGCGGCCTTTCTGGACGGAGCGCTGGGATTTGACGACATTCCGTCTACAATTGAAGCTGTAGTTCGTGAAACGCCTGCTGAGAAACCCGAATCTATAGAACAGGTATTAGAAATGGACGCCGACGCGCGCCGACGTACTCGGCACAGGCTGGGCGAGGTGGGGCGCGGCGTGGGTAGCAGCTTAAGTCACACGGCAGGCAGGCACCGTTAGGTCGCGAGAGTAAAGGCTTTATGGAATCATTTTTGATTGCGGTGGTATCGATGGCCATTGTGCTTGGGATCATGATCCTGGTGCACGAGTTAGGCCATTATGCTGCCGCGAAACTGTTCGGCGTACGGGTCGATGTTTTTTCCATCGGCTTCGGCAAGCGCCTGGTCGGCTTCCGCCGCGGTGATACCGACTACCGCATCAGCGCTTTGCCGCTTGGCGGCTATGTCAAGATGGCCGGTGAGAACCCGCTGGAATCCCACACTGGCGCACCCGACGAGTTCACATCCCACCCCCGCTGGCAGCGCTTCGTTATCGCCGCCGCCGGTCCTGCTATGAACATTCTGCTGGCCATCGGCCTGCTCACCGGCGTAAACATGGTGCATTATGAGCATCCGGTCTACCTGGACCAGCCCGCCCTGATTGGATGGGTGGCGGAGAACTCTCCTGCCCAGAAAGCAGGCATTCAGGCCGGTGACCGCATTGTTCGCATCGATGGCTGGCAAAATCCGCTGTGGGAAGATGTCATCCTGAAGTCCGCGATCCAAACCAGCAAACCCCTGGATGTCGCTGTACAACGCGGCGACGAAGTGCTTGAAAAGCAGATCCCTCCTTCTTCCGATTGGTCCGAACCCGAGCAGTTGCGCGCCATCGGCTGGGTGCCCGATGAGCCCATCATCGTCACTCAGCTCGAGCCGCAAATGCCCGCCGCCCAGGCGGGAATGCGCGTCGGTGATCAGATCGTTGCGTTGAATGGCACCTCGGTGCACTCGCTCATGGCGGTGATCCGCTACCTGCAGCAGAATGGCGACAAGCCGGTTGAGCTGACTGTTTTACGCAGTGGTCAGGAGTTGAAATTCTCGGCCGCTCCGGTCATGACCAGCGACGGCGGACAGAAGCGCTACCGCCTGGGCTTCCAATCCGAGCCCGTGACCGTCAGCAAGCTACCCTTTGTGGCGGCGCTCGATAAGTCCGTCGACCAGAACAAAAAGTACTCGCTGCTCATCGTTGATTTAGTGCGCAAGATGGTTCGCCGCGAGGCTTCCATCAAGCAGATGGAAGGGCCTATCGGCATTGCGCGCGCCTCCGGCGAAGCCGCGCGCCAGCCGGGATTAACACCCATTCTCGCTTTGATGGCAGGCATCAGCCTGAACCTCGGCATTTTCAACCTGCTGCCGATTCCGATCCTGGATGGCGGGTTGATTCTTATGTTGATTATCGAAGGGCTGCTACGCCGCGAAATCAGCGTTCGCATCAAGGAGCGTATCTACCAAACGGCTTTCGTGTTCCTGGTACTGTTTGCCGTGGTCGTCATTTATAACGACATCATGAAGGTCGTACCCGGGCTATCGCACAGACTCCCGTAAAACGTGCGTTCAGCATCCGACAAACCCATGAAGCCACTTCGCTGGTTTGCATCCGTTGCAATGAGTGTCCTCCTGGTTGCTGCCCCCGTCGCAGTGCTCGCGCAAGACCCCACCTTTGCGCCGATTCCTAACACGATTTGGGTAGCTGCCGACGGTAAGTACGAGGCCGAGCCCGACACTGCCCTGATGCAGTTCAACATCTCGGCGCAGGAAGATAATCTG
>Ga0209465_10001359_pt1 | contig 10914 bp, 15 predicted proteins | sample PanSoiPlot1MoBio_FD_188321 | JGI IMG/M metagenome (GOLD analysis project Ga0209465, IMG submission 188321) | Tropical forest soil microbial communities from Panama analyzed to predict greenhouse gas emissions - Panama Soil Plot 1 MoBio (SPAdes)... | ecosystem: Environmental > Terrestrial > Soil...
ACAGGAGGGCCGAGATGAAGCTCAAGGATAGAGTGGCCATCGTCACGGGCGCCGGGTCGGGCATCGGGCAGGCTTCGGCGCTCCTCTTCGCACAGGAGGGCGCGCGGGTCGCCGTGGTCGATCTCAAGCCCGACGCCGCCCGCGCCACCGTCGAGCAGATCGAGAAGGCGGGCGGTCAGGCCCTGGCCATCACCGCCGACGTGAGTCGCGCGGAGGACAACCGCGAGGCGGTCGCGCGGACCACCGCGCGCTGGGGGCGCCTTGACGTCTTCTTCGCCAACGCCGGCGTGCCGCAGTGGCCCACCGCGGTCGAGGACATGGACGAGAGCGCCTTCGACAAGATCATGGCCGTCAACGTGAAAGGCGTCTTCCTCGGGGTGAAGTTCGCCGCGCCCGTCATGAAGAAGCAGAAGAGCGGGGTCATCCTCATCACCGGCTCTACGGCCGCCTTCAAGCCGCGTCCGGGCGGACAGTGCTACGCGGCCTCCAAGGGCGCGGTCACCGTCATGGGGCAGAGCCTCGCCGTGGAGCTGGCGCCTCTCGGCATCCGCGTGGTGGTCATCGCGCCGGTGGCTACGGAGACGCCCATGCTGCCCACCTTCATGGGCAAGACGGACATCGACGACGAGGGAATGCAGCGCTACACGGCGACGGTGCCGCTCGGGCGGCTCAACCGGCCCGACGACCTCGCCAAGGCCGCGCTCTTCCTCGCCTCGGACGATGCCGCCATGATCACGGGCAGCCCCTTCATCGTGGACGGCGGTCGCTGCGCGTGAACGTCATCCCGCTCGCCGCCGACTCCCTCGGAGTGCGCTCGATGGCGACCTACGTCGAGTGCGGCCAGACGCGCATCCTCATCGATCCCGGCGCGACGATGGCTCCCAATCGCTTCGGGCTGCCCCCGGCCGACGAGGAGTGGGAGGCCCTGCGCAGGGCCAACGACCGCATCTCCGCCTATGTCCTGCGGGCGGGGATGATCTTTCTGAGTCACTATCACGAGGACCATTTCCGCCACGATCCCGGGCTCTATCGCGGCCGCACGGTGTGGGCCAAGGACGCCCGACGCATGATCAACCCGCGGCAGGCGCAGCGGGCGAGCGAGCTCTGGAAATCGATCGAGCGCGACTGCCGTCTCGACGCCGCCGAGGGCCGGGTGCTCGAGACGCCGGAGGCGCGGCTCTCCGCCTCGCCGCCGCTCGCCCACGGCACCGAGGGCACGGGGCTGGGCTACGTCGTCGCGCTCACCGTCACCGACCTCCGCGAGGGCAAGCGCTTCGTGCACGCCTCCGACGTCCAGGGTCCGCTCTCCGCGGTGGCGGCCGCGTACTTGATCCGCGAGCGGCCCGATCTTCTCTACCTGTCCGGTCCGCCCACCTACCTGGAGAGCCAGCTCGGCCCCGCGCTGATCGACCATGGAGTGGAGCAGCTCCTGCGCGTGATCGACCAGACGGGCTGCCGGGTGATCCTCGATCATCACGCCCTGCGCGCCGAGGGCTATCCTGATCGCCTCCGGTCCCTCTGGGCCACGGGTCGCGTGGTCACCGCCGCCGGCTTCCTCGGTCTGGAGGACGCGCCACTCGAGTCGAGGCGGCGCAGGTTGTGGGCGGGCAAGCGGAAGCCGGCGGCGCGCATGGCCCCGCGATTGAACGGTCGTGATCGCTCCGATATGATCGAGGCCAGACGCGACATGCGACGAGCGAAGGGAGGAGCAGCCGAATGAGCGACGAGAAGACCCTGAAGGTCGGGGATGCCGCGCCCCCGTTCACCATGAAGACCATCGGGCTCAAGGAGGTCAGCCTGAAGGACTATCAGGGCAAGAACGTGGTGCTGCTGTTCTATCCCCTGGACTGGACCCCTGGCTGATCGAAATGCATGCCCGCCTTCGACAAGCGCGTCAAGGACTTCGAGGCGGCGAATACCCAGGTTCTGGGTATCAGCACGGATAGCCCCTTCAGCCACGAGAACTGGGCGAAGTCGGTGGGTATCTCGCATTACCCGCTGCTCTCAGACGTGCAGCGAACGGTGAGCAAGGACTACGGGGTGTACTGGTCGGACTGGAACGCCAACCACCGGGTCACGTTCATCGTGAACAAGCAAGGGAAGATCGCTTTCGTCGAAAGCTACGGTAAGGGCGAGCTCCCCGATCCCGACAAGATCCTTGCCGAAGTGAAGAAGCTCGGTTAGGGCTCGCCCCGTTCCCGACGAGCGGGGGTGGCGCGCGCTTGCTTCGTGGTGAGCGCCACCCCCGCCAGCACCGCCGCGCCCCCGAGGACACCGCTCAGCCCGATGCGCTCACCGAGCATGACCCACGCGAGCAGCACGCCGATGATGGGCTGGAGATTCAGGAACACGGCCGCTCGGCTCGGCCCCACTAGATGCACCGCCTCGTACCACCACACGTGCGCCACGGATCCGAGGATGGCCTGGTAGAGCACCACCGTCCATGCCACCACCGAGTTGAAATCGGGGGCGGGGAAGAGTCGCGCGGTGAGAAAGGGCAGGGGCAGCAGCATCAGGGAGCCGAAGACGTAGGCGGTGGTGGTGGCGACGATGGGCGAGTGACGGGCGAGCACGCGCTTGCCGTAGACGGTGTAGGCGGCCCACCCCATGCTGCTCACCAGGAGCAGGAAGTCGCCCGGTCGCAGATCGAGATGGGTGACGGCGTGCCAGCTCCCTTTGGTGATGATGAGCACGACGCCGAGGGCCGAGCAGGCCACGCCCAGCCACTGGCGAGGATGGAGCTGCTCGCGGAGATAGAAGCGCGCGCCCACGACGACCATGACGGGCGTGACTGGCTGGAGAAGTACGGCGCTCGAGGCGGTGGTGAAGGCGATGGCGAGATACGTTCCGCCCGTGGAGACGAAGATGCCCGCGAAGCCCAGGAAGAGGAGGGGGCCGAGGTCGCGCAGCCGGAGGGCGGTGAACTCCGCGGCACCCCGCCGCCACAGGGTGACGCACAGGAAGGCGGAGGCGATGCTCGTGCGGAGGACCACGAGGAGGAGAGGAGGAAAGGCCACGAGGGCCAGCTTGGCGAAGGCCGGATACGATCCCCACAGGGCGGCGATCAGCGTCAGCGCCGTGTAGGCGCCGGTTTGACCGGAACCGAGCACCCGCCTATGATAGCGCGTTCGTCATGGCCGACTACATCATCGAGCGGCGTCTCTGGCTGCCGCGGCCGCGTCCCGACGTCTTCGAGTTCTTCGCCGATCCGCGAAACCTCTCCGCTGTGCAGCCGCGCTGGGCGCATCCCACCTGGCTCGCCGAGCCGCCCTCGCGGCTCGAGGCGGGCGCACTCCTCGACTTCACCGTGCGCATGGCCGGCTTCCCCGTGAAGTGGCGGGTGATGGTCCGCGAGTTCGATCCGCCCTTCCGCTTCGTGGACGTGCAGCTCTGGGGTCCCTTCGCCCGCTGGGAGCATCGCCATCGATTCCTCGAGGGACCCTTCGCGGCGGGACCGGGACCGGTCGGGACGTGGATGGAGGATCGCATCACCTATCGCCTGCCCGGAGGGCCGCTTGGCAGGGTCGCGCACCGCCTGGGTGTCGGCCGCCGACTCGCTGCGCTCTTCGAGTTCCGCGAAGCGCGGCTGCGCGAGCGCTTCGCATGAGGGACGCCCGCCCCGCCCCTGCGCGCGACTGGCTCGGTGCCCACATGTCCATCGCCGGCGGGCTCTACCGCGCCCTCGAGCGCGGGCGCGAGGTCGGCTGCTCGGTGGTGCAGATCTTCCTGAAGAACCAGCTCCAGTGGGCGGCCCGTCCCTACACCGCGGAGGACATCGCGCAGTTCAAGGCGGCGAGACAGCGTACGGGCATCCGCACGGTCTTCGCACACTCGAGCTATCTCATCAACCTGGCCGCCGCCGATCCGCGCGAGTGGCAACGCGCGGTGGAGGCATTCCACGACGAGCTCGAGCGCGCGGAAATGCTCGAGCTGCCTTTCGTGGTGATCCATCCCGGCTCGCATCGCGGAGAAGGCTTGGCGGCGGGGATGGCGCGGATCGCCCGCGCGCTCGACACGGTCCTGGCACGCACGCGCGGCTATCGCGTCATGGTGCTGCTCGAGAACACGGCGGGGGGCGGGGCGACCATCGGTCGGAGCTTCGAGGAGCTGGCCGGCCTCCTCGATGCCGTGGCCCGGCCGGAGCGGGTCGGAGTCTGCCTAGACACCTGCCACCTTTTCGCCGCGGGCTACGACGTGCGGACGCCAGAGGGCTACGAGTCAACCATGAAAGCGTGTGGGCGACTCGTCGGCCTGCGACGCATCCGCGCCTTCCACTTGAATGACGCCAAGGCTCCCCTCGGCTCGGGTCTCGACCGCCACGAGAAGATCGGCGCGGGCGCCATGGGCTCGGCGGCCTTTCGGCTCCTCATGCGCGACCGGCGCTTCGCCCGTGTGCCCATGGCGCTGGAGACGCCCAAGGACCCGGAGCCCAAGGCCGACCGCGATGCCCTCGCTCTCCTGCGCCGCCTGCGCGGTTAGCCTCTACTGGTGGTTACGAACACTCGGAGCGCGAGGCGGGTCGGGGCCCGTCGGCGGGGGTGGGGGAGCGCTCCAGCTGCGTCACCCGCTCGCCTGAATCGCCGCCCTGTGGGCGGCGCACAGGACGAGGGGGTCCCACTCCGCCGGAGCGCTCCCCCACCCCCGCCGCCACCCGCCCCGTCACACATGTGGCACCGGTGAATGCTCCACGCTAGCGTGAGCGGGTGACGCCGAGCCGAGGGCAGGCGTGGCTCACCGGGCACACTGAGCATCTGGGCGAGACAGGCTGGCAGATGTTCTGGCCGAAGGATACGAGCAGGTCGTTGTAGCCGATCCAGTAGCGACGGGGGAGCCGGCGCCGGAGCGCCATCTCCGTCTCCTCGGGATTGCGGGTCTTCACGTAGCCGAGGCGGTTCGAGATGCGATGGACGTGCACGTCGACGCAGATCCCCGGCTTGTTGAAGCCCTGAGTCACCACGAGGTTGGCCGTCTTCCGCCCCACGCCCTTGAGGGTGAGCAGGGCGTCGATGTCGTCGGGGACGCGGCCGTCGAAGCGCTCGATGAGATCTCGGCAGACCCCGAGGATCACCCGCGCCTTCGTGCGGTAGAAACCCACAGGAAAGATGGCGCGCTCGATCTGCCGCGGGGTGAGCCGGAGCATGGCGCGGGGCGTGTCGGCGAAGGCGAAGAGCCGGGCGGCCGCGGGCCCCGTGGTCTCGTCCTTGGTGCGCAGGGAGAGCAGGCAAGCGATCAGAACGCGAAAGGGATCGTCACGCTCGGCGGCGACCTCGGCCATCGCGGTCGCCCTCCAGCTCGGGGCATGGCGGGTGAGCGTGCGGATCACCCGTCCGATGGCGACGGGAGGTCGCCGAGCCGTCAGGAGCGATCCCCGAGCGTGGCGAGGATGGCCTTGGCCTGCGGGACGTCCTTTACCGCCCAGTCCGCCGGATTGCTCGGGGCCTTCTCGCCGAGCACCGCCTCGAGCTCCCGCCGCGCATCCGCGGTATGGCCCTTCTTGAGGAGGGTGCGCGCGAGGCCCAGGCGCATGTTGGTGTAGCGCGGATCGAGCTCGAGGCCCTTGCGGAACATGGCCTCGGACCGGTCGAGATCGCCGCCCGCGTACGACGGCACCTCGTAGTAGATGCTGCCTCCGAGAGCGTAAGCGGGCGCATAGCCGGGATCGAGGGCGAGGGCCGTCTTCATCGCTTCCTTCACGGTGGGCAAGAGGAAGAGCGCTCGCATGATGCCTTTGGTCTGTCCCCAGCGTCCGGTGTTGGCGCCGTACCAGAATTGGGCGGGGGCGCTCCGGGGGGCGAGCTCGATGGCGCGCTTGGCCGCCTGGCGGCCACGATCGTAGGCGGCGAGCTTCTCGTCCTCGGTAGTGGCGCGCACGTCGCCGTACATGAAGCAGACCTGGGCGAGGGCAAGGAGCGTGTCGACGTCGGCCGCCTGGGACTCCCCGGCCTTCTCGAGGGCGGCCTTGAGCTCGTCGATCTTCTCGGGATTCTCGTTGTAGCGAGTGGAGAGGGCCTGGAGCTCGCTCACCAAGGGTGAGCCGGCCCAGGCCGTACCGACGACGGCGAGGAGGGCCAGCGCCGTAAGGAGAGCGCGCATGCTTCGATGCTAGAAGTGGGAGTCACGCGTGTCAACTTGAAGTGGCTGGTCGCGGCCGCTAAGGTAGGGCCCATGGTCGCGCCATGCGCCAACTGACCCTGACCGCCGTCGCCGTCTGGCTCGGCGCCATGGGCTTCTTCGCCTTCATCGCCGCCCCCGCGGCCTTCGGGGCCCTCGACCGCGAGGCGGCGGGGCGATTCGTGAGCGTGGTGTTCCCCCGCTACTACGGCGTCGGTCTCGCCTTGGGTCTCGTGGCTTGCTTCGGTCTCGGCGTACGCTGGATGGGCGGGGCGTGGCGCGGGCTCGACTGGACGGTGGCGGGGCTGGTCCTCCTCATGCTCGCCCTCACGCTCTACGCGGGGGCGGTGGTGCTCCCCGCGGCCCACGCCGCCCGCGAAGCGGCCCGCGCGGCCACTGGCGATCCGGCCGCGGCCATGGGCTTCGCCCGCCTCCATCGCCTCTCGAGCATTCTCAACGTGATCGTGATGCTCTCGGGTATCCTCGTGGTCGTGATCGAAACGGTGCGCCGGCGATGACCATGTTCGAGCCGCTCGGCCTCGATCACGTGGTGCTGCGGGTGAGCGACCAAGAGTCCTCGCGCCGCTTCTACACGGAGATCCTGGGCTGCCGGGTCGATCACTTCAACGAGCGCATCTCGCTCCTCCAGCTCCGCTTCGGCGAGCAGCTCATCGACCTGCTGCCGGGCAAGCCGTCCAGCGAGGGACTCGACCACTTCTGCCTCTCGATCCGCTGCGCGGATCTTCCTGCGCTGCGGCGCTCCCTGGAAGGGCAGGAGGTGCGGATCGAGGGAGACGTCGTGGAGCGGCGGGGCGCCTACGGCACCGGACCCTCGCTGTACATCCGCGACCCCGACGGCTACCTGATCGAGCTCAAGCCCCGCTGAGGACGAGACCGAGGAGCGTCTTTACCAGCTCGCCGGGAGGCACCGCGCCGCCCTGCGTCGCGGCCTGGAGGAGGCAGCCCTCCGCCGCGCCAAGCATCACCGCGGCCACCGCGCCCGCGTCGAGATCGCGCCGGAATGCGCCCGCCGCGGAGCCCGCCACCAGGATCTCTTCGAGCGAGAGTCGGAGCTGCTCCCGCTGCCAGGCCAGGGCGAGGCGGTGATGCTTGTCGTGGCGTGTGCGCATCCAGCCCGTGAGGAGCAGCTCGGAGAAGTCGGGGTCGCTCAGGCCGTAGGCGCCGAAGATGATCTCCATGGCGCCCTCCAGCTTCACCGCCGGCGATTCGGATCCCGCGGCCACCCGAGCGACCGCGGCCACGATGGGCGCGAAGCGCTCCTCGATGGCCTGCACCTCGAGCATGGGCGAAGGCGGCGCGGGCGAGGCCGCCGGCTTCGGAGGCGGAGCGGGTTTCCGCTTCACGCTCCGATTATCCCACGCGAGAATCGCCAGGCAGGGACTTCCAGCTCTCGCTGAGCGGGAGCGAGGCCACGCCGTCGAGCGGATGCTCGACGAAGGACTGAGCCTACTGGCCCTCGCTGCCCCGCCGGGTGCCGAACTCGAAGGTTTCGATCTCGACCCGGTACCGGCGCTCGGAGCCCGCCGAGGAGAGCCGGATCTCGAAAGGCGAGGTCGTCCTCGGGTTGATGGTGCCAGGAACGTAGACGCGTCCCCGGCTCACCACGCGGCCGTTCTCGTCAAGCCCCTCCGCCTTGATGACGACGCGCTCGCAGGCGTGGCTCGAGTTGTTCCGCACCTCCCCCTGGACGAGGACGCGGGAGGGGCCTTCGCGCTGGGTCTGGAAGGTGAGGACGAGGTCGCGCGAGGACTGCGGGGTGAAGGTGTAGGTCTGAGCGAGGAGCGGAGCCGTCCACAGGGTGGCCAAGAGCATGGTGGGAAGCAGACGAATGATCATTCGTATCTCAGGGCCTCGATGGGGTTGAGCTGCGCCGCTTTGCGGGCAGGATAGAAGCCGAAGAAGATCCCTACGGCCGCCGCGAAGGCGAAGGCGATGATGATGGCCTCCGCGCTGATCAGTGTGCGCCAGCCCGCGAAGTAGGGAATGGTGTAGGAGGCGATGACGCCCACCACCACTCCGATGACGCCGCCGATCATGGAGAGGGTGAGCGCCTCCACGAGGAACTGGGCGAGGATGTCCCGCCCCCGCGCCCCCACCGCCATGCGGAGGCCGATCTCACGCGTGCGCTCCGTGACCGACACCAGCATGATGTTCATGATGCCGATGCCGCCCACGAAGAGGGACACGGAAGCGACGGCGGCGAGCAGGATCGTCATGACGCGCGAGGAGGCTTCCTGCGCCTCGGCGATCTCCGCGAGGTTGCGGATGGAAAAGTCGTCGTCCTGGTACGGCTGGAGGCGGTGGCGCTGGCGTAGGAGCTCCCGCGTCTCGATCTCCGCTTCTTTGATGTCCGCGTCGTCGCGTACGCGCACGGAGATCGAGTTGACGGAGCGCGCGTTGGCCTGGCTCACCCCGAGGAGCTTACGCTTGGCCGTGGACAGCGGCACCACGATGAGATCGTCCTGGTCCTGACCCCAGGTCGTCTGTCCCTTCTTGTCGAGCACGCCCACCACGGTGAAGGGAACCTTCTTGATGCGGATCACCTGGCCCACGGGATCCTGATCGGCGAAGAGGTTGCGCGCCACCGTCTGCCCGAGGAGGGCGACCTTGGTCGCGCCGTCCACCGCTTCTTGGCTGAAGGGTTGGCCCGCCACCACCGGCCAGTCGCGCGCCTCGAAGAATTCCGGAGTTACGCCCTGGATGGTGGTGGACCAGTTCAGATTGCCCCACACCACTTGGCCGCCGCCCCGCATGGCGGGCGCGGCCGCGTGGACGCCCGCCACCTCGCGCTGGATCGCCCACGCGTCTTCCTCGGTGATGGTGAGCTGCGAGCCCGCGCCGATGCGCACTCCCCCTTGGTTGATCGATCCCGAGAGCACGACGAGCATGTTCGAGCCGAGGCTCTGGATCTGCTCGGCGATGCGGGCCTGAGCCCCCGAGCCCACGGAGACCATGGCGATGACGGCGGCCACCCCGATGATGATGCCGAGCATGGTCAGCACGCTGCGCAGCTTGTTCACCCGCAGCGCGCGCACGGCGATGCGGGCGCTGGCCAGGGCGTTCATGCCTCCTCCTCCTCTTCCACGGGCAGGGTGGCGAGGACCTCACGGGCGTCCAGGCGACGGACCGCGGTGTCGTCCTTCAGCACGCGCCCATCCCGGAAGGTGATGACGCGATTGGCGAAGCCCGAGATGTCCGCCTCGTGGGTGACGAGGACCACCGTGATGCCCTGGCGGTTCAGGTCCTGGAGGATGGCCATGACCTCGACGCTGGTGCGCGTGTCGAGATTGCCCGTGGGCTCGTCGGCGAGGATGAGCACGGGGTCGTTCACCAGCGCCCGCGCGATGGCCACTCGCTGCTGCTGGCCGCCCGAGAGCTGCGAGGGATGATGGTCGGCGCGGTCGGCGAGCCCCACCGCCACCAGCTTGGCTTGGGCCTGCTGGCTCCGGTCGCGCGCGTGCCGCGTGGTGTAGAGGAGCGGCAGCTCGACGTTCTCGAGAGCGGTGGTGCGCGGGAGCAGGTTGAATCCCTGGAAGACGAAGCCGATTTTGGCGTTCCTGATCTTGGCCAGGGCATCGCCGGAGAGGTTCGACACGTCCTGGCCGTCGAGGACGTAGCGTCCCGAGGTCGGGCCGTCGAGGCAGCCGAGCAGGTTCATGAAGGTCGACTTCCCCGAGCCCGAGGGACCCATGACGGCCACGAAGTCGCCCGCGCGAATGTCCAGGGAAACCTGGCGGAGCGCGTGCACCACCTGGCCGCCCACGTGGTAGTTCTTGGTCAGCTCGTGCGTCTCGATGAGGGTGGTGCCCACGCTAGGACACTCGGAGGGGGGCATCGCCCCCCTTCCGAACCTCCCCCGAGGATTCGGTTGCGCGGGCAAAGCCCGCGCTCGGAACGGAACACTTGAGCGGCAAGCGGTTGGTCAAGGGCGTCATGCGCGCTTTCTCTGACAGCTCGCTAGAGTCTTAGGCGTGGCCCGCTGTTCGACGGCGAGGCGCCGCGCGCGTCCGCCGCGCCCACCAGCACCTCCTGCCCTTCCTTCACGTCGCCGCTCATGATCTCCGTGAAGTTGCCGTCGCTCACCCCGGTCTGCACGGCGATGGGCACGGGCTTGCCCGTGGGCCCCGGCACGAACAGACGGCCCGAGAAGGCGCCCTGGCGCGCGAGCTGCGCGTCGGTCAGCTCGGTGTCGTACTTGGCGCGCTGAACTGGGGTGAGGATGGCGCGAATCTGCTCGCGCGTCGCCTCACGGATGCGCTGGCTCTCCACGCGGCGCTCGCTGTCGCTGCGCCCGGCGAGCTCGCGCATCTTCTGCCCCGTGGCCTGGAGGATGGGGCTGAGCTTCTCCTGCTGCTCGGGGGTGAGGCCAAGCGACTTGGTCAGCCGATCGCGGACCTGCTCCGCGGACTGCGGCGCCCCGCCGCTGGTGAGGCCCGGTCCCCCACTGGCGCGCATGGGGACGTTGTCTTCTCCGGGCAGGCGGAAGCGCAGGGCGGAGTTGGGGACCTTGAGCACGCCCTCCTTCTGGGCAACGACCAGACGCACGTTGGCCGTCATTCCCGGCAGGAGCTTGAGCTCGGGATTGCGCGCGGAGATGACCACGTTGTAGGTGACCACGTTCTGGAGGACCTGGGGCGCCTTGCGCACCTGCATCACGTCACCCGTGAAGGTCTGATTGGCGAAGGAGTCCACGGTGAAGGTGGCGCGCAGCCCCTCTTTGATGCGCCCCACGTCGGCCTCGTCCACGTTGGTCTCCACCTGCATCTGGGTCAGGTCCTGGGC
>Ga0209465_10001365_pt1 | contig 10880 bp, 7 predicted proteins | sample PanSoiPlot1MoBio_FD_188321 | JGI IMG/M metagenome (GOLD analysis project Ga0209465, IMG submission 188321) | Tropical forest soil microbial communities from Panama analyzed to predict greenhouse gas emissions - Panama Soil Plot 1 MoBio (SPAdes)... | ecosystem: Environmental > Terrestrial > Soil...
GGCGGCCATCGCCGCAAAAAAGACCGTTGTACCGGTGCTGGTCGGCGGCACGGCGGCGTCTTGCTTAGCCTCCCTGCCCGCCACGCTCGCAGATCTGTCATTCCGTCAAGCAGTGGAGTTGCGCGATTCCAGCTTCGACGACGATTGCGACCGTTTATTGAAGAAGCTCAACCAATCCGGCGCCGTTCCATTCGCGCTTAAGAAACCTGTGATTTGGTTTGTAGCCGCGACGCTCATAGTGCTATCCGTGCTCACGGCGGCCCGCATGGGCCTGGGACCTTGGCGCGCGTCGCATGAACGTAAGCTGCGCATCGAACAATTGCTGCATACCGCAGCAACCCAGGCTGAGCAAACTGAGTACGAGTCGGCCTTCGAGTCCTATCAGCAGATTCTGCGACTTGATTCCAGTAACAAGGCCGCGCAAGATGGTCAAGTTGATGCTGCAATGCGGTGGCTTCAGAATTTCCATGTGCTGGCGCCAGAGGGACAGAAGGCGGAAGAAGTCGCCGCACCCCAGTTGCTGCAGCTCAAAGACGTGCTCGAAGCCGGCCTGGCGCGAACTACCCGTAAAGATACGCGTGCCGCAGATATCCTGGCTCATCTCGGCTGGGCCCACTTTATGAACGAAAAAATCGCGTTCAAGGAGTTAGGAAACGCAGAGCGCTACTTTCAGCAGGCCCTGGGCATCGCTCCGACGAACGTCTACGCCAATGCGTTCCTGGGCAATTGGCTGCTGCAAACGGGTGGCGATTCGGCGCAGGCTCTAAGTCACTTCCAGACTGCGCTGGCGACCAATCAGGAACGAAACTTTGTGAGAAGCCTGCAGCTTTGGGGCTTGTATCAGAACGACGAGCCGGGTCTGCGGGCCGAATTCGTGAAAGCTCTCAATGAAATGCGGGTCAACCGGGAACCGTTGGACGAAAGTTTGCGAGGCCGACTTTCGTACCTCTACAGTCCAACGGTGAGCACCGCCGCCGAATTGCATGAAGTGCTCACCGCTGTGCCGCTTGACGATGCTTGGAAGACTTATCTGTGGCTGAATCCCGAGCGTCCTGGGGATTCCACGGTCGAGCGCGACTTTGTGCACGCGAACCTCACCGAGATTTCGGGTGACCGCGCAAAGGCGCTGGCCGAGTTTAAGGTGCTGGCGGCTACACTACGCGAGCAGCACCTCAATGGCAGAATTGCGGACTACACGGCAGCGGCAATCACGCGCCTCTCCCGGCCTCCCTAAAAGGAACAATCAAGGGGAACACAGCGCAATTCTGTCGGCTGTCGAAGCTCTCCCTAATGGCTACGCCGACCCTGTCGTCGTTTCCAGCGCCGGGCGTTGAAAAATGTTCGCATGTAACCGCATCAGGAGCAGCGAAATGAGGCCTGACCATCCGGTCTGATGGCTTGCTCCACAGCCGCGACCTGTGTCGCCGTGGAAGTATTCGTGGAACGGAATGTAATCCCTCCAGTGGGGATCCGTCTGAAAAAGATCACAATCGCCGAAGACAGCGCGGCGCCCATCTCGGTCGCGCAGGAACAAGTTTCCCAGGCGGTTTGCAATTTCGTTGGCAACTTCGGCCAGATTCATAAATCTGCCTGAGCCGGTGGGGCATTCTACGCGTAAACCATCGCCATAGTATTTGTGGTATTCGCTAAGCGCGAGCACGATCAGGAAATTGACGGGCATCCAGATGGGCCCACGCCAATTGGAATTGCCACCGAACAGAGAGGTCTGTGATTCTCCAGGTTCGTAATCGAGGCGGAAGATCTGGCCGCCTAGATCGAGCTCGAGCGGGTGATCGCGATGGTACTTTGAAACGGAACGAATGCCATACGGGGAAAGAAATTCTTTTTCGTCCAGCATGTAACGCAGCATGCTCTCCAGTTGTTTGCGGCGCACCAAACCGACAATCAGATTATTGTTCAGTCCCGGGACAACCATCGGTTCGACGCTTTTCATGAGGTCCGGGCGATGTTCGATGAACCACTGGCGGCGTCGCCGAAAATCGGGATACCGGTCTAAGCTGTCAGCTGCCACAACGGTAGCGCCAAAGATGGGCACAAACCCGACCATCGTACGGGCGCGAATGGGCACGAGCTTACGGTCTGAGGTAATCAGATTATCGTAGAAAAAGCCGTCCTCGAGGTCCCACAAGGTCTTTTGTGGGTCGGTTTCGCTATTCATCGAGTTGGCGATGTAGACATAATGCTCCCAGAATTTACTAGCGAGGTCTTCATAGCCCGGATTCTGCGTTGCGAGCGTGAGCGCCGTAGACACCATGGTTTTGGCGAAGGCGGCCATCCAACTCGTGCCGTCGGCTTGGCCGAGCACGTAACCGGGCGGAAGATTATCGCGGTCGAAGACACCAATATTGTCCATCCCGAGGAATCCACCTTGGAAGATGTTCTTGCCTAGCGCGTCCTTGCGATTCACCCACCACGTGAAGTTGAGCAGCATTTTCTGGAAGACATGCTCAAGGAAGGCGTAATCGGCCTCGCCGGTTAGCGCCTTCTCAATTTCAAAGATGGCCTTCGCTGCAAGGGCGAGAACTGGTGGATTGACGCCGTTGAAATCCCATTCATACGCAGGGATTTGTCCGTTCGGATGCATGTACCACTCGCGGAGCATCAAGATGATCTGGTCTTTCGCAAACTGCGGGTCGACCGGGGCGAGTGTGAGGCAATGAAAGGCCAGATCCCATGAGGCGAACCACGGAAATTCCCATTTGTCGGGCATGGAAATGACGTCACGGGTGAAAAGATGCGTCCACTCGTGATTGCGGCCCTGGCGGCGCTCAACCGGCGGCGCGGTCTGAGCAGGGTCGCCGTCCAACCAGTCGGTGACCACATAGTGGTAATACTGCTTGGACCACAGCATTCCCGCATAACCCTGTCGCGCCACCAATTTCTCATCGGCAGAAAGACCTCCTGGCAATACCTCGTCATAGAATTCATCTGCTTCCTTCTTCCGCTGCGCAAAAATGGCGTCGAAATCCGAGAACGGAGCGTCCTGGGGTTTCTTCGTTTGCCAGACGGTCAGTCGCAGTTGAAGAACCAGGGTCCCACCTGACGGTATAGTCCGTGAATAACGCGCCGCAGCCTTGGTCCCCTTCCTGTCCGGATTCGGGGCAGTTCGTTCGTCGTTCACGATGTAGCGATGAAATGCGTCCTTTGTGAACGCCGAGGGCGATGCAGAGCCAAACAAACGTTGAGAGTTTGTTTCGTTGTCAGTGAAGAGTAGTTCGTCAGCATTCTTGCAGAACAAAACGTACTCGCCGAGCGCCCAGTGCTGCGAGAGGATGGCACTGTAACCACCATCACGCTGTCCGCTTGAATTCTCTGCTGTCAACGACGGCAGCCGGTCGTCGCGGCCCCAGCGCCAGGTATTCCGGAACCACAGGGTCGGCAGAATCTCGATCGGGGCTGCTTCCGGCCCGCGATTGCAGACGGTGATGCGAATGAGCAGATCTTCGGCGTCTCGCTTGGCATATTCGACGAAAACGTCGAAGTAACGATTCTCGTGAAAAATTCCGCTGTCGACCAATTCGTATTCCGCGTCCGCCTTGCTTCGCGAACGCGCTTCAGTTCGTAAAAGCTCGTAGGGATACGCCGCTTGCGGATACTTGTACAGATATTTCATGTAGGAATGGCTCGGTGTGCTATCGAGATAAAAGTAGTATTCTTTGACGTCCTCTCCGTGATTTCCTTCCTCGCCGGTCAATCCGAAGGCGCGTTCCTTCAAGAGCGCATCGCGTCCATTCCACAAGGAGAGTGCGAAACAGAGATACTGGTGGCGATCGCAGATTCCACCGAGACCGTCTTCGTTCCACCGATAAGCACGGGAACGGGCATGCTCGTGCGGGAAATAGCCCCAGGCTTTACCGTCGGGACTGTAGTCCTCTCGCACAGTTCCCCAAGCACGCTCGGAGAGAAAGGGCCCCCAACGGTTCCAATGAGCGATCTTCTGGCGTATCAGATTGAGCCGGAATCCCTCGCGCGTATCAAACAGGCTCATAAATGCCTCCCGGGATGAGCAGATCAGTCCCACAAAACCGGCACGAGTAATACACAACTTTTAGCAGCGTGGCTCACGAGTGTTAACCGAAATGTTGGAGGTCGAATCCTCACCGGGGAGCCAACTTCCGTCCCGCCAGCCAGTTGCAGCGTCAGCAAACGCGCAAGGCAGAAAGAAATACGCCGATTGGTTGCGAGTAAAGCTGCCAAAAGCACTTGAAGAAATGCAAGGTCTTCAACGAGGAGTGCCCTGCAGGTCTTTCGGTTCCGAGCCGAATGCTTTAGGGGCCGCGCCCTTCCTATGACAACTGGACGCTTGATCAGAACGAGGTCTTCGCAATGCATGCGGTCCTGACCCTGACGGAGGCGCCTAAAGGAGCATCGGCAATGGAGCATTTGCCAAGAAGGGGCGATTTGCTGGCCACATCGGCGGGAAGCGCTGCAGACTGTGCCGGAGCCGGACGAGGTGTCACGTCCGCATTCACCAGACCCATCGCCCACTTGATCGCTTCGACGTACATCTTCTGGATGCGCGGGTCGTCCCAGTTCTGTTCGACGTGGCCGAGCGTGGAATAGAATACGCGACCCTTGCCATACATCTTGGCCCACGTCACGGCAAAATCGAGATCCTTGCGGTGCACACGGGGATTGTTGAGATCGAGCTTGCTTGCATCCAGGCGCATGAGGACACGAACGCGGCCCCGCGAGAAGTCCTTGATTTGGTAGATCTCGTCCTTTAGCACGACGGACTTCGGAAACTGCTGCATGCCGGGGAAATTCGGATCTTCGACAAGAATCGGTGCGTCAAACGTGCCCCAGGGATGCTCGTCGAAATAGCCGCCGATCATTTCGCCGTACTCGGGCCAGGACGTGAACGTGATTGTCGCGCTGTGAACGCCGACAAAGCCTTTGCCGTCATCGTGCACGAAGGAGAGGAGCGCTGCCTTTTGTTCCGCATTCATCTCCAAGTCGCCGCCGGTATAGAAAAGGACGGCATCAAAATCGTTGAGATTTTTCGCGTTGTACTCGAGCTTCTGTTTCGTTAGGGCTTCCGTGTCGGTGCGAATCGTGGTCGTCCACAGGCCGGTTTCGCGGCCCAGCCGCTCGATCGTCGCGGCGGCATGCGAGACGGCTTCGTGGCGGTAACCTTTCTCCTCCGCGAGGACAAGGAGATGCCTCATCGGCGGTGCAGCTTTTTGCGCGTGGCAATTGCCGGCCAGCGCGAAAGAGAACACGAGCAACATGGCACGACACATCTTCACGTGTGACCCTTCTTTTCTCCGCGAGGAGACCACCTCGTTGTGCCAAGCCAGAGAATCGCGTTGGCGAAGAGCTTATTCTGAATCGGATCGGAATAGATCTTCTCGCCGTCCTTACCGTGCCCCATATTTATGTAGACCATGCGGTATTTTGTGTTCATCCAGACGACCGGCAGATCCCCGTTGGGAATCACATCTTTAACGCCGATCGGATAGTTCGAAGGGTCGAGTGTCACGAGCACGTGAACATGTTTGTTCAGGCGCGGGCTCGGTTCCCACAGATACCATTCGTTCGGCGGAGACATAAATGAAGCAGGAAGGCCCCTGGTGAGAGGGCTCTTCGGATCGTCCACCATCAGTTTCGCAGGAAGCGGCGGCCAGTTGTTGCTGTAAAAGACCGCACCGCCGAGAAAGTCCACGAACCACGGCCAGTGCGTGTCCTTGTCGTTGTATCCAGCCACGTGAAAGCCGACCCATCCGCCACCATGTTCCATGTAGCGTTCGAACGCGGCACGCTGCTGGGGCGTCTTCGGGAAGTCGTTGAGCCAAAGGACCAACCGGTAGGGTTTCAGATCGTTGTCATTGAGCTTGTTCCAGTCCGTGGTGACGTCGAAGACGAAATTGTTCTTTGCCGCCAGCTCGCGGTAGAACGTGATCGCGTCATTTGCAGTTTTCACATGATCCGATTCGACATTGGTCGAGTAAAAGGCCAGGAACTTTAATGCCGGTTCAGCGGCGGGCGTCGCGGGACCGCAAAGAACCGCGAAGATAGTAGCTGCAACGAAGATTCGGAGGAACGTTCTCCGAGCTAGTTCTCTACAGGGGATCATTTCACTTTCCGTCCTTCTCGAGGCCTGACGCCCAGAAGATGGAGTTCTCAAAGAGCTGTGTGAACGCTTTGTTGTCGAAGTGCTCCGGACGATGGCCCATGAAGATGTAAATGTTGCGGGCCTTCTTGTGCTCGTTAGTCCAGACGACCGGATGGTCGCCCATCTTTATGTCGGTGTCGGGCGCGTACGTCTTTTCGTCTACGCTGGCGAGCACGTGGACGCGTGGGCGTGGCGACGTGTCGTAGGTATAAAACTCCTCGTCCTTGATCGTGAACGGCGAGGTAATTCCCTTCATCGTGGGGTGCTTTTTGTCTTCGATCGTGACCACGCCGGTGACGAACGTCGCGATGTAGTTCTTGAAGCGAATCCCGCCCATGAAATCATAGAACCATGGCCACAACTGGAAGCCATCGAATTCGCCAAGCAGCGTGGCGTGGTGAAAGCCGATCCAACCGCCTTCGCCTTCGTCGATGTACTTGATGAATGCGGCCTGGGCTTTGTCCGTCCAGCCGTACGGCGGGTAGTTCAACTGCAGGAAGAGTCGGTATTTCGCAAGGAAGGCGTCGTCGATCTTTCCCGTGTCCGCGATGTAGTCAACGGCGAAGTTGTTGTGGGCGGCGAGCTGGTCGAGCCAGATCTTGGCGCGATCGACAAAGGGCTTATGGATTCCGCCTTGCTCCGCGATGGCGAGGACGCGGAACATCGGCGTTTTCTCCTGTGCGCTGAGGAGCGCAGCAGACAAACCGGTGGTGGCGACAAGCAGCAGGAGCCGCAGAAATACACAACGCAACGACTTTTGCGCAGGTCGGAACATATCAGTGCGTGTGAATCGCTCCTTCCTGGGCGGTCAGTTCTTTTGGAGACATGTTCGCGTCGAACTTGAGATTGAAGAAGCCGACCATCATTTCGTCCCAGCTTTGTTGGCCCCAGATGACGGCTTTCGTGGGATCAGGATTTTCTGGATTGTTCGGCGAATTATCGAAATGTGCGGTGCATTCGATTCGCGTGCCCTGCGGCAAATCCATCGGTTCGGCCAGGTTGTACCAAAGCTGCCAGTGCCAGTTGTAGACCGGCACGTTCAGGATCGTTTCGCCCTTGCCGTCAGGGAAAATGATCCGGTATTCGAATGATTTGCCGCGCGCATGCATATGGGGATGCAGTGCGACGAGTTTCACATCCCTGCGAACGTCGAATGAAGCATCCACGCGGTAGTTCGGGTCACCGGGAGGAATCTTGAAGGTGCCGTTCGACGCGGAAAGCGTGAGAACCCGCTCGTTCGGCGGCGTTTTCGCAAAAACAAGACCGAGTTTTGTTTGATCGGTTGTGGCTTTTCCGTTTGGGGTGTAGTGCACTTCAAAGACAATGTCCGATCCGGCTTTGATCAGCTTGCCTTCCCCGGGATGAAGAATTTCCGCGGGCTGGCCTGGAGCATAACCGACGAGAAAATCGCTGGGCAGGGCGCTCGTGTCCGTCTTCTCATCCGTCTTTGCCGGAGGCGCGATAAAAAATACGCCGGGCTTCTGATCCTTGAAGTAATTCGATCCGGGTTCGCGGAGGTACGCGATGATGTGATGCACCACAGAGCGGTCGGTCGGCCGCACTTCGAGCATCTGCACCCACTTGTCTTCCTTGAAGCCCGTCGGAACGATGACATATTGATAGTCGATCACGCCGGCGGCAGGAACGGAAAACGGCTTTGGCAGTTGAAAAACTATATCCGGCTCGGGAATGCCCCACCCCTCGACAAACTCGTTCACCGGCGGTGGCATATCCTTCGGATCGCCTTCCTGCGCGCCGCCGTTCACCCAAGTAACAAGCGTGCGGATCGCCGCCGGCGAGAGTGACCGCTCATTAGAGAAGTGCCCGTACTGCGGATCGGCGTACCACGGCGGCATGATCTTTTGCGTGACGACCATTTTGATCACGGAGGCCCATGGCTTGGTGTCCTTATAGGTCAGCATCGAGAAAGGCGCAGCCTCGCCTGGCCGGTGGCAGGTCTGGCAGTGCTTCTGCAGAATGGGCGCGACGTCCTTGGAAAATGTGGGAGGTGGGTTGTTCGGTTCTTGGGCGCGCACATTGAGAAGGGCGCAAACCGTAAGGGCCAGCAAAATCGTTAAACACGTGACAGCGCGGCGGGTCACTTCCATTTGTGTCCACCTTCCACGATGGTGATGTAACGTTCGAGCGGAAGATTCGTAAAGCGCCGGGTTGCACCGCCCGGCGGGGTCATTTTACCTCAAGACAATCGAACGGCCTCGACGCCCGCGTCGCGCTACCGTGCATCGTGATCGAATCGCCCCCACGGCTCTGACGTATCAGGAACAGAGCCATGTTCATCACTTTCGCTCTGCTTCGGCGCGCGCTCCGTTTTGCCTTCTGCCGGACGGCATCTTCTTATGAGCATCTCAGCTTGACTTTCGTCTCGACGCTTCGAGGATCCGGCAGCCTGCAAGGAAATACCTTGAGCGAGGAGCTTATCGGGCATATTATCCGGCCTGGAGACGCAATGATTTACTGGCTCGGTCAAGAGAATAATCCAGCCTAACAGTTATCACAGTCATTCCGACCGCCAACGAAGGAGATGCGCAATGACATTTGCCAAGAGAATTTCGCCCACTCTCACGTCCCTTTGTGCTGCTCTGGTCGTTTCAGTCCTCGCGTTCGCGCTGAGTTTTGCCGCCAGGCCAGCTCTGCCTGCACCGGCCCAAGAGCAGATCAAGGTTGCTGGGCATCTCGAACTCCCTGGGATTCATGTCCGGCACATGCTCCTGCAGCAGCGCGGCGACAAGTATTACCTGTTTCTTCGTCGAGTGGACAAAAATGACTTTGCGATCGTGGATGTGACCGATCCGACGAAACCCGTCCTCGTTGACCGTAACTCCTTGAAGGAAGCGCCCGGCGGGGAGGTCGAGATGCCCGCGCCCGGATCGGCATTAGCAATCGCATTTGTGCCCGATAGCAGCTCTGGTGCGGCTGCCTCGGCTTCTGCAGCTAAGCTTCCTACCGAGACCATTCATTTGATTGATTTGTCCGATCCGAAGCGACCGAAGACGATTCGGACTTTTAAAGGGGTCACCAGTGTTGCTACGGACGACGGCCGAAAGCTCGTTTTCCTTGTGAACGACGAAGGGCTGTGGGTAGTGAGCCACCATCGAATTCGTCCGTTGCCTTTGTGTACCTCCGAGGCCGAGATCTCCTCGATGCCCGAATGTCGGTGAAGAGCGGCTGGCTAGCGACCTGACCTAATCGCCGAAGGTAATTTTCGGCGCCGGGCTGGAGCTCGATTCGATCGATGGCGCCTGGAACCTCGTCGGTGCCAGCTCCGACGGTCCGCCACCGGTGCTCATTTTGTTGCGCAGCGGCGCTGACGCACCTCCGCCGGTGGGCCTACCGACGGTCAGCACCGGAGCGGTCACACCTGTTTCGCACGATCCTGCCTCCAACCAAGACCTGCAGATGGATACGAAGCTTTCGTCAAAACTTCCTGGAGAAAATATGAACCATCTCGCACTACCAGTTCCCGATGTGCAGCACCACCCCAGTGCGCACTTGCATACCGTTGGACGCGTCGATCGTGTGCACCTCCGGCAGCCAACTATGTGAGTAGTTCAGGTCGAGGACCCGCCAAGCAAGCGCCCGACCAAAGGCAACGTCGAAGCCGCCGCCCATCGTCAACTCGAATCCAAGGGCCTGGTACTCCACTTGGTAGGCGCTGCGCTTGGGATAATGTGGAAGCGTACCGTTACCGTCATCCCACTCCTGTAGCAGAAGTTTGCGTAGCTCCGGATTCTGCACCTCGTACGTGAGTCGTCTTCCCCCGAAAAGCACCTGGGCGAATGGCGAAAAACGGTGGGTTCCGCGCGGCGCCCAGCGTGGCCCGACAGCAAAAGTGACTGAATCGGCACTCTCGTTCTTGGGGGTGTTCACCACCATGCACCCGTTTACCTCACTTACGACTTGCCACGCTGAACCAATGCGTGCTGATCCCTGGGCCCCGCCGCCCAGGCAGTTGTGCCCATTTAGGAAGCTTTCGTAAATAGCGTATGCTTGAAGCTCGATAGGTGCTTCGAGCGGATGAGTTGCTTCCACCGCCTGGTTCATCGCCACCTTTTCATCCGACGTATGAGGACCGAAGGGAGCACTGATCCGGCCCATTTTGTATTCCTCTAACAGCTCTTTGCGCAGGGTGTGGTTCTCGCCAAACAGCCCTGGCCTGTTTTCCCTCCTCCAGCCCCAACGGAAGGACATAAGGGCCGCAAAGCTGCGTGCCGGATTGCCCAAACTCCGCGCGGCCAGGAGCAGCCATGGATTCGCTGTGTGATTCTCGAGCGGGAGGATGAAATAGCGGTCGATCAAGTCCTCGCCCATCATCTCCATCACCCCCAGAGTGGGCGTTTGCACAATGTCTATAAAGCCCGGCGAGGAATGCGACTGCACGTTGCCGAGCGATGCTTCGCTCAACGGACCCAGGGTCCATTGCGTGCTGGCGATTGCAGCGAAAGCTAAAGCGCGCAAGCGGCTGATCCAATAGATACGCCCGTCGCCCCACTCGACCTTGCGATAGAGCGGATCATTCTGCTGCTCCATGAAGCCGTATATGCCACCATTCAGCGTGTGGCCAACGTAGCTGGCGTGCCAGCCGTCGCCATCATCCCAGCCTCGGGTTTCCCCGATGGAGTCGATCCAGTCGTGGAACCAGGGTCGATAGGCCGTGGCATCCCGTGTGCCGTTCTCGTGCGCGAACCGCCAGCCGTGTTGAATGGAAATCTCAAGAAGGTACTGC
>Ga0209465_10001368_pt1 | contig 10873 bp, 7 predicted proteins | sample PanSoiPlot1MoBio_FD_188321 | JGI IMG/M metagenome (GOLD analysis project Ga0209465, IMG submission 188321) | Tropical forest soil microbial communities from Panama analyzed to predict greenhouse gas emissions - Panama Soil Plot 1 MoBio (SPAdes)... | ecosystem: Environmental > Terrestrial > Soil...
GCCGAAGCGTCGTGTCCGTTCCACCCGGACTTTCTTCACCAGCACCCGCGCTACGTTGGGATCATCCGGCGCTTCAACTTCGGAAGGAAACAGCTTCAGTTGGGTGCTCTCGCCCTGCTCGTTGAAGACCTCCACAGTCTTTTGCCAACGTGCATGTGCTGAGCTGTTCAGTTCCCCGAGATAACAAAGCGTGCGCTGCCGCGGGCCATCAGCAGTACGCACCGTCTCCACGAGAGACCAATAGCTATGTTCCTTGCCATCCTTTTGGACGCGGAGCTTTCGCAGGAACATGCAGGCAATGTGTCATTGTTGCCATGTTCAAGCAAGAGGGTAGGTTTTCACTACATCAACTCTTGCAGTAAGAGGTGTTGATAGCCAAGGCCTTCACAGAGAACAACGGATCAAAATAATTAAACTGCACCAATCAATGACGAACTTCGGCTAGGGCCCCGCCTTCTGCCTGCCCTAAGCTCCAGAGACGCTTGCCCTGACAGGGGAAGCGCGGGTGGGCCGTACCCCGTGGTGTAGCGCTTGAAAGTTGGCCGCAAAAGCGACTGCTCTCTCCAAACCGGCCGGAGGCGCACATTCAAACAGTGTCGCAATCTCACGGCTCCATCACGGTGATCCGTCTCGCATCCCCGCCCAGATGCTCCAAACGCACACGAAGTTGCGGCCAGGCCGTCTTCAAAGGAAACTTTTCCGACCACTCCAGGATCACGACTGCCGGCCGCGCAAAAACGTCCTCCAAGCCTACGGTTTCGAAATCGTGAAAATTCTCCACCCTGTACAAATCGCCGTGAAACACCTTCTGCCCGCTCCCGTATTCGTGCACCAGCGTAAACGTGGGACTCGTGACCTCTTCCTCTTTGGCCGCGTGCAGCCCCGCGACAATTCCCTTCGTTAGCGTGGTCTTTCCCGTCCCTAACTCCCCGCTCAACAGCACCAGCACCGGCGCTTTGAGCCTTTCCGCCAGCGCGCGTCCCCAGGCAACGGTTTCCTCGGCCGACCGCGTGATGACTTCTTCACCCACGCGCCCGCAACTCCTCCAGCAGTGTCCGCCGCGCGTACGGAATTGTCTGCGTCAACTCGCTCGCAAGAACCCCTGAAGCGTCCGTCGGCGCGCTTAGCAACTCCGCGGCTCGACCATGCAGATACACACCAAGGGCCAGCACACGCAAAAAGTCCTCGGTCCCGAACTGCCCGATTAGTGCCGCCAGCAGACCCGTCAACACATCGCCCGATCCTCCCTTCGCGAGCGCCGCATTTCCCGTGGTGTTCACGAAAACCTGTCCCTTCGGCGAAGCCAACACGGTGTGAAAGCCCTTCAATATCACGTAGGCCTCCCACTGCTTCGCCGCGTCGACCGCCGTCCTCAACCTGTCTTTCTGCACCCCGGCGCTTGTAGTGCCCAACAACCTCGCCATCTCTCCCGGATGCGGCGTGACTGCCAGATGTTGCGTCCGCTTGTCCCGCAGCAAATTCGCGTGCCCGGCGAACGCGTTCAGCCCGTCGGCATCAAGGACGATCGGAAGATCCGCCTGCGCCACCATGCCGCGGATAAACTCCGTTGTTTCGTCGTGGACGCCCAAGCCCGGGCCCAGTGCCAACACCGTCTTTCCGCGCAAAATCTCTTCCACACGCTTCGAGCGCAGACTCTCGGCCGCGATCGTTCCGGTCGAAGTCGTCGCAAGCCATTCCGTCATATACTCCGGGTGGGAAGCCGCCACAATCGCCAGGGTCGGCTCCGGCGCCGCAACGGTCACCAGGCCCGCGCCCCCTCGCAGCGCGGATGCTCCGGCCATCACTGCGGCTCCGGTTTTTCCGACCGAGCCCGCAATCAGCAGAACGTGGCCGTATGAACCTTTGTGAGCGTCCGCCGCCCGGACGAGCGGCCAATCCGCAAATTCTTCCGGTCCCGCCCAACGCAGCGTGCCCTTCCCCACTTCCTCTATCAATTCCGCCGGCGAGCCGATCCCCCGCACATAGAGCTGCCCGCAGCAGGCCGCATCACCCGATATCAATTGCCCTAGCTTGGGCGCTGTGAACGTTACCGTCAGGTGTGCGCGCACGACCGGCCCCGCTGCCACCTCGCCATCGGACGGCAATCCCGAAGGCGTATCCACTGCGACGATCCACGATGGAAGCGCCGCTGTGGCCTTTCGCGAGACCCCGTTCAACTCGTCGATCACCTGACCCACCACGCCCGTCGCCGACCCGCGAATTCCCGTCCCCAACAACGCATCCACGATCACTTCCGCACCAAGCGCTTCACTGCGCACCTTCTCCCACTGCTTCGGCGTCTCGCTCACGTGTACTTTCCCGCCCTCTTCCTTCCAGCGTCTGTAATTCTTTGCCGCGTCTCCCTTCAATTCCTTCGCCGCGGCAAACAGGTACACCTCCACCTGCTCCGCCTCTTCTTTCAGGTGTCGCGCGGCCACGAACCCGTCTCCACCGTTGTTGCCCTTTCCGCAGAACACACACACTCGCCCCGGAGGCTTCCCGCTCTTATACCCGTATTGTTCAAGGAAAACGTCAACGACGCTCTTTCCCGCCGCCTCCATCAACTGATCGCCTGGAATGCCGAAACGCACCGTCGTCAGACGGTCCACTTCCCGCATCTCGTCAGCCGTCAGCGCTTTCATTGAGGACGCCCTGCCCTTTCCTCTGATCGATTTTCCTCTGAGAGCAGTCCTTAAAAAAAAAGACTCGCTCGACGTCGCCGCACGAATCCGCCGCGTGCGGAAGACTGCCCATGAGTATCATCAGGAGCAGGGCGAGGGAGCTGTTTTCCCCAAAATTCAAAAAAATGCATTTCCTCGGCCAACGCCGTCGCTCGGCTCTTCACAACATCCAGCCGCCGCTTACGTTTACCACCTGCCCGGTTATGTATTCGGCTTCCTCGGATGCGAAAAACGCGACAGCTGCCGCCACATCATCCACCGTCGGCGGCCGGCCAATCGGGTAACGCGCGTCGCGCAGTTTCCGTGCTTCTTCGAGGCTCAGATCTTTCTCGTCGATGCTCGATGGATTCACTACGTTCACAGTGATCCCGTTTTTTGCCTCCTCGAGCGCCAGGGAACGAGACAGCGCCACCACCGCCGCCTTCGCCGCCGCGTAAGCCGAAATCTTCGCCTGTCCGAACGCGCGTTCCGCTCCCACCGCCCCCAGATTAATGATTCGACCCCACCGGCCCTTGCGCATCAGCGGTAACGCCCCGTGGCACATGTAAAAGACGGTGGTCACGTTGGAGTCAAAGATGCTCTTCCACTCTTCCCTCGACGAGTCCGCCAGCGTGCCCCACCGAAAATCGCCCACATTGTTCACCAACACGTCGATCCGCCCGTAGCGGTCGGCCACGGTTTTCACCAATTGGTCTGCGCGTCCCGGAAGGCTCACATCGGTTTCGACCGCCAGGCAATCCGCCCCTGCCGCCTGCATCTGCCGAAGAGCCGTTTGCGCTGCCGCTTTATTGGCGCGATAGGCAAATGCTACTCGCGCCCCCTCCTGCGCCATGCGATGCGCGATCCCTCTTCCGATTCCGCGACTCCCACCCGTCACCAACGCGACCCGGTTTCGCAACGACATTCTCTACCCTCGCAAAAAGCTGCAAGTATAATCTACTCTTCTTCCCTTCACTACCTCACTTCAGTTTCACCACGATCACCGTCATATCGTCCGCCTGCTCGGGACTGCCTGACCATTCTTCTGCCGTCGTCATCAGCGACTCGGCTATCTTCTTCGGCGTTGCCTGCCGCACCCGCTGCGCTGCGGCCTCCAGCCGCGAGACGCCAAACTCTTCGCCGTACGCATTCTCCGGTTCCACGAGCCCGTCGCTGTATCCGATCAGCACTGCATCCTCCGGGACTACCACGCATCCCTCCTGGTAGGCGTAGTCTTCCACCACGCCCAGCACGATCCCGCCCTTATCCAGGTGAATGCCCTTGCCGTCCCAGAGACAGAACCCCGGTAGGTGCCCCGCATTCGTGTACCGCAGCCTGCGCGTGGCTATGTCATAGACCGCGACAAAAAATGTCGCGAAGCGGTCGTCTCCCGTATTCCGTACCAGGTGCTTGTTTAACCGTGCGACTAGTTCGGCGGTGCTCATCTTCTCGCCTTCCGGCGTCAGCAACTGGCTTCGCAGCGCCGCTTGCAAGCTCGCCATCAGGAGCGCCGCCGAAATCCCCTTTCCTGAGATGTCTGCGATCGCCATCGCCACCCGGCTCTCGCTCAACTGAATGAAATCGTAGTAATCCCCGCTCACGCTTCGCGCCGCCCGACAAATGGCTTCGATCTCCACGCCGACAACCTGCGGCAGATTTCGCGGGAACAACTGGTCTTGCACCTCCCGTGCGATGGATATTTCGTTCTCGAGCCTCTGCAGATGCTTCTGTTCGTCGATCAACCGGCTGATCGAGTTCGTCATGCTGTTGAACGACTCGCCCAGAGCGCCCAACTGGTCTTTCCGCTCCACCCGCACTCGGTGCGAGAAATTCCCTGCCTGGACAAACTGTGTCGCGTTATACAGATCGCTGACCGTTCGCGTGATTGCGCGTGTCTGTACCCCCCCGATAACCGCCGCCGCAATCTCGATCAGCAGAAAGATCGCCGCAATCAGTTCCAGCTCGAACACCTTTGCCCCGCTCAGTTCTCCGATCGAGGCGAAAATCCTGCGGTTCAGCTCCGACCGCCGGGCCCGAAAAAACGCAAACACGGGATGCTCCCGCTCGACCGTTCCATCCTCTCCTAGGTAAACCGCCGCCAGTTGCGAAAATCCGTCCACCTCCGGATCGATCCATGATTTGGGTGGCAAAAGCCGGCGCTTGCGCGTCAGCACAGGCTGCCCGACGCCCTTGTAGAATTTTTTGCTAATGCTTAGGGCCGTCGGCTCCAGTACTCGCTGGACCAGCGATATCTCGATTGGTCCAAGGTCCGGGGCCACTCCCTCCAGAAAATCGGGATTTATTGGCACGCTCAACTCGATCAGTCGCCGGCCCCGGGGAGACTCCGCTTCGCTCAAGCCCACGAGCCGAAGTTGCGCGCCGGTCTGCACCAGCCCTGCAAACGACTTCGCCTCCGGTCCTGCGACGGCACGGAAATACTCCGGTTTCGCATCAAAATTCACTTTCAGCCCTAGCAGTTTCTTGCCCTCTGCGATTTCCACCTGCGCGGCCAGTCTCTTTTCAAGCGCTGTTTCGTCGATGCCTGGCGGGAGCGTCGCCTCCGCCGCGGCGATATGCGCGGCCGAATTGCCCAGGAGCTCGGTTCGGTCCTCAATATCGTGGTACAGCAAATAAGCCGCAAGCTGCGAATACAGGATCTGCGCCCCGATACTGGCCAGAATTAGAATCAGCAGAATCGGTACGAACCCAATAAAGAGATACGCGACCATCAGCCGGTTTCGCAGACTCCACAGCAACTCGCTGCGCCAACTCGTCCAGAAGCGGTAGAGCAAATAGAACGCGGCCGCGATCCCCAGCAAACGGGCCGGCCCCATCCATGCTGCGCCTTGCGATGAAATCCCAGCCAGACCCGCCCACAGCCCGAACGCGCACACGACCAGCGCCGCCCAGTCCAGCTTCGACAGGCCCTCCCAAAATGATTTCCGCTGATTTCCCGTCCCGTTCATGAGCGAAGTGGTTGAAAGGACACTTTACCCGATTCGCGGCGATCGAACGAGCCCTCACCTTTGCAGCAAATCGGGAAAAGCTCGAACCGGCCGTTTGCGGCCTTTTCGTAGGGCACAGTACTGATTACCCCGAGCCTCGAAGGACTCGGCCGTTTTTGCGGCCAACAAGGATTTATTCCGTGCTTATTGGCTTTGGCATGATTGCGCGTGCGCAAAGAAAAACACGACCAGCCTTGCCCGGTCTACTCTTCGCCCAATTGCGGGTTGCTCACTCGGCTATGGTAGCGGCTGTAGGTAAAGTAGATGACCAGTCCGATCCCAAGCCAGATGATCAGACGCGCCCAGTTCACCCACCCAAGCTTGTACATCATGTACCCGTTAAACCCGATCCCCAGAATCGGCACAAGAGGCACCAGCGGCGTCCGAAACGGCCGTGGCTGAGCCGGGTCAGTGCTCCTGAGCACCATCACCGCGATGCAAACAATCACAAACGCGAGCAGTGTCCCGATGTTCACCATCTTCCCGATGTCGTCAATCGGCGTCACGCTGCCCACGATCGCCGCCAGGAACCCCACCAGGATCGTGTTCTTGTAGGGCGTCCGGAATTTCGGGTGCACGGCGGCGAAGAACTTCTGCGGCAGCAACCCGTCCTTCGCCATCGCATAGAGCACGCGAGTCTGGCCCAAGAGCATGACCAGCATCACGCTGGTTAGACCGGCCAGGGCGCCCAGGACGATGATATGCGACGCGGTCGAAAGGTTTCGGTCGAGAAACGCCCGCGCCACCGGCGCTTCGATGTTCACGTCCTGCCAATGAACCATCCCGGTCAGCACACCCGCGACCGCAATGTAAAGAGCCGTACATACAAGGAGTGAAACGATGATGCCGATAGGTAGATCTCGCTGCGGATTCTTGGCCTCCTGCGCTGTAGTTGAGACCGCATCGAAGCCGATGTACGCGAAGAATATATACGCCGCGCCGGCTCCAATTCCGCCAAAACCCATAGGCGCAAACGATTGCCAATCATGGCCCCAGTTGACCGTGTTGACGTAGCGCGAGCCCAGCGCGATGACGAACAGCACCACGGACACCTTGATCACCACGATCGCGGCGTTGAATCGCGCGCTCTCCTTGATTCCGATCACCAGGACCGTCGTGATGATCAGCGCTACAAGAAAAGCCGGTAAATTGAACCCGATCTCCGCTCCGAAAATTCGCGGTGCATTCAACAGCTCGTGCGCCCGTTGCATCAATTCGGGCGAATGTGCGGCCAGCAGCGCATCCGCCTTGTCGAGGAATGCTTGCGTTCCCGGAACCAGCGACGGGTCTCCGACCCTGGTCATTTCCCGTGCCACGATTTTCTGGGCTTCTCCGAGTCCCGTCCAGTGGTCGTAGGCAAGCCACAAAGGCATTTTGATGTGAAATATATCCAGCAGCTCAATGAAGTGATTTGACCAGCCCGAGGAGACCGTGCTCGCCCCCATCGCATATTCAAGCGTGAGGTCCCATCCGATAATCCAGGCAAAAAGTTCGCCGAGGGTTGCGTACGCGTAGGTGTAAGCGCTTCCCGCGAGGGGAATCATCGCGGCAAATTCCGCGTAGCACAAAGCCGCAAAAGCGCAACCGAGGCCCGAAATTACGAACGACAGCATCAAGCCCGGGCCTGCGTAGTGCGCACCCAAGCCGGAAAATACGAAAATGCCGGCGCCAATCACCGCGCCAACCCCCAAAGCCGTCAATTGAAACGGCCCCAGGGTTTTCTTCAAGCTGTGTTCGCCGGACTCTCTCGCTTCCTCGATCAAACGATCGAGCGACTTCCTGGCAAACAAGGGGTTGCCCATGCAACTCCTCCTTCGTCCCTCAGCTTTTCCAAAAGCAAACCGCTTCGCGAATCAGCTCAGAATCCCGGGGCCGCGGAGCCGCCAGGAAAAGCCGTGATCCCTCGCGATCTTGAAGCGTGGGTCTTGGCTAATCGCTCGAATCACCGTCGCCGGTCGGCTTACTTGCCACACCCTTCTTCCGCGACCACAACCAATACACCGGTACGCCGAGCAGCACGATCACCATGCCGCCGCCCGCGGTTGAAGTCTTGTACAGCAAGATCACGCCCATGATGCCGGAAGCAGCTATGATGTACAGCAGCGGAAGCAAGGGATACCCAAAAGCTCGGTACGGCCGATCGGCATTCGGCCGCTTCCAGCGCAGCACAAAAATTCCCGCAATCGTCAACACGTAGAAGAGCAACGCTGCAAAGACGACGTAATCCAGCAAATTGCTGTACACATTTCCATACGTGCCATTCGGATTGCGCGTCCGCATCAGGATCAGCACCACGATCCATATGCCTTGATAAACCAGCGCCGTCTCCGGCACGCCCTTAGCATTCAGCTCCCCGGTGGCTTTGAAGAACAATCCATCTTTCGCCATGGCATAAGCCACGCGCGACCCGGCCAGAATCAGACCGTTGTTGCATCCGAACGTAGAAATAATGATGGCCATCGCCATAATCAGCGCGCCCTTTGCACCAAAAATCGCCGAAAGCGCCGCCGTGGCTACGCGATCGTCCGGCGCATTCTGGATCTGCGCCAGCGGCAGCGCGCACAGGTAGGCAAAATTTGCCAGACAATAGAGCGTAAGCACGATCACCGTGCCAAACACCATCGAAAGCGCCACGTCCCGCTTCGGATTCTTCACCTCGGCCGCCGTGAATCCGATGTTGTTCCATGCATCGGCCGAAAACAGCGAACCCACCTGGGCCACCGCCAGCGCCAGCAGTAGCCCGTACCATCCACGCCCCGCGGTCACCGTCGGAATCAGCCCCTGCAGGAAGTTGGCCCCCGGCGCGATGGTGTTTGCTCCTCGAACGGCCCACAGATGCGCGAAATTATCCGCGATCGCCGCCCCATTTCTCGCGACAAACACGCCCAGAAAAATCACTCCTAGCAGCGCCAGCATCTTCGCTGACGTAAAGACATTCTGGATCCACTTCCCAAGCTTCACGCCGCGAGTGTTGAGAAACGTCAGGAACACGATCATCAGCACCGCCACAAGCTGTTGCAGCGACAAACTGATCGCGAATTTCGACGAGAAATTAATGGGTGGTACGATCCACGTGGTTGGCGATATCTGCGGGAACAACACCCCGAGGTAGCGTGAAAATCCGATGGACACGGCCGCGATGGTTCCTGTCTGAATCACCAGAAAGAGCGTCCACCCGTACAAAAATCCCCACAACGGCGAGAAGGCCTCCCGCAAATACACGTACTGCCCGCCGGCATGGGGGAACAGCGCCGCCAGTTCTCCATACGCCAGCGCCGCAGTTATCGTCAACACCCCCGTCAGTATCCACGTCAGCAGTAAGCCCCCCGCCGACCCTGTCTGCCGCGCAATATCCGCCGCCACAATGAAAATTCCAGACCCGATCATCGATCCGACGACGATCATCGTTCCGTCGAACAGCCCGATCGCCCGCACAAATTCGTGTTCTGTTTTATGCCCCTGCGCTGGTGTGACAATACTCGCTTCTGCCATTCTTTGCGCGCCTCAATGGTTGGCCGCAGGCTCCGCGGCTTCCAGTCGCCGCAGATACTCCCTTGCGCGGCTCACCGGATCGTCGACCCCCAAAATGTCGTTGATCACAGCAACCGAATCCGCCCCCGCCTCAATCACTTCCGCCGCGCGCTCAAGCGTAATTCCGCCGATGGCCACGATCGGCCTCTTCGTCAGCCGCCGCGCGCGCCGGATCAAATGCAACCCCACAATGGGGTCCGCATTGGCTTTGCTTATCGTCGCAAAAATCGGCCCCACTGCAATATAATCCGCTGAACTCCTCGTGGCCTTCTCAAATTGCTCGATGTTATGTGTCGAAAGCCCTACCCATGCATCCGGCCCGACCAGCACCCGCGCCTCTTCAACTCCCAGATCGTCCTGACCCACATGCACCCCGTGCGCCCCCGCCAGATACGCCATGTCCGGCCGGTCATTTACAAAAAATCGTGCCCCCGCGCGCCGTGCTACTGCTGCCAATTCGCGGGCGCGCGACAGCATCTCCTTTGCCGGAACGTTCTTCGCGCGATACTGCAAAACTTCCACACCGCTTGCGATCAGTTTGCGGGCTAACTCCGCTGCCGGCTCGCGCATTAGTCCGGCGTCTAGTATCACATAGAGCCGCGGTAAGAGAAGACCCAAGAAAAGAAGCCTCCCTTTGAATTTTGGTGCCTTGCGGGTCGCCGCGGAACACCTCAGATCGTCATTTCGAGGAGAGCCGGCGACGCGAAGAATCTCTCTTTTCCGGGCTTCTGATTCAAGGGACTCCGTGCCTCAGTCGGATGACGGCGATGTTCCCCGCGCGCCGTCCAGCCGCCCCATCGGCGCGGCGCAACCGATCGGGCTAGCGTTTAGCCTGGGGTTCCGCCCGGGGCGCGCAGCGCCTCCGAGGTCGACCTAAGCCGCTATTTCCCATTGCTCAACAGTTCTTCGATGAAGTGCGTGTCAAACTTCCCTTTGACGAAATGCTCGTTCGCCAATATCCGGCGGTGCAAGGGGATCGATGTCTTGATCCCTTCAATCGCGAACATTTCGAGCGCCCGCCTCATGCGGCTGATGGCCTCCGCGCGGTCCCGGCCTTTTACAATCAGCTTGGCAATCAGCGAGTCGTAATACGGCGGAATCACCGCGTCCGTATAGGCCGCCGAGTCCACTCGTACCCCCGTTCCTCCCGGAGCCTGAAAGGTCGTGATTCGTCCCGCTGACGGCACAAACGTCTCCGGATCCTCCGCATTGATGCGGCATTCGATCGCGTGTCCGGAAAACGATATCTCCCCTGCTGCTTCCTCCAACCGCTCCCCTGCCGCGATCCGAATCTGCGCTTTCACCAGGTCCACTCCGGTCACCAGCTCGCTTACCGGGTGCTCCACCTGGATGCGTGTGTTCATCTCGATAAAATAGAGCGACCCGTCCTCATCCATCAGAAATTCGACGGTGCCCGCATTCGTATACCCGACGGCTTCGAGCGCCTTCACCACCTTCGCACCCAGTTCCTTGCGTCGCTTCGCATCCATCGCCGGCGACGGCGATTCTTCCACCAGCTTCTGATGGCGACGCTGAATCGTGCATTCGCGTTCGCCCATGTGAATCACTTTCCCGTGTTGATCGCCCAGCACCTGGATCTCGATGTGCCGTGGGTGCTCCAGGAACCTCTCCATGTATACATCCGGCGTCCCGAAGGCCTGTTGCGCCTCGCTCCGC
>Ga0209465_10001369_pt1 | contig 10870 bp, 9 predicted proteins | sample PanSoiPlot1MoBio_FD_188321 | JGI IMG/M metagenome (GOLD analysis project Ga0209465, IMG submission 188321) | Tropical forest soil microbial communities from Panama analyzed to predict greenhouse gas emissions - Panama Soil Plot 1 MoBio (SPAdes)... | ecosystem: Environmental > Terrestrial > Soil...
CCAGTCGGCCAGCGAGGCGCTGGTCGACACCGGGACCAGCACTCCCGACAACGTCGACAGGAACGCGTCGGCGTCCTTCTGGACGGGGCCCTTCTTGACCGCCTTGGCCGGCTTGCCGGATTCGGAGGGACCGGCCGCCGCCGCCGCGAACGCGATACCGGCCGAAAGGCAGGCAACCAGGATGCCGGCCTGTCGAATCGAAGGTCGCATGCGGAGAACCTACCTCAATCCCCGACGGGATTGCTGCCTGACATCCACATCTGGTCTTGTGGACGGGGAGTGCGCATGGTAACCGAACGTCCTCGGATGAGTCGCTCCTGCCCGATCTTCCTCTTCGCCGGTGTCGTCGCGCTCGCGGTGTCGGGCGTGGCGTGCAAGCAGGGCAACGGTGATCGCTGCGAGGTGACCACCGACTGCTCGGACGGTCTGATCTGCATCGGCGGACAGGGCGCCGGTTCGAACGGGAAGTGCGGGCCGGCCAGCACGACTGGAACCGGCGGCGCAGGCGGCAGCGGCGGGGCCGCGGGAACCAGCGGCGGCGCCGGGGCCTCCGGAAGCGGCGGTGGAGGAGGGACGGCCGGCAGCGGCGGCGCGGCCGGCACAGGCGGCGCGGCCGGCACCGGCGGCGCAGGCGGCAGCGGCGGGGTTTCTGGAAGCGGCGGCGGTGGTGCCGGAGGTGGCGGCGGGTCGGGTGGAACCGGCGGCGCTGCGGGCAGCGGCGGGACAGGCGGCACGGACGACGGGGGCGCCTCGGACGCCGCCGGCGATTCTGCCGCCGATTAGCGAGCGCCCCTCACCCTAACCCTCTCCCCGCTTCGCGGGGCGAGGGGATCGGATCCTACTGCGCCTCGAACTTCACGTCCGAGATCTCGTACTCGCGCATTCCCTTGCCGGTCTTGAGCGACACGGCGTCGCCGCGCTCGCGGCCGATCATGGCGCGCGCCAGCGGCGCCGAGATGGCGATGCGGGCGGCCTTGATGTCGGCCTCGTAGTCGCCGACGATCGTGTAGGTCACCTCCTCGCCGCTGTCCGTGTCCGTCAGCTTCACGGTCGCGCCGAACACGACCTTGCTGCCCGAAAGCTTGGCGGGATCGATCACCTCGGCCTGCGCGATGATCGCCTCCAGCTCGCGCGAGCGGCCTTCGATGAAGCTCTGTCGTTCCTTGGCGGCGTGGTACTCGGCGTTCTCTTTCAGATCGCCGTGAGCGCGCGCCTCCTCGATGTCGCGCACGTTCTTGGGGCGCTCGACCTCGCGAAGCCGCTTCAGCTCGTCCTTCAAACTCTGAACGCCCCGGGGCGTCATCGGGAACTTAGCCATGCTGGTACTCCTGCAACGAACGGACGGTCGTCTTGCCCGCGCGCAGATCGGCGATGGCGCCGACGGCCGCGCGCGCCGCAGACAGGGTCGTGTAGTACGGAATGCCCTTGAGCAGCGTGTTCCGGCGGATCGGGAACGAATCCTTGATCGCCTCCGCGCCCGAGGTCGTGTTGATCACCAGGTGGACGCCGCCGTCGAGGATGCGATCCACGATGTGGGGGCGACCCTCGCGCACCTTGTTGATGCGTTTCACGTCCAGCCCCTTGCCGGTCAGGAAGGTGTGGGTGCCCACGGTGGCGAGCACCTCGAACCCGAGATCGATCAGCGCCTTCGCGACCTGGATGGCGCCCGCCTTGTCGCTGTCCTGTACGGACAGGAACGCCGTGCCCGCCGTGGGCAGCTTGGTGCCGGCGCCGATCTGACTCTTGCCGAAGGCGGTCGCGAAGGTCGTCGCGATGCCCATCACCTCGCCGGTCGAGCGCATCTCGGGGCCGAGGATGGTGTCGACGCCCGCGAACTTCGCGAACGGGAACACCGCCTCCTTGACGGCGACGTGCTTGGGCGTGACCTCCTTGATGCCCATCTCCTTCAAGGTCTTGCCGGCCGCGATGCGCGCCGCGACCTTCGCCAGCGGCACGCCGGTCACCTTCGAGACGAACGGCACCGTGCGCGACGCGCGCGGGTTGACCTCGAGGATGAAGATGCCGCGCCCGTCGCGCGGCACCGCGAACTGCACGTTCATCAGGCCCCGCACGTCGAGCTCGCGCGCCAGCGCGCGCGCCTGGGTCTTGATCGCCTCCACCGTCTCGGCGGACAGCGAGTGGGGCGGCAGGCAGCAGGCGGAGTCGCCCGAATGGATGCCCGCCTCCTCGATGTGCTCCATCACGCCGCCGACCACGACGTCCTTGCCGTCGGCGACGACGTCGACGTCGACCTCGATCGCGTCGGGCAGGAATTGATCGATCAGGATCGGCGCGTCTTGCTCGCCGGCGCGTGACGCCAGGCTCTCGCGGCGCGACGCCTCCATGGCGGTCATCACGAACTGCGCCAGCCCGGACGGGTCGTGGACGATCTCCATCGCGCGCCCCCCCAGCACGTACGACGGGCGGACCATCACCGGGTAGCCGATCCGCTCTGCGATCTCGCGCGCCTCTTCCAGGCCGCGGGCGGTCCCCCAGGCGGGCGCGCGCAAATTCAGCTTCTTCAGCAGCTCGCCGAAGCGGCGCCGATCCTCGGCGCGGTCGATGGCGTCGGCGCTGGTACCGAGCAGCTTGACGCCCGCGTTCATCAGCGGGACGGCGAGCCGCAGCGGCGTCTGGCCGCCGAACTGGACGATCACGCCTTCCGGCTTCTCGGCGTCGATGATCTCCAAGACGTCTTCGCGCGTGAGCGGTTCGAAGAACAACCGGTCGGACGTGTCGTAGTCGGTCGACACCGTCTCGGGGTTGCAGTTGACCATGATGGTCTCGAAGCCGTCCTCGCGCAGCGCCTGGACGGCGTGCACGCAGCAGTAGTCGAACTCGATCCCCTGGCCGATCCGGTTGGGCCCGCCGCCCAGGATGACGATCTTCTTCTTGTCCGTCGGGCGCCCCTCGCTCTCCACGATCAGGCCGGCCGCGGCCTTCTCCTCGAAGCCGATCTCGTAGGTCGAATAGAGGTATGGCGTCTGGGCCTCGAATTCGGCGGCGCAGGTGTCGACCCGCTTGAACACCGGACGGATGCCGAACTTGAGGCGCGCCTGACGCACCTGCTCCTCGCTGGTGTTGCACAGCTTCATCAGACGCCGATCCGACATGCCGAGCTGCTTGCGCCGCGCCAGCGCCGCCGCGTCCTCCAGCACCGCGGCGCCGCGCTTCGCGCCGTCGATGCGGACCGCCTCGTCCTCGTCGATCATCTGTTTCAGATTGCGCAGGAACCAGGGATCGATCTTCGTCAGCTGGTAGGCCTCGGCCTCGCTCAGGCCCGCGCGCATCGCCTCCGCGAGCTGCCACAGCCGGTCGGGGCTCGGGCGCACGATCTGCCGCTTCAGATCATCGAGCGACGAGGCGTTGCCCTGTTGGTCCAGGTCCAGGCCCCAGCGGCCGATCTCCAGCGAGCGCAGGGCCTTGCCGAGGCTCTCCTTGAAGGTGCGGCCGATCGCCATCACCTCGCCGACCGACTTCATCTGCGGGCCCAGCTCGTCGTCGGCGCCCGGGAACTTCTCGAAGGCGAAGCGCGGCACCTTGGTGACGACGTAGTCGATGGTCGGTTCGAAGCAGGCGGGCGTCTCGCGCGTGATGTCGTTCGGGACCTCGTCCAGCGTGTAGCCGATCGCCAGCTTGGTCGCGATCTTCGCGATCGGAAACCCGGTCGCCTTCGACGCCAGCGCCGAGCTGCGCGACACGCGCGGGTTCATCTCGATGACGATCATCCGCCCGTTGTCGGGGTTGATCGCGAACTGGATGTTCGACCCGCCGGTCTCGACGCCGATCTCGCGGATCACGGCCAGGGCCGCGTCGCGCATGATCTGGTACTCCTTGTCGGTCAGGGTCATGGCGGGCGCGATGGTGATCGAATCGCCCGTGTGCACGCCCATCGGATCGAAGTTCTCGATCGAGCAGATGATGACCGCGTTGTCGCGCTTGTCGCGCATCACCTCCAGCTCGTATTCCTTCCAGCCCAGCACCGACTGTTCGACCAGCACCTCGCCGCGCGGGCTCTGCTGCAGGCCCCAGTTGACCTTGGTGTCGAACTCGTCGCCGTTCCAGACCACCGCCGCGCCCGAGCCGCCCAGCGTGAACGACGGCCGCAGCAGCACCGGATAGCCGACGCCGGTCTCCGCGGCCATCTTCGCCTGGATGGTGCGCGCCTCTTCCAGGCTGTGCGCGTAACCCGACAGCGGCACCGCCAGGCCGATCTTCTCCATCGCCTTCTTGAACAGCAGGCGATCCTCGGCCTTCTCGATCGCCTCGACCTGCGCGCCGATCAGCTTGATGCCATACGCGTCCAGGACGCCGGTGCGATGCAGATCCAGCGCCAGGTTCAGGGCCGTCTGTCCGCCCAGGGTCGGCAGGATCGCGTCGGGGCGCTCGCGCTCGATGATGCTGGTCAGCACGTCGACCGTCAGCGGCTCGACGTAGGTGCGGTCGGCGATCTCGGGATCGGTCATGATCGTCGCCGGGTTCGAGTTGACCAGCACGACCCGGTAGCCCTCCTCGCGGAGCGCCTTCACGCCCTGGGTGCCCGAGTAATCGAACTCGCAGGCCTGGCCGATCACGATCGGCCCCGACCCGATGACCATGACGGACTTGATGTCTTCGCGTTTCGGCACGGCGGTTGGTTATTCCTTCGCTCCCGGTTTCTTCCTGATGAAAATAGCGTCGGCGCGGCCGTCGAGCTGGAAGCTGTCCGGCAACGCCTTCTCGATCTGTTCGCGCCGGTCGGCCACGCCCCAGCCGAGATCGGCGAAGCCGTCCGAGATGCGGATGCGCAGCCGCAGGCTCTCTTCCTTGCCCAGCACGTCGAGCAGCGCCAAGCGCGCCGCGCCCTCGTCAGCCTGCTTGAGCAGCGCCTCGACCGCGGCGTAGCGCACGCCCTCGTCCATGTCGCCCAGGTAAGGCGCGGCCAGCGGCGGCACCCGCGCGTGCTTCAGCCCGCTCATGTGGGTCAAAAGCTGGATCTTCTTGGTCGGGTCGCGTTCGTACCCGGGCTCGTGGCGCTCGAGCACACCGGCGATGACATCGATGCGCCCTTCTTTCCCATCGACGACCTTGTCCAGCAGGCGCAGCGGCCACGAGATCGAATCCGCCGCGAGCATGTACTTCTTCAGGGCGGGCAGCACGGCCGCGCCTTTCTCGACCAGCCACTCGAAGACCCACTCTTTTTCCTGCTCGTCCTCGATGCTCTTGTCGTACATCATCCCGAAGCGCTTCATCAGCGCGAACAGGGCCTCGTCGGAGCCGTCGTCGCGCAGCGCCTGCATCGCCTTCAGGCGGTCGGGCGACTGCATGTACTTGTTGATGGCGCGGGCCGCGTTCTTTTCGCGGGCGCGCGCGTCGCGGCCGTCCTTCGAGAAGCGGTCGAGGAACCCCATGTCCGTTTACCGCGCGGCAGTCTATACGCGCGGACGCGGGTCCTCCATGCCAAAAACGGCATCACCTTCGGCTGGTTTTGTCACGGCACCTCGGGCGTGGTCCGGATAGAATCCGGCACACGATCGTGAGCCGGCGACACGTCATGCGGATGGCGGTGGTGGTGGGGGTGGCGGGGTGCGTCGGCCAGTCGGGATCGCGGCCCTCGCACCCCGTCGCGGCGACGCTGGATGTCCACGCCATCCAGCGCCTGAGCCGGGGCGTGTTCGAGATCGTCACCCCGCGGATCGAGGACGAGGCCGTCAAGTACCAGACGCCGTTACCGGTCGATCTGCTGCCCTACCGGGAGCGGCAGTCCAAGGTCCACAGCATCGGGACGGCGTTCGCCATTCCGAACGGCCACTTCATCACGGCGGCGCACGTGCTGTCCGCGGATCAGTCGCAGGCCACGCACTATTACCTGCGGAGCGCCACGGGGGCGATGATCGAGATCGGGCGCATCCTTCGCTACTCGGACTATCGCGACGTCGCCGAGTTCGAGCTGGTGTCGCCGGCCCGGAACGTCATCCCGCTGGACATCGCGACCGAGGTGAGCGTCGGGGACGCCGTGTTCACGGTGGGAAACGCCCTCGGGCAGGGGGTGGTCATCCGGGGCGGCACGGTGACGTCGTTCACCCTGGAGGACCAGGCGGGGCGGTTCGAGTACATTCGCTTCACCGCCCCCGCGTCACCGGGCAACAGCGGCGGACCGCTGGTGGACGCGGCCGGTCGCGTCCTGGGGATCGTCGTTCGCAAGAGCCCGACCGAGAATCTGAACATCGCGCTGCCGATGGCGGAGGCCGCCAAGGTCGGCACCGACCAGAGCGAGTTCTGGTCCAAAGGGGTCCCTTTCCGGGTGGACAACAAGCAGCTGTTCAAGGATTGGCGGTTCACGTCGCCTCTGCCCGCCACTCTCGGCGAGCTGCGCGAGGCTGTCCGCAAGGCCTACGCCGTGTTCGCGGCGGGGGGGCGGGCCGAGCTCGAGGCGACGTATGCGGCGGAGCTGTTTCCGCGCCACCCGAACCTGCGGACGTACCTGCGAAGCGCGAACATACCGTTCGGGCTCGGGCACTTCGCGCTGGACAGCAGCGGCAAGTGGAAGATCGCCCACTACAACTACAACAACCGAGAGCTGACGCCCGGGCAATGGGCGTACTTCGCGACCGACAAGCGCTACGGGGAGGTCATCATCGCGCGGCCGCGCGGGACGACGCTGGAGCGCTTTTACGAATCGCCCAAGCCCCTGGCGGAGACGATCGTGCGGCTGCTCGACCTGAAGCGGCCCTTCGCCGGACAGGAGATCCCGTACGACAGCTTCGGCGAGCCGGCCGAGCGGGAGCGCTGGACGGACGAGCTCGGGCGGCCGTGGCTGACGTACGTCTGGCGGTTCGGCTTCTCGGATGAATCCGCGGTCCTCAACTGCCTCACGAACCCGGCGGGGCTGGCCTGCCGGTGGATCATGCTGCCGACCAGCACCGAGGAAACGTACCGCCGGAACGCGAAGTGGCACGCCCCGCGGGTCACGCTGTCCTATTACGGGCGCATCAGTGATTGGGTCGAATTTCTCCGCCTTCCCGAGGCCTACAAGCCGAAGGCGCTGTCCGGCGGGGGCGTCGCGGTGCGCCTGGAAAAACGGCTGGCGCTGGACGTCGGCGGTTTTCGCGGCAGCGTCGACGCGCCCCTCTTGTCGGAAGACAGCACGCTGTACGCGTACGTGATGCCCGACGTTTCAGCCACCGGCGCCGCCCGTTTCGTCGAGGTGCGCTTGAAGGTGCAGTCGGACAAGGGCTACGAGGTCGGTGTCGAGCGCGTGGACGAACCGGCCGGCGACAGCCCCGAGCACCACACGAAGCTCTGGAGCAGGCTTCAGAAGGCCGAGGCGCCGTACAACGGCGTCGTCCAGTTCGACGGCAAGAACAATTCGGTGCAGAGCGTGGACAAGCCGTCCACCGCGCTCACCCCCGGCGTGCTTCACCTCTACTACTGCAGGAGCGATCCGGAGGACGACCGGAACGAGCTGGAGAAGACCTGCGCCAACTTGATGAAGACGCTGAAGGTGATCGAGCCCGCGGGGGCGCCCGCGCCGAAGTGATCAGGGACCGTCGCCGGACGCGGCATCGCCGTCGGCGCTGACCCCGTCCTGCCCGGCGTCGACCTGCGAGGGGATGTCGCATGTTCCCTGGCCGTCGTCGCGGTGGCAGACGCCGTCGGCCTGACAGCTGTAGCCGGTCGGGCAGACGCCGTCCTCCGCGCACGAGAAGGCGCAGCCGGGCTGCTTGGCCGAGAAGCAGCTGGTGCCGGCGAGGGCGATCAGCGCGGCCAGCAGAAGCGCCGGTCGCTTCAGAAACGCCACTGCCAGCCTCCGGTGGCCGCGAAGCCGTGCCCCGCCGGCGCGATCGTGACGGCCGGCTCCGTGCCGAGCCGGGCGTCGAGCACGAAGAACGTCGCCGCCACCGCGGCCGCCGCCGCTGAAACGGCGAGCGCGATCTTCGCGTTGCGCGCGTGGCGAGGCCCGTCGGCCATCGCCTGCTCGTACTGATCCGCGATCGCGGAGTACTTCAGCGGCGCGCCGGTGTCGGTGCGGAACCTGAGGAGGCGGTCGATGTCGTCCTGGTCCGAGCTGGCCTGCGCCGCGAACAGGGCCGCCACGCCCAGCGCCACCACCGCGACGCCGGCGGAGGTGACCGCCGTGATGTTGTAGCGGTTCCAGCCGGTCTCTTCCTGCCCGGGCTTGCCGCCGGCGCCGCGACCGCCCGGGGCGGGAGGGGCGATCTGCGTTTGCGGCGGCGGGATCGGCGGCGACGTCGAGGGCACGCCTCCGAATTCTCCCGGCGTCTCGGCGGGCGAGGGCGCCGGCGTTTCGGGCGGGGCCGCGGGCGCCAGCCGGGCCAGCCGCTGCTCGATCTCGGCGCGATCGGCGGCGTCCGGTGCTTCGCGCAGATAGTGCCGGTAGCTGTCGGCCGCCTCCGCGGGCGCGCCGGCCTTCTCCTGCGCCTCGCCGATGTGAACCAGGAAGGCGGGATCGTGCCCGACCGCGTAGCCCGCCTTCCAGGCTTTTTCAGCCGCGCGCGCGTCGCCAGCCTGGAACGCCCGGAGGCCCTCGTCGTAGAGGCGCTGCTCGTCCGCCGATGGCTGCCGCGAAGCGGGCGCGGCCAGCGCCAGCGCCGCGGCGCAGATCAGGGTCGCATGCACGCCGGGACTATAAGGCCTTTCGCCTGAGATTCAGCCCCGCGCGCAACCGTTTCCCCGAAACGGCGATAGACTCGTGTGGCATGCGGCAATCGGCAGTTCGAGGATTCATACGCCTGCGAGACAAACGCCGCGTACGTGTACCCAAGAGCGCGGCCACACACCGGGGATTCCGCCGCTGGGTCACGGCTCTTCGTTTCCCGGAGCACGTTCATCCGACCTTTGTGGACGGCCAGATGTGGTTCACGATGAGCCCCGAATCGCTGGAGACCCATCTCAAGGTCAAGGGCGAGTTCACGGCCGCGCTGCTTCGGCACATTCGCGATCGCGATCTGGGCGAGGGTTATTGCGACGGCGCCCTGCTGACCAACGTCGCGGCGCGGGTCAGTACCGAGCCGGACTTCCAGTTCGTCTCCTGGGGCGCGTCGGAATCGGGGCGCGTGACTCTGACCCGGCGAAGACGGCGCCGGGACGAGTTCGTCGAGATCGTCGGGATACCCGATCTGGTGCTGGAGGTCGTCAGCGATTCGTCCACCCGGAAGGATCTCGTTCGGCTCAAGGCGGCTTACGAGCGCGCCGGCATCCCGGAGTACTGGCTGGTGGATGCGCGGGGGGAGGAGATGTCGTTTCAGATTCTCACGCTGGACGGCGACAGCTACCGATCGTCCGCGCCGTCTGAAGCGCCGCAGTCGAGCCGGGTCCTCGACGCTCGTTTCGAACTGCGGCGCGCGCTCAACCGGGTCGGTCGCTTCACCTATACGCTGGCAATCAGCGAAACCTAGATCCGCGCAATCAGATCGGTCAGCTGGTTGCGGCCCAGCCCCTTGGGCGTGCAGCCGCCGTGGCCCGTGCAGATGATGTCGATCTCCTCGTTCTCGATCTGCTTCTGCAGCGCGCGAATCGAGGCCTTGTTCTCGTCCGGGTGCGCGTCGAACAGCTTGATCGCGGGATCGAGCCGCCCCTGCTTGAAGACCATCGCGTCGCCCACGAACAGCACGCCGTCGTAAAGGAACGCGTACGAGCCCTGCGTGTGGCCGGGGATCGGGAACGCCTTCACCTTCTTGGCGTCCGCGCCTTCGCCCACGTCGATGGTGGCGGCTCCGGTCAGCGGATCGGTCGCGGTGATCGCGGGAAAGCTCATCGCCAGCGTGAAGAGCCTGCCGGCCAGCGCCTCGGGCGGGACCTTCTTTTCAGCCAGGGCCAGATCGCCCGAGCCGACGCGCGTCCGGACGCGGCCCAGCGACGACGCGCCGGCGGTGTGGTCGCCGTGACCGTGCGAAAAGAACACGTCGGTGACGTCGCTGCGCCCGGCGTGCAGCCAGCCCAGCGCCGCGTCGATCGGTCGGGCCTCTGGGTCCGCGCCCGCGTCGAACAGGATCACCTTGTTGCCGACCTTGGCGGCGTAGACGTAGGAGCTGACCGAGCTGACCGCGACGATGCCGGGCTTCACCTCCTCGACGCCGGACGGTTTCCCGCGCGCGACGCGCAGCCCGATCGTGGCCGCGCCCGCGAGGATCGCGAGGATGATCGCCAGTACGAACAGATTCTTGATCGCGCGCATCAGTGCCTCCGTCGCCGAAGCATCCGACCGCACGGGCCGAGAATCAAGGTTAACTAACTCGGTGCAGTGGGTGACAGCTCGGCCGCGAGCCGCGTCGCGGCGGCGATGCCGTCGTTGACGCCGACGCCGCGGAGCGCGTTGCCGATCACGGCGAGCCCCGGGATCTGCGCGACCGCCGCGTCGACGGTGCGGATCCGTTCGGCGTGGCCGAGATCGTATTGCGGAATTCCGGGCCGCGCGCGCCAGACGTCGACGAAATCCGGATCGCGCGTGAGGCCGGCGGTGCGCCGGAGATCGCCGATCGCTCGCGCCGCCAGCGCGCCGTCGTCGGCGTCGACCAGCTCGGGCTCGAAGGTGCCGCCCAGCAGCGCGCGCAGCAGCACGCCGCCCGCGGGCGCGCGATCGGTGAACACCGACGTCTCGTACTGGCAGCCGAGCAGGCTGACGCCCTGGCCGCGCGCGACGACGAAGCCGTACGCGTCCAGATCGACTCCCAGGCCGTCGGCGGATCGAAAACCGAGGCAGACGACGGCGACGGGCGCGTGCGGGATCGCGCGCAATGCTGCCGCCGCGTCGGGCGCGAGGCGCGCGAGCAGGGCCGCCGTCGTGCCGGCCGGCGTCGCCAGCACCAGCCGATCGCCGTCGACGGTGGCGCCCGCCGCGGTGACGACCCGCCAGCCGCCCAAGTTCTGG